>Ga0105239_10003177_pt1 | contig 20336 bp, 18 predicted proteins | sample KBSC44metaG_FD_92761 | JGI IMG/M metagenome (GOLD analysis project Ga0105239, IMG submission 92761) | Corn rhizosphere microbial communities from Kellogg Biological Station, Michigan, USA - KBS C4-4 metaG | ecosystem: Host-associated > Plants > Roots > Rhizosphere > Soil | place: Michigan, USA... | reverse complement strand
CGCCGGTCGGTTGCACCGTCAAGTGGAAATGAGCGCCGGACGAGTGCGCAGCGGGGCGGCCGCGATCGCAGCGCCCACGGCAAAGGCGACGATGTGCTCCGAGTCGAGCACGCTGGGTGTTGGCTCGCCGCGGACGAGCCAAGCCACCAGGCCCGTGCCGAGGCAGACCAGGACCACGCCGAGCTTCTCCGGCCATGCCCCACGACGGCGGAGCCAGCAGCGCGCCGCCGCCGCACCGAGCCACGCGGCGAAGATGGCCGACACGCCGTAATCCTCCTCGGACAGGAGATTGCTCACGGTGTCCCGGTCGGTCAGGGCAAGCGCGCCGATGGCAGCGTAGAGAACGAGCGTCGAACCGGCATGCCCGATTACAGCCGATAGCCAGAGGACTCGCGAGCCACAACTCCACAGCACCGCGAGCGCCACCACGATCAGCGACATCAGCGACAGCGACAGCGGGCTCTGCGCCACCGGCGCACTCGTGAGGATGAGCCAGATCCGGCCGTCCCAGAAGCTGTCCGGGGTCGATGCGATCGTGCTGAGGGAGAAGACGCCGGCCCGTTGCGCCAGCGTCAGCGCCGTGACTGCCGAAGCAAAGCCGACGAAGATCAAGGTCGGTCCGAGCTGCCTGCGGTGGCGCACGAGCGCACCGTACCGGGCCGAATCGTGCGCTAGGTGGACCGTGTGTTCGACGGCGTGACGATCACGCGCTCATGCGCGCGAAGGTGACCACGACGTCGACCAGCGACACTAGATCGGCGCTCTTCCGGAGGTAAGCAGCTGCTCCCGCCTCGAAGGCACGGGACTCCTCTGCCTCATCATCCGCCGTCATGAGCAAGACAGCCGGTCCGTTGGGCAGCTCGCGCATCCTCCGTGTCGCCTCGATGCCGTCGAGACCGACAATGGCGACCTCCATCAGGACGAGCGACGGCTTGAGCGTTTCGGCGAGGTGGAGAGCCTCGTCCCCGGTCGAGGCGATCCCAACCACTTGAAACGCTTCGTGCACCTCGATCGCCACCCGCAGCCTCTCGGAGAAGCGGCGGTCGTCGTCTGCGATCAGGATGCGAGTGCGGTCCGCTGGCGGCGGCGGATGGAGCGGCACGGGCCGAAGTCTGACACACGCCTACCTCCGTTCAACTCCCCGAAAGTGAGGTATTCAGGTCACGGTCAGTCCGAGTGGCGGGTCTAGGCACGCCGCTCGGCCGGGACCACGCCGTGGAGGTGGGCCCAGCGGCTCGCCTCCGTGCGATTCGTCACCTCGAGCTTCTCGTAGACGTTCGAGAGGTGGAACTTCACGGTCTCCTCCGTTACCCAGAGAATCCGAGCGAGTTGTGCGTTCGAATAACCCTCGACGACGAGTTCCAGGACCTCGAGCTCGCGAGGCGTGAGGATCTCTGATGCCTCCCTGGCCGCCGGCCCACTTGCGACCTCGCCCAGCGGCCACTCCTTCGCGAGGTAGATCGACCGCTCGAACGTCTGCATGATCGCAAGCTTGAAGTCGTCTGCTCGGGCTGACTTCAGCACGTATGCGGCAGCGCCTGCGGCAAAGGCAGCCTTGATGGCTCGCGGGTCACCGACGCTCGACCAGACGACTACCTGAAGACCGGTTACTCGGTCGCGCGCCTGTCCGACGCAGTCGAGGTCATCGCTATCCGAGCCGTTGTCGATTCCGGCAACCAATAGCTGCGGCTCGTGTTCCTCGACCAGCTCGACTGCCTCGTGGGCCGAGGTTGTCCTGGCACTCACCGCCACTCCGATCGCCGGCAGGACAACGTGAACGAGCGAATGAAGCCAGAGCTGCGAGTGGTCGAACACGACCGCGCTGCGCAGTGGCTCCGGGGTCACACGAACCCTTCCCTCACTGCCGCCGTTCCACGGCGAAGCAACGTCATTGCACAGACGACCCCTATTTGGGTCGACACCGTCCTCTCCCAGAACTGGCTTGGAAACCGGCATCAACATTAGGAGAGGCAAAAGGGTTTGTCAACAGAAAGACGCGTCGGTCTACAAGCCTCTTTGAAGCTTGCTTTGAAAGGCGTTCGCGCTGGGTTATCCTTCCCCCGGGAGCGAGGGCTTGCGGCACTCCCCGGCTTGGAAACCTAGGGTCGCGCCGCGGCCCGCTCCCGGCTAATCACGGCCCGATTCGGTCGCCACTCGCAAGCGTGGTTCCCGCCGTCAGCTCACATCCTCCACGAACGGGGAGGTGGTCTTGACCGCCGCCTCTCACTTCCATCACCCTTTGGCGGAACCGGGAGAGTGCCACCCGATCACCGCGACGGATCGAGACTCGTGGAACTGGGCGAAGCCTTCAGGCGGATCGTTGGGCAACACGTGTGGCTCATCGCGTGCTTCGTGGTCGCCGGCCTCGTGGCCGCCGCACTTGTCCATCAAGGTGCGAGCAAGACCTACACGTCATCGACGCGGCTCGTCCTCGATACGCAGGATCCGAAGTCCAGGAGTGAGGCTGCGGCAATCGCCGACACCGGCCAGGCGATCGCAACGAGCCCAGCGCAGGTTCGGTTGGCTCTCGGCCGAGCTCACGTTCGCCGCGACCCGCTCGGAGTAGCGGCGAACCACGTCTCCGTCCGGCCGCTGGGCACATCAGGCGTGCTCGAGCTGGCGGTCAGCGACCGGGACCGGCAGGCCGCGCAGGCCATTGCGAATGCCCTGGCCGGTCAGGTGATCAGTACGCGGCGCCACGTAAGCGACGGCGAGCTCCAACAAGTTCTCGGCACGATCAACCAGCAGCTCGACGATCTCGATCGCGCCATCTCCAGCCTCGACGCTCGGGTCGCATCCGGAAGCGCACAGGCCAGCCAAGCTGCCGCCGGGCAGCGTGACGTTCTCGTTCAACGGCGGGCGACGCTCGAGTCTGACCGAGTGAGCCTCCTGTCGAACGCGGCGTTGAGGCCCACGCCGTCCGTGATCAGCACGGCGACGCTGCCGGGCCACCCGGGCACCTCGGGCGCGGCACCCATACTGGCCCTGGGGGCGATCCTCGGCCTGTTCGCGGGCCTCGGGATCGCAGGGCTGATCGAGATGATCCGTCCCACCCTCGTCGGCGAGGACGCCCTTGCCCGAGAGTTCGGCACGCAGTCTCTCGGCACGTTGGCCGGCGCTCCGGACGAGGCGTCGGTCCTCGACTCGCCGCAGCTGAGGGATCGCATCAGAATCGCCGGCGAGGCGGCGGGAGTCCGCTCCGTTCGGCTACTCGGGGTAGGTCCGTCGTTCGACTTGAGACCACTGGCGGGTTCGCTCGCTCACCGCCCCAGTTCCGAAGCCGGATCTCCCCGAGCGCCCAAGGGCCCGAGTAGATCGAGCGCGCGAGCGCGAGCGGTTCCCATCAATGTGTTCGACCCGCACACCTGGTCACCCAACGGCGCTGGCGCCGCTCTCGTACTCGTCCTGCCCGACGCGCTCAAGAAGAACGAGATCACCGACGCCAATCGTCTCGTGGCCCTGAGTCGGCTGCCTGTCCTCGGGGTGATCACGTACAAGCGCACCCGCTCGCCGAGAGCGAACCAGCAGGCGAAGAACGGTGCGGGACGGGGACGCGCCGGCCAGGCTCGTATCGCCAAGGTCATCCGCTCACGCGTCCCTCAGTGAGGGCGAGGCGGTGGCCTTCGGCCGCGTTCGCGTGGCGTCCGTGGTCCCCGTCGTGCGCCGACTAGTCCTGTTTGCAGCGCTCACGATGCTCGGGTACGCCTTTGTCGCCGGCCTCGCCGGCGCCGACGGTAAGCGCGTAGGCGCCCCCTTCTTCGGCCCGCGCGTCGCGGAGACGCTCCACACCCGCACCGTCGAGGCGAACCCAACTCGCAGAGCGCCCCGAGCTCGCTACATGATCGACTCGGGCTCCAGCGCGGCAACCGTGGCTTCCTACGGTTGGAACCTCCTCGACGTGAGCTCGAAGGCGGCGGCCGATCGACTCCCGTCGCGGACGAAGGGGCTCGTGTGGCTCGGCGACTACGACAACTCGAGCTGCAGCTGGGAGGTCTCAGCGGCCGACCTTCGGATCGACGTGCGCGGCATGGCGCACGATCTGAAGATCGCCGGGTACTTCATCTCGGACGAGGCCGATCCGAACGCCTGCCCGACCGCCCCCGCCCAGCACAAGGCCCGCACGCGGCTCATTCACGCATTGAGCCCGGGGAAGCCCACGGTCATGGTCATGGACTCGAACTCCGGTCGCGCGAGCATCGCGCAGATGCCCAAGTGGGTGGGCGCAGCCGACCGCATCGCGCTCGACCCGTACCCGTGCTACCAGGGGAAAGCCTGCAACTTCGCGTGGATCGGGACGATCATCAAGGCCGCCAATAGAGCCCGGCTCTCGTACTGGGGCGTCGTGCAGGCCTTCGAGGACTCCACCTGGCGCTGGCCTACCAGCGCCGAGGAGCGTCACATGCTCGCCCAGTGGGCGGCGTCGAGGCAGTCCGGGTACATGACCTTCGCCTGGGCCTGGCACGGGCATACGCTCGCAAAGCGCCCGGCCCTGCTGCGTGTCCTCCGGGACTTCAATCGCACCGCGGTCGGTGCAGCTCGAGCAGGGCCGAAGGAGGTCCAAAGCGCTGTCGCCGCAGGTGCGGCAACCGAGCTGCACTACACCTACGAAGGCCCCACGGCGGTGACGTTCGACTGGAAAGGCACGCCGCGCCTGCTTCGATACGGTCGCACGCGCCGGTACGGGTCGGTCGTGAGGGCGCGCCACCCGACGACCAAGCCCTTCTCTTCGAAGGGGCCGTTCTGGCAGGCCACGGTGACCGGGTTGAGGCGCGGGACGACGTATCACTATGCCGTCGGAACGGTGAAGTCGGTCTTCTCGACCCCGCCCGTGGGCTCGTTCCGGTTCGACGTCGAAGCCGACGTCGGGGCCTCAAGCGACTACGGCGCCGTCAGCTCGACCCAGAAGCAGATCGCAGCCGACAGGCCGGCGTTCGTGCTCGTCGCCGGCGATCTCACCTATGGAAATGACAACGGCCAGTCCGCAGTCGACAGGCACTTCAACGACGTCATGGCCTGGAGTCGCCGGGCGGCGTACATGCCGGCCTGGGGGAACCACGAGTGGGACGAGTCGAGCGACGATCTGCGCAACTACAAGGGCCGGTTCACGATCCCGCACGCACACGCTTCGCCAGGCGCGCCGAAGCGGGGGTGCTGCGGCGAGGACTGGGGCTGGTTCGACGCCGGGGGCGTTCGGTTCATCTCCTATCCCGAGCCGTACTCGGATGCTGCGTGGTCAGACTGGCATGCGAAGGCAGCGCGGCTGATGGCCGCCGCCGAACGGAGCTCACGAATCCGTTTCATCGTCACGTTCGGCCACCGGCCGGCCTACTCGACCGGATACCACCCCGGCGACCAACAGCTCGCGTCGATCATGAACGCGCTCGGGGACCGCTACTCGAAATACGTCCTGAACCTCAACGGACATTCGCATGACTACGAGCGGTTTCGACCAATCCATCATGTCGTCCACATCACCGCCGGAGGCGGAGGCGCGGATCTGGAGCCCTGGTCGCGCGGTAGGGACACCCGGACCGCATTCCGCGCTCTGCACCTGGAACACCTGCGTGTCGATGTCGGGGCGAAGCGAATGCGGATCCAGGCGATCTGCGGGCCGCGGACGTCGGACCAGGAATTCAGCTGTCGCCCCGGAGCTGTCATCGACTCCTACACGATCCGCGCTCCCAGGGCATGACGTCCGCTTTCGATCGCGCCGTCGTCGATGTCCCGGTTGCGAAGAGCCGGTCGCGAGCGCTCGCAGCGTTCACGGTCGACGTCGAGGACTGGTACCAGTCGTGCGTCGACTACGACGCGCCGATCACGGAACGCGTGGTTCGGAACATCGACCGCGTGCTCGCCGTGCTCGACGAGAGCGGCGTCAAGGCCACGTTCTTCGTCCAGGGTCGGGTCGCGGAGACGTTTCCCGGGCTTGTCCAGACCCTCGTCGCCGAGGGACACGAGATCCAGTCGCACGGATACAGCCATCGACCGCTCTTCCGCATGAACCGTCGAGAGCTCCGCGATGAGCTCGAGCGCTCACGAGCAGCGATCGAGGATGCCTGCGGGTTGACGGTTCTGGCCTTCCGGGCTCAGGACTTCTCGATCGCTGACCGCAACCTCTGGGCGCTCGAAGTCCTGGCGGAGGTGGGGTTCGAGATCGACTCCTCGATCTTTCCGATGCGGACGAGGAGGTACGGGAGCCCGGGCTGGGACCCGGCCCCGCAGCTGCTCGAGCTTCGAAACGGCGCCACGATCCTGGAGGTGCCGGTTGCGGTCTGGTCGGTGGGCCGCTGGCGGATTCCGGTAGCGGGGGGCGGATACTTCCGTGTTCTCCCGGGACGCCTTCTCGACCACGCTCTCCGGGAGGCCTCGAAGACCCGGCCGGCGGTCATCTACTGCCACCCGTACGAGTTCAACGAGACCGAGCTCGACGAGTACAGGGGACGAGTGCCGCCCGCCCTTCGCTATCGCCAGGGCTTCGGCCGGGGCCGTTTCGTGCCTCGGGTCCGGCGACTTCTGACGACGCTCGAGTTCGGCCGGTTCGACACCGTCCTGGGACGGTGGGGGCTCCGATGAGGATCGTCTTCCTGACCACGGACGATCCGATCTACCTCCCTGCGTTCTTCGAGCGCGTCCTCGGCCGCTGGGCGACCGAGACGGTGGCCGTCTACATGGTTCCCCCGCTCTATCGGAACCAGAGCCGACCTGCGGCGGCATGGCGTTACCACCGGACCTTCGGAACGCGTGCGACGGTCGAGCTCGCGCGCAGGATCTTCGAGGCCCGCCTGAGGCGACAGTCGATCTCGTCCTCCTGCGAGCGATACGGCGTCCCGTGCGCGATGGCCGCGGACGTGAACACGCGAGAGTTCATCGGAGAGCTCGCCGCGCTCCGACCCGACCTCGTCGTCTCCGTCAGCTGCCCGCAGATCTTCAAGCGCGAGTTGATCGAGATTCCGCCCAAGGGCTGCCTCAACGTCCACGGCGCAGTCCTGCCGAACTATCGAGGCGTCATGCCGAGCTTCTGGATGCTGGCGAACGGCGAGACCACTGCAGGGGTCACGGTTCACTTCGTCGATGAGCGCGTAGACGCGGGTGAAGTGTGTGGGCAGGCCTTCTTCGAGATCGCACCGGACGAGTCGCTCGACCGCTTCCTCCGACGCTCGAAGCACGTCGCAGCCGAGCTCCTCCTCGACGTCCTTCCTCGGATCGAGAGCGGGACGGTAGAACGCCGCCCGGTCGACCTGACCCAAGGGTCGTACTACTCGTGGCCGGACCGGGATGCGGTCAAGCGTCTCGCGGCTGGGGGGCGGCGGCTCTGGTGAACCCGGCCGCTTGGCTCGTCCGCCTTAGGGGGTGACGATGGAGACGTCGTCCGCCTCGAAACAGGTTCCCGGCGCCGCCTTCGTCACGTAAGCGTTGAAGTCGAGGGCCGACCCGGGCGCAACCGGCGTGTAGCTCACCGATACCTGCTGCCAGGAGGTGGTGAGGGTGATCTGGGACACCACCGTCCCGTTGAGCGTCGAGCCCGTGTACTCGCGGAACCTGAGCCTGAGGATCGCGCCGGCGGTGTCTGCGCGCGCCCACAGGCTTCCGACGTAGCCGTTGGCGGACGTCGTCCTGACCCAGTTCGGCGAGTCGTTGAGAACACACGTACTGGCGGTGGTGCCGGTATTCGCGAGCTGCGCGGCCGAGTTGCCCGTGCGGCCGCCGGCGACTCGGGCGAGCGTGACGTTTGCGTCCGAGCCGGACGTGTTCCAACCCGAAAGGTCGGTCTCGAAGCCGGCGTTGCCAGCCAGGTTCTGGTTCCCCGCGACGCTGACCTGGGCGGTCGCAGCCGACGATAGGCCGGCGGTGTCCGTCACGGTGACCGTGACGGTGTACGTACCCGCCGCAGAGTACGTGTGGCTCGCGGTCGCGCCGGCCTGGGGTCCCACCGTCGGCGAGCCGTCGCCGAAGTCGAAGCTGTAGCTGGCGATCGGCGTCGCGTCGGTGTCGGTGGATGCCGACGCGTCAGCGGTGACAGCAAGCGGCGCGGGGCCTGACGACCGGTCGAGGCTGAGCGCGGCCGCCGGTGGCGAATCGCCGAAAGGGGGCTGGTACTCGTACGCCCCCTGATCGTCGTAGGCCCGGGGTCCGATCCCCGTGTTCGGCTTTGCCGGATCGTCCACTCGAGGCGCTCCTTCAGCATCGGTGCTCGGCTGGCCGCTGATCCCGGAATTGGCCGAGTCGATCGCCGGCGAGCCGGCCATGAGGTGGAAGTTACCCGCCACCGGGCTGCGCCACCTCGGGTCGGCATTGATGCCGTGGAGCATTTGCCCGCTGGCCGCCTGGAACGCCGCCAATGACGTGTAGCTGACCGAGCTCCAGATCAACAGCGTGTCCGGCGTGGTCAGGTAGACGACGTTGTAGTCCACCGTCGTACCCGCCGTCGAGCCGTTCTCGATGCGGATGTCGCTGTGCGTGCGCGGGCTCTTGATCCCATTGTTGACGCTGATGTTGTTCTCGACGGTACCCCCGGTCGAGTTGCCCTCGAGGTTGATCCCGGCGGTCACGTTGTTGTAGACGGTGTTGCCGATGATCCGCTGGCCGATCGTCCGCAAGTTGTCGATCCCGTGGTCGCCGTTGCTGTACGAGACGTTGTTGTAGATCAACGTCTGGTTGGCGCCGGGGTAGGACTCGATCCCGGAGTCCTCGTTGTCGTGGGTGATGTTGCCGTCGACGACGTTTCCAGGCGACCCGTAGATGCGAATGCCGGGGGCCGCCCGCTGGAAACCTTGCGCGTTGCTGAAGGTGGTGTTCCCACGGACCTCGTCGCGGGTCGAGCCACCGACGACCATGATTCCCGCGTAGCTGTTGTGGTCAGCGGTGTTACCCACGATCAGCGAATCGGTCGAGTTATTGAGGCGTATACCCCCGCGCGTCATCCCGCTGGCCTGGAAGCCGGCGCGGCTCACGTGGTTGTTGGAAATCGTCACGAACGACGAGCTGGACACGTTGATCCCGTAGTCGGGGGTGTTGGTCACCGTGAACCCGTTGATCGTGATCCAGCTGCGGCCCGAGATGGCGAAGCCGTTCGCCTGCCCCGTCACCGTTACGGCGGCCCCCGGCGCAGCCGTGAAGACGATCGGCGCGCCCTGCGTCCCCGACTTCGAAATGGTGACCTTCTCGAGGTACGTCCCCGTCGCCACCTGCACCGTCTGTCCAGCGACGACCTGGGCTGCCGCTGCGCCGATCGTGCAGAACGGCTGGATTTGTGTTCCTTGCCCCGAGTTGGAGCAGCCAGAGTTCGACCCGTCGACGTAGAGCGTCGTCCCCCCTACTCCGAGCGCTGGAGGCGCTGAGGCGACCGTGAGGACGACCACGAGAGCGAGCAGTCCTGGGACTCCCCACCGCGGATAAAGACGGAGCCGTGGCGGCATCAGCTAAGCCCGATTCTGTCGCAATCCTTCGCGTAAATGACCTCCCCGATAGGGGAGGACTACCCGGACGGGTGGGTCGCGAAGCCTATTGACACGCAGACCGCAACAAATTAAACCAAACGCCGGGCGAAAACGCCGGGCGAAAAGGGAGAGGAGGAGGCGCCGGTAAGCGTGGCTGGGCATTCCGCGCAACTTGCGCTCAGCGCTGTCGTAAAACGTCTGGTCGACGTGGTCGTTTCGGGCGCGCTCCTCGTCGTTGTCCTGCCGGTTCTCGTGGGGGTCGCCATAGCAATCAGACTCGACAGCGGCGGGCCGGTCTTGTTCCGTTGTCGCCGGGTTGGCTTCCGCGGCACCGAGCTGCAGATGCTGAAGTTCCGCAAGATGCGAAACGGCGCCTCCGGCGCCGCCGTGACGCTGAGCGGCGACGAGCGGTTCACGCAGGTCGGGCGTGTTCTCGCGAAGGCGAAGATCGATGAGCTGCCGCAGCTCTGGAACGTGCTGATGGGTGAGATGACGCTTGTCGGGCCGCGTCCGGAACACCCGGACTTCGTCGATCTCCGCGCCGAGGACTACACGACGATCCTCGCGGTGAAGCCGGGGATCACCGGCCTCTGCCAGCTTGCCTTCGCGAGAGAGGGGGAGGCTCTCGACCGCCAGGATTGTGTTCGCGACTACGTCGAGCGGCTTCTCCCGCAGAAGACAGCTCTGGATCTCCTGTACGTCGGCCGGCGCTCCCTGCCGATGGATCTGGGCATTCTCGCGTGGACCGCCGTCGCGGTTCTGCTCAGGCGCGATGTTGCCGTGGACCGGGCCACCGGACGACTCGGGCTCCGTCGGCGGCCTCCACGGGAGGAGCCCGTCTCCCTCTCGGCTACACAACCCGGTTTGAAGGTATGAGCGAAGGCGTCTTCGAGCTCGGCGACGAGCGCGCGGTGCGAAGGCGCCGGGGCCGTCTGAAGGCAGTCGTCCTCGCAGGCGGAAAGGGCACACGCCTCGCGCCCTACACGTCTGTGCTACCCAAGCCGCTGATGCCCATCGGCGACCGCTCGATCCTCGAGCTGGTCATAAGCCAGTTCGCGACCCATGGCATCACCGACGTCACTCTCTGCGTCGGACACCTGTCCCACCTGATCGAGGCAGTTCTCGACAACCGCCGGGACGACGGCGTCGAGATCACGTTCGTTCGCGAAGCAAAAGCGCTGGGCACAGCCGCGCCTCTTCGCCTGGTCAGCGAGCTCGACCGGACGTTCATCGCGATGAACGGCGACGTCCTCACCACGCTTCCCTACGACGGGTTCGTTCGGCATCACCGACGGAATCGCAACATGCTCACGATCGCAACACGCGAGCGACGGATCCAGGTCGAGTACGGCGTCCTTCACCTCGGCGGGAGCGGCAGGCGGAACCAGGTCGCCCGCTATGTCGAGAAGCCTGAGATGACGTCGACCGTCAGCATGGGGATCTACGCGATGGAGCCGGAGGCGCTGGCCTACATCCCGGCCAGCGGATACTTCGACATCCCGGATCTCGTGCAGGCTCTGCTCAGGGCGGGCGAGCGGGTCGGTGCGTACAGGTACGAGGGCCTGTGGTTCGACATCGGGCGGCGCGACGACTACGAGGAGGCTCAGGCGGCGTGGGTGGAGGAAGCCGCGCGCAACGGCGACGCGCCGGACATTCGCTCACGTGGCCAGGCGCACGCGAAGAGCGGCTCGTGACTGTCCTTCCGTGTCCGCATCCGTCCGACCACCAAGCCGCGACATGAGCGTCACCGCCGCCCCGGCTCGGAACGGCAGGACCCGCGTCGCTGCGCCCTCACGGCGCCTGCGCGTCGCCCAGGTCGTCACGAAGTTCACCGCCGGAGCGGGAGGCGTCACCCTCCTCGGCGCCCTCGCGCTCGACCCGGATCGCTACTCGACGACCATCTTCGCGGCCGACGGAGGCTCGTTGACCGAGCGGGCGGAGGCGGCCGGTCTCCCGGTCGTCGTCGTGCCGAGCCTCGCTACGGGACGAGGCATCTATCCGCGGGGGGACATCACCGCGTTTCGGGAGCTCAGTTCGCAGCTCGCCGCCGGACGATTCGACCTCGTCCACACGAACAGCGCGAAGGCGGGAGCTCTTGGTCGGCTCGCAGCCCGTTCAGTCGGCGTGCACGGCGTCGTCCACACCTTCCATGGCTTCCCATTCCATTCGTTCCAGTCGCGAGGCGTCCGCGGATGCCTGTTGACGATCGAACGCCGGCTGGGGCGCATCACCGACTACTTCCTCGCGGCAGGAACCGTGACTGCAGCGGATGCCGTTCGTCTCAGGATCGCGCGGCCGGAGCGCATCCGGTCGATCGCGCCGCCGATCGACGTCGACATCACCACGATTTCCCGAGCAGAGCGCTGCGAAGCGCGCGCTCTGCTCGGGATCCCGGCCGAGGCGAGAGTGATCGGGACAACCGCCCGCCTCGACGCACAGAAGGCGCCGCTGGACCTAGTGGCCGCGTTCGCGGCGCTCGAGCAGTCCGATCTCCACATGGTCTGGATCGGCGACGGCGAGCTCCGCGCGAAGACGGAGCGGCTGATCGAGCAGCGGGGAATCCGCGATCGGGTCCACCTCGTCGGCAGCCGGACCGATGTGTCGAGGCTGCTTCCGGCCTTCGACGTCTTCGCGATGTCGAGCCTCTACGAGGGCCTGCCGTGCGCGGTCGCCGAGGCGATGGCTTCCGGAGTCCCGGTGGTCGCGACCGCGGTGAACTCGGTGCCGGAGATCGTCCTCGCGGGCAAGACGGGTCTTCTCGCTCGGGCCGGGGATCCGGCCTCGCTCACGGCCGCTCTCGCGTACATGCTCGATCATCGGATCGAAGCCGCCCGCATGGCGGAGGCCGCCCGCGCTCACGTCGGCGGGCGCTTCAGGCCGGAGGTGTTCGCGCGCGATCTGGCCGAGGCCTATGAGCTCGCCGTTCGGTTCGGCTCGGAACGACGACGGCGCCAGACGACGAGTGGGAGCGAATGATGCGCGCGCTCCGGACCGCGGGCGAGTGTCTCGGGTTCGACTGCTCGCTCGACTGGGTCGCCGAGCTGATCGACGAGGGCTCGGCACGAGAGCTTCGGGACTTCGACCTTTCGGCTGTCTCCGTGAACGTGTCCGTCGAGTCGGCGCGCAGCGCCTTCGAGACTCGAGGGTGGAACCCCGTCGGCCGCGGCGCCTGGCAGCGAGACGGTGAGGTCGTGGTCGAGAACGCGTGTACGTCCGGTTTCGATCTGCGCCTCAGGTGCGGTCCCGACAGCGTGGAGCTCACCTACCGTTGGCGACCGCCCACCAGGGACCGGGCAGCGGCATTAGTGCTGCGGTCGCGCTTCCATCTGCTCGCCCGGGCGGTTCTCATGCAGTACCCGGCGCTCTGGTGGGCGGGGGTGCGCGGCAGGGCTCCGATGCACGCTTCGGCTTGGACGAACGGAGGGTCGACGCCTCTCGTGACTGCCCCGAGCGGGATCGGCCGCTCGACCCTGCTCCGTCACGAACTCGAGCTCGGCTCGTGTGCCACCGGCGACAACCTCGCAGTGGGCGACGGAACGACCCTCTGGGGCCTGGTCGAGCCCGTGAGAGTCGAAGGCGGAAGCGGACGGCGCATGCCGCACGGCCGTCGTGAGGCGGCAATGGCCGGCCGGGTCGAGGCTCTCGACCCCGATGCCGTCGTCGTTCTCGAGCGAGGCTCTGGCGATCGCCCCACGCTCCACCGCTGCAGCTCGACGAAGGCCGAGCGCGCCCTCGCCACGAGCACGTACATGGCCGCCGAGCTGCGTCGCTATTGGGCGTTCGCCGCGACCCTCGCCGCGGGAACCGGGGTCGGTCCTGCCCATCCGCCCGTAACCGAGGTGGCGTCCGCGTTCGTCACGGGGCAGACCTCGTTCTCGCTCGCGCTGGGGAAGAGCCCCGGAGCGTGTCTTTCCGAGCTGCTCACGGACGCGGAGGTTGCAGAGTGCGCGTAGAAACGGCCGCCGAGACCGATCTCCGTCACGACGCATCGGGTCTCCGCGTCCTCGACAGCACGGCTTCCCCCGCCGACCATGCGGCACTGGCACAGCTTCGAGCCGGCCTCGTCGGCATGGACCTCGCCGCTCCTGCCGTGGCGCTGCCCGACTTCCACCTCAAGGGCGACAAGGAGATGCCGTCCAGCATCGCCGTCGCCACCACAACCGTGATCCGCCCGACGCTGACGAGCGCGTCGGTCAACTGCGGGATGACGCTGGTCGGGACCGACCTCCCACGACCGAACGCCGCCGCGGTGACGGACTTCTACCGCAGGGTCCGAGAGAGGTACCCGTATCCGCCGACCTACCGGCGAGACCTGACTCCCGACGAGGTCGTTCGCTGCGCAGCCGGAGGCGGCGACTACGCCGTCGACCGGTTCGGAGTCGATCCTGCCGAGCTCGAGCGGGTCGAGGAACGGGGTCGCCTCGACGTCGAGCGCTACGGCGGCCTCGAGCGGGTCCGGCGCGAGCTGCCGTGGTCGGTCGTTCAGCTCTCTCGCATCAGGTTCGGGACGATCGGGCCGAGCAACCATTTCGCCGAGCTCCAGGAGGTCGAGGAGATCTTCGACCCGGACGCGGCCGAGCTGCTCGGCGTGGCGGCGGGCCAGATCACGCTGCAGTTCCACGGAGGAGGCGGGTCGCTTCCGGGCGAGCTCGGCCTGCTGTTCGGACGGCGCAAGCGGTACCCACGGCCCGTGCAGGTCCAAATGGCCGTGCAGAAGCCGCTGTATCACTTTGCCAGAGCGCGGACTATCGACGAGCTGCGGCGGCGGAAGACGCTCTTCTTCTCGCCCGAGTATCCACCCGTCGAGCGTGAAAGCACGGATGGCGAGCGCCTTCTGCTCGCCAACGCGATGGCCATGAACTACGGGTTCGCGTTCAGGCTGTCGACGTACGCGAGCCTGCGGAGGCTGTTTCGAAAGACCTTCGGGCGGACCGAAACACGTCTGATCGTCGACTCACCGCACAACTCGATCTACGAAGAGGAGATCGACGGAACCTCCGCGCTCGTCCATCGCCACAACGCGGCTCGGGCGTATCCGGCGTCCCGGATGTCTGATCACCCCGTCTTCGGGACGACCGGGCAACCGCTTCTGCTACCCGGGACCAACCGCACGTCGTCGTACCTCTGCGTAGCCGGCGACCGGGCAGCCGCGAGCGTCTACTCCGCATCGCATGGCGCCGGCGCGAACGTCAAGCGGTTCGTCCAGCAGGGTCTCTCGCAGCCCGACCCGCGCGGCCGGGTCACTCTCCGCTTCGGCTATGCGAGCTCGACGCCGACCGAGGTCCCGCAGCTCGACGACCGGGGAGTGGACGATGTCCTGGAAGTGCTGACACACCACGGCGTCGTCCGGCCGGTCGCACGGCTCCGGCCGTTTGCGGTCTTGAACTGAGGAGGCGGGTGTGCGAGCGGAAGCGCGGTGGCGGAGCAACTGGCGGGCCGTCGGCCCCGATGGAGCCATACGGGTGCACCTTCCCCGCTCGCGCACGGCTCGCCGCACCTCTGAGCTAGGGCTTCGCCGCCTCCCTGCCGGCACGTCCGTAGTTCTCCTCGCCGCTGCCCCCGGCGCAGTCCGCCGCTGCGCGGCGGTGGCCGCCCAGGCCGGGATCGTGCCGGAGCGCGAGTACCTCGCGTTTCCGTCCGCGGAGGCACCGGCCTATCTCGTCGAGGACGAGCCGGCCTCCGTGCGTGTATTCGTCCAGACCGTTCTGGCTGTGCCGCCGAGAACCGCGCTGGCGCTGCCGATGCACCTCGCGTTCCGCGTCCTCCGCTCGTTTGGTACGTGGCGGCTCACACGCATGGTCGCGCCCGGCCGCGTGGTCGTCGGGAGGCGCGTGTGACCTCGACGGCTCCGCTGGCGAGGCCCTCCGCGGAACGCGCGCCGGAGTCACCGGTCCGACGCGCTCTGTGGCACTACCTGCGCGGCTCGAACCTGACGGCGCTGGTCCTGGGTTCGTCGAAAGACCCCAACGCGAAGATCACGATCCTGCTCGTCTCCCCGGAGGACGGCCGGCCGCAGCTTGCGGTCAAGGTGCCCACCACCGCAGCGGCCGAACGCGCAGTACACGCCGAGGCACGCCTGCTTCGCGAGCTTGGCGGGCTTCAGCTCAACGGGCTGGTCGCGACGGTTCCGCGCGTCGTCGACCTGGTCGAGTTCGAGGGAAGGGCCGCACTCGTGATGACGGCCGTGCCGGGGATTCCCATGACCACCGCCTACCTCGAGTGGCGTCACACGCGAAGCGCCGCGCGCGTCGCTGCAGACTTCGCAGCCGTAGGCGCCTGGATCGGGGACTTCCAGCGAGCGACGGCGGGTGGGTCGGCGGACCTGGACCTTGACGGCGGCGTAGCTGCGCGACTGCGAGGCCGCTTCCCCGAGGAGCCCGCGATCGACACCGACCTGGACAGGCTTGCCGCTATCTACGAGCGACTACGGGACAACGTGGTTCCGCGAACCTTCGTCCACGGAGACCTCTGGTGCGGGAACCTCCTCTGCGACCGTTATCGCGTCACGGGGGTGGTCGACTGGGAAGCTGGATCGGCCTCCGGCGAGCCGGTGCGCGATCTCGTCCGCTTCGGGCTCATGTACGCCCTCTATCTCGATCGGCGCACGCGCGCGGGCCGCCGCGTTGCCGGGCATCAGGGACTCGTGGCGGACAGCTGGGGCGCGGGCGTCGCGTACGCACTGAACGGCAGCGGGTGGTTCCCGGAGCTCTTCCGGGGGTTCCTCCGTGACGGACTCGCAAGACTCGGCGGGTCACCGGAGAGCTGGCGCGATGCCGCGCTCGCAGGAATCGCCGAGGTCGCGGCTCTGACCGACGACGAAACGTTCGCACGCCGGCACCTCGAGCTGTTCGAGCGTCTGTGTCCCGGCGGGGAGGCGCGGCGATGAGCTCGGCAGGTTTCACCAGCCCGATCGCTCTATCCCGGCGCATCCCAGCGGGCCGGTCGAAAGCGGTTGCGCGACCCGGCGTGCCCGTCGTGGCGGGCGCCGCTGTTGTTGCGTTGCTCCCGCTGATCCAGCCAGGCGGTCCTGCGAACTCCGCTCCCGTCGACCTGCTGATCGGAATCGCGCTCGCCGCCGCGGTCTTCTGGGCCGTGAGCAGCGGTCAGACGTGGCGTTTTCCCTATGCGTTTCCGGTGCTCCTGATCCTGACCGGCGGAGCGATCGGCGCCATGGCCGGAACAGTGCCCACTGCGGGGGCGACGGCACTAGCCCAGGACGTCGTCCTGCTCGCTTGGTGCTGGGCCGTTGTCAACATCTGCCGGTCGGCCGACAGCCTGAAGATCCTCATGCGGACGTGGGCCTACAGCTCGCTCGCATGGGCAGGATTGCTGTTTGTCGGCCTCGCGACGGGTACGTCGGCGCTTACCGGCCGTACGCCGACGTTCGGAAGCCGGACGATGCTCACCTTCGGCGACCCAAACGTCGCCGCGAATTACCTGGTGATCTCGATCATGATCATCTGGGCAACGCAGTGCCCACGGCGCCGGGCGCCTCGGCTTGCCGGGTACACGCTGTTGCTCGCGGCCCTGGCTACGACCGGCTCCAACAGCGGGATCGTCGGGATCATCGTCGCGGTCACCGTCGCGGCGGTTCTGGGCGTTTACGTTCGGGCCGGAACGGTCCCCGCCGTGACGATGCTGTGCTTCCTCGTGCTCGGCGGCTACCTGGTCGCAACCAACGTCCACCTATCCCGCATCCAGGAGAGGGCTCAGGCGAGTCGGTATGCCTTCCTTCGAGATGGAATCGGTCGCGAAGAGAGCAGCGTCGCCTCACGTGGATCGATCCTGCACGAGAGCGTCCGCCTTTACCGCGAGGGCGGGCCGCTCGGCGCCGGCCCGGGTTCCACGAAGCCGCGCCTCGAGGCGGAGCAGGCGCCCGTCGTCAAGGAAGCGCATGACGACTACCTCGCCGCCCTCAACGAGCGGGGAATCCTCGGCCTCGTCGGTCTGGTCCTCCTGCTAGGCGGCGTTACGTGGCGTGCGCTGACCCTGGCCAGGAGGCCTCTCAGTCGTGACTTTTCGGCGATCGTCGCCAGGCCGAATGCAATCGTCGGCGCGATCGCCGCGACGATGGTCGCAATGGCGGTGGTCGAGCTTCTGCACGTCCGCCACGTCTGGACGCTCTTCGCCTTCGTGGCGGCCCTCTCTCTGTGGGGACGGGAATGGCACGAAGCAGGGCCTCCGTAAGCGCCGGCAGGAGCGCCCTCGTCGCGAACATCGCGGCGCGCGTCGCTGCACTCGTCGCCCTCTCGCTCGCGACGCTCGTGGTTGCACGGACAACCGGGCCGGCAGGTGTCGGGATCTACGCGCTGCTTCGGGTGCTCCCGGGGCTGGTCGGGGTCGTCATCTCCGCAGGCTTGCCGGGAGCAGCGACCTACTTCCTGGCAGGGCCGGATCGGAAGAACCGGCGGCTGCCGCTGACGATCGTCGGAATGGCGCTCTTGGGCGGCCTGGCCGGCGCTCTGCTCTGGGCAGCCGTCGCTCCACTCCTACGCCACCTGCTCTTCTCGCAGCTCTCGCTCGGGCTCGTGCTCGTTGCCGGGGTCACCGTTCTCACCCAGCTCGTCGTCGCGACCGCAAAGTCGTGCTCGCAGGGGACGGACGATCTGCCGGGTGCCAACCGCGTGATCGTCAACGAGGAGCTCATGTTCCTGCCCGCCTACGGCGCACTCTGGGCGCTCGGGCTACACGGCTACGCCGCCTCGATCTGGGGCCTTCTGATCGCGGACGTGGCGACGTTCGTCCTCGCGTGGACGCGCCTCGCGAAGAAGGGCTTCTTCCGCCGCGCCACGCGTCCCTCGGCCGTCCTCGCGAGACGAATCGCCGGCTACGGGCTCCGCGCCCAGGTCGGGGGCATCGTGACACTGCTGAACCTACGGTTGGACTTCCTCCTCGTCAGCGTCTTCACCGGTCCCGCGGTTCTCGGGGTGTACGCCGTCGCCTCGAAGTTCGCCGAGCTTCTGAAAGTCCCGCCCCTGGCGTTGACCTACGTCCTCTACCCACGGTACGCGCGGCTCGATCAGACGGCCGCGGCCGCGCAGGCCCGGAGGCTGCTACCGAGAGCGGGCATCCTCACGGCCGCAGCGATCGTGCCTCTCTGGGTTGCCGCCACAGTCCTGATTCCCGCGTTGTACGGGCCCGAGTTCACGGGCGCGATCTCCCCCGCACACATCATCCTGGTCGGGCTGGCGCTCGAGGGCGTCGCGGCAGTGATCACCGCATTCCTCTACGGAATCGGGCGACCGGGGCTCAACTCCTGGGGGATGGCGGCAGGGCTCGCGGTGACCGTCGTGCTCGACGTCCTTCTCATCCCGCCCTTCGGAGCGATCGGCGCAGCCACCGCGTCGGCCGTCGCGTATGCGACGAGTGCCCTCGCTCTCCTCGCGTTCTTCCGGTGGGTGAATCGGCCGGAACGAGCATCGGAGCAGAGGCCCGAAGCCATCAAAGCGGCGTCGGCGGGAACGCCCTAGTTACTTCTCGAGCAGGTACCAGCCCAGCTCGGCGACGTATGGCCGCGGCGCCAGGCCTTCTGCCTGGGCACGCGCCTCTCCTTCACAGCCGGCCAGGTCGAGGTAGGAGTCGAGCTCGCGCGACTCGCGCTCGTACTCCGCTCGTACCAGGACGAGATCGTTGGACTCGAACAGCTGGACGAGGTCGACGTCGGCGAGCGCACGCACGTGCGACGGGTCGCGCGTCCGCTCGAACGCATTCAGCTCCGCGGCCGCGACCGGGTCGACCGGCGCGATCTGGTCGACGACCAGCACCCTGCCGCGCGGCCTCGTGACCCGCACCAGCTCCGCCACCGCGAGCTCGGGCCGCGCCAGATGATGAAGCGTCCGGAGGCAGCCGGCGAGGTCGAACGAGAACGGCTCGAACGAGAGACTGGTCGCGTCACCCTCGACGAAGGTGACGTTCGGAGCCCGATCGGCCCGCCTGCGCCCCTGCTCCAGCAGCTCGGGCACGAGATCGACCGCGACCACCTCGCGCACGTGGGGCGCGAGGGCGAAGGCCAGCGCTCCCGCACCGCTGCCCGAATCGAGCGCCCGCTCGTCGCCTGCTGGTGCGACGAAGCTGACGACCTTCGCCTCGAGCTCCGCGGCTCGTGCGTCCTGAAGGGCCGCGATGCGCTCAGCCGTCTTCGCGAACCGTTCCCGAGTTGTGTCTGGCATAGTCGAGCGCCTCCTCCTTCGAGGCGATCGTACCCGCGGCCCGCTCCTCCTCGATCTGCGCGAGCAGGCGCCCGATCTCCGGTCCCGGGGGGAGACCGAGCTCGTCGCCGCGCAGAAGGGGCTCTTCCGGCTCGGCGTTCCGGGCGTCTTCGATCGCGGGACTCAGCTCCGAGGCGCCGACGAACGCGAGCGCCTCTAACGACCAGGGCTCCGTGGCGCGGCGGAAACGATGGATCGAGCGGGGATCGCCCTGCGGCCGCTCGGCCCGGGCGAGCGCCGTCGCCAACCGTCGCAGCTCGTTCGAGACGGGTAGCCGGCGCAGCTTCTCGCCGAAGACCGCGACCAGCCGGTAGTCGGCGGAGTCCCAGCGGTCGAGGCGGTCGTCGATTACGCCACCGAGCGGCTCCAGCAGCCCGAGGGAATCCAGCCGCCGGTAGCCGCCGGGCGAGAGCCGGCGCAGCTCGGCCAGGATCCGCTCCCCCGCAGGCCTCGTCACCAGAGCCGCCTCGCTGCGGACGAGCTCCTCGGTCTCCGGAGCCATCCTGAAGTCGTGCGGAAGCTCGTCCTCGAGCCGGACCGCGCGAAGCAGCCGCAACGGGTCGTCCTCGAAGACGGAATCCTTGACCGAGCGGATCCGCCTCGCCGCGAGGTCGCCGTAGCCCTCGAACGGGTCGACGGTCTGGTCGGTGCCCACCCGCTCGGCGATCGCGTTGATGGTGAAGTCGCGGGT
>Ga0105239_10003176_pt1 | contig 20341 bp, 17 predicted proteins | sample KBSC44metaG_FD_92761 | JGI IMG/M metagenome (GOLD analysis project Ga0105239, IMG submission 92761) | Corn rhizosphere microbial communities from Kellogg Biological Station, Michigan, USA - KBS C4-4 metaG | ecosystem: Host-associated > Plants > Roots > Rhizosphere > Soil | place: Michigan, USA... | reverse complement strand
TGCGCACCAGCCGGGCAGTCTCGAGGAACTTCTCGACGCCTTCCTTCATGGAGATCGAATTGACCAGCGGCTTACCCTGAACGCATTTGAGGCCGGCCTCGATCACCGCGAATTTGGAGCTGTCAATCATCACCGGCACGCGCGCGATATCGGGCTCGGCTGCGAGGAGGTTGAGGAACTCGACCATCACCTTCTCGGAGTCGATCAGGCCCTCGTCCATGTTGATATCGATCACCTGCGCGCCGTTCTGCACCTGGTCGCGTGCGACCTCGAGCGCAGCGGTGTAGTCGCCGGCGGTAATCAGCTTGCGGAAACGGGCGGAGCCGGTGACGTTCGTCCGCTCGCCGATGTTGACGAATGGAATCTCGGGCGTGAGCGTGAAGGGCTCAAGCCCGGAAAGCCGCAGTTGCGTTGCGACCGTCGGCACCTTGCGCGGCTTGTGACGCGCGGCGACTTCGGCGAAGGCGCGCGTGTGATCGGGCGTCGTGCCGCAGCATCCGCCGATGATGTTGACCAGCCCTTCGCGGGCGAACACATCGAGCTGCCGCGCCATGAATTCCGGGCTCTCGTCATAACCGCCGAATTCGTTTGGTAACCCCGCATTGGGGTAGGCCATGATGAAGGTGTCGGCCACATCGCTGAGCTCGGCGATATGCGGCCGCATGGCATTGGCACCGAGTGCGCAGTTGAGCCCGATCGTGAACGGCTTTGCGTGTCGCACCGAATACCAGAACGCACTCGGCGTCTGGCCGCTCAGGGTGCGACCGGAGAGATCGGTGATGGTGCCCGAGATGAGGATCGGCAGATCGAAACCGCGCTCTTCGAAGATGCGCTGCGCGGCAAAGATGCCGGCCTTGGTATTGAGCGTGTCGGTGATCGTCTCGAACAGCAGCAAATCCGCGCCGCCATCGATCAGCCCGTTGATCGCCTCGCCGTACGAGGACGCGATCTGGTCGAAGGTGATGTTGCGCGCGCCTGGATTATTAACGTCCGTCGACATGGACGCAGTCTTGTTGAGCGGCCCGAGCGCGCCTGCAACAAATCGGCGGCGGCCATCCTTGTCCTGGGCTAGCTGGGCCGCTTCCCGCGCCAGCTTTGCGCCCTCGAAGTTCAGCTCATAGGCGAGCGCCTCCATGCCGTAGTCGGCCTGGACGATGGAGGTCGACGAGAAGGTGTTGGTCTCGACGATATCGGCACCGGCGAGGAAATAGCGCAGATGTATGTCGCGGATCGCGTCCGACCGCGTGAGCACCAGCAGGTCATTGTTGCCGCGGATATCCTTCGGCCAATCCTTGAACCGCTCCCCGCGATAGCCTTGCTCGTCCAGCTTGAGCTGCTGGATCATCGTGCCCATTGCCCCGTCGAGCACGAGAATACGCTCGGCGGCTGCCGCGGTGAGGGCGGCGCGGGCATCATTGTGGGGTGGCAGCGGCTTCATGAGACGATCCTCTCGCAGAACGACCTGCGCGGCAAATCTGCGTCATGGGATATAAAGATATCTTTATATGATTTCCAGAGGCCGGACCAAAGGGGGGCTTTTTGCACGGAAACCTCGCGAGAAAACCGGATTTCCTGCACCGCAGCGGCTGTGAATGCCATGTACAATGCTCTAAATCTCTGCCGCCGCGGATTCGGCGGCGGATTTGCGAGGGGCGCCAATGGCTAAAGCGGAATACCAGCGCATCCTCCTCAAGGTTTCCGGCGAGGTGCTGGCCGGCGACCAGTCCTTCGGGATAGAGCCCAAATTCCTGAACGCCATGGCGGCCCAGATTGTCGCCGCCGCCAAGGCGGGGACACAGATCGCAATCGTCATCGGCGCGGGTAATATCTTCCGCGGCATGGCCGTGGCAGCCGAGGGCACGGACCGGGTCACGGCCGACCTCATGGGCATGCTCGGTACGGTCATCAATTCGCTGGCGCTGTCGAACGCCATCACCCGGGGCGGAGTGAAGGCCAAGGTCTTTTCCGCCCTGACGATGCCCTCGGTCGCCGACAGCTTCACCGCCCGGGCGGCCAAGAGTGCGCTGGACGACGGATTTGTGGTGGTTTGCGCGGGCGGTACCGGCAATCCGTTCTTCACCACCGACACAGCGGCCGCCCTCAAGGCCATCGAACTCGAGTGCGACGTGTTGCTCAAGGGCACGAAGGTCGATGGCGTCTATGACGCCGACCCCAAGAAAAATCCCAATGCCAAGCGCTATGAGACCGTCACATACGACGAGGCGATTGCGCGCAACCTCAAGGTCATGGACACGGCGGCCTTCGCGCTTGCACGGGACAATGGCCTGCCGATACTGGTTTACGCACTGGACGACAAAGAGGGTCTGATGGGGGTCTTGAGCGGCAGGACGCGCTCGACCTATGTCGGGCCAGCAAAGAAATAGGAGTTGGCGATGGCAGCGGCCCCCACATTTTCCCTCGACGATGTGAATACCCGGATGCAGAAATCCGTCGCTTCCCTGCGAGACGAACTAACGGGCCTGCGGACCGGGCGTGCGACACCGAGCCTCTTGGAGCCGGTGATGGTCGAGGCTTACGGCACCCGGATGCCCCTCAATCAGGTCGCGACGGTCACCGTTCCGGAGGCGCGGCTGCTCTCCGTCCAGGTCTGGGACCGGTCGATGGCTCAAGCGGTTGACAAGGCAATCCGCAATTCGGGCCTTGGACTCAATCCCTCGACCGAAGGCGCGACGATCCGGGTGCCGCTGCCGGAGCTCAACGAGGAGCGGCGGCGCGAGCTGACAAAAGTGGCGCACAACTATGCCGAGCAAGCACGCGTCGCGATCCGCCACATTCGCCGCGACGGCATGGACCTCCTCAAGAAGCTCGAAAAGGATGGGCTGATGAGCCAGGACGACAGCCGCGCCAAGTCGGATCTCGTTCAGAAGTCGACCGATTCCTATATTGGAGAGGTCGATCAGGTACTGGCCGCTAAGGAACAGGAAATCATGCAGGTTTAGCCTGCTGATGTCCCTTCGGCCCGGAGGCCGCCCATTCATGCCAACTGAACCCGCAATCCAGCCGCGTGCCGCTGCCGCGCCGGAACTGCGGATTCCCGCTCATATCGGCGTCATCATGGACGGCAATGGCCGCTGGGCGAGGGCGCGCGGCAAGCCGCGGACGGAAGGCCACGTAGCCGGCGTCAAGTCGCTCCGGCAGCTCGTCGAAAGCTGCATCCACTATGGGGTTGGCTACCTGACGGTTTTCAGCTTTTCGTCGGAGAACTGGTCGCGACCGAAGGACGAAATCAGCTTTATTTTCGGGCTCTTGCGGCGGTTCGTAGCATCGGATCTGGAACGGCTTCACAACAACAATGTTCGCGTTCGCATCATCGGCTCGCGCGGCGGTCTCGACGAAGGATTGCGCCGGTTGATTGCCGAGGTCGAAGCGACCACCGCCATGAACACCGGATTGAAGCTGCAGGTCGCCTTCAACTACGGGGGCAAGGCCGAAATCGCCGACGCCGCCCGCAGGATCGCCGTTGAAGTCGCGGCGGGGCGGATCAAGCCCGACGACATCGGTGAGGAAACGATTAGCCGCTTCCTCTACACCTCCGGCGCCCCCGACCCGGATCTCATCATCCGCACCAGCGGCGAAAAGCGGATTTCCAATTTCCTGCTCTGGCAAGGTGCCTATGCTGAGCTCGCCTTCGTCGAGGAAAACTGGCCCGACTTCGATCACGCAGCTTTCGTACGGGTGCTCGAAGATTATTCGAGCCGGAATCGCCGGTTCGGTTCGGTCGGGGCCGCGGCACCGTGACATCGCCAGGCCCCACAGCGGCGGCCCAGAAGTCGCGTTGGGCCGATCTTGTGCCAAGGCTCGCTTCCGCCGCGGTCATCGTTGCCGTCATTGCAACGGCACTCTACTTCGGCGGATGGGTCTACGCGATCCTAATGGCCGTCATCTTCGCCGTTCTCTACCGCGAGTGGGAGCAAATGGTGACGCTGAAGCCGCTCGGGCCGTTCGGCATGGTGCTGATCGCTTTGCTGGCATTTGCCCCGCTTGCATACGTCGCATGGGGCATCACCGGGACGATCGTGGTCATGGCTGCGGCAACGATCGTTTCCCTGTTCGGCGGCTGGGCTTCCGCGGGCTGGCGCGCCGGTGGCCTAATCTTTTTTGGCGTGGTGCTGATCGCCGTGCTGACTATGCGGGGCGTGACGCCACTCGGCGTCGTGGCGGGCTGGTATCTGGGTCTCGTGATCGCATTCAACGACACCGGCGCCTTCTTCACGGGCCGGGTGCTCGGCGGCCCCAAACTCGCGCCGACGATTTCGCCCGCCAAAACATGGTCCGGCGCCGTCGGCGGATTGGTCATCGGAACAATCGCCGGCATGGTTTGCTGGCTCATGTTCACCCATTCCCCCTGGTGGATCGGGTTGCTGTTCTCGCTCGCCCTCGGGCTGGTAGGACAAGCCGGTGACCTGACCGAGAGCGCCATCAAGCGAATTTTCCGCGTCAAGGATTCAGGCGACGTCATTCCCGGCCATGGCGGCTTCATGGATCGCCTCGACAGCGTGAGCTTCGGGGCGCTCTTTGTTTTCGTGATCGGGGCCGTTCACGGCGGGATTGCAGACGTCGCGGGCGGGTTTCTCAATTGGTAGCGCGGCGCGCGACCCAAATCTGAACGCAATCGGCCCCTACCCGGGCGGCTATCGGAGGCTCCAGGCTCGTGTCGTTTCTCGATCTGCCCGCGCTCTACGCGGTTCCGGCTTTCCTCGTGCTGCTGACCGTCATCGTCTTCGTCCACGAGATGGGGCACTATCTCGTTGCGCGCTGGAACGGGGTGGCCGTTCAGACCTTTTCGCTCGGCTTCGGCCCCGAAGTCGCGGGGTTCAATGATCGGCGTGGGACCCGGTGGCGACTCTCCGCCATCCCGCTCGGAGGCTATGTCCGGTTCGTCGGGGACATGAACGCGGCGAGCATGCCCGACCCCGCCGCCGTCGGGGAATTTCCGCCGGACATGCAGAGCCAGTTGTTCGTCAACAAGAACGTGTGGCGTCGCATCGCAGTCGTGGCGGCCGGTCCGCTTGCCAATGTCCTGTTCACCTTCGTGGTCCTTTACGGACTGATCGTCAGCTACGGCCAGTACATAATTCCCCCGGTGATCAGCAGTGTTACGCCGGGCAGCGTCGCGGCATCCGCGGGGCTTCTTGCCGGCGACAAGGTCGTCTCCGTCGATGGCTTCTCGGTGCGCGGCTTCGAGGATTTTCAACGGCTCGTCTCGACGGCACCCGATCGGCCGGTCGCCATCGTGGTCGAAAGAGACGGCTCGGATGTTCGTATCGGCCTTGTGCCCCAGGCGGTGAGCGAGACAGACCGGTTCGGCAATGTTCACCGTGTCGGCCGGATCGGCGTCACGCGCGATGTGAGCAATTCCGATGTCACGCTTTACCGTCCCAATCCCTGGGAGGCTGTGGGCCTCACCCTCGATGAAATCCACTTCATCGTTGACCGGACGGTGGCCTTCATCGGGGATTTCTTCGTCGGACGTGGAGATGTCGAGCAACTTGGCGGGCCGGTGAAGGTGGCACAGGTCTCCGGCCAGGTCGCGACCCTCGGAATTGTCGCCCTGATCAACCTCGCGGCGTTGCTTTCGCTGAACATTGGCGTTTTCAATCTCCTGCCGGTACCGGTGCTCGATGGAGGACATCTGCTGTACTATTTTATCGAAGCAGTTCGGCGCCGGCCGCTGAGCCAAAGGGCGCAGGAAATCGGCTTCCGCGTAGGCTTCGCGATCGTGGGCGCACTGATGGTCTTCACGCTCCTCAACGACACCCTGTTCGAGGCCCTCAGGCACGCGGCTTAAGTATTTGTTAACCTTGGTTTTCAGGGTGTTGCGCAAATGCACACGGACCAAGGTTTCGCTAACGCAAGAAGGGCTCGCCGCTTGCCCTTGGTTAAAAAACCAGTAAATGCTTCGAGTGGAGTAGCCGGGGGAGGCTGTGCATGGCGATTCCCCGGGCTTTCGTCGAGAGGCACATAGAATCATGATCGATCTCACCAAGCTGCTGCGCGGCGCGTTGTTGGCGTTTGCGCTCCTGTTCTTGGCGCCCCTGTCGGGGATTGGAGGATCGCTCATCGGGGTTGAGGCCGCACAGGCGGCCACCATCACGAAGATCTCCGTGTCCGGGAACACTAAGGTCGAGACGTCGGCCATCGTGAAACTCCTGGCCATCCGCGTCGGCGACGTCGCCACGGCGACCAAGATCAACGAGTCTATCCAGGCGCTCACGGCCTCGGGCTTGTTCAAGACGGTGAGCGTCACCGTGCAGGGCTCGGTCCTTGTGGTGAAAGTCGCCGAAAACCCGATCATTGCTTCGGTCCTGTTCCAAGGCAACGTCCGCTTCTCGGACGACAATCTCGTCGCAATGATCGACGTGATGAACCGCGGCACCGTCGACCAGGCTGGACTCGCGCGGGACGTCCAGACGATCACCAAGGCGTATCATGACGCGGGCTACAGCGATGTCGGCGTCACGACCAAGCTCGATCCCACCAGCGATGGCCGTGTCATGGTGACTTTCGTCATCGACGAGGGCACGCGAACGGGCATCGCTGCGGTGAATTTCACCGGCAACAATTCCATCGGTGCGTGGACGCTCAAGTCGATCATCAAGACGCACGAATCGGGCTGGCTGAGCTGGCTGCTGCGTGACGACAGCTACACCCAGGACCAGCTGCAGACCGATCGCCTGCTGATCCAGCAATACTATCAGAACCACGGCTATCCCGATGCGCAGGTGACCTCGGCGACCGCCGAGTACAACGCCGAACACAAAGGCTACTTCATCAATTTCACGATTGTCGAAGGCAGCCCCTACAAGTTCGGCAAGATCGGCATGGAGACGTCCATCACTGGGCTCGATGCCAATCAGCTGACCTCGCTGATTACGACTCATCAGGGTGACCGCTTCACGCAGGCGGGAGTCGACGAGACATCCCAGGCCATCGCGGTCGAGGCGACCAATCTTGGATATCCCTTTGCGGACGTCCGGCCGCGGATCATCCGCAATGCCGAAGCCGGCACGTTTGACGTGACCTATCTCCTTGATGAGGGACAACACCTTTATGTCGAGCGGATCAATATCACCGGCAACGACAAGACGCGCGACTTCGTCATTCGCCGTGAGATCGGGTTCTCTGAGGGGGATGCGTTCAGCCGTTCATTGGTGCAGAGGGCAAAAACCAATATCCAGGCGCTCGGATTCTTCTCGAACGTCGACATCAGTGCCCAGCAGGGCAGCGCGCCTGACAAGGTTGTCCTCAACGTCGCCGTTGTCGAGCAGTCCACCGGAAACTATGGCGTAACCGCCGGCTATGACAGCGCCTCGGGAATCCTGGGCGAATTGTCGATCGAAGAAAAGAACTTCATGGGCCGCGGGCAGTACGTGAAGGCTTCGGTCGGAGCCAGCCTTGGCGGTAACACCGCTGAATTTGCCTTTACGGAGCCGCATTTCGCCGGACTTAACCTCAGCACCGGCATTGATATCTATCGCCGCGTAGCTGACGAATCTAGCACGGCCGTATACGGGACGATGACGACCGGCGGCGAATTCCGCCTCGGACTTCCGTTGACCCGTGACCTCAATGCCTCCCTGTTCGCGGGCGTGGAGCAGACCGCCGTTTCGGACGCAGCGAGTCCCTATTCCTCCGTGCTTTGCAGCCCCGCGCCCTGCGCCAACGGCCTAACGTTCAACAAGGCATTTGTTGGTTATGGGCTAAACTACAATACGCTTGATGATCAGCAGCGCCCGACCCAGGGCGTGATCGCGAGCCTCAATCAGCAATATGTCGGCTGGGGCTACAACTACCTCAAGACCGAAGGCAAGGCGCGGCTGTTCATGCCGATAATGCCGGATGCCGGGATTGTCGGTAGCTTGAAACTGCAGGGCGGAATTATCAACGACTTCGGGGGCAACCTGAATCCGATTGAGGCCTTCGGGTATGGCAGCTCTATCGTTCGTGGATTTGCACCGGGGATGATGGGGCCGACCTACACGGCACTGGGCGGACCCTCCGAGTCACTGGGGTTCACCGGATATGCCGCTGCATCGGCGGAGGCTCGGTTCCCGATCCCGATGCTGCCCGAAACCTACGGATTGAGCGGCGCCATCTGGGCCGATGCCGCCTACATCTCGGGCCAGTCGACTTCGCTGGCTGCCGACCCCGGTTCCTTCGAACAGCCCTTCAAGAGCTCGGTGGGCGCCTCCATCATCTGGGACTCGCCGTTCGGACCGTTGCGCGGCGACTTCGCACTGCCGCTCACCTACTCGGACAACGAGAAGGCTCACCTTCAGTACTTTGCCTTCACGATCAATCAGTTGCTCTGACACTGTCGGCATGAAACAATCGGGGAGCCGCGGAATATGTTCCGCGGCTCCATTCATTTGGCCGGGCCGATGGTCGACACCCGATTTCACAGTTTTGCCGGGCCCATCCCGCTTGGGCATCTCCTACTGGCGGTGGAGTTTCCGCATTCCCTGGAGGATGCCGGCCCCCTTATCGAAGGCGTCGAAGAACTGCACCTCGCCGGTCCCGGACACCTGGCCCTGGCATCACAGGGGAGCTATCGCGACGCGCTTCAGTTGACCCGTGCCGGTGCGGTGGTCGTGGCGGAAGCCATGGTCGCCGACGTCCCCCCGGGCACGCTGGCTGTCGTCGCGCAGGATCCGCACGCGCTCTTCGTCGAGGTGTTGGACCGCCTTTATCCCTCGAGCACGAGCAGCAAGGTGACGGGTATATTGGCCCCTCGCGCGACTGCGCCCTTGATGGAAGCCGGCGTTGAAATCGGGCAAGGCGCGGTTCTGGGGCCTGGCGTCGAGATCGGCCGCGGTTCGGTGATCGGACCCAATACCGTCGTCGGTGCGGGCGTCACTATTGGCCGCAATGCGGTAATCGGATCCAATTGCAGCATCGAGTGCTCCTACCTCGGCAATGACGTCGTTGTGCATTCTGGCGCACGGATCGGAACGGAGGGATTTGGCTGGCTCGATCTGGGGAGAACCAACCGCAAGATTCCACAACTCGGCCGGGTGATCATGCAGGACAATGTCGAGGTCGGCGCCAATTCGACCATCGACCGCGGCGCATTGGGTGACACCGTAGTGGGGCAGGGCACCAAGATCGACAATTTGGTGCAGATTGGCCACAACTGCCGGATAGGGCGGAATTGCCTGATCGCCGGCACCGCGGCGCTAGCCGGCTCGACTATTGTCGAAGACGGGGTAATGTTTGGGGGTGGCGCAGCCTCCAGCGGCCACTTGACCATCGGCGCCGGGAGCGTCTTAGCTGCCCGCACGCTGGTGACCAAGGATTTGCCGGCGGGCTCACATGTGGCCGGTTATCCCGCGCAAGAAATGCAAGCGTGGCGAAGGGGAATCGCGACGCTCAGACGCTTGAGCAGAAGGACCGAAAGTGGACGTTAGAGACGAGATCAGGCCGACACCTCCGACGCTGGAAGCGATGGATATCGGCGAGATTCTCAAGGTGCTGCCGCACCGGTACCCGTTCCTCATGATCGACCGCATCATTGACATCAACGGCGACGAGTCCGCCATCGGGATAAAGAACGTCAGTGTCAACGAACCGATCTTCCAAGGACATTTCCCCGGCGAGCCGATCTTCCCGGGCGTCCTCATTATTGAAGGGATGGCGCAGACCGCTGGTGCGATAGCGATCGCGGCCGACCGGGGAAGGGGACGGCGCGTCGTCTATCTGCTGACCATCGACAAGTGCAAGTTCCGCAAGCCGGCTGTTCCCGGCGATCGCATCGAATACCACATTCGGAAAATACGCCGGCGCAACAACATGGGCTGGTTCGAGGCGCGGGCCATGGTTGGCTCGACGCTGATCGCGGAAGCCGAAGTCGGCGCCATGGTCACCGAAAGCGCCTGATGTCCTCGCAAGTCCACTCCACGGCCATTGTCGAGGCCGGAGCCTCGCTGGGAGAGGGTGTCAAAGTCGGGCCATTCAGCATTGTCGGCCCGGACGTGACATTGGGAGACGGTGCGGAGCTTGTCTCGCATGTCGTCGTGACCGGCCGGACCAGCATTGGACCGCGGTCAAAAGTCTATCCGTTCGCGTCTCTCGGCCATCAGCCGCAGGACCTGAAGTATGCCGGGGAGCCGAGCCGTCTCGCTATTGGCGCCGACACGACAATTCGTGAGCACGTGACCATCAATCCTGGAACCGCCGGTGGCGGAATGCAGACGCGGATTGGTGATCATTGCCTGTTGATGATTGGCGTTCACATAGGCCACGATTGCCGAGTGGGCGACCACGTCATCCTCTCCAACAACGCGGGCCTTGCCGGCCACTGCCAAGTCGATGATTTCGCGATCCTCAGCGGGCACGCCGGCGTAACCCAATATGTACACGTCGGCGCTCATGCCTTTGTTGGGGGCATGACCAAAGTGGAGAAGGACGTCATTCCATTCGGCACCGTGATCGGGAACCCTGCCGCTCTGTCGGGGATCAATCTTGTCGGGCTCAAGCGCCGCGGCTTTGATCGCGAGGCCATTCACAAGCTTCGCGCCGCGTACCGCCTCATCTTCTCAAGCGAAGGCACCCTGCGCGAGCGCGTCGAGGACGCAGCGTCCTACTTTTCAGATGAGCCTCTCGTGCAGGACGTGGTGCGGTTCGTTCTCGATGCCAAGGACAAGCCGCTCACCCTGCCGCGGAACGGCCAGACGGAGGCGTGATGATCGGCCGTCTGACCCTGATCGCGGGGTCGGGCGGACTGCCGCCTCTTGTGCTTGCCTCGGCCCGTCGCATGGGCGCTGCCATACAGGTCATCGATCTTGCGGGGCGGAGCGACCTCGACGGCGAGGCTAACCTGCAGCTGCCAATAGGTAACGCCAAGGCAATTTCGGACGCCGTGATTGCTTTTCGGTCGACCCACCTTGTCGCGGCGGGCGGCATTTCAATCTCAGATGGCGACCGCCAGTCGATCGCCGACGCACTCGGTCTGCCGGGCCGCCTAGCGCGTTCGCTTGGAGACGTAGCGTTGGCGTTCGCCTTCTTCGCGCATTTCCGCCTGGCTGGAGTTCGCGCGATTGGAGCGCACCAGGTCGTCGCGGACCTGCTCGCTCCCGAAGGACAATTCGCGGGTCCGGCAGTTCACCCGGGGATGATGGCCGATGGCCGCCGCGGACTTGCAGCAGCTCGAGCTGTGGGCAAGATCGACCTGGGCCAGTCTGTCGTCATGTCCGGTGGCCGTCCGATCGCCGCCGAAGACGCTGAGGGAACCGATGCGCTCCTCCTTCGGGTTGCGCGGCAACGGGACGCCGGAAGGGTAGGCGACGGAGGCGCCGCGCTGATCCTTGCAAAAGCGATGAAGCCACACCAGCCAAGGTTTGTGGACCTGCCCACCATTGGTCCGCAGACGATCGACAACGCCGCGGTGGCTGGCATTGCCGCCATTTTCGTGGAAGCGGGCCGCAGCCTCGTCATGGATCGGGCACAGGTCGCAGAAAGGGCGTCCGCGACTGGTATTTCTGTACTCGGCATGCGCCATGGCTGAGCCGTTCCGGTTGTTTATCGTAGCCGGGGAGCCCTCCGGCGATCGGCTTGGCGCGGAACTCCTTAAGCGGTTGCGCATCGAAACCTCGGTACAGCCTGTCGGAGTAGGTGGGCCGGAGCTGGAGGGAGAGGGACTGAAGTCGCTCTTTCCGATGTCCAACCTCTCGGTCATGGGCATCACCGACGTGCTGATGCGGCTGCCTCTGCTCTATCTGCGAATGCAGCAGACGGTGCAGGCCATCCGAGGAATGCGTCCCGACCTAGTGCTTCTCATCGACTCCCAGGTGTTCTCCGAAAGCGTGGCGCGACGGCTTCGGAAGGCCGGGTATCGCGGCAAGATATTGCTCTATGTTGCGCCATCTGTCTGGGCGTGGAAACCGGAGCGCGCGCCCAGGCTCAGGCCACTCTACGATGAGATTCTAGCTGTGCTCCCCTTCGAGCCCATGGCCATGAAGCACCTGGGTGGGCCCAGAACCACATATGTGGGCCATCCCGCGCTGCAGCAAAGCCAGTTCAGGGAACGTCAACCGGAGACCGGACCTCTGCTGCTGCTTCCCGGCAGCCGTGCAGGAGAGCTGCGGCGGCATCTGCCACTCATGCGGGAAATCGCCCTCGCGGCGCGCGGTCACCCGCGGATCACCGAGCTCGTCCTTCCCACCGTCCGCAATCAGCTCGCGGTCGTGTCCTCCGTGGTGAGCAAGTGGGACCTGCCGGTGCGCGTCACCGCAAACGCCGACGAAAAGCGCCGTGCCGTCCTCGCCGCCGTCGCCGCCGTCGCAGTCAGCGGCACGGTTACCCTCGAGCTTGCCTTAGCCGGCGTGCCAATGGTTACGACCTATGTCGCCGACCGTGGGCAGTTGGAGGCGGCAAAGAAATACGCGGTGAAGTTTGCCGCACTTCCGAACATTCTCTTCGGCGGCGAACTGGTGCCGGAGATCATTGAGACCACGCGGCAGACCCCGCGCGTCACGGATGCGCTCATGTCTCTTGTTGACGATCCGGCAGCGGCTGAGCGGCAGCGCAAGGGCTTCGCTCAGATCCGCGAGGAAATGGAGCGGGGCACGCCTTCAGCGCCCCTCCAGGATGCTGCCGATCACATTCTCGATTACTTCCGGCTGCTGAGGGGAATGTAGTCCCTCTCCGGTGAGCCGTGATACAGCTGGCGCGGGCGGCCGATCTTTTTCTGCGGGTCCGCGATCATTTCTTTCCACTGTGCAATCCATCCTACGGTGCGGCTCAGAGCGAAGATCGCCGTGAACATGGACGTCGGGAAGCCGATCGCCTCGAGGATGATGCCGGAATAGAAATCCACGTTCGGATAGAGCTTGCGGGAGATGAAGTAGTCGTCTGTCAGCGCGATCTGCTCGAGCTTCTGCGCGACCTGCAGGAGCGGGTTATTGTGCACGCCCAGCAAGTCGAGCACTTCCTTGCAGGTTGCCTGCATCACCTTGGCGCGTGGATCGTAGTTCTTATAGACGCGGTGACCAAAGCCCATCAGCCGGATGCCTGACGATTTGTCCTTTACCCGGGCGATGAAGTCCGGGATCTTGTCGGGCGTGCCGATTTCCTTGAGCATGTTCAGCGCGGCCTCGTTCGCGCCACCATGAGCCGGTCCCCACAGGCAGGCGACCCCCGCTGCAATACAGGCAAAAGGGTTGGCATCGGATGAGCCGGCGAGGCGGACGGTCGAGGTCGACGCGTTCTGCTCGTGGTCGGCGTGGAGCGTGAAGATCAGGTCCATCGCGCGCGCGATCACGGGATTGACCACGTATTCCTCGGCCGGCACGGAGAAGCACATGCGCAGGAAATTGCTGGCGTAGTCGAGATCGTTCCGCGGATACACGAAGGGCTGGCCAACTGAGTATTTGTAGGCCATCGCGACGATCGTCGGGATCTTCGCGATCATGCGGATCGAGGCGATCTCTCGCTGCATCGGATCGTTGATATCGATGGAGTCGTGATAGAACGCGGCCATTGCGCCGACGACGCCGACAACGACAGCCATCGGGTGCGCATCGCGCCGGAAGCCGCGGAAGAAGAAGTGCATCTGCTCGTGAACCATCGTGTGCCGAGTCACGCGCATGGTGAAGTCGTCGAGCTGGGCCTTGGTCGGAAGCTCGCCGTAGAGCAGGAGGTAGCAAACCTCGAGGTAGCTCGATTTGTCCGCAAGCTGCTCGATGGGGTAACCGCGATACATCAACTCGCCCTTGTCGCCGTCGATGTAGGTGATCGTGCTGTCGCAGGCCGCGGTCGAGGTGAAGCCCGGATCGTAGGTGAACATCCCCGTCTTGGTGTAGAGGGTTCGAATGTCGATGACATCAGGGCCGATGGATCCGGAGAGCACCGGAAACTCATAGGTCTTGTCGCCAATGACGAGTTTTGCGACGGGGTCGGACATCGATCTCTCCTTGCTGGGCGCCGGTCGGGGAGGGGACACGAGAGCGGCCGGATGGTGGCGGGGACCTACCTTGGAAATAGGCTATTTATGCTCCTGCCGCAACATATAGGTGAACATAGCTGACCTATCGCGCCCCGGCGGATTGATCTGTTATTCGGGCGAGGCTCTCGGCCTTTCCGATCAGGACCATCACTTCGAAAACACCGGGTGAAATCGTGCGGCCCGTCAACGCCGCCCGCATCGGCTGCGCGACCTTACCGAGCTTGAGACCCTGAGCTTCAGCGAAGGCGCGGATCGCGCCGTCGATCGACCCGACGGTCCAATCGGAAAGCTGTTCCAGAAGTGCGGCCACGCTGCCCAGCATGGCTCTGGCGTCGGGCGTGAGTTGTTCCCGTGCCGTTGGCTCAAGAGGGAGCGGCCGGCGCAAGTAGATGAACTGGGCCAGATCGATCAGCTCGAGCACGGTCTTCGCCCTCGGCTGTAACTCGGGCAGAGCCGCAAGCACCGTGGCCTTGTTGGAGCTCAGCCCCACAAGGTCCGCGCCCCGGCCAGTTTCCTCTGCAGTAGCCAGCATCACAGCATAAAGGCGATCCGGGCCCGCCTCGCGGATATAGTGGCCATTAATATTTTCGAGTTTGACGAAATCAAACCGAGCGGCGCCCTTGTTGAGAGCTTCGAGGCTGAACCACTCCACCATCTGCTGGACGCTGAACAGTTCGTCGTCGCCGTGACTCCAACCCAGCCGGGCCAGGTAGTTCAGCATGGCCTCGGGCAAGTAACCCATCTGGCGATACGCCCCAGCGCCGAGGGCGCCATGACGCTTGGACAGCTTCGCTCCATCGGGACCGTGAATGAGCGGGATGTGCGCCATTTCGGGGACGTCCCAACCCATGCCGTTGTAGATGACGATCTGGCGCGCCGCATTGGTGAGGTGGTCGTCGCCGCGGATGATATGGGTAATTCCCATGTCATGATCGTCGACCACGACTGCCAGCATGTAGGTGGGCGTGCCGTCGGATCGCAGAATGATGAAATCGTCGAGATTTTCGGTCTTGAAGACGACTTCGCCCTGAACGTGATCGTGAACAACGATCTCGCCGGTCAACGGTGCCTTGATCCGGATGACGGGCGATACGCCCTTGGGCGCCTCAGCTGGGTCCCGGTCGCGCCACATGCCGTTGTAGCGCGGGGGGAGCCCCTTGGCCCGCGCCTCCTCGCGCATCGTCGCCAGCTCTTCGGGCGAGCAATAGCAGTAATAGGCCTGTCCGAGCCTCAGTAGCTCGCGGGCAATTTCCGCGTGCCGAGCGGCGCGCGAAAACTGCAGGGTCGGCTCTCCGTCCCAGTTGAGACCCAGCCACTTAAGGCCGTCATAGATCGCTTCTACTGCGTCCTGTGTCGAGCGCTCGCGATCGGTGTCCTCGATGCGCAGCAGGAATTTGCCGCCGGTATGTCGGGCGTAGGCCCAGGAGAACAGCGCCGTGCGCGCTCCGCCTATATGCAGATAGCCCGTTGGCGACGGAGCGAAGCGGGTAACGACAGGCTTGGCGGAGGCTTCAGTCATATGAACCTTGGCGGGTGAGCGGCGCCGTGTGTAGCATGGGGCCCGGGGAGCGCAAGGGCAGGGGGGCTAGTGGCGGAAACCCTTGAAGTTCCTGATGTTCTGGAAGCTCCGAGCCAGCGGACGATTGAGCCACGGTCGCGGCGGCTAACCCCGGCTCGACCGACGAAGGCGCGGCCGCCCGGCCTCCCCCGAAGCGCGGCAAATGCGCTTGAGTACCGCAGGCTGTTCATATTGATGCCGTTTGCGGCGGTCGCGGGAGTCGTCGCTTATGCCGATCTTCCGGCTGATCCTCCGCCCATCATGCTGCTGGTTGTCGGGACCCTCCTCCTGACAGCGCTCGCGGTTTGCTGGCGCCGTGTCGCGGTATTGCGGGTCTTGGCGCTCCTTACCGCCGGCTGGAGCGGCTTCTGCCTCCTGCCGCTCCACGGAGCGCTGTTTGGGACGTCCATGTTGTCGCGGCCGTCCTACGGGCAGTACCAGGCGCAGGTTGACGAGATCATCGAGGCGACTGCGGATGAGCAGCGCGTTGTGCTCTCGCAGATCGTGCCCGTGGGGCAAGAGCGTCCCCTGGGTGTTCGTCGAGCCCGGGTGCTGATCAAGGGGCTGGCGCCGTTGTCACCGGCAGACGCGATCACGGGGTTCTTTCGTTTTGCAGCGGTGCCGGGACCTGTCGTGCCGGGCGGTTATGATACTCAGTTCCAGTCCTATTTCGACGGCATCGGGTCGTATGGAAATTCGATCCATCCGCCGGTAGTGAGCGCGACAGGCTCCGGCGGCGCGCCGCAACGTATCGTCAGTTCCATACGAACCGGTATCGCGGCCCGCATCGACGCCGTGCTCCCCGAGCCGTCCGCAGGCGTTGCACGAGCCATCATCAATGGCGATCAGAGCGCCGTCACGGAGGACGTCCGCACAACAATGGCGACCGCCGGAATTGCCCATGTCCTGTCCGTGTCTGGACTGCACCTGACCATTGTTGCGGGGGGAGCGTTCTGGATCCTGCGCCTCCTACTTGCCGGCTTTGATGGTCTTGCCAGACGCGTGTCGGAGAAACGCGTCGCGGCTCTCGGGGGGATGACTGCAGCGCTGTTCTATTTTGCCATATCGGGAGGCAACGTCGCCGCACTACGCTCGACGCTCATGATCCTTCTGGTGTTTGGGGCCGTGCTGTTTGGACGCCGAGCTCTCACCATGCGGAATGTCGCGATCGCCGCCCTGATCGTCGTAGCGACGGACCCGGCCAGCATCTTCCGGCCGAGTTTCCAGCTGAGCTTTGCCGCGGTGATTGCGCTGGTAGGTGCCTATGAGAATCTGCGCAGCACGAGCGCCCGCGACGCGGGGCTCGTCGCGCATCTGTGGGGCTATGTGAAAGGGATCGTCCTCACGAGCCTGATCGCCGGATCGGCGACACTCCTGTTTTCAATCTATCATTTTCAGCAGACATCGCCGCTGGGCGTTGTCGGCAATCTGGCGACGCTGCCGCTTGTGGGTTTCATCATGATGCCGGCAGCCGCGCTGGCCGTGTTGGCGATGCCGTTTGGATTGGAGTCGCCATTCCTCCTCGCGATGGGCTGGTCGGTCGACCGCATGCTCGACATGGCCAATGTCGTCGCAAGCTGGAGCACGCACCTCCGGGCCGCGCCGCTCTTGACGCCGCTGGCCTTGCTCATCGGGCTCGTAGCGCTGGCCTGGTTTGCCTTTTTCAAGGACAGATGGAGATTGATCGGTCCAGCCGTTGCGGTGCCGCTGGTCATCTTGTTCGCTGTGGATCGACCACCCGATGTGCTGGTGGCCGATACAACCAAGGCGGTGGCCGTGCGCGGCGTCGGCGGCCTCGAATTGGCCGACGGCAAGCCGCAGAGCTTTGCCCTCAATGTCTGGCGAGACACTTACGCCGATCCGATTTCTGCTGCCGCCGTGCAGAGTTGCGACGCGCTGGCGTGTATCGGGAGGAGCGCTGCCGGCTTCAGCTATGCGATCGTACGAAACGCAGCGGCGTTCGCCGAAGAGTGCGGGCGCGCCGATCTCATCATCGCGCGCGTGCCTGCCCCAGCGTGGTGCGCCAGCGGCGTGGTCATCGACCCCGCTGCGCTCGAGAGGCATGGCGTCCATTGGCTGCGCTGGCAGAATGGACGCTTCGAGGTTCGGCCGGCGGTCGCCGATCTCGAGCGGCCCTGGCGGATCAAGCCTTGAACAAGGGCTCCGGCAAACCGGGAACGTCCACGTCGATGGCGAAGACGCTGCCTGACAGGGGCTCAGCGGCGAGCTGTTCGGGTGTCATCCCCTCGCGCGCCGAGGTGATATAGAGCGTCTTCAGATCCTTGCCGCCAAGGACCGGGCAGGTTGGCTGCAGGACCGGGACCTTTACGATCCTATCGACCTTGCCTTGTGGCGAGTAGCGAACAACGCAATGACCGCGCCAATGCGCGTTCCACATAAAGCCCTCGGAATCGATGACGGCCCCGTCGGGCGCCGGTGTGCCCTCAATGCGAACGAAGTCCTGCCAAGGGCCGTTGGGCAGGCCGGTCTTGGGGTCGATCGAGACCGACTGGATCAGGTTTGCGCCGCCGGTGAAGTATGCCTTGCGGCCGTCCGGCGAGAAGCACGTGGCATTTGGGACCTGGATGCCGTCGCGAAGCTTGGTCACGGTGCCGCCGCGGACGTGATAGAGGCCGCCTGACGCCGCCGTGTTCGGATCCTTCATCGCCATAGTGCCGATCCACATCGCGCCCGAGGGCCCGACGCGTCCATCGTTGGAGCGATTGCCGGGAATGTCCGCTTCGAGCGGGGCGATGAGCTCTCGGGTGTCCGTCTTTATGTTGAGCCTGTAGATGCCGACCGACGAGGCGATCGCAAGATTGTCGGCGTCGATGACGCCCGCGGCCGACACGGCGGTCTCGAAGGTGAAGCGGTCGACCATGATGCCGCCGGCGGTCGCCGAGTAGAGCGTCTTGTTGAGAATGTCGAACCAGAACAGCCGGTCCTGAAGCGGGTGCCAGATCGGCCCTTCGCCGAGCTCGCAGCGGCTGTCGATGAAAAGCTCGGCGGTGTCCTTCATTTCCCCTGTCCCTGGTCGTAGGCGCGGACGGCGGCCCGTGCGCGTTCGCCAATCTCGGCGAGTGTCATTCCTGGCTTGTAGATATAGCTGCCCAGGCCGAACCCGGCACAGCCCGCATCGAAATACTCCCGGAAATTATCGGGGCTTGCGCCGCCGACTGCATAGAGCGGCAGGGCAGGAGGCAGCACGGCCTTCATGGCCTTGATCCCGTTGGGGCCGAGAACCTCGGCGGGGAAGAATTTGAGCCCAGTCGCGCCTGCCCGGATGGCGCGGAAGGCATCGGATGGGGTGAAGACTCCGGGGTAGCTGGCCATGCCGAGTTCGTGGGTGCGAGCGATCACCGCCTCGTTCGTATCCGGCGAGACCACGAACGTGCCACCGGCGGTCTTTGTGTCCTCGACGTCCTTGGCCGAGAGCGCCGTACCGCAGCCGATTTCGGCTTTACCGACGAACGCCTTGGCAGCAGCCGCGATGGATTTAAGCGGCTCGGGAGAGTTGAAGGGCACCTCGATCATGGTAATGCCCGCTTCGACCAGCGTCGTGCAGACGCCGACGACTTCGTCGGGCCGAACGCCACGCAGGATGGCGATAATCTTACGTTGAGATGTCATTGGGCCCTGGCGAGTTTGAGTCCGGCAATGGTGGCATCGGCCGCGTCTATGGGAACGCTTTTCATGCCCAGCTTTGTGAGGGCCGCGCCGTATAGACGGGCGAAGCGGGCGGAGCCGATGAGCGGGACTGCGTCTCTACCGAGCCAGTCGCGATGGCCGCCAATCTCGGTGCCGACGAGGAGGCCGGAGAGATAGCCCGAGCACCAATCGGGCCCCTTGCCTGACAAGAGCGCCGCGGCGCGGGTGCGGAAGGCCAGAGCCGTGAAGAGCTCCGGCTGCTCGAGGCCGGCTGTCATGCCGTCGGCAATGCCCGCCTCGGTTTCGGGGCCGGTTCGCTCGCCGATGAACGAGTGGCGCAGCACGGAGTGCTCGGACAGGACTTCATAGATTTCGCCGGTCATGGCGGATGAAAACCGTATGATCTTTCCGTCGCGGATCTCGACCCATTTCGAATGGGTGCCCGGCAGGATTGCCGTGCCCTCGAACCCGGGCTGAAAAGCGAGGAGGCCGAGGAGCTGGGTTTCCTCGCCGCGCATGACGTCCTCGTGGCCGGACTGGCGCTGGCAGACACCGGGGAGGATGCGGGGAGCGAAGCGGGTGTCGGCGCCCGCGGGCGATACGGCGCCGGCGCGAAGGCGGTTGAGGTTGGCCGGGGTGTCGAGATAGGGGGCCTCGAGCCAGCCCTGCCGGGCACCGGCCATGCCACAGATGATGATGTCGCCGCCGGCGAAACGGTCCGCGACAAGTTCGGAAAGGATGGCGGGGTAGTCGGCCCTAGCGATCTTGCCCATGCCCTTGTCGGACGCTGCCGTGAAGGTCTGCGATCCGTCGGAGGCGATGCCCCAGGCGCGCACGTTCGACGTGCCCCAGTCCACCGCCACCCATTCTGCCGAAGATGCCACTTAGGGTCCCGCCGTTGCGCGGCGCGACCCTATTCAGGGCCGACAGATTTTGCCAGCGCTCAGTACTTGCGCAGCAGCCCCACCAATCGACCCTGCACCTTGACGCGATCGGGCGGGAAGATGCGGGTTTCGTAGGCGGGATTGGCCGCCTCGAGCGCCACGGAATTCCCGCGGCGGCGGAGGCGCTTCAGCGTCGCTTCCTCCTCGTCGACGAGGGCGACGACGATTTCCCCGGTCGCGGCGGTGTCCTGCTTGCGGATGACGACGGTGTCGCCGTCGAAAATGCCC
>Ga0105239_10003173_pt1 | contig 20361 bp, 20 predicted proteins | sample KBSC44metaG_FD_92761 | JGI IMG/M metagenome (GOLD analysis project Ga0105239, IMG submission 92761) | Corn rhizosphere microbial communities from Kellogg Biological Station, Michigan, USA - KBS C4-4 metaG | ecosystem: Host-associated > Plants > Roots > Rhizosphere > Soil | place: Michigan, USA... | reverse complement strand
TTTGTTAATTACTTATGTTAATAGCTCTTTTTCGTTTCGCTAATTTAGCACCATCGTTAGTATGCGCTTTATGATCAAAATAAAATACATTTCCCTGTTAATCCCCGTATTTATTGTTTCAACGGCCAGCGCGCAGCAAAGTCCATCATTCCAGGTATACCGCACTTATCATACCGCTATGGACCTGATGGACAAGGGCAAATTTGCCTCCGCTGCCGAGCAATTTCGCTCTGTTGAAGCATCACGCCTTAAAACGGCAACCCAGCCCCAGTTTGAATCGGAACTGTCGATGGTAAAAGAAAACAGCCAGTACTACGAGGCTTTTTGCGCCCTTAACCTGGGCAACGACGATGCCGAAAGCATGTTTCTGCGCTTTATTAAGGAGCATCCCGAAAATCCGTTAACCAAGCTGGCTTATTTCCAGATCGGTAAATCGTATTTTAAACAAGGTAAGTATGAAGATGCCATCCGCTGGTTTGATAAAGTACAGGCCGGTGAGCTTAATGGGCACGATAATACTGAATATAAATTCCGCAAGGGTTATGCTTATTTCTCCCTTAAAGATTATAAGAATGCCCAATTGCTTTTTGCCGAAGTAAAAAACAAACGGTCGGAGTATACAGAAGATGCTACCTACTATTTTGCGTATATAGCTTACCTCAACAAGGATTATCACCTGGCGTTGGCCAATTTTGAAAAACTCAAAAACTCCAAAAAATATGAACGAAGCTATCCTTATTATATATCGGCAGTTTACTTTTTAGATAAACGCTATGATGATGTGATCAGCTACGCGGTGCCTATTGTAAACAGTACCCGCCAGGAGCACGAAACCGAAATGCTGCGCATTATTGCCGCATCATACTTTGCCAAAGCCGATTATGATAACGCGGTTAAATATTACGACCGTTTCCAGAACGGAGATCAGGGCAAAACCCAAAACACGCAGGATAGCTACCAGATCGGTTACACCTATTACAAGGTTGGCAACTACGCCAAATCGGCCGCTGAGCTGGAGCGTTTAATAGAACAGGGCGACGTTTACAGCCAAAGCGGTAACTATACGCTGGGAGATGTTTTCCTGAAAATGAATAACAAACAAAGCGCCCGTAACGCGTTTTTGGCTGCCTCAAAACTGACTTACGACAAGCAATTACAGGAAGACGCTTTGTATGAATACGCCAAACTATCTTACGAGCTTGATTTTAATACCGAAGCATTGGCGGCTACCCGCTTATATCTGAAAAATTATCCACGTTCGCGTCGTAACGATGAGGTTAAAGTATTGCTTGGTGAAGAGCTACTGAACTCCCGCAACTACAAAGAAGCCGTGGAGATACTGGAGCCGATACCCAACAAATCAGAAAGCGCGCAAATAGCTTACCAGAAAGTAACTTATTACCGCGGTTTGGAATTTTACAATGAGCGTGCTTTTGAAAATGCCATCGGTATTTTCCTGCGCTCGTTAAAAAATCCGGTGGATCCAAAAACCCAGGCATTGACTACTTACTGGATGGCCGAGGCCATGTACGAGGTGCGTAAATATGGTGAATCGGTTGAGAACTTTGAGCTGTTTTTAAGCATGCCTGAGGCTAAACAAACCGATCTGGGCAACTATGCTAATTATGCACTGGCCTACGCTGCCTTTTATGGTGAGCAATATAAAAAAGCAGCCAATTACTTCGAAAAATTCCTGCGGGGCGATGTAAAGGACAAAAACACCGAGAACGATGCCATAACCAGGCTGGGTGATAGCTATTTTGTATTGAAAAGCTACAGCACCGCGCTTGATTATTATAACCGCATCATAGCCATGCACAACCAGGGCGAAGATTACGCCTTGTTTCAGCGGGGTATGATACAGGGTTTACAAGGCTCACTGGATATCAAGATCGCTACGATGAATGATGTGTTGAACACTTTCCCGAACTCGGATTATGCCGATGATGCCTCCTTCGAGATAGCATATACCTACTTCCTTAAAAATGATGGCGACAAGGCTAAAACCGATCTGAATGCCATGATCCAGAAGTACCCGCACAGCAGTTATGTACCACGTGCACTGGTTACCATTGGTTTGATTGACTACAATGCCAACCATGACGACCTGGCGATAGAATCATTCAAAAAAGTAGTTGCCGATTACTCCTCTACCGACGAAGCCAAACAATCGCTTAAACAAATTGAAAAAATATATACCGATAAAGGCGACGCCCAAACGTTTATCAATTACGCAGGTACAACATCTATTGGTAACTATACCACCTCGCAACAGGAAGATCTGATGATCACCGCGGCCAACAACCTTTATTTAAAAGGCGACTGGCAGGGTGCGGTAGGCGCAGTTAACGCCTATCTGGATAAGTTCCCGAGCAAACAGATCTATGAAAAACAGGCAAGATTTATACGTGCCCAAAGCTTGGTTAACCTGAACAGATCGCAGGAAGCTGTGGTTGATTATAATATTATCCTGAACGACTGGACAAGCGCTTATACCGAGAAATCATTGATCAGCATGGCTAAGCTGTACATCTCGCAGAAAAAGTATAACGAGGCTATCGTGTTCCTGAAGAAACTGGAGACCAACGCGGAGTTTAAAGAGGATTACTCTTTCGCTATCAATAACCTGATGCTTTGCTACGCGCAAATGAACATGCCTGATGACGTGCTGAACTATGTAAAACAGATTAGGGGTAATGATAAAGCAGCCCAGGAAGATAAATTCCGCACCGGTTTATATGCTGGTGAAGCTTATCTACAAAAAGGCGATACCACTGCCGCGGTTAAAGAGTTTGATTACACCGTAACCAACACCAAAACTGTAGCCGCTGCCGAAGCCAAATACAACATTGCCAATGTGGAGTACTTAAAAGGCAGATACAAAACATCACAAAAAATGTGTTTCGACCTGGCTAAGGAAATGCCAAACTATGATTACTGGGTAGCTAAAACCTATATTTTGCTGGCCGATAACTATGTGAAGCTAAAAGATAACTTCCAGGCAAAAGCCACGCTGCAAAGTATCATTGAGAATTATAAGGGTAATGATGATATACTATCCACAGCTAAACAAAAGCTGGGCGTATTAACGGGCAAACCTGTAAAAATAGAGGCCCCTGCCCCAGATACAAGTGATAATAAACCGGCCCCGGCTGATACTACCAAAACCGGTCAAAACTAACAGGATGGCAAAGAATAATATAAAAAGACAAGCAATGAAATTAAAATACGTCTATACGCTGCTTACCTTAATAATAGCATTATACTTTGTCCCTGCACAAGCGCAAACAAAGAAACCGACAAAGGCTACCACAAAAACCGCTGCAAAAAAGACTCCGGCAAAAAAAACTGCGGCAAAACCGGCAGCCAAAAAGCCTGCTGCAAAAACCACCGCACCTAAAAAAGCAACTTCAAAAAACTTAGGTGATGCCGCGGCAAAATCTGCAGCAGATACCACCAAAAAAGGGGGTAATGGTACTAATGCCGATAATGGCGGCAGTCTTTCTGAAGAGATCGTGGTAACCACTGCTTATAAACCGGTACTGGCCGACGCGGTAAAAATACGCCGTAACCCCGACCTGGAAGATAAAGCTCCTTTTAAAGCACCTTTGGTTTACGCCCCGTTGGATAAAAGACAGGAGCAAAACTCCGAGATCAGGCAGTTAGAGGCTATGAAAAGGCCACCCGAGCAGGATTCTGTTTTACTGAACAATTATGTTAAAGTAGGCGCCGGGAACCTGAAATCGCTTTTTGGTGAAGCATACTTTTCTAACGGCCGTGATGAAGCATTGCAGGTTGGAGGATATTTGAAACATTTTTCACAATCCGGATCATTAGAAAAACAAAGCCAGAGCAAGGATGATGTGGGTGTATTTGGCAAAAGCATCCTGGGCGATAATAACATCAGCGGTCGCATTACTTATAACCGTCTGGGTACCAATTTTTATGGATATGATCAATCTGTTCCCCCGGCCAGCACATTTGTACCCGGCAAGCAACATTTTAACACCATTGGCGCCGAAGCTGAACTGGCCAAGAACTATAAAGACGTAGAGAACGATTTTACCTATGCCCTGAAAATAAAAGGTTATGCCTTTAGCAATGCCTACCAGGCCAGAGAAAACAACATCGTGATCTCGGGCTTTATCAATCAAACGGTAAAACAGTTTTACGCCGGTTTAAGCGGATCGGTTGATCTGAATTCACAGAAGGATAGTCTTTACAAAATCGGCAACAACATTCTACGCTTAAACCCTTACATCAAATTCCAGGGTACCAATTATAAAATTGACGCGGGTGTAAACATCGAGAAGGAATTTGGCGACTTTGGTAAATTCTACATTTTCCCTGCCGCTAAATTAGAGGTACAGGTGATCCCGAAATATGTGCGTTTGTTTGTAGAAGCCAAAGGCGATATCAACCGGACATCTTTACATGATCTGGCTTACATCAACCCCTTCCTCGGTCAAAATATCGACATCAAAAATTCGGTTGATCAGCTGGATATCAGCGCGGGCTTAAAAGGCACGCTTGCACCTGGCTTAAGCTTTAAGGCATCCGTGTTCCGCAACAGCGTTAAAAACATGCCGTTACTGGTCAGCAATTTCGACGCCGAAGTAAACAAATTCAAGGTGATATATGATGATGGCAAAGCCCGTGTGAACGGCTTTAACGGTGAACTTGATTTTAAAGCCAGTGATGATTTTAACATTTTTGGTCGCGTAGAGATCAAAGATTACCAAATGGCATCAGAAGCACAACCATGGAACCTACCTAAATTTTTGTTAACCGCTGGTACAGCCATCAATATCAACAACCAGGTAAGTATCACCGGTTCGTTATTGTTCCGCGGATCAACAAACGACAGGGTATTTACCACTACAGGTGGTACATCAACTTTGGTTCAGAAACCGATAGCCTCATTTGCCGACTTAAGCGGCGGTGTTCAATACAAGGCTACCCGTCAAATAACCATATTTGTACAGGCTAATAACATTTTAAGCACCAGTTATCAAAACTGGCTATACTATCCTAACTACGGATTTAATATCTTTGGCGGCGTTGGGTATTCGTTTTAGATCAGGTTCGGGGTTCGTGTAGCGAGGTTCGGGAAACTCGCCCCCACTACACGAACCAATTTACCTTACACCTTTTGATGTTTTATAATTAACCGTATTTTTAGCGAATGGATATAGCCAATTATTTAAGCGAACTGTTAGGCCGGCATGGCAAAGTAGGTGTGCCGGGTCTCGGTTTTTTTACACAGGAACGTGTAAATGGTTATTATAACAGCGCCGAAGGCAAGCTATATCCACCCGGTTACCAGGTACAATTCAGCGCTGAAGCATTTGACGATGATACGTTGGTGGAGCATATCGCTCAAAAGAAAAATATCTCGCTGGCATCATCCAAATACTTTACCGAAAAATATATTACGGGCCTAAAACAAGATGTGGTTTTAAAGCAAGTCCCTTTTGCTAACCTGGGCTGGTTTTATATGAACAACGGGGAGATAACCTTTAAACCTGCCGAAAATCATAACGAAGGTCCTGAGTTTTATGGTCTTGCGCCCATAGCTATCAAAAAGCTTAACCAGGAGATCGAAAGTCCGGAAGTCGGGATGTCCGAAAGTCCGGTTTCGACACCATTACCTTTCACAGTATCATCACCTGTTGCTACACCGGCACCAACGGCCGATCAGCCCGAGGTATATGAAGAGGAAGAAACCGAAGAAAGAAACCGCTCGGCCAATCCATGGATTATCGCGCTCATCATCCTGGTGGTTATTGGGGTAGCGGCATTCGCGCTTTATAAATATAACCCGGCATTATTCAACTTCACCAAACAACAGGCAAAACCTGGCGCCGAACAACCCCAAACACACCCCGCCGCCAAAACAGATAGCGTTGATAACGACAGCAATAAAACAGCTCCCCCGCTTTTAGATACAGCATCAAAGGCAATTTCTAAACCCGATACTGCGTTAAAGAAAACAGTGGCTGCTGCCGATACCACCGCCAAACCTGAATTTGTGATATTTGCCGGCTCATTTAAAACCCAGACCAAAAGTGATCTGGCTGTTAAAATTTACAAAAGTGTTGGGGTTGATGCCCGCGCATGGCATGGCCCCGGTTCTGGTAAGTATATTAAAATAATCATTGGCAGTTTTGCCACATCTGCAGAGGCAGAAGCCGAAAGACTTAAATTAATAAAAGAAAAAAAAATAAGCAAACTCTCATACAGCCAAGAAATTAACGAAAAGAAATGACATTATTATTGATACAGCAGATAGCAGATACCGCGAAACACCTGGCAGACACCGCAGGTCACATTACACAACCCATCACCACACAACCCGAAGAGCTGCGTTTTGGCGATCTATTGATCAAGGGTGGCTGGGTAATGGTTCCCATTGGTATTTTGGCTGTTTTAGGTTTAGTGATATTTTTTGAACGTTATTTTACCATCCGTAAAGCCTCAAAGAACGAAGCTAACCTGATGTTGCAAGTACGCGCCAGTATCCATTCGGGCAACCTGGAATCGGCCATAGCGCTTTGTCGCAATAATAATTCACCGCTTGGTCGCATGTTGCAAAAAGGTTTGCTGCGTATCGGTCGCCCTATTAAAGATATCGAAGGAGCTATCGAAAACGTAGGCAAGCTGGAAGTATCCAAACTGGAAAAAAATATCGGTATCCTGGGTATAGTAGCAGGTATTGCTCCCATGTTTGGCTTCCTGGGTACTATTGCCGGTGTAATCAAGATCTTTTATGATATCTCCAAAACAGATAACATCAGCATGGGTGTTATTTCTGGTGGTTTATACGTAAAAATGGTTACATCGGCCGCCGGTTTGATGGTAGGTATTGTGGCTTACGTATGTTACCATATTTTGAATATGATGGTTGATAAAGTAATTTTGAGCCTGGAAACCGATGCTATTGAATTTATTGACCTGTTAGAGGAGCCGAGCAAATGAATTTAAGAAAAAGACATAGAGGTGCATCGGCAGAGGTTCATACTTCGGCCATGAACGACATCATGTTCTTCCTGCTTTTGTTTTTCCTCATCGCGTCGACAGTTACCAACCCGAATGTGATCAAACTGGTGCTGCCCAAATCATCAAGCGGGCAATCGGTATCCAAAAAAACCATTACGGTATCGGTAACTAAAGATCTGAAGTACTACGTCGACAAAAAGGAAGTTCCGGTAGATGCCCTGCAAACTACCTTATCCGGATATAAAACCCTGGCTACAGAACTCACCATAGTTTTATATGTCGATAAAACCGTAGCCATACAGGATGTGGTACAGGTAATGGATATAGCACAAAAATTAAACATCAAACTGGTTCTGGCAACGGAACCAAAATAGTATCAAGTAGCTAGTATCAAGTATCACGACCTCAAAAGGTTAGTTTCCAAAAAAATCTTGATACTTGATACTAACTACTTAATACCGAATTTTAGATACTGAAATGGAATACAGGGAAGAAAATAACTATCCAAAGGCATTTGCGGCAACAGGCATTATTTTGGCTGTGCTTATTGCTGCCTGTTATTTTATCGTGTTTCAAAACCCGCCCAAACAGGAAGAAGGTACCGGTGGTATATTGGTAAATTACGGTACAGTTGATGAAGGCAAGGGCAACGATTATATGAGCACCGAAGAACCTTCGGTTGCCGAAAAGGCTAACAATACCAAACCGGATAAAGTTACCCACGAAAAACCGACCGAGGATAAACCCACCCCGCAAACCAGCGACAAAACCGTAGTGACCCAAAATACCGAGGATGCCCCGGAAGTTGCCGCGCCAACAAAAAAACCAACCAATACCGTAGCTGCCCCGCAGCCAACCAAAACACCGGCCAAGCCTACCGTGAACCAAAATGCTTTATATAAAGGCAAGGCCACAACAGGAACAGGCGAAGGCGACGGAACCGGCAATACCCCGGGCAACCAGGGCAAGCCAACTGGTACAACCCTTACCAACAATTATAACGGAACGGGATCTGGCAATGGCGGTAGCCTCAATCTGCAATCACGCAACTTTGTGAGTAAACCCAATGTTGACGATGGCAATCGCTTTACCGGCAAGGTGGTGATAGATATACAGGTAGATAAGGCAGGTAATGTAACTTACGCCAAGGCAGGCCGCGGAACCACCATATCAGATTATAACCTGATCCAAAAATGCGAGGATGCCGTGAAAAATTCTCGCATCAGCTCAGCAGATAACGCCCCCGATACCCAGAAAGGCGCAGTAGTGTTTGTGTTTAAGGTAAATTAATTAGAATGGCCATTTAACTTTGCAAAAAATGATTGCTATTAAAAAAAATATTAATCTCGGTTTAACCATTTCCGAAAAGCAATTATTAAAGGCCAAAGGCATTTTGCAAAAAAACATTACTAACTATGCTATCGACGAAATAGCTTCGGTTATTAATGCCACGCCCCACAGGGCAAAAACACTCACCGCTTTATATGAATTTCAAAGCATCCCGTCTATTGGCATCAAATTCGCCGAAGATCTGATACTACTGGGTTATTATAACCTTTCGTCACTCCAACATAAATCGGCGCCTGAATTATTAAATACCTACGAAAAAACCATAGGATACCGTATTGATCCTTGTGTGGAAGATCAATTCAGATTGGTTGTACACTACGCCAATTACCCCGATAGCACTAAAAAATGGTGGGACTTTACTGCAGAGCGTAAAGCTTTCCGCAATAAACATGGTTACCCTGCCGACAGGCCGCTATAATAATTGGCATTAATGTCGCTGTGACCATATATCACAGTCTTACCATATTTTCATTATCCGCAGCATTCAACGCATCATAGCAGTAATTTAATTTATAAGTTTGCTGAATATTCGCCATAACTATGGTCTACCGACTATGGATTATGGACTATTCAACTATGGACTATAACGCAACCATCCAATACCTATACACCCAACTCCCCATGTTTACGCGCGATGGGGCATCGGCTTTTAAAAAGGACCTCACCAATACCATTGAGCTTTGCAAACGACTGGGCGATCCGCAACGCGGGTTTAAAAGTGTGCACATAGCAGGCACCAATGGCAAAGGCTCCACATCGCACATGCTGGCGGCTATTCTGCAAACGGCGGGATACAAAACCGGCTTGTATACATCACCCCATCTGAAAGATTTCAGGGAACGTATCCGGGTTAACGGGCAAATGATCAGCGAGCAAACCGTGATTGATTTTGTTGTCCACCACCGTGCCGATTTTGAAGAGATAGCCCCCTCCTTTTTTGAAATGACCGTGGCCCTGGCCTTTGATGTGTTCGCCAAAGAAAAGGTAGATATAGCTATAGTTGAAGTGGGTTTGGGCGGCCGGTTGGATTCCACCAATATCATTACCCCGCTCCTGTCGGTTATTACCAACATAGGCTGGGACCACATGAACATGCTGGGCGATACCCTGCAACTGATAGCTGGCGAAAAAGCAGGCATCATCAAACCCGGCATCCCGGTTGTTATCGGCGAAAACCAACCCGAAACCGCACAGGTTTTTATAGATAAAGCCAAACAGGAAGGCAGCCCTATTCAATTTGCATCGGATATTTGGAAGGAGTCGGAAAGTCCGGAAGTGAGAAAGTCCGGAAGTGAGAGTGCCTTTTTGAATGTAACACTCCAAACAAACAACTTACCGACTTCCGGACTTTCGAACTTCCGGACTATAGACTTACAACTTGATCTCACCGGCACTTACCAACTAAAAAACGTAAAAACGGTTTTGTCGGCTGTAGAGGAATTACGCAGCCAGGGATTTACCATAACCGACGAGTACATAGCTACCGCTCTGAAACAGGTAAAAACCCTTACAGGGCTCCATGGTCGCTGGGAAGTTTTAAATATACAGCCATTGACCATTTGTGATACCGGCCATAACCCTGACGGCATAAAGGAAGTGCTGAAAAATATAGCCTCGGTTGATTACCAGCAATTACACTTTGTTATAGGCATGGTAAATGATAAGGATATTACGAAAGTATTAGCCATGCTGCCAACAAAAGCCATCTATTATTTCTGCAAACCCGACATCCCAAGGGGCCTTGAAGCTGAAAGTATGCAGCAACAAGCCTTAAACTTTGGTTTACACGGCGATACTTATCCATCAGTAAAGGCCGCTTTATCAGCAGCCCAGGCCAACGCAACAGATAACGACCTGGTATTTGTAGGCGGCAGCACATTTGTTGTAGCCGAGGTGGTGTAAAGCTCAAAAGTTCAATTATTATAATTGTCATCTCGAACGAGGTACGAGGAGAGATCTTTTGCGCGGGACAAACTAATCGCAAAAGATTTCTCCCTCCGGTCGAAATGACAACGCAGAGAATAATTTTTCCTCCCCCGTCAGCAGAACAGCTTCGGACGAAAGCGGGCAGAACAATGGTGGCTTGTGCGGTTGGAAGGGCATAGCAAGTTTTTGCTGAAGCGCAGGGAAATGAGCGAACGAAGTAGGGCAAAATAGTTGCAGCCCGTGGTTCTGCTTGATTTGCAAGGCAAAGGCCTCGTGCGGCAAAGAAGCCTCTCTGCTGACAGCCTTTTGGGTTACTTTTGTGGCGACAAAAGTGACTGGCCCTCCCGCGGCCAAGAGCGGGTATACGCCATGTTAGACAGCCCTGTACAGCTTAGAGATTGCTTCGTTCCTCGCAATGACGTACCTCAATTTATAATTCAAAAAACACTCCCGACTTAACAAATAATTTACTTTCGTTATCTACATAAAATTCTATTTTTACTCCTCAATATAATCCTCACACTTTTTATATGACATACCTACCATCAGCAGACAGATACAAAAAAATGCAATACCGCCGTTGCGGCCATAGCGGCATCAAACTACCAGCTATTTCGCTGGGTCTGTGGCACAATTTCGGGCATGTGGATGTAACCGAAACTTACCGTAAAATTTTACACCTGGCTTTTGACAACGGCATTACACATTTTGACCTAGCCAATAATTACGGTCCGCCTCCGGGCTCTGCCGAAGAAAACTTTGGTCGTATTTTAAAAGAGGACTTCCGCGGCTACCGCGATGAGATGATCATCTCCAGCAAAGCCGGTTATACCATGTGGGATGGCCCTTATGGCGACTGGGGTTCTAAAAAATACCTGGTAGCCAGTTTAGATCAAAGCCTTAAACGCATGGGTTTGGATTATGTGGATATATTTTATCACCACCGCCCAGATCCGGAAACCCCGCTGGAAGAAACCATGGCCGCGTTGGATCTGATCGTTCGTCAGGGCAAAGCCTTATATGCTGGTATTTCTAACTATTCTGCAGAAGAAGCAGCTAAAGCTATCGCGATATTAAAAGATCTGGGGACACCGTGCCTGATCCATCAACCCAAATATTCCATGTTTGTGCGCGATGCGGAAGAAGGTTTATTGGATGTGCTGGGCAATACCGGTGTGGGCTGTATCCCATTTTCGCCATTGGCGCAGGGCTTGCTGACCAATAAATACCTGCATGGCATCCCAGAAGATTCAAGAGCGGCCAAATTAACCGGTTTTCTGCAAAAGGATCAGGTTACTTCCGAAAGAATTGCCCAGATCAAACAACTGAACGACCTGGCGCTGAAACGTGGACAAACATTGGCCCAAATGGCGTTGGCCTGGCTTTTGAAAGACAACCGCGTAACCTCGGTACTGATTGGCGCAAGCCGTGCCGAACAACTGGCCGACTCGTTAAAAGCGTTGGATAATATCGCGTTCTCTGCTGATGAACTTAGCCAAATAGAAAAAATATTGGCCGCCTAACCCCTTGAGGGGGAACTGATTTGTATTCGCATATCAAGACAGTAAATCACGTAGTTAATCAGTTATAAATTAAATTTAAGATATTAAAAAGTCTCCCCCTTAAGAGGGAGATTTAGAGGGGCTTATATGAGCAATATCAATTGGGGTATCATTGGTTGCGGCAACGTGACTGAATTAAAAAGCGGACCAGCATTTAAAAAAGTAGCCGATAGTAACCTGCTAGCCGTAATGCGGCGTGATGCGGCCAAAGCTGCCGACTACGCACAACGCCACCTGGTAGACCAATGGTATAGCGATGCCGAAAAGCTAATGGATGAGGCCGGTGTCAACGCCATTTACATCGCTACTCCTCCGTCCTCGCACCTGGATTATGCGTTAACTGCTTTAAAAAAGGGCTTGAACGTTTATGTCGAAAAACCGGTTACCCGCAACGCTGCCGAAGCCCGCGCCATGGCCGATGCTGTAAAACAGGGCAATAGCAAACTTACCGTTGCCCATTACCGTCGCGCCGTACCTATGTTTTTGGCTGTTAAGGAATTGATCGACACCAAAAAAATAGGAGATATCCGCACCGTACAGATCAGGATGTGGCAAAGCCGCAAGCCGGAACTGATCGCTAAAACCAAGGACAACTGGCGGGTTAACCCCGAGCTATCCGGGGGCGGTTATTTCCATGACCTTGCCCCCCACCAGCTCGATCTGATGCTGTATTATTTTGGTGAACCTGAACGATACCATGGTTTTTCGCTCAATCAATCGGGCGCCACCCCGGCTGATGATCATGTTTGCGGGCAGATCTTATTTAAAAATAAGGTAGTAGTAAATGGTTCCTGGTGCTTCAACGTGGCCGAAAGCCTCACTACCGATACCTGCGAGATCATTGGTACAAAAGGCAAGATCACTTTCCCGTTCTTTGGCAATTACATCAGCTGGAAAACCGATACCGAGGATGAAACCATCACTTTCACGCATCCGCAGCATATCCAACAACCCATGATCGAAAAGATAGTAGCCTACTTTAAAAACGAAGGCCCCAACCCCTGCAGCATTGAAGAAGCCATTGTATTGATGGATATAATGGACGCCTTTACCGGAAGAGAATAAAAAGCGTTATTGCCAGACAGCAACGCTTTCAACTTAAAAAAGTTAGCTTTTCTTTTTGGGCACTTTAGCACCTTCTTTACGTGCTTCTGACAGGCCAATAGCAATAGCCTGCTTTTTGCTGGTTACTTTTTTGCCGCTACCGCTTTTAAGCTTACCTTCTTTCATTTCGTGCATGGCTTTTTCAACTTTTTCACCAGCCTTTTCTGAGTAATTTGCCATAATTTTAGTTTTTAGGTAGATAATTCAACTCATGCAAAATATTTGCCAAAATTATCCTTCCGAGCAGTTATTGCAGGCAAGTCAGAATCAACAACCGGTAATTTCAAATTCACAAAAAATTAAAATGGTAAATTATTATCTGTAATTATTGCTTAACTTCAAACATCCGGTCATCACATACGTTACCAACTGAAAATTATCCATATGTCTACCAAAAAGCTGATTGCACCATTTTACGAACGACTTGCATTAACATTAATTGGCTTTTTGGCACTCGGATACCTGATCATTATAGGTAAAGACCTGCTTGACCCGATGATATTCGGGTTCATTTTCGCGATACTGTTGTTACCCATATCCAATTTCCTTGAAAAAAAATGCAGGTTGCCACGCAGCGCGTCATCATTAATATCCATATTACTGCTTATCGGTTTTGTTTACGGCGTATTATACCTGGTAGGCTCACAAATATCAAAAGTAGCCAGCGACTGGCCTATGCTTAAAAACCAGGTAACACAATCATTGCAAGATCTACGGGACTGGATACAAACGGCATTTCATATTAATGCGGCAAAACAAATGAACTATGTACACAGCACCGCCGATAAGCTTATGGCATCGGGTGGTGATGTTTTGGGTACAACTTTCGGGGCCATTTCATCACTGATGCTCTTTTATGTATTCATCCTGATATTTACCTTTTTTATATTGCTTTACAGGCGGTTGCTACTCCGTTTTGTTATCTGGGTTTTCCGCGATGAAAACGAGCATATTGTAATGGATATAGTAGAGAATATTCAATCCATTTTAAGGCAGTATATTCTTGGCTTGCTTTTGGAGATGGTGATCGTAGCAGCTGTGGCTATCAGCGTTTTCCTGCTCATTGGCATCAAATATGCCGCATTATTGGGTATTATCGTAGGGCTCTTCAATATCATACCCTACATCGGTATTTTTACAGCACTGTTGCTTAGCGCCATTATCACTTTTGCAACCGGCAGCATTAAGGACACTTTGTTAGTAATGGGGAGTGTGATTGGTATACACGCGGTTGATGCCAACTTCCTGCTACCAACTATTGTAGGTTCAAAGGTGCGACTCAACGCGTTGATATCATTTATAGGGATCATTTTAGGCGAAATGATCTGGGGCCTGTCGGGCATGTTTTTATCCATACCGGTTATTGCCATTTTCAAGATCATATTTGACCGCATCGAGAGCTTAAAACCATGGGGTTACCTGTTAGGTGGCGATTACGAATACAAAAAATCAGCAGCTGCCAAAATGAAAATAGAGTAGCATTAATTTTACAGAAAAATAACACCTTTTTACAGGCACGTGTTTTAAAATCCCCACCTTTTACTTTAAGTTTGTATTGTATTAATCCCCCTAACTAATGCAAATTGACAATGCCCCCCAGCGTCCTGTTTACAGGTGCAAAAAGTGCAATGAAGTACTTGATTTACGCCGTAAAAGAAGTTCATTCATCAAAACATTTCTCTTTTGGCTTCCCTTAAAAAAATTCTTTTGTACACGCTGCCTTAAAGTACGTTATCTTTTTTAATTACTACTCTGCTTAATGCCGCCGGATGATTAATTTAGTGGCTTCCCAGTTGCAAGGTTTGCAATTGAAAAACTTACTAAACATGCGCCTTAAGCAAGCTTTATTGATCATCACTTATATTTTACTGCCTTTTATTACACTGGCGCAACCCAAAAACAAACCTGCTTTTAGGTTGGTGCCTTTAGGTGTACTTGGTGGTATTGATGAAAGTAACTTATCGGCCTATATGCTGGCTGCTGCGGGTACCAATCAATATATCTGCCTGGATGCGGGTACCTTGCATTACGGCATTCAAAAGGCAATAGTCAACAAAGCGTTCCAAGCACCTGGCGACAGGGTATTAAGGCAGTATATCAAAGGATATTTTATATCACATGCTCATCTTGATCATATAGCCGGGCTCATCATTAATTCGCCCGAAGACAGCAGTAAAAACATTTACGGGCTCCAGAACACTATTGAAACCATCAAAACCCATTATTTTACCTGGGCAAGCTGGGCCAACTTTGCCGATCAGGGCGAAACACCCGCTTTAAAAAAATATCGATACCAGGTACTAAGCCCGGGCAGCGAAACTGATATTGAAAATACCGCGCTTAAAGTGCAGGCCTTCCCGCTAAGTCACTCCAATCTTACCAGCACCGCCTTTCTGGTACAAAGTAATAATGATTACGTTTTATACCTGGGCGATACCGGATCAGATACCGTTGAGAAGAGCACGAACCTGCAAAACCTGTGGCAAGCTATTGCTCCGCTCATCAAAAACAAAAAATTAAAAGCTATCCTGATCGAAGTATCCTTCCCGAATGAACAACCAGACAAAACACTTTTTGGCCATTTAACACCACATTGGTTCATGACCGAAATGGATAAGCTGGCCACACTAACAAGTCCGGCTGAATTAAAGGGCTTAAACATTGTTGTTACGCATCTTAAACCACCGGCCAACAGCATCACCCGGATCAAGGCCCAGCTTAAAGCTGCCAATCAATTACGGCTGAACCTGATATACCCTGTACAGGGCAAAGCGCTTAATTTTTAGATAGTATTTGGCTAACGCCAAAAATTACCTAAATTTCCATCAGCCAAAACTAAACCACCTATCTATGAATACCGTTCAGAAATGCCTGCTGCTTTGCTGCATATTATTATGGGCCAACGCCTCATTTGCGCAACCGCAGGGGAAAGTAATTGAAGAGCAAACCATTAAAAGCAGTATCTTAAAGCGCAACGTAAAATATACCATTTACCTGCCTGTAGACTATGAAACGGCCAACCGCAGTTATCCTGTTGTTTATTTATTACACGGCTATACCGATGATAATACCGGCTGGCTTCAATTTGGCGAAATAAACCGCTATGCCGATAAAGCTATTGCCACTGGTACCATCCCACCAATGGTTATTGTAATGCCTAATGCCGACTCCAGCTGGTACATTAACTCCTATGATGGTAAAGAGAAATATGAGGACTTTTTTATCAAAGAGTTTATGCCCCAGATTGAAAAAATTTACCACATTAAAGCCGATAAAAAGTACCGGGGCGTAGCCGGGTTATCCATGGGTGGTTATGGTACGCTCATTTATACTATTAAATATCCGCAGCTTTTTGCAGCAGGCGCAGCGTTGAGTGCGGCGGTATTCCCCGATGATCAGATGATGGGCATGCCCGACGAGAACTGGGACCATGTATTTGCACAACTGTATGGTCGTGGGCTCAAGGGTAAAGATCGATTGAACAAAGCCTGGCAGACAAATTCCGTTTTAAGCATGGTACAGGATAAAACCGCCGAACAATTGAGCAGCGTACGCTATTGGATTGATTGTGGCGATGACGACTTTTTAACCAAAGGTAATTGTCTGTTGCATATCGCGCTGATGGAGAAAAAAGTGCCGCATGAGTTCAGGGTACGTGATGGCGCCCACACCTGGACCTACTGGCGTACTGGTATAACAGATGCACTACAATTCATCGGCGATAGTTTCAGGCAGAAATAGCCCCCACCCCCTGAAGGGGGAGCTTTTTGATGTGCAGATATGCAAATGACAGATGTGCAGATGAAGATCCAAATATCTCAATGAGAAAATGTCTTGATACCTGATACTCGCTACTTGATACTAAACTGACACTAAAAATCTATGAAAATATACCTTAAGCTTTCCTTGCTTTTATTATTTTTAAGCACTGGCACCGCATTTGCCCAGCATATTGGTAAAGTGATAGACGAGCAAAACATAAAAAGCGACATTTTAAAGCATAATGTAAAATATGCTATTTACCTGCCTCCTGATTACGAAACATCAAACCGGACATACCCGGTGGTGTATCTGCTGCATGGTTATGGTGACGATCAGACCGGCTGGCTGCAATTTGGCGAGGTGAACCGCTATGCCGATAAAGCCATTGCCGAAGGTACAATACCCCCCATGATCATTGTAATGCCTGATGCACAAGGCACCTTCTACATTAATTCTTACGACGGGAAACAGAACTACGAGGATTTCTTTTTTAAGGAGTTCATCCCGGATATTGAACGGGAATACCACATCAAAGCCGAAAAAAAATACCGGGCTGTAGCCGGGTTATCCATGGGTGGTTTTGGTACGCTGGTGTATAGTATCAAACACTCCGAAATGTTTTCGGCGGCGGCGGCCCTGAGCGCGGCTGTACGTAGCGATGAAGACCTGATGGCCATTCCTGATGCCCGCTGGGCCGAAGTATACAGTAAAGTGATCGGTCCTGATTTGAAGGGCAAGGAGCGTTTAAACGCTACCTGGCAAAACTACTCGATACTGGGCCTGGTACAAGGCAAAACTACCGACGAATTAAAGACTGTACGCTACTGGATAGATTGCGGTGATGATGACCCATTGAGCAAAGGCAACTCCCTGCTGCATATTGCTTTGATGGAGAAGAAAGTTCCGCATGAGTTCAGGATCCGTGATGGCGCCCACAACTGGACCTACTGGCGCACCGGCATTACCGATGCCCTGGAGTTTATAGGCGATAGCTTCAGGCAGAAATAACTTGTGGATGCGCAGATTTCAAATGTGCAGATATGCAGATAATCTGCATTAAATTAATTATCGAAACCATCTGCACATATGAAATCTACACATCTGCACATCAAAAAGCTCCCCCTTCATGGGGTTACTGGCTACTTAAGATATCTTCACAATTCTTTTTCAGTTGGGCAAGCCGGACGGGTAACGTATCTATACCGTGCTGATCTTTTATATTCCGGTAAAGCAGCTTGATCAGATTAAGCGTTTGATCGTCCGGGTCGCAGGCCTGGGCCTTTTCCAGGTGCGGCAAGGCCTTTTTTATTTTGTCGATATAAGCTGCATCCACAACCACCTCATTAGCTGGCTTGCCAGAGATATCCTTGATATACAAATAACCCAGGGCGCGATGAGCTACATAATAATTGGGCTGAGCTGCAACTACCCTATTGTAGTACAAAATAGCATTCATACTTTGATGATCGCCTTCATAAACCTGTGCCATAAAATTATAGAAGCTGGTACGGGTGTTTGGTTTCAGTTTAGTGGTATCGGGCAATATTTGTTCGCCCAGGGTCATGGCTTTTTCCATATTGGCATTCAGAAAAGCCTCGTTAAAATCAACATAGCGGTCATACACCTCGTCGGCAGTTTGCGCGTAAGTAGTTCTGCCAGCAATAAGGAAACCTATAATGAAGAGTATTTTCTTTAGCATGATGATAAGATTGGCTAAATGTACTTAGCCAATCTCATTAACGCAATAAGGCAAGCTTTAATTATGTTGGGAATTCTTCCATCTCCGGTACTCCTGCACCATACAATGCCCGCAGGGGCGATATCCCAGGCCAACAGCTTCTGCTTCCGAAGCAAAGAAAACACGGTTCTCCGGCTTCATCCGTTTGCCCGATTGGCAGCTCATCGTACCATAAATTTTAAGCCGGGCATTACCTCCAAATTGTACCTGATGGTTATCGAGCAGTTGTTTCAGCTTCCTGCTGCGGGTAAAAGTGATATCGCCTAGTTCAATATGCCTGATCACTTGGCGTCATGAAAGATGATACCCATGCTGCGCCGCTTACCGGAGGTGATTTCACCCACACCGTGTTTCATATTTACCCGGTGATAACCCGTGCTGCCTTTTGCCGGGCGATAGCTGGTTGTAAATAATAGCATATCGCCCTTAGCAGGTTTCAGCACCATGGCTCGCGATTGTGCCCTTGGCTTTTGCTCCATCAGTATAAACTCGCCGCCTTCATAATCCCGGCCGGGTTCATCCAGTATAAAAACCAGCTGCATCGGGAAAAACACTTCGCCGTAAAGATCCTGGTGCATAGCGTTGTAGCCTCCCTGGGTATATTGTAATATCAGTGGTGTTGGCCTTAACTGTTCATGCTCATGGCAATGCTGCAGCAATTCTTCCAATGTATCCGGGAAGCGTTGCTCTTTGTTCAAAAACTGCATCCAGCCATTGGCAATTGGGGCTAGCTTGGGGTAAACACTCTCCCGCAACTGTTGGATGAGCGCGGGCAGCGGATATTTAAAATATTTATACTCACCCAAACCATACTGATGGTGCTCCATCACTATGGTTTTACGGTATAGCTGCTCGTTTGTATATTGAGATGTGAGCTCATCGCACTCATCAGCCCGCAATACATTTTTTACCAGCGCATAGCCTTTGCTATCCATCTCATTGGAAATGCCGGCCCAATTCAGGCCGGCAATTCTTTCTTGAATACTCATATAATTAAGCCTGGTTGTTAACTAAAGCGGCTTCCCAGCCAATAATAGCCGATTTGCGAGTCGGCCCCCAATGATAACCACCAGATTCGCCGGTTGATTTGATAACCCGGTGACAAGGGATCAGGAAAGCTACGGGGTTTGCCCCTATCGCGCTGCCTACCGCCCTGCTGGCATTGGGTTGATGTATCTGCTTAGAGATATCCGAATAAGTGCTCAGATCGCCCATAGGTATCTTTAACAATGTTTCCCATACTTTGAGCTGAAAACTGGTACCTTTCAAATGCAGCTTTATTTTGGACAATTCCGACCAGTCTTTTTTAAAGATATGCAGCGCGTCCTGTTGGGCAACATCTACTACCTGCATGTACGTGGCATTCGGAAATTGCTCCTGGAGTTTACTAAAAGCATCCTCCCTATCATCGGCAAAAGCCATATAACAAATGCCTTTGGAGGTTGATGCTACGATGATGTTACCGAACGGGCTCTCGGCAAAGCTGTAGTTAATATCCAGCTCTTTGCCACCGTTCTTGTACTCGGCCGGGGTCATACCTTCAATGTTGATAAACAGATCGTGCAGGCGACCGGTGCCTGATAAACCGGTTTCAAAAGCGGTATCAAACAAAGTGGCCTGTTTATCTTTCAACAGGTTTTTGGCATAATCCAGACTCAGGTATTGTAAAAATTTCTTGGGACTGATACCTGCCCAGTCGGTAAATAAACGCTGAAAGTGGAAAGGGCTTAAATGCACCTTTTCGGCCACATCATCCAGGTTGGGTTGATTTTTAAAGTTCAGCTTTATATAGTTGATCGCCTCGGCGATACGGTCGTAATTGATTTTTTCTTGTGTGTTCATCTTCTTGTTTATTAATTATTGATAAACAAATTTACCCCGATATCAACCCCTATAAAACCCGAAACTTGCGCAGTTTAC
>Ga0105239_10003172_pt1 | contig 20364 bp, 14 predicted proteins | sample KBSC44metaG_FD_92761 | JGI IMG/M metagenome (GOLD analysis project Ga0105239, IMG submission 92761) | Corn rhizosphere microbial communities from Kellogg Biological Station, Michigan, USA - KBS C4-4 metaG | ecosystem: Host-associated > Plants > Roots > Rhizosphere > Soil | place: Michigan, USA... | reverse complement strand
TTTTGCCATTTGATTTTGGTGGTTGCTTTTGCACTTTGCATCACGTCGACACTTTTAGGCTAGACGCCCAAAAAGCGGGCAACCTATCTCCCAAGATTGGACTGCCCTCCAGAAGCCTCGTCCATCCTCTAGCTAAGTAGGGTAGAGTTTATGACCCTTCCCTCTTGCATCAGGTTCATTGCCCTACTCTCTTCATGGAGACCACATCGAGAACGCATTCTCTTATCTCACACAAAACACTAAGTCCTTACTTATTACTAACGCTCCGACCAATTCGACATCCCGCCCTTGCTGTAAGGCTGAGTTCGTTCACTTTGTTCGCTACCCACAAACTATCCTTGGTTTGCAGCAAACCCATCCCACGATGGTCAAAGATTGGTCTCCCCTTCAGGAAGACATTAAAAAGCTCTATCACATCGAGGGCCAACCTTTGAAAGAAGTGATACGTCTTATTAAAGGACGACACGGATTCCACGCCTCGTAAGGCTTTCAACCCGAGACCTCGGTGATTGATGTTATGCTGATGCCACACAAAGCGAGCGGTCATATCGGACTCAGCTTCAAAAATGGGGCTATCTGAAATACAGTACTGAGTCTCACCCTAAGCCTGTCTCCAGGACTCAGAAGGTTAGGCCAAAAAGGCGCTCGAATGCTGGAGGTACAAATCAAACCCCATCAGCGTCTTTATCAGATGGCATTAGCAGATTTGCAACGTAAGTAGACATCACCATCAACCCCAGGCAGCCTTTGTTGATTTTTGGGAAGCTTTCAATCAAGTCTGCCAACCCTATCCCTTGGCCATGACTCCACGGGCGGGTTATATTACAATGCGGGTGCAGCAGTTCCTTTTCATTCTTCAGACAGCGCTCTCCTCGGACTAAATGCTCCTATTCCCATGGTATCCACACAATTACCGCTACGTTATGGATTTGGCTTCAATGAACAAGACAGTGATGGTAAAACCCTTCTCCATCGTGCTACCATCGACAAATCAGTGAACCAGGTTAAGGCCATTCTCGATGCTGGGGGGTCGGTTGACATCAAGGATCACAATGGATACGAACCTCTCCACTACGCTGCAATTGCAGATGACTTGGAGATATTCGAATTATTGCTCCGATTTGGTGCCGACGTGAATGCAGAATGCCAGCTGGGTCGATCTCCAGTCCACCTCGCTATCTCGAATAAACAAATGATCGATCTCCTCCGCAAACACGGTGCGACCATGTCAAAACAGGATGATAGGGGGGATACGGCACTTCATCTTGCTCTGACCAATCCACTCGTCCATTCAAAAGAAGAGTCGGTCATAGACGCGCTTTTGTCTGATACGTCAGCCTTGAATCTCGACAACAATGCTGGCTTCACACCTTTCCACCGGTTTGTGGACCAGGAGTACAATGCTGACACCCTGAAATACCTTGCGCGAGCCCTTAATCTTGGTGCCGACATCAATCACGCTTTACCCGATGGCAGATTGCCGGCCCAAATTTTCTTGGCCAAGGCGGAAGGCCTCCCGAGTGTGCTGAGCAGCCAGATGAATGATGCCCTTAAAATATTCTTATCTAAAGGACTTGATCCGCTCACATCGAGTCCTAATGGGTCATCTGCATTCACACTTGTCCTGGAACATCAGCTCCGCCAATATCATGGAGATCAAACAGATATGACATTGTTGACTGATATCTGCAGCAGCATCAACACTGTTGCAATGAGCGAGGATGGAAATTCGGTGCTTCACGAACTGTGTTCAAGATGTGACAGGTTTAGTCTGAGCAGCTCGCGGATGCTTGGAGAACTAGTGGACACAGTCTTGAACAGAGGGGGGAATCCCAATATTCAAAATCGAAAGGGTGAGACCCCGCTCCTCTTGTTGACAAGGGTGACTCGCCGGTCGTTCGATTGGCTGCCCCGACACAACTTAGACTGGGAGGGGATAATAAAGAAGCTGCTGTCGTTCGGCGCGGATCCAATGCTTCAAGACGAATCTGGGAAATGTGCTCTCTTCCAGGCAGCTGAGGCAAAGCCTCCCTTGTCTGACCTTGGGCCGTTGCTCATAGCCGCGGCGGGGGGTAAGCGGCCCTGGCCAGATCTGCCGTATCTAGATGCTGACAAGCGGGTTTGGTGGCAAAACTGGAACCTCGCGATGCAACTGGACCACTGGGCTGAAGAGAAGAATCTTCTCGCTTTCCGTGGGACACGGAGTGATAAATTAATGGTAAGGGCAGAAAAGGTACTGGCAGAGGATCGCCTGGAAAAGGCAACGAAGCTGTCTTGTGAGGGAGACCCAGACAAGCAAGAGGCCCACAGAAAATACTTTGCAAGCATTCTCCGAGACTGCAGAACGAAAAACGTCCGCATTGACATGAAATACCTAGATTATCTCCTAGAACTATGTCAATAAATCTGCTGAGTCTCTGTGGGGAGGAGGTGTTTCAATGAGATTGGGAGGACGGCAAGGCTGGACAAGGCTCATTTTGTGGGACATCAAGCAGTTTGGTATCGTTGTTGACTAGGTCAACATGAAACCTGATCCAATCTTAGAACATGTATAGAAAAATAAAGTCATGTCAAAGACTCTCTGATCATTGAATCATCGAGGAAAACAGTGAAATCGGAATCCCATCCCGGACTTTATACAGTGCATCAGATTGAAGTTGAGCCCTCGACCCCTAATCAAAAGGATCTCCCACCATAACTACTAGATAGGAGCATTTCCCGGCTCGCTTGTTCAGGTAACATCCGAGAAACGCATTTCAGAACTATGAACCATATATCAGCTTGAACAGAATTCCCAAGGCTAGATGGATACAGCACATGTACGGAGTACTTGGACTTAAATGAAGATGATGGTTGCTGCACTAGAGCGGAAGGGTGAAAATGGGGCCCGGCATGAGCCCAGAAGCTACCAAGCCACCACCCCACAATGATGCTCGCTCCACCGCGTATCTTAGGTAACGGCAGCTAAGAAGGAATGGGCTCTCCAGGCCTAAAACTAAGCCTACCGCCCCTAGAGCAAGACTGGGGCTTAGGCATGCTTGGTGGCATGACGCCCCGCTTGTTTAACCCCATCAATGACGCAGTTGCCACAGTCGGTGCTGAGTCCAACTCCATCCTCCTGGTGAATCTCGTTCCTGGACATGAAACAGGATGGTTTGGATCAGCGATCAGATGGAACCAATATTCATTCTCTGGATAATAATACTAGTAGCAGACCCGATCATCTGGATACCAACCAACCCTTTCGGAGATGACAGTCGTGCCTATCCGCTCCTAAAACGAACGTATTCAGTCATGGATTCCATTTGTTGAGACGATGTTGTGCGACAGAGAGCGTGAATCGCTCAGTAGAATCTCATATCAGTCTAGAATATTCACCTCGCACTCACGGTCGCCACCACTATCCTGAAATCTCTTGTCGATCTCATCCACAGTACTCCGTACCATGTCATGAAGTGCCCACAAAGTCACAGTTTCCCGTGAAGTAAGTACCCACAAGGTACAGTGGGCCGCAGGGATTGCGGTTAGGCTGTCCACGGTGCCAAGTACCGACCGACTCCAGTTGGTGCTGCGAGGAACATCAGGACCCCATCTCAACCTCAACCTCAGCCTCAGCCTCAACCTTCCTTTAAAAAGATACACTTTCGCTTTTCAGTTTTGTGTCTTCCCTCTTTCTGTCATCTGCTCCATTCGTTGTTTGGCGTGCATCTACATTCGTTATGGTCGCCTTCCCCTCCATCTTGCTGGCAGTGCTGGCATTCGCTCGCTTTGCTTTGGCCATCCCTTTGCAACCTGGACTGGAATACGCCGTCAAAGAAACTCACAATGTCCCTCCGAAATGGGAACTGGTTGGGGAACCTCATCCTTTGCAGCCCATGAAGCTCAACATTGGCCTAACACCAAACAATGTTGAGCTCTTGAAGCAGCATCTCCACGAAGGTAAGGTTCTCCGCTCCCCATGCCCTTCCTTATCTAACCCTATCAGTCTCAAACCCCAATCATCACCGATACGGCCAGCATTTGTCCCAGCAGGATGTGAAGAGTTTTATGCAACCAACAGAGGAGACCTTCAGATTAGTCCAGCTTTGGCTTGTGGAACATTCCATCGATGTTTCCAAATGCGGGTACAGCTCATCTGGGGATTGGATCACCATCACCCTGCCTGTCTCCGAAGCTGAAACCCTCTTGGACACCAAGTACCATGTCTATCAACATGAGGACGGAACTAGGCTCATTCGAACTACCAGCTGGTCTCTACCAAATATGTTGCTCGACCACATCACCACCATCCAACCAACCACCGCTTTCCTTCGAGCAAACCCAAAGGGAAGGACAGTTCTGAGCGTGCCCACCGATATCGACATCTCGAAACTGGTGGCCGTGGAAGCGGCCGAGGCAGCAACCAACTCAACTACTTTGTCCCAGAATTGCAACTGGAACAGCATGACACCTCGATGCCTTCGCCTTCTTTACAACACTTACGACTACAAACCTCAATCGCTGGATAAGAACAAAATCGGCTTCACCAACTATCTCGGTGAGGTATTCAACTCCAGTGACACCGAGATCTTTCTTGGAAACTTCCGTCCCGAAGCAATTTCCGCTGCACGCCAAGTTACACAAATTGGTATTGATGGTGGTGTGTGGGACGACGGCACAACTGGCGCCGGGCTCGAAGCTAGCCTGGACATGCAGACCATTCTCGGTCATGTCTATCCGACTTCGATCATCTCGTACTCAACAGGCGGTTCACCACCATTCGACCCTGATCTACTCACACCGAAGAACACCAACGAGCCGTATCTTACGTGGGTTCTGTTCCTCTTGAGCCAAGATCGGGAGTCCTGGCCCAATGTGATTTCCACTTCATACGGCGATGACGAACAAACTGTCCCGAGATCTTATGCTGAGACAGTGTGCAACCAATTTGCTGCGTTGACCTCCCAGGGAGTAAGCCTGATCTTCTCATCTGGCGACTATGGTGTCGGTGATAACGATTCATGCGTCACGAATGATGGGCAGAACCGCACCAGCTTCATTCCCGTCTTCCCAGCTTCCTGCCCTTTCGTGACCACCATCGGAGCCACCAAGAACTACCCAGAAGTCGTCGCAGTTGATTCCAGGAATGGCTTCTCCTCCGGCGCCGGCTTCAGCAACTACTTTCCCCGCCCCGACTGGCAGGACAGCGTGGTGAAAAGCTACATCGACGGCATGGGCAACCAATTCGACGGCCTCTATAACCAATCGGGACGCGCATACCCAGATATCGCAGCGCAAGGCTTCCGATACCTTATCTTCGTCAATGGAAGTGCGGCAAGCCTAGACGGAACGAGTGCCTCGGCACCCACCGTCGCCAGCATCTTCAGCCTCGTTAACGATGCCTTGATCGCCAAGGGTAAACCCGTCCTGGGCTGGTTGAACCCCTGGCTCTACTCCAAGGGATACACAGCATTCACCGACGTGGTCGAGGGCAGTGCCATCGGCTGCAGCGGTCCCGGTTTCTCGGCTGCGCCTGGTTGGGATGCCGCCTCTGGGTTTGGCACGCCGAACTTTGAGAAGCTTCGAGAGGTCCTCGGTGTCTGATGCCCGGCCAGGTGTACCAAACGGGTCTTCTCTATCTTTCCTGTTGCTCGTCACTAGACAGCAACAACAGTCCACACGATGACTTTATGAGATATCTAGATACGCCTCAGCGGACCACCATTGTATGACTACATGCCTTGATGCAGTATCCCTCGCATTTCCCTGGCGCATATCCGGTTTCGACACTACAAACTCCTTGCACGAACATCAACACCGGCATCACATTGGGGCGTGAACTGCAATAGATTACTAATAATAATCCTTTCCGGGAAGGGGGGAATGGGCGAAGGGGAAATCCCTTGCGACTACGGCCAAGCTAGACATCAACCAGATAGATACCCAGGTATACTATACCCGGATTGATTATTCTTACATGATGGAACATGGCGACATGACATGACACGCCATTGTGCCGAATGGAATGGCCGATACGACAATTAGATCTATAGGCCCGGTTTCTAGATCCACATTCACATCTGGAAACCAATTAATTGTACTGCTAGACAGACAATGGAATGGCATTCTAATGCTCTGACCATTGATGATGGAGTGCTAATTCCACAACAAAAGGTGTCCTGGATTCCACATTGAGATATTACATGCCGTAGAAGTTCGTATAGATGGCAGGGCTCGTGCTCGCTCACGGACTCTGTACCTAAGTAACTCTGTAGCTGGCCTCTGATGCGGAGAACCAACGCCACCAAAAGTGCCGTAGTTTAGTTAGAACTCAGTACTGTATTTTCAACCACTGCGGATGTGAACCTCGCCGTGAGGGGGAAGTCCGGACGACCTGATTAACTAAATAACTCCTCGTCGTAGCTATGAAGCGGCTCACCACGGAGTACAATACGGAGGACAGAGCGGGTGGCGCTTGATCACCAACCCACATATCACGCAGTAAATCGCAACACACCAGCATAACCATACATACATTCTACGTCCCTATCCACACTCTGCCGAGCTTCGTCAGGCAGTAACTACATACCTAGCCAGTCACTCTGGTGAATCGATCTTCGATTCCATACAGCCTCAGCGTAGCAACGGCCAACAACAAGGCACTCAGACTCAATTTCCACGACGGATTCTTAAGCGTTGCTGAAGCTGGGAGAGCGGGTGTGAGTTCGTTGAACCAAGAAGGAAGGCCCCTTTTGAGATTCGATTGTGCTTGGGTTGTACAGTCTAAGCGGATGTCATCTTATTGAGTTGAGAGCTATGGCTCGTATGTTGGCTGCCTTTTCCTGAGCCCCCCCCCCTTTCCCTGCCTCGCCTTCGTTTTTGATATTTATATACATCTATGGACGATATGGTATTAGTACAAAAGACTGAGGGCTCTGCCTTTTTTTGGTTTATTCATTCGTTTTGAGCGACTGCTGCCATTTCATGACAATTTTCAGAATGTCTGTTTGGGAACCTAGCGAGTGCTGATCACACCGTACAGACACCAGCTTCCCATCAGACCTGCCGGTCCCTGAGGACGACGGGTTGTACGATCACTTGACCGATTTTGCAATCCCAACGAACGTTTCGCTCTCGGTCGCCAGAGAGCCAAGTAAGAAGGTGACTCTAGCCGAGTTATCAGGGCTGACGATTGTGTTTGTGTATCCGAGGACAGGTATACCGAATCTCAGGAAGCTAAGGGTCACCCTGCTGACGATGAAGGCGCACCGAACGAAACTGTTCCAGATTCTTGGAACGCCATCCCAGGCGCCCGTGGCTGTACCCCGCAAGCATGCTCGTTCCGCGACAATCTTCCTCAGCTCACTGCCCTTGGGGTTTCCCAGATATTTGGCGTCTCGACTCAGTCGACTTCGTATCAGGCTGAAGTACATGAGAGACTGCATTTGCCGTATGACTTGCTCAGTGACGAGCAATTGACATTCCAGCAAGGGCTGAATCTGCCCACGTTCGAATGGGAGGGTAAAAAGGTGCTGAGACGGTCAATGATCGCCATTGAGAAGGGCCGGATCATCAAGTGGTGGTATCCTGTGTTTCCTCCGGACAAAGGTGTGGATGATGTGCTCCTGTGGCTGAAATCAAGATAGACTCGAGCCATACCACCACGATATGCCTGACGCTGGTGTGGTTTGGGTTCTTCGAACCCGGCGCCGGTAATTGCGGTTGATCCTTTTTTTCATTGTAGTAGGCTTAAGCAGGTGCCATGCCCAAGGGAACCGTGGTCAAGACACCGTTCTTGTCGTATCTAGCTTTAAAGAAAGTATAGCTCAAGGTGATAGTATCGATGTTCCTCATCGTGGGGTCTTTGACGAATTCGGGGTCGATGAAGAAGAATACTGGCATGTCCACCGTCTCCCCTGCGTTCAATCTTTGTTCCTCGAAGCAGAAGCATTGGATCTTGCTGAAGTATGGTGCCACCTGCGCTGGGGTAACTGAATATGTAGCCACACCAATTATATCTGCGTCGCTCTTGTTCGTAGCCGTATAGAATGCCAAAGCTGTCTCCCCCGGTAACACTCGAACTTCTCGCTGCTGAGGTGTGAATTTCCAAGGTAGGACATCAGATACCGAGCCGTTAAAGGTAATTCGAAGACGGCGGTGGTCTTCAACAGGTTTCAATCGTAGGGCAGGGTCACCGCCTGTATCGTGGGTCTTGACGGGTTGCCCGGACCAGCCAGTCTGTTGACAGATCTGTATGAGTGTTAGACATTGGTGATCCCAGGGAGGAAGTTCTTCGAAGTACCATTTTATACAGCGGGACGGAACCATATGCAAGGGCCACGACTGCTATTCCCAGACTCGTTCCATATAAACTATGCAATTTGTGAGCCCCGGACAGCTGTTGAACGACTTCAAGATTCTTACAGTGCTGTTTGGTTCTTATATTTAGCATTGGCTCGGGCGGCCTCCCATTCAGAAGTCGGGCCATGCTGCTGTGACTTTCTTGTCGACTGCGAGACTGAACGGGATGTAAGGTTGGGTTTGGCTAAGTTTCTAAACTTGTTGAGCCGTGCTGGGCTCCTCCCAATGCGGGAAAACACTGATATATTTGAACCAACGGCTGGACGCATCGCTGGCATAGTAAGAGACTCGCGGGATGCTAACAAAGATCTGGAAAGTCCTGCAGGTGGGTTGACGAGCTTCAAATTCTCAGGTGATGACTACGGTGACGTGTTCAACCCTCAAATGCAATCTCCTGGAGAGGGATGTATCCATCATTCATGAGCAGACCATCCGTGAGAAAAGGCCAATTGTGATGCGTTTCCCTGCCAGGCTTCGACCTGACAAAAACAAATAGCTGGGATTCCTTACGAACCAAGGCGGATTGAGGAAACAATTGTGGTACTAGCCTAGGACGATATGCCCCGATTTGTCGATGTCAGGCACATTATATATCAAAACTGCTGCTAGTAGTCGTCCCATTGGCATGATTTACGGCAGTCACTTTGGTGTTTTTCCTTCGAGGAGTCAAGTCATTCGGTTAAAAGCCATACTAAAGCAGTACTCCGTACGAAAGCAAGGTTTGAAAGCCACCCGCATGTACGGGTCGCCAACCTCGGAGCTATCGTTTGGGATGTCCCTTCTGGAGGCTCCAATCATTGGCGATCCTAGATGGACACGGGTCAGATTGATCGAATGCGGACCCTGTGTTTGGCCATATGGCGTTGCAAGCTGTTCAACTGTCATGACCAATCCATTGTAACTATTTTAATGGGTCTCCGGGCTGGGAATGAGCAGTCGAAAGGTTACCACCGTCAGAGTATCGTAACTTATGAACCCTTTTCTCGAGAATCAAGATTGTTCGCGCGCCCAAAACAAAGGCATCGATTGCATCACGTTCGAACAAGAACATGTTCTTTTGGTGGTTCAGATTCTTTAATTCCCATTGTCTATGCCTGATTTATGTACAATGCAGAGAGCAGGGCTCAGGGTCCGGCATCATCTCCGAGCACTCCCTTCCTAACTCTCTTTCTCGTGAGACTGATCGGAATTATTTGCCACTAGGTTTGGCGTTGGGGTTTCGGGGATCGTTCTTGAATTCGTCCGCTATTGCACGATGTGGTCAACGCCGGATCCGAGGAATGGATATTCTCAGCTCTAGGTAATCACTTACAACCCATCATGGCGTTGGCACCAGCATTGACAGCGTACAGGACAATGAGGCCTGCGGCGTAGAAAGGGATCATCGGCTCGGCTGCGCTGTTGTCAGTGTGGCTGTCCAGAGCGAACGAATGATGTTTGGAACTGACCAACTTTGCCGGGAAACTTCTTGGGTATCCAGCCAGGCATCTTGAGTTGATCTGGTTGAGTGAGTGTTGGTGTCTTGTTGCGCCAGTAGTCAGGGACGAGCTTTGCATGAAGCTCCAGGTTGAAGCGAGCTTTTGCCAATCTTGGCAATTTTGCAGTATTTGACCACAAATGGCCAATGGCAATCGCATGGCTGAGCTAAGCTAGCTTCCCTCAGCCTCGCACGCGTCCCCGCTCGGTTTCTATCGTCGCGCCGCGGGGGAATAATTGTTTACAGACTATCACCGAAAAACGCCTCAATATTCAACCATCCACGACAGTACCCAGTCCCTCTCATAGCGACATGGCATCTCTAGGGCCCGCAGTGTCCTCCCTACGCTCCTCGCTGTCACTCCTAGAGTCTAGTATAGCTATCCTTGACGAAGGAGTTTCTGATTTCCCCCGCCTATGCAAGGTCCTGCAAACCCAACAGCATTTTGAGCTTCTCGCCGAACCAACCCTCCGAGAAGCTCAACAATCCCTGGTCGATGAAATCGTACCTGCCATACATCAACTCGTATCAACAGCCGAACGACACATCGATCAACTCGCGCGCAAGGAGGAGAGTCTCAAAGCGCGGTCAGAACTCCTGAAAGGAAGATTGAACAATAGCCGACGCAACTCGAGTTTCGGCGGCGGTGACGGTGTTCAGCCTTCGCGGATGTCTGAGGCCACCTCATCCGCCGTACTCAGTGATACAAAAATGTTGGAAATGAAACGCCTACAGCAGAAGAAAGAAAGACTCCAATATGCCATTGAAAGACTGGAGCTTCAGGGCAAACAGCGAGAACGGGAATTGAGGAAAAGTATGGCCTTCGTTGGGGATTGAGAAGAGTATCTTCAAGAAGCCAAGTTAATTCGATCAGTTCCGCATGTCTCCACTGTCCTCTTTTATTGGGCGAGTGGTGGCGCTGGGGAGAAACCGAGTCGAAATGAGTGTGATGCTGTCAGTAGCATCTGTCTAACAGGAGCACATCACGCCGACAACTACAGTCGTGAAATATGTCGCTGCACTATATCGGAGTGCTGAAACATTCTCAAATCTCGAGATCAAATGCACACAGGCAAGCCAGTGCATGCATAGAGAGCCCAGGTGCCCAATACCTGGTTCGAGGCCAGGCAAGACGAGAACATCTACTTCCCGGGCTAGAAGTAGGAGCTGTGACAGGCAGGCGGATTATTGATTGTAATTACACGTCATTGACATTGCAACCTCCACAATGTGGATGAGGTGCTCACAGTATACCAGCTCAGGGGTTTAGATCCTGAAGATCAAGGACAATTGAAGACGAATACCAAGACGCAACCATCTTTAAATGTAATGAATTTATTGAATTTGCTCTGGAGGTTTCTACTCCTTGCCATCACCTATTAACGACTTCTTGCCTTGCATGACGGTCTAGGCGGCATTTGAAAAAGCTTGAGAAGGATTCTCTTCTCTAAGTTTAACAATGAAAGCACAAGCCGAAAAAGTACCCACAATGTGCGGCTTTACTGGTACATTATGTCGGAGAATGGCTGTGATTTTGAGAAAGGATCGCACAGCTTCCTGTCAGGAAGACAGGAGGGAGAGGGGAATCTGATAAGAGATACCTCTGAATCACATACTGTGTCGGATGCAAAGTAATCGGTTCAAACAGATAGAACTTGAGGCAGCCCAATCTGTCACTCAGCACATGATGCTATACCCGTCCCTGTTGGAAATATCCGGCCCTCGGGAATTTGCAGATCCAGCTGATCTATGGGCTGAGATCAACCGGCCTACATGATCTGGCAAGAAGACGTAGGATCGAACATGGCGATCCTGTCACCGCGTGGCGCCACAGGTACTTCAGCGGCAATGACACCTGGGGGTTCAATGCTAGCCTGCTTGTCAGGACACCACGCGAGGTGAGATCCTGGATCTATTGGCGGTGAAGTTGGAGTGCTCATGAATTCTGCACTGGATGAGGATCTTCGTCTTTGCTCTGCCTTCTAGACAGGATTTGGAATGTGCTGACAGTGCTTTCTTTGGTTGCTGACTGGATCGAACTGGTACACCTCGCTGATATATGGATTGTGCATCTCTGGCCTAAACTTGCACATGCCTATGGTGCATTTATTACCACGGGGGCAGATGTGGCCTAGGCAGCATATAGGATCTTGGCAGAATGATGATCGACAACTAAAACTCCTCGCCTTATATCTGAAAGTATCGAGTTGAAGGGGGGTCAAAGCCTTCGAATGGTCGAACTCGCAGTTGGAACCATAGGGACAATAGCCTTTGAGATAGAAGTTGTTGCATAATTTGAGGTGTTGATACAGATATTGTAGGTAATCCTTATCAATTTTTAGAGGCCAATCAATTCTCTGCCCATATTTGTTCTGGTAGATCGGAGGGGGGCTAAAATCAGGTAGGAGGAATGTCGCGATCGAGGGCTGGGGAGTAGTTGGATTATTGATTCCTGTACCAGCTGACACGGGGGTAGGTCGGTCTCGATTGGACGTGAGCTCTGGACCAGCCCTTTTCGTTTTCATTGTGGCTGATGGTGTACTGGGAGACATATTGATTTTTGACGATCTGAAAACCGTTGGAAAAGTCGTGTGGAGGAACCCTTTAGAAACACTCTTGAGATCGAAAGGAAAGGGAGGCCCTTCAATGAGCGTGATCTTCTTGTTCACATCATTTGGTGAAGAAAAGGGACCAAGAAAACCAGCATAGCCACCATCCGCGGATCCAGCAAAGAGGATGTGTTGACAGTGCCGGTTTCTGAAGAAAAGCTCAAAGTTTGCTGTCAGGTTGTCAGATTTGACAGGCATTTGTAGGTGACACAATGTGGTAATACCTTTCATCTTGGTATCTGCTGCCTCTTTGTGATTGCCTGCGTTGATTATTTCCGAGAGAGGATGACTCCTGTTGAAGCCAGCAACGAATTCATTGAAGACTGTCTCATCTGGAATGACACGGGCTGCCTTGTAGGTCCTTCCGCAGCCTAAGACATTGGCAAAGACGCGGATAATGATGCGGTCATCAGGATGATAGATTGGATTCGATTTGTGGTATGCTTCAACGGCGATTCGAAGGTATTTCCCGGCATCATCACCACCTGGCTTGCCCTTCGACACCAAATCATCAAGGAACTAAACCTTTCAGCAAGTCATTTGCAACGAAACAAGTCTCCTCTTGAATTGTAGGCTCCGTCTCTCACCGGCATACTGTCTCCATCGACTAGAACTAAGACGAAACGATCGCCTTCCTGAAAGCTCGGTCAGTACAGTACTGAGGGCAATGCCTGATTCATGGTCAAGTTCACCATAGCCGGATCAACAGTCTTGGTGGATTCAACCTCGGCCTCCATCATCCTCGCATAGTAAGTGCGCGCAGTGTCCTGTGACATGGCCAGTTCTCTTTTAACAGAATCATGCTGTGAAGTGAGTGACTCCAGTTCGACCAGCAACTCCTGTAGGTTGTTAGCTGTGCTAGAGATTGGAGGAAGAAGCGTACCTGAAGCAGCGCGCTTCTAGCGGCACCTTCTCGGGTGGCCTGTTCCACCCTTGTTTTGAACGAGCCCATATTACGCCTGGAAAGCAGTCCCAAAGAACGGATGATGAATGAAACGACGACATGTATGGGATGAAGCAGGAAGTGAATCTTTAACAAAGGTGGAAGTTTTAGAAATTGGTAAATGGCAGGCATGATCCCTCATGTGAGTCTTGGCATCAAGCCATCAAACTTTGGTGTCAACACGAGGCTGTCCCCCAGGTCATCCCAGGCTAGCCTACCCCAGCCTATGCAGGCAGCGGCCTCCACCTTAATATTCTCCGACATATCCAAATTCATACCAGTTCAGGTGATGTCGTCCCCTCGGATAGTGTCCTTGTGCAATTTTTCAATAATCCTTCATAGGAGCCCATTGTATTGAACAATTCCATCTCCGTGGATCCTTCAGGAAGGAATAGATCTAACAATGGTTGTATCCACATTATGCATCTCTTCGCTAAACCAACAATTACTTCCTCGCCTATCACACTTCGACCCAGCCATACATCGATGGCCAGCAACACAATCAGGATCGTCACAATACAATGTTTGGCAAGGACTCAACCTGGCGATATACCGTAATGCTTCTGTCTGTGCTGGGGTCAATGTTCCCTCATGTGAGTGCATGCACGAAACATAGTTGCATCGCGTGAGAAAATGCCGATTGCAAAGCTTCCTCGGTTTCAGACTGGTCACAAGTCCCTTATCTGCTCTGACATCTCGGTCGACGCGATGTCCATCCTTATTCAAGAAAATCTTTCTGCGCTCTCCACGTTCAGAAGAAGTAGGGCTCGCCGTGTCTTTGAGAAAATTATCTTCTTCCGACTGTGACTGACCTACTTGCTTTACCGTCGAAGCATAACTTGGAGGTGGAGATCTCTGAGGACGACCAGATGCTTCATCTCGAAATGAAGGTCTCCTGATATCAATCTTGGTGTCCCTGAACAGGGTCTTGAATTCTGTCTTTTCAAATTTGTCGGCCAATTCCATGAATTTGCTCGCGAATGGGACTGACTCGACCAGAACTATTCTTGAACATACTTGAGTGGTGAGTGTATACTGCCTCAAAAAGCCAGCGTAACTGCTGTCGCCAGATCCTGCAAACATTATGTGTTTGCAGTGTGTGTTGTTGAAAAATAAGGACATCTCCTCTTTTGTAGGTCAGTCAAGCTCTCTCATTTAACAATCACGAACCTTTGACTTTACTGTCTGCTGCCTCCTTATCATCACCTGCATCAATGAAATGTGAGAGAGCATGTTCTCTGTTGAAGCCTTGAAGAAATTGTCGAATAATGATGGGATCTGTCAATATTCTCGATTCCTGATAAACCTTCATCATGCCAGCGATATTGGCAAAGATGTGGATAATAATCTTCGTGTTGAGCAGGAAGTCCGGTTTTGGCTGGAAGTATTCATAAACTGCTTTTCTCAAATCTCGAGCTGCATCATGCCCACCGGCAGCCCCTCGTTTGATATAATCATCCGAAAACTATTTCGACAACGTCAGAGCATGTTCCTCTGCTCTGTTCCCTGCGGGATCTTACCTTGGTAATGTCTCCGTCGACCAAGAAGAGAACGAAAGGATCACAGTCCTATGATCGAATGAGCAACACATTAATGATCGGGACATTAAAACCCACCATCGTCTTTTGAAGGCCGTTGATGTCTTGGCTCTTTGTCTTCAAATCTGCCAACTGTTTTCCGCAGAGATATCGAGATAGCTCCAACTCATCCTGAATCCTCTCCTTCTCTGCTTCCAGTTCATTCAACTGTTGAACGAGATCCTGCTGGTAGATAAGCGGAATTCAGCTACAAAAATTTGCTGGATGATACTACCTTAAACAACTCTGCCTTTTCCGCATCATGTTGTTTGACTCGTTCAATGCGCTCGGATAGGGAAGACATGTTGTGATCACTGCCGCAAATGCGATTGATCTTCAAAAACAAAGTGGATGACAAACTGTAATAAATGAGCAACAGAACAGAATGCAACAGAAGTCGAAAGAGGCTGAACGACTCAAGGATTTCAGCCTGGTGTGATATACCTCCCAGCCTGGCAGGCGCCCAGCTTATAGGCAGTCACGCCCACCCTGTTAGCTTGAGCCAATGGTGAAATACCACGGATCTGCGGTTCTTAGTAGATGTTCTTGACATCATGCAACGGCACGCTATCAGGTGGCTGAGCTGTTCGAGAGCTCCCGCCCTTTTCTTCGTGAGACCGCTAACTGCTAAATCCGACCACGTAATGCTGCCTGACCTCCATCGCCTGTATTTGCTCATGTAGAAAATGGATATCATTATCTTACGAATCACAGACTCAAAAGGTTTCACAGCCATCCGGGCGGTAACCGTTGGGCGGCCCAATGGTCTCGGTACAAGGCAGAACTGCTAGAATGAATTGAGCTAAAGCAAGGCAACGAGTACTGAGACCGGTCAACGATCGGCCAATACGAAGCAGAGGGAGCAACTGATATGATTGGCTTATTTAATTATCCCTTGTCATTAGTACAACGAGACTCCTCGTCTCAAGCTTTAATTGATGCAGAAAGGTCTGAGCATATTAGTGAGGCTGGACACGGATCAAATCACATGCGTCACCTAGCATCTGTATAAAAGCGCAACCGCTCTCTCATTCATCACTTTCGACCCAACTCCAGCAGGATCAGACGAACTGCAGAGAGCCCAGAGAGTCTCCAAGAGCGCAGTGCTCCAATCAAATTGTGATATATCTTGCGTCCCAGCCAATGCTTTTATCAAGGCTCAATACCCTTCCCATCTAATTTGCTGCCTAACGTTAGGATTCAATCATTTGCAGCCCGAAGTGTTGGGCATCAGTGGCTTCACTTCGAACGGTTAATGAAGCGAAGTATCAACCATTGGAGCACTTTTATCTCAATATCGATGAGCCCTCTGAATGACATTAAGCTATCAAACTGATGTTTGACACTGCCTTTGCCGTCCTGGCCAGCACACATAAGGAGGGGGAATTCCCGAACTCCAGGATCGAGCGCACGCATAAGAATCAACGCCCGGGTGGCTGTCCATGGTACCCAATCTAAATTCATACGCACCTCAATAAAGGGGCATTGACAAACATAGTGGCTAGGCAAGAATCAATGTGTAGTCCAACAACGCCTTTTCATGACCCGATATCAACGTCAAAATGGAAACCCGACACCGAGCACTAGCATGATTGTGTAGAGCCACGGCAATCAAGAAGACCACATGAACAATTAATTATCTCAACAGTGCCCGCTTACCAAAACTGAAACGGCATAATTTGCCCACAAATTCTGATAACCCCCTGGGCGCGTGTCTTCAACTCAATCGAGGCGCAAATTTTGGGTAGTTATGCGTTGAACTAAGCCCTCGTGACTGCCTTCCCTTAACATCGAGCTTACACGATTTACTTCTTTGGCTTTCGACAACGGCCCAAAGCTTCCTCCTCTTCACTTCATTGCCCTCGTCCTCGTCACGATGGTATCCAAGGTCTTCTGAGCGCCTTTCCTAGTTTTGGTCTGTTTGACAACTTTTCTGGGCGGCTTATCGTTTTCTTCGCCTTGACTTTCATCTCCCTGATCTGCGAATTCTCCGGTATCATCAGAACGCTCGGCGTCGTCAGGCGCTTTGGCTTTCGTACGTTTGGTCCCGCGAGGGAGGAGATGACCGTTGGTTTCCTCTTTCCTCTCCCCTCCTTTATCCTCGAGGTCGAAAAGCTTCTTCCACTCCCCAGATAAGACTCTCTCATCGTCACCATATAGACCAACATCGTATGCCTCTTTCATACGGTCGAGGCAAAACTGTCTTCGCTCGTTGAAGTCGAACATCGGTTTTGGATAGACCTTTGAGCGTTTTTCCTCAGCATTTGCCCCATCACCCTGAATGACACAGCCCCAGGCCTTCTGGTCTGCAATTGGAGCCTTGTGTGGTTCATAGATATATTTCTTGTCAAACTTAGCCAATTCCGGAACATACTTCCTCACAAAATTGCCCTCTGGGTCCCACTTCTTCCCAAAGGCAACGGGCGAATACATTCGGTAGAACTGGCTGAAGAAGGCTGTACAGCTCAACCACATCCAGTTTCCCGCGTTGCAAGCAACTTCGTGGTCGATGAGCCACTCTTCGAAGACCTCTGCGCCGCGCTCCCAGCTGACATAGCACCCACCTCTCGTCAAGAAACACGCTACAGCATGCCTTCCCAGATGGTGGATCCAGCCTTCCAATTTTAGCTGGCGCATGAGGCTGTCGATCCAGGGAAATCCCGTCCTGCCCTCTTTCCATCTTCGAAAGTATTCTTCCGCCTGGGGGTCATCCACAACATAAGTCCCATCGCTGATTAGGCTGCCATCCCTCTCTCCTTTGACATAATTCGATTGCAAGTGCCAAGGGATGAATCTCGCAACACTATTTCCCAAAGCTTGTCCGAATTGGAATCCTAGTTTCGCGTGAGCTGCGAAATACATGTCTCTGAACAGTAATTGACCTGGTAAATTGACCGGCTCTCCACTAATAGGCTTATTTTGTTTCCGCCGCTTTTCTAAGACATCCTGGACGTCCCACCAGAATTTTCTGACCGAGACGCTTCCAAAATGCATGTGTGCTGAGAGCAGCGTTGTTGATTGTGGCTCAAAGTCTGTCGGCGCGGTTTTGGGCTTCTCGAATGTACCAATGTACTCGGGGTTCTCAATCATGGACTTCAAAGTTGCGAGTCCAGCGATTTCGCCTCCTTTGTGAGGGGAAGTCACGTCGGCAGGGTCGATTCCCATCTCTTCGAGCGTTGGAATGCCGAAATCTCGCTTCGGGCCCATGATTCCCGTCTCATACTGCGTATTCTTCGCTTTCCCAAGGGTCCTTTGCGGCAGGTTGTAGTCCATCTCTTTTTTTCCACCTCCACTGCCATCATTCTTCCTATCGTTTGGATCCAAATCACCGAGATCCATCTCTGCCGCACTCAGAGGATCAGGCAGACAGGTCGGTCTATCTAGCGGCCTATTTGGAACACCATTCCCAATTTTCTTACTCGCATTGACAAGTTGATTCATCGACATTGTCGGCTTCCCACCATTCGCCTTGACGACCTCATCACTATCAAACAACGTCCTCCCACTTACACTGACAACTTTAACCCCCAACCCCTCCGCAATCCCCACCACCTCTTCGTCCCTCATCCGTGCATACGCATCTGTATCCCTCTCGAAGACGAGCACATCAACCTTCCACCTGCGCAATAACTCCGCCATGACCTTCCCTGGCGCACGCCTCACAACATGTATTTTCTGCTTTGGGTTCAATGCGGTCAGCGACTCGGACACGTCGCGCATGCAGCTGACCAGGAAGTTCCAGCGATTTGCTGCCCCGCGTTGTCGGTACACGTAGTGCGGGTCCCAGCACCACAGTGGGATGAAGACCGAGGGGCTCAGGGATAACGCGTGCGCGAGTGCTGGGCTGTCGTGCAGGCGTAGGTCCGTTCGGAACCAGTATAGAACCCTGGGGCCTTGACCCTGCGCTTGCTTCTTGGGGCTTTTGAATTTTGGTGGCATTTTGAAACTTGTAAAAAGGGGTGTGTGGAGGGCTGATTGGGGTTGATAGAATGATAATTCTTCGTCACGCACTCATGGAATTCCCTGCAGCGGCCAAAATTGCGCTAACAGAACAGATTCACCGAAAGAGCGTGGTCCTTTGTCGAAAACCTCGCCTGGTTCAGCCAGTCGATCAGTCCTTTTGTATCTACACCAAAAGGTTCATCAAATTCATCAAATTCATTTTAGCCTCACGAGACTTTCCCTCCTCGCGCACTTTGGCGGTCAAAGAAATGAAGAACGAATCGAAAATAAAAAAGGGGGGAGCGGGCAAAGCTGTAGGCGGAAAAAAGTCCATGACGACATACATGTACAACAAATAACTAACTGTATTTACACGCCTGCGGGCACGGTCCAGCTGGGGGATGCGATGGGAACTCTTAAACTCTAATATTACCCATACATAAGCTTAAATTTAGACTTTGAGATCGATCCGAGATCAAGGGGTGTCTGTCCATGGGGTGCTCAGTGCTCACACCCAGGGACGGAGTACTAAGTAACTAGGATGATACATACTTAGCTCGAGACCACGAGTCACACAAAAGCGACCAAGGGGGAAAAATAAAACAGAGCATATACTGTAAGAAGATATTTTCCAGATTGTCATTGGTTTCTTTTCTCTTTTGGAGGTTTTTGAGACTCTGATCCGGATTTCATCATGTGCAATTATTTTAAAAGACGTCTTCATTTGTGGGCCTGGCTGAGACTCTGGATTCTCTGGATTGATTTTCTGCGGTGAAGGAACGGTCATGAGCATGAGCAAGAGCAAGAGCAAGAGCAATAGGAAATTTGAAAGGGGGGTTGGGATCGAGCGTTCCTTATTCTCGTCAAAGACCTTCGCCTCTATCTGTCTGTCTGTCTGTCTGTCTGCCTGCCTGCCTGGAATGCAATCATCTCGCTCCGATTTCCATTTAAGTAAGGGCTCGTCTCAGCTCATCAGCTCATCATGTCATGTCATTAATACTCGTTCCATTAATATCTGTTCGCGAGATCGCGGGGGGTTTTTTCTTTCTTTTCCTATGTGATACGAATTTACTCAAAGCCACTGAACCGCGATTTCACGACCAGCTCGTCGTCGAATGCGGCTTGGCCGTGTTCCACTGCGGCTGGCCATCTGAGATCTGCGTGACGGGCGCGCCGGTGGGGTAGATCGGCTGGCCGTCTGGGCTCTGGCTGACGACGGGTGGCGCGCCGCTGGCTGACGCAGAGGGATGCGGGTAGCCTCCTGCCGAGCTGTACTGCGGCGGCGAGGAAGGCGGGGCGCCGCCACCACCACCACCACCCGAACCACCACTAGTGAGAGAGCCCGAGAGCGGCAAGTTTCTACTCGAGGCGCCGACGTAGACGGTCGGGTTCTGCACCTCGACCCAGTTCTGGACCGTTGTGTCCCAGACGGAGACGTCGCGGCGGGTCAGGTCGGCGGAGAAGGTGGCAGACGCG
>Ga0105239_10003169_pt1 | contig 20369 bp, 18 predicted proteins | sample KBSC44metaG_FD_92761 | JGI IMG/M metagenome (GOLD analysis project Ga0105239, IMG submission 92761) | Corn rhizosphere microbial communities from Kellogg Biological Station, Michigan, USA - KBS C4-4 metaG | ecosystem: Host-associated > Plants > Roots > Rhizosphere > Soil | place: Michigan, USA... | reverse complement strand
GAGTGGTCGTGTTCAACGACCAGGCCCGGCACGTGATCGACAGCCTCCGCAAAGGAGACTCCGTCCTCGTCGCGGGCGACCTCCGCTTCGGCACCTACACCGACAAGGACGACAACGTCCGCGAGAGCCGCGACATCGTGGCCGACACCATCGGCGCCTCGCTGCGGTTCGCCACCGTGGAGATCGAACGCGCCCCAAAAGCTAGCGGCCCCAACGCATACGCGGAGGGGCCGGTAGCCACGCCGGCGGCAACCGGCCCAGCGATCGCACGCTGACCAAGAAACAAGAGAGCGGGCGGGAGTCATGGTACTCCCGCCCGCTCTCTGCACTTTCGCCTTGGTCGCACCTCGATCCCTTTCCCTCCAACATTCCGTGCATGCCACTGGCCCGGCGGCTTCTACACGGGACAGTGGGTGTCGGACGTTGGCTGCACTCTCGAAGCATGTCGATAGCCATGTCAGACCGCCCGAGCCTGAGGTTCGTCCTGGTCGAGTTGGCGGCCCTTCCCGTCGTTGTGCTCCTGCTCGTCGCTGCAGCCATCAGCCTGATCTCTGGCGACGGCGCCATCCTTGAATGGGTCGCCATTGCCATCGCGCTGCTGGACGGGGTGGTCGTGGGCATCTTTCTGACCGGCGGACGACCTCTGCGCCCGCTGGCCGAGACCAATCTCCTAGCTCAGATCCTGAGCCCCCTTGGCCGATTTCTGGCTGGCGCGCTGGGCATGGTGGCGAGCGGTTTCTTGGGCGCGATCATTGCACTTTACGTGGCGGCGGATGTGGCAGGATCCGGATACCCCGGTTGGACCTCCAACGTTCTCGGCGTAGTCCTGGCATCCGCGGTAGTTCTTGGCACCCTCGGAAGCGCGACTCTTCTCTGCCGTCGCGTGATGTCGCTCAAGGTTCGAGCCCGCGTGAAGTCGCTTCGAAGAGGAGTGCGGCGCTTGGGGCGGGCGATCGGGACGCCGGCGGTTGACCTCGATGAGCGCAGCATTGTGCTACATCACCTCGCAACCAGGTGGTATCTGCTTTGGCTTCCGTTGCTTTGTCTGGTGGTTGTGGCTATTTGGCTGCTAGCGGTCGTCAAGTAGCAATGCCCTGTGTCGCCTAGCTGAGGTCCGGACCACTGCTCTTGCGTGCGACTGCGCGCGACCATCGATAGCTCAAGCGGGAAGGCGGAGGCTGGTGCTTAGGACCGAAGAAGAGCACGCGAGACTCACCCTCTCAGGCAAGCTCGGAGTGAAGTTCCGACTTTATGACGACGGCTCCAAACCGAGCATGCCCGACCTTCTATCTTCAGACGGCACGCACGTGGCGGAAGTGATTACGACCGCTCCGTCTGACGTCCGCAAGGAAGAGCAGCACCTGGATCCTGTGGCTGAGCCAAGACTGCCCCATTGCGTGTGGGTGATGATCCCGTACACAAGGTTGGGAGGTGCCACAAGAGACGTGCGCAACAAGATCAAGGCGGATGTCGTCCGGTGGACTGTGGCCGCCGGTTGTGAGTATCACTGGTCAGAGCCCGACGATCAGGGATGGCGCCAGGGAATCGGCCCCAACCCGATCCTCAGCCTTGGGGGCTACGACGATGGGGTCCGAGCGGTGTGTGTTCAGCAGTGTCAGCACTTGGACGATCAGCCTCATCAGATCAGGTGGTCTGTGGGGCATGAGGCGTCAACTGATGATCCATGGACGTTGATTCGGCGATCGCTGCACATCATCGAGAAGGAGCAGCGAGGCGGCGTACAGTCCCTCGCCAAGAAACTGGACGGGTACCCAAACAAGCACCTGGTGATGTACACGTTCGGCCCGCCCGGAAATGTGACCGCGGCGCTCAGCAGCTACTTGCCCCCGCCGAATCCGCACGACCTATTGCTACTGCAACTGAACCAGCCGCTTGCCGACATTCATCTTTGGCTCCTATACCGGTACGGAAACCGCGACGTCGTCGAGGGACTGCACCTGTGCAGCGGCCATTGGGCAAAGTTCGGGACGAGGTTTCCAAAGCTGGATCTGCCCTCACCACTCGGGCGGCTCCATTACCGGGACACCTAGGCTCACGCTCGCGCAATTAAGGAGTTCGGGCCGATCATGCTCCAGCGCACAGACTCGACCAGCCGCCGGTAGTCATACTCAGTGGCGGGGTGCTCGAGCACCTCGCTTGTGCCACTGTCACCAGCAGACGTTGGGACTATGCAATCGAGGTTGGGGTTTCCGGATCTTCGTCGTTAGCAATGGCTTCGATCCAGTCGGTGGCCTCATCAGACATGAAGAACCCAGTCCGGCCGATTTCACCGACCCACCATTCGTCCGATGGGATCGACCCGCCGGCCCACCTGACATCGGCAACGATCTCCGCTGGGACGGCCTCGCCGTTGTTCTCTATCAGCCACTCCCGTGTCGACGGCTTCACCTTCGGCCACCACTGCTCGATACCCACGTACGAAAGTCTGGCGGGTGCCGGAGTCGGCTGGGAAGGCTAAATGTCTAGACCGCCGTTCGAACCCCCGCTCAGTCCGCCGAACTGCAACTCCTCCTCTCCCCCGTGACCCGCAGTCTGTCCCGCGGTGCCCGGACCTCGCTGAGGGTGTAGGGCGACGTTCTGGCCCTGGTGCTTCTCCATGAGAGCAGCGGCTTGGTGTTGCGCTCCGACGACTTGCGCCTGGACCATCGCGCGCTGGGCTGCCGACGGCGGCGACAGAGCGACCCTGCTGGCATCCTTAGGGCGCCCGTGACCGACCGCCTCCGCCCGCGCGATCTCCACGTCGATCTCGCGCAGTCGCGCACGAGCTGATCGTTCAGCCGCTCTCATCGCTTCGAGGTCATCCTGGCTGGCGCGAGCGGAGCGGCCCAGTTCGTTGAGCGATGCGCGGTGGGCGTCGTCTAGCGTCAGTTCCGGACGGCCGCGCATCATGGTCTCAGCGAGCTGGTCGATCGCCCGATCGGAGCTGCGGGCGATCGTGATGGCCGTGTTGGTGTGACGGCCTCGGGTCATCCCGACATAGAGTCCTGCCGCATCGACACCAGGGCCGACATAGGCGTGGTCGACAGTCTCTCCCTGGATGCCGTGCACGGTGGAGGCGTAGGCGAGGTGGATGTGTTCGGCGGTGTAGTCGTGGTCGACGGTCCGGGTGTCGCCGGAGTCGGTGATTGACGCGAGACGGATGCCGCTACCGGTGATGCGGGTGATGGTCCAGAGGGCTCGGTTGTCCACACCGAGCCCGGTATCGTTTCGGCGCGTCTGAACCAGGTCGCCGACCAGAAGCCGCTGCCCATCCTGACCGAGCGCCACCCGGTCAATGGCGAGAGCGCCCCGCTCGATGCGTTCCTCTTGGATGCGGTCGTTGACCTGCTGCGCCTCGGCATTGGTTGCTACGACCAGGCCGACCCGGTGCCCCCGTGCGGCGTGCTCCAACCAGCCGGCGACCATCCTCTCCCGCGCGTCGTGCTCGCTCTCTGCAATGTCGACGTGCCCGCTTGCAAGGAGCTCGCGGGCGACCGTGAGGGCGGCTGTATGGTCGGCGGTTTCGCGTAGGCGCAACGTCAGGGCGCCATATGCAGGGTCGCGGAATCGGTGCACCGCCGTGAGTTCGACGGTTGATCCGGAGCGGCGCTGCATGGTGGCCATCGCTCCGGAGTGACCCACCGGCATGGCCTGCAGGTGGTCGCCGATCATCGCGATTCCCGCTCCCGTATCGGCGGCCAGCTGAGCGAGCATGTTCGCAGTGTGCAGGTCAACCATGCCGGCTTCATCGACCACGATCCGATCACCGGGACGGAGCGGAAAGCGCCGCGGTCCTCGGTGGATGAGCCCTGTCGTGGGATCGGCATCGCCTGGCCACACCTGACTCCAGACGGTGCGGCCGGCAGCGTCGTGGTCGAACCGGTAGCCGTGGTCGATGAGCAGCGCGTGCAAGCTGGACGCGGTCGCGCCGATCTGCCGGCCCGCGACGCTGGCCGCCTTCCGGGTCGGCGCGACCACGACCATCCGTCGGCCTTGCCCCTCAAGCACAGAGCGGGCGACGACGAGCAGGGTGGTCTTCCCTGTCCCGGCGGGACCGGTGACCGTCACCAGCCGGTTCGTTCCCGCAACAGCAGCGGCGGCCCGCACTTGTCCGACGTCGAGGCTCGCGTCGCCCCCCAGCACCTGGCCAGCGGTACGCGTGACCGTCTCGGCAGGGACGTCGTCGCCAGCAATGTTGAGCTGGTCGAATCGGGTGGCGAGGTCGAGCTTGGCCCGCGCGGTCCCTAAAGCCATCAGGTGCTTGACGTGCGCGGGAACGTCGACCTCGCCGTCGAGGAAGTCGACCGTGTGCCCCCGCAGTGCACGGGCGGTGAGGTCCTCGATCGTCTCCTCGAGTAGGGCACGATCGGCGACGATGCCGGACGTGGCGAGGGCTCGGATCACACCGGCGCGCACGTCGTAGCGGCTGAATCGTCCACCGGTACCGGCCGAGCGTCGGTCGGCGTCGGCGATCGCGATCTCGGTCAGCAGATCCCGATCGAGGGCGACGATGGGCTGCACTCGCACGATCGCGGGTTCCCGGCGTTCGGTCGCGGATTCGTCGAGGGTCGTGAGCTCGTCGCGGATCAGGATTTCCCACTGCGCTTCGTCCACGCTCGCGGGCTTCTCAGGTCGGCCATGCGCCCACGCCCATCGGTCAATCCACGCCAGAGTCGAATGGTCCGGATGCTGACCCGGATGAGTCTGCTTCCACCGGGCGAGGCGCAGCGCTCGGTTCGCCTCGATCTGGTTGGACCTCCTCGACAACGGCCGCACCAGATGAGCCAGCTCGGCGATCTCCCCCTCCGCGTCCAGGGTGTACCCGTGTGCGGCGAGCGCGGCAACCCACGCGGGGTCGGTGCGGGAGGCGAGGTCACCTTCTGCGTTGACGACGGTGTGCAGCTTCATCGCAACCCGCGAGTCGACGTTCGACCACTTGCCATCCTCACCGAGGACCTTGACTCCAAGCCACAGGTGACGGTGGATGTGCGGGTCAAGCGCCCGTGACCGCTCGTGCCGCAACTCCACGACCTCGAGGCGGGCGATGGGCTCCCGGATCAAGCCGCCGGCCCCGCGGCGGGCGTTCAACTCGCGCTGCCACAGCCGCAACGTCCGGTCACGAATGCGATCCTGCAACCCATCGAACTCGGACCGAAGTTCGGGCGAGAGCAGCACCGCAAGGCTGAAGGACTTGGGCATGTTCATCGTCCCGTCCAACAACAGATCCGCATCCGGACCGGTCAGCTCCCAGCCGCGCCGCTCGCCGGTCAGCGGATCAGAACCGTCCACCCAACGAGCCAGAGCACCAGCATCGAGCTCGTCCTCCTCGACGCCCGTTGCCGTCACTGTGAACCGCGTCATCGTCGAGGTCTCAGCGGTTGCGTAGCTGGCCGCCCGCGTCACCGCCCCGGCGCCGTGCACCTGGCCCGCATCGCAACCACCATCGAATGCGTAAGCGACCGCCTGCCCCACGCCCTCGGACGCCTTACCTCGCTTCCACCGTTCCAGACCGCCGCGCATAGAACAACGCTAGGCGGGAAAGCGCCCTTCACACCCGAGTGCCTGCGTGCATCTCCTCAACTCTGTTACTGCGGTCTCGACTCCTCAGGTGGAGATGGGTGAGATGGCAACCTGATCAGGCTGCTTGAATTGGACATGGCAAGGCGGCTCGCGGTACCCCACCGCGCGTCGGGCATGGCCGGGTTGGCTAGTCTCCCGTAGCGTCAACACAAGGATTGGAGACGGGATGGATGCGGCCAACGGTTCTCAGATCACGCCCCCAGCCGAAGCGTTGCTGCGCGAGTGGATTAGCACCTTCGGGTCGATGATTCAGCGCAAGACATTCGATACAGATCGCGGTCATGAGGAGGACTTCAAGACCCTGTTTGGCATTTGCACGCAAGCCGTTCGATTCGCCGAGGCATATCTGGTCTGCGAGCAGGCAGGCTTTGTTAGGGAGGCGCAAACCCTCGCTCGGGCATCTCTGGAAGATGCGGTGACAGCACAATGGTGCTACTTCCGCGAAGGTGGCATGGAGCGGCTCCGTGTTGATCAACTTCACAAGAGCTCGGCGTACTACCTCGCGATGGCCGACTGGCTCGGGGACGATGAACTCCGGGTCAAGGCACGAATGATCCCGGTGCCGCCAGCTGAGGCAAAGGGCATGATGAAGTTCACCCAAGTCCTCGGCGAGCTAGACGATCTCGGGTTTCTCAGGATCAGCTATCTCAACCTGTCGCGAGCAACCCACGTCACCGACGCGACGGTGAATGAGTACCTCCATCACGACCACGCCGGGGTCTTCGCCGTCAACCTTGCACCAGATTTTGCATTCTCCTTCCAGGGGCTCTTCGTCTCGGCCGCAGGCGCACTGCTCGGCGCAGCCTTGATCGCAGACCTGACCCTCGATGCTGATTGGATCGCAAAGCTCGACCAAGCGTCGGACGAGATCCTCGCACCGCTGATCCTGCGCGGAAACCTGGCAGAAGCACGCCGCCGCGACGTATCAACGATGCTGCCGGAGTAGGTAGGCAATGGAATTTCGTCAGCCGTGTCCGTTCTGCGGTTCCATCCAAGTCCGAATGCTGTCCCTGCGCTTTCGCGGGTCATTTCAGCTTGATCTAAACGCAAGCCTCACAGACTACTTCAGCCGTATCCGCAAACGACGGGCGCGCTCCTCGAATGCCGGCTTGCCCCCCTCGAGGATCTCGCAAACCTCCTCGCGGACGTTCGCGTTCTCGAGCCCCCCACTGAGGTAGGTCAACTCGGGGAGTTGCCCCGGTCGGTGCGGGCCAGCGCTCGCGATGATCACCTGATCAGCATCCGTGTTTACGACCAGGTTCGCGTTGTGAGTCACGATGATGATCTGACGCCGCCGTCTCGTTTCGATGAAACGATCGACCAGCTCTACGAAGATCGACTTGGGATCGAGGTTCTCTTCAGGTTGGTCGATGATGAGGGGTCGGTCGTCGGACTGGTCAATCGCGAGATAGAGCAGCAGGAGAACGATCCCCCGCGTTCCGGGCGATAGCTGCTCGATGTCAACGCCGTCGTATTGAACTCCGTAGCTGACCGAGATGTGATCGGTGCTATTCAGCCAGTCCGACACATCCTTCGCCCACGCGCGATATCCGGGCACGTCGGTCCGTGGAACATTGGCCTGCTCAATGATGTGTTGGTCGTGATCTGTCCGGAACGCGGCCATTGCGTCAGCGACGTCGTTGCTTGCTCCGGTCTCCCAGGCCGCCAGGAGAGCATCGGTCGCGACTCGGAGCAGCTCACCGTGACCTCTGAATTGACCCGTCCGAAGGTCCAGCAGTCCTTCGCCACGTCTGGCCCACGCGGCGACGTCAACAACGCGTCGCACACTGAATGTCAGCTTGCCGAGGGTTCCTTGCTCTGCGTCCAGGATCTCTCGCAGCGGCGAGTACATCTCGGTGAGTTGTTCTTGCTCGGCTACAAATCCATCGAACAAGGAGGCGTACGCCTGTTTACGTTTCAGAGCCAGCGCCGAGATTCGATCGCGCGCCCCTTCCGCATGGAGGATGCTCTTCTCAGTGGCGGCGAGTAGCGCCTCGTTCTTTGCAATCTTGCCGTTCAGCGCTGTTAGTTGTTTCTGCTTGGCACTATCGAGTCCGATCAACTCACCCAGTCGCCAGGATTCCGCGGCGAGAGAGTGAAGCGGCACATCCGAAAGCGCGACTCCATCAGCGATGAATGCGGCAAGGTTGGCCGCTGGCTCGGTCGGCTTAGCGATGGCTGCGCCACTCATAGTCGCAATGTCCTTCTGAACGATCTCAAGACGCGTGGCCACTGTCGCACTGGGGTCCCCAGCAAAAGTAAGTTCGAAGGCCTTCCACTCGTCCGGCGAAAGGCCTGCGGCCACATGCGCTCGGGTGAGCTCTGCGACAAGGGCTGGCAGACGCCGGGTCTTCAGGTCACTGAGTGTGTCGTTCAACTCCGTCAATGCACGCTCGCGCTGTCGCAGGGCGTTAACTGCGCCCTGCCTTGTCGCGAGTTCGCCATTGACCGCTTCCAGACGGGCGGAGCGCTCCTCTCCCCCGAACACAACAAGACGGGTGCGCGCAGCCTTGTCGTCCGTCACGAACTTGGCAAGCTGCGTCTTCTCGGTCTTGAGCGTTCCTAGGCGGCTGAACGCGTCGCGCTCAGTCTCGATCTCGGCGGACAGGCCATCGATCTCCTGCTTTGCATACTGGCGAAGCCCACGTCCGTGACTCGCTCGAAGATCCAGCAGTTCGCGGAAGCTGGATGCGCCAAGTCGTTCTTCGTAGGGGTGGGCTTCGAAGATGACTCGCTCTATTTCGGCGAGAAGTTCGTCGGTGATTCCCTCCGATGAACAGAGGCGTTCGACGAACTGCTGGGATAGGTATTGCACGCCTGGAATGTCGTCTGGGTTCGGTTGCGCCGGCAGGGTGGTCGATGTGGTTGCGCCGTCGGCCCAGGTGAGGGTGGCAGTGGATCCGGCGACATACTTGGCAGCCCGCTGCAGGAACGTTTGCTCGCTCGGGTCGTCGCTGACGGCACCGGCGCCCGCCGCGATCAGGTCGGCCAGAGCGGTCTTCCCTGAGCCCCTCGCTCCGATGATTGCCACTAGCCCAGGCGAGAGTGGGATTTCAGAGTTGGGGAACCAGTCCGCGTCGGAGACCGCGATTCGGTCGATGACGCGGTGGGGTAGGGCGCCCTCAGGCGGTGTCTCGGCGACGATGGCACGTTCCCGGGGCTCGAGACAGGCCTGCCGAAGTGACTCGAAGGCGGCGTCGCCTTTGATCCACGAATAGCGGTTTTGGTCGGGCTTGCCGACTTGGTCGAGGCTATGAGCATCGCTGCCGTGGAGACAGGCTTTCGGGCCGTCGTACTTCTCGACGAGTTGCTCGACGTTCAGTGCGCCGTCACCAATCCAGAACTCGCGCTGCTTTGGCGATCCGGCGAAAATCACTCGCGCAAGGCGCTCGATCTCGACTCGGACCGCCTCAAGCGAGTTACCGGCGTCGCGGACGCCCGAGGTTCCGTCGTTGGTTCCGCCGGCGACGGCGACGATGATGTTGTTCTGGGCCCAATCGCTTTCGCTGAAGGACTTCTTGAGATTGTCGGTCGTGACCTTGAATAGATTGGTGCCGGCCCGTAGTGCCGCGACGTCGTCGGTGAGTGATGCATTGTTCGCGCGCCCGAGGCGGATGAGGTCGTCGCGGTCGCACGCATAGGACTCTCGACCAGATGCGAATGTGAGGGTCCGCAGAAAGCGCTTGATCTCCTCAACATGGTTAGGGTCCTCGGGCGAGATCAACAGGTGCATGTTGACGGGGTGATCATTGGCCGTCGCAGTTGGCAGTCGTAGCTCCACGTTCGGGAAAATCAGTCCGACTTCCGGAAGCCGTCCTTCCTCGTCCTGAAAAGCGCGAACCTTCTCGTAGTCCTCGATGCTGTAGTAGTCCGTGATCCCAAGCGCTTCAATTCGTGGCTCAGACTGCTCGATCAGTGTCAGGTAGGCGTCCCAGTCTTCGGACCCGAACTGGTTGTTCATCGCCGTACCAGGCGCGTGGATATGGGGGTCCCAGCGGCGCCAGATCGACCCACGCTGATCAGCTCGCGAGATCAAAAGGGGGTCTCCTGCCGCTAGACCGCACGGAGCCCTGCCTGACTCCGAGATCGTGTTTGGGATTCGCCTTCAAGGGAGAACGTAACGAGCCCGAGCATCAGGTCCCGCACGTCTTGCGCACGAACGTCCAGAGTTCGCGCGATCTCTAAGAAACCCTCACCCTGAACTCGCATATCGGCAATAACCTGTGTCAGCAAACTGGAGGCCTCCGGTCGCAGATCGGATCCAGGCTCACCTCGTCGGAATCCAGCACTCGAAAGCTGACGTGACAGCGCTGCGTACGTCCAGTCAGAAATTACTCCGAGACGATGCGCGCGAAGGTTGAGCGCCATGGCGCTGACACGCCAGCGACGCTTCAGAACAAGAATGTCCTCAAGCATGAGGTTGCCGCGAACGGAGCCGAGCACATCGGCTCTCGGCATGAGGAACGCAGAAGCGAATTCGTTCGCCGCTTGTTCCTTCTCCTTGCCCGGATCAACCTGAAGTGAGCCGCCATGCATGACGAGATGGCCAAGTTCATGAGCAAGGTCGAAACGGAGTCGCTCAGCCGATTTGTGGACGTTGAGGAAGATGACGGGCGTTGCGCCGTGACGGAACGAGAACGCGTCGATCGCTTGCAATGGCCCGCCTGCAGAGTAGATCTTGACGCCCTTGGACTCGAGCAGCTGGAGCAAGTTCTTTATCGGCGAAGTGCCTAGTCCCCATGCGCCGCGCAAGGACTCTGCCGCCTGCTCCGGTGGAAGGGTGGCTTCTGCGTCAAGAAGATCCTGGAGTTCGGGCACGGCGGGCTCAGGCGCCTTATATGTCGCCTCGATCCAATCTGACAACTCGATGGCAAGCATCGAGAGGGAGCGCGCCGTCTGTTCGTCTCGCTTCGCGAGCTTCGACGTGGCGCGGAAGTGAAAGGCGTCGGTCGGAGGCACGGCAGCGATCGGTCGATAGAAGAAATCCACTGGGAAATTGAGAACTCGGGCGAACTCGCGAACGAGTTCCGGGCTCGGCGTCCGCTTGGTGTTTTCCGCCTGAGAAATCCAGGGCGCGGTCGTCCCTGCCTGGGCGGCAAGAGTCGTCGCAGTCATCTGCCGGATGGCGCGAGCCATCTCAAGGCGCGCGGGAATGAAAGGGATATCCATCGATTGGCCCGGGCCTAGCGTCGAGCGACGGTGAAGCCGTAGTCGCCTTCGTCCTCGTCGTCCGCCTCCTCAAAGGCGAAGGCGCCCAGAGCGAGGTCGAAGGTGGGGAAGATAATCCGATCCGACCATGTACCGACGAACTTGCCGGACATCGACGACGGCCGGGAAAGCTCGACGAAGACAAGTCCATTCCGCTCGTCGTAGAGACACACCCAGGCGTCATCCACCACGACCTCACCGTCGTCGGTGGGCTGCCCGAAGAGCGCAACCTGGCCATTCTCATCAACCCGACGCGCGAAGGCCTCGCCTTTGGGATTTCGGTTGCTCGGATTCCCGTAGGTCACTCCGGTGAACTGGTCGCCGCTACTGACGATGAGCCCCAGATTGAGGTCAGGCTGCAAGAAGTAAGGCAGATTCTCCGGGTCGAACCGCCGCCAGCCCAACTTGAGAAGCATCAAGCCCTCATGCACCGACTCGACCGTGCGCAACCACCGAGTGATCTCGGGGGCCGACTTGGGGGCACCTGGTGAGAAGGTCCGGCTCTCCGAAGCCGCCATCGACACCGCCCGCTCAAAGACGGTCGCTTCGAGGCGCATTGGTTCCAGGAGCCCGGCCAACTGCTCGCGGGTCTTAGGAAGGTGAATCGTCATGCCAAGTCCGTTCTCGAATCCGTCATTGGAAAACTCTACCGCACAGTGAAAGAATCAGCACTTGAACTTAGGCGCGTGTTGCGAGGGTCAATGGACCTCGCTCCTTGCTCAGCTCATCTCGACGTGCACGCCGACATCAAGCCGCGGTTCGAGGTCTTGGTGTGTCTGACGGATGAGGGACGCGTCCCGACGAAGGGCGACAAGCTGCTCACTCACTGCCTGCTCAATGAACCTGGCCTGCGGCGCGGCCGCATCGATGCTCAAGTGAGCCACGACCTCGGACAGCGCTAGCTCGTGAGCCTCAATGAGAAGATCCGCGATGTCCGAAGTGAGGTGCCCGGAGACCGCGTACGCCGAAATCTGCTTGAGCTCACCGAGCAATTCCATCGTGGATCGCGCTCCCCAAGATTGTGGATGGCGTCCTCCATGGAGGGCGCCCTTCGCCTCTGCGAACGCGGCAGCCCCCTCCTCGTCCCGGGCTCGGTCGAACAGGACGCGTCCGTTGCGGCTGATGACCGTGACCTCATCAGCCGGAGTAGTGGAATCTATCTTTTCGATGAGTCGAGTCGTGCCGTTGTAGCCGCGGTCGTGGGCCGAGAGTCGGGTGAAGCGAGCCGGTGAACCCAGTTTTTGGTCGCGGAGATAGCGCGACGTAGCGGTGACGACGCTGAGAACGCGCGGGGACGCGATGGCCACGACTCGCACGTGGAACCCGGCTTCTCGGAACTGGGCTGCGGTCGCGAGTGTTACGTCGGGGTCGCCGAACGTCCCCTCAATGAGCAGGCTTCGCCGCTCCTCCAGGGCGTCCTGGATCGCGGACCGTACCCAGGAGCTCGTTGCGTCGGCGAGGACCGCCCCTGCTTGCTCGGGCTCGGCGGTAACGAGGTTGCGGTACTGCGGGTGGAAGATTCGTAGGTCGTCGCCACTCAGCGCAACCATCCCGTCGTACTCCGCGAGGAGCCGTGCGCTGGCGCGAGATTTGCCGGATCCTGGCTGGCCGCCCAGGAGCACAAGTGTTGGGGAGGGTTCGCCCCCGGGTGTGGGCCCGAAGACGGTGGGTCGAATCAGTGTCCGGTAGATGTCGTCGATCTGCTCCGGCGCGATCCGGTCGCCGGCCTCAGCTGGCACCTGAGTCCGCTCCCGCGAGTTCGTCGTCACGCTGTTGGAGCTGCTGGGTGTAGGCGTCCACGCTCGCGCGGTCGTATCCGTCGAGACGAAGGGTGTCGTGGCGCACCTCGAGCAGTTCGGTGCGGGCGGACTCGTCGCCGGCGCGAACACGGTCGAGAAGGCGGGCTTGAACACTGCTGGAGAGTTCGCGCATGACGTCGTATGCGACGACGTCATTGACGTGCCACATGGACTGTTGTGCGGCCATTCCGATCTCCCTCCGTTCGAGCCGATTCTACTCGGCGGCTCTTTCCCGTCCTCTGGGCTGGGCAAAGGTGTGGCCCCGGACGTCTGGTCCGGGGCCATCCGGCCACTTAGGCGGCGGTGTTGCCGTCGTCGTTGTGGCTGGACTTGTCCTCGTGAACGTCGTCCTCGTCAGACTCGGACTGCTCGTCGAGCTTTTCGGTCCCTACGATGATCTGCTCGACCTCGGAGAGGGGGTATCCCCATGCGGCGATCTGTGTGAAGTAGGCGCGGGCGGTGCGGTTCGGCTGGCGCCAGGTGTGCTTGCCGGTGCTGGCCTCGATCGCGCCCATCACGACCGCGAGGGTGATGTGCCCGGCTCGCGTGGGCTGTGTTTCGGCGATCGGGTCGATCGGGCTCTGGCCCCATTCGGAGTCTTGCGCGTCGAGGCTGAGCAGGGTCGCGGCGAGCCGGTTGCCGCCGCTGAGTCCGGAGGCGACCGTTGTGCGGTGCGCGGTGAGGGCGGTGGCGACGAAGTGCGCAGCGTCCTTGGGGAGGGTCTTACGTCCCAGGAATGCGGTCAGCCATTCGCGGCGGACGACTTCGGCGGAGGCCCATGCCTTGTTGTTGGCAATGAGTTCTTTGCGTTCGGTCTTCTGCTCGTCGGTGATGGGACCGCTGCCGGTTCCGGTGGTTTGCTTCTTGCTGAATCCGTAGACCTTGAACTCGCGCAGGTAGATGTCGCTGGTCGCTTCGTCCCATGCGAAGCGGACGTAGGCGTACTTCTCGGTGATCCCGCCGAGGCTTTCGACGGTGACCGGGTTGCCGTCGCGGGTGACGAGTTCACCGATGTTGATGTACTCCTTCTCCCCGTAGTAGGGCGCGCGGTCGAGGATGGTGAACCCCTGCTCGCGCAGCGCGTCCTGTTCGGCTTCGACCTGCTGGCGGCGGGTCCGGTCGTCGCGCTGGCGCTGGACTTCGTGCCGGAACTGGTCCGGTGCGTCCTCCGCGTACTGCACGAGGGACTTGACCGCTTGGGGGTCGTCCTCGAATTCGAGGATCGCGGCCGCCTGGTCGAGGGTGACCTCGTACTTGGTGGCGATCTTGCCCGCGAACTCGCTGTCCGCGACCGTGATTCCGGCCTCGACGACTGTTTTCTTAACGCCGGTGCGCTTGGCGATCTGAGGGACGGTCAGCCCTTCGAACGCCAACTGCTGGAACACGGCTGCGCGTTCCGGTTCGGTGAGGCTGGCGCGGTGCTCGTTCTCGGCGAACTGCTCCAGCAGCCGGGTCACGGTGGAGTCGTCACCCTCCACGATGTAGGCGGGGATCGCGGGCAGTCCGACCTCGCGGGCGGCGAGCACCCGGCGCTGGCCGATCCGCAGGGTGACGGTGCCGTCCTCGTTGCGGCGGCAACCGACCGGGGTGAGAACTCCATACTCGCGAATCGATGCGACGAACGCCGGGTCGACTTTGACGTTGATGCGGATGTTGGTTTCGACCTCGATCTGGTTGGGGTCGATGTGCTCGATGGTGCCGAGCATTGCGGTGTCAGTCATCTGCTGACTCTCCTTCTCTCTTTTTCCATGCCGGGTTGCTCCCGGTACATAGATCGATTGAGAGTGGAGCGGGCGTAGTGCCCGGTCGTGGAATACCGGACTGAGCGAAGCGAGGGAGGATATGCCGCGAAAGCCGGGCACGGAGCCTGCGCAGCGAACTACGATCGGCGGACCGGGAGCAACCTGATCGGGAACGCGAGTTATCTGAGATCCGGCGGCGACCCTGGTTGATCGCCCCGGAGTGCGGACGCTCGGATCTCCTCTTCGGTGTTGCCGGCGAGTCGGTTGGCGCGCGCGAGGAGCAGGTCGATCGCGACTCGGATGAGTGTGTTCTCGGTCAGCCGTGGACCGCTGCGGTCTGTGCGGCGCCGCGCAAGCACACGCACCAGGCGCGAGAGCGCGACGTACTGGTCTTCTCGCACTCGCGCTTCTTTGCGCGCAAGCCGGCGGTAGAGCGGGGTGGTCGATGGCGCGCTGCGTGTTGTCGTCCCGAGAGCGGGCCCGTGTTCCACGGCGCTTGCACGGACTCGGTGCTCGCCGTTCACGTCAGGTATCCGCGGCGAAGGACTTGAGGTGGCGGATGAATGCCTGCCGATCGACTGACGGGTCGGTGATGAGCTCAAGGATCCGGCGCCGGAGGTCCGTCCGTTCTTCTTGCGGGAGGTGGCGCAGGGGTCGCATGCACCAGTCGATGTCCTCGTCGACGGTGTATCCGGGCTCGGCGATCGGCTTGTCGGGGTAGTAGGTGAAGCCAGCGACGGCGACACGGTAGATGGTGGCGTCGACTTGGGATCTGTCGAGCATGGTGTGGGTCCTTTCTTGTTGTTGCTGATGTTGATCGTTGGTGAGGTGGGCGGCGGTCGCCGGCAACGGCGGATATCTGTGGAGAGCAAGGGTCTGGGCCGGCCGGTTGGGAGGAGCGGTGTATCGCCCGCGTCGGCGTGCGCCGTGGCCGGCGATGTGCGCGCTCATAGTCCGAGCCCCCCGTCTATTACCGGAGCTGGAGGCTGGTACGCCTGATCGGCTGTGGGGTGCGGGTCGCGCCGGGGTGTCAGCCGCAGTCGCTCGTTGATGCCCCGCGCGATTCCATCGAGGCGGGCTTCCTCGGCCTGCCGGCGACGGACGGTGTCGGAGCTGGTCTCGGGGTGGCGGCGCTGGTAGTCGGCCGCGCGAGTGCGGTCCCACTCGCGGTGCAACGCGTCGATGAGGTGCTGCGGGGTGGCCAACTCTGCCTTGAGTTGCTCCTGCAGTTGGGGGGTCAGTGGGCGGGAGAAGAACTCCTGCGCGGCGGCCGCGTTCTGGTCCCGCTCGGCGGGGGTGACCTTGTGCAGGCGGCGGACCGGGAGGCCGACCTCGATCCGGCGGCGTTCGCGGTCCCTCCACCGTTTCTGGCCGGCCAGCTGCCGCTCGCGATTGTCTTGGTAATACTGGCGCCGGTACGCCTTCCGCTCCTCGGCATGCCGCTCGTAGTAGCGCTGCGCGCCGGCCTTCTTCGCGCTTGGGTCCCGGAGGTTCTTCTCGCGCAGCCGCGCGTTGATCTCGTCCCTGTGGCGGTCCCGCCAGGTAGCCCTGCGGCGCTTCTTCCCTTCGCGGTATCCCTCCGGGTCGGCCTCCCGCTGCCGCTCGCGGTCGGCGCGGGCTTTTGCCCGACTGGCCTCGACATCGGCGTGATAGCGCTCGCGCGCCCACGCCGCCTTCCGTGCCTTCCGTTCGATAGCGGCCTGTTCCTCGGCGGCCTTGCGTCGCATGTAGTCGCGGTTCGCAGCTCGTGAGGCCTCGAGGTTCTTCTCGCGCCACTGCTGACGGTAGGCGGCTATCTGCTCGGCATGCTCGGCTCGATACCGCTTCGTGTACTCGGCGTGCTGCTCCCGATGCTCTTCCCGATATTTGCGCCCGTATGCGGAGATCTGCTTCTTGTGCTTCTTCTTGTAGGCGCGGCTCGCATCGGAGCGCCGCCGCGTTGCCTCGTCGTCGCCATCCATCCGACCTCCTGATTGCTAATCCATGTCGCGTATTGACACGAGTGAATCACCAGATGTAGAACTGTGTCAAGTAATCGCAATAGCGAATCCGTGACGCGGAGAGGCATACTGAGGAGGTGAAGATCGACGTGCGTACACCCGACGGACAGCGCATGGCGTCCAAGCACGCCACGCTTCCGCTCGGGTCCGCGTTGCGGATCGCCCCGGCGTTCACCGCCACCGCCACTTCTGACGACATCCAGGTGGAAACCACCATCGAAGCGGCCTACTCACCGAGCGCCGGCCGCTACCGAATCGTCGCCACCGCACACCGAGCAACCATCAAAACGACGGAGATCACGCCCACTGTGCTTCGCCAGGTCCGACTCGGCGAGCTGCTTTCTGCCGCCGTCCCTTACTGCGTGGCGGTGGACTTCGAGGGCAAGCAGCGAAGCGTCCACGACCTCCTCGCCACAGGCGGCCGTATCGTGCCAGAACCCCTTGCGGCCGTGGCAGTCGCTGCGGGACCGACCGACGACACGCTCGGACTCGTCCACCTCATCTACGGAGTCGCGGCGCTCGCCGCGCTGCCCCCGATGCGCGCAGTCGCGACTGAGCTCGGTATCCCCGAGCGGACGGCGACGCACTGGATTACCAAGGCGCGAAACTTCGGATTGCTCGACGGAATCACGTACGCCGTTGGTCGCCAGCCGGATGGACACCACCGAGCCAAATAGCGCGACGGCCCGACCGCCTATCGAGGGTCGCACCGGCAGCCTGTTCTACTCAGAGACCGAGGCCGCCGCGCGCCTCGGATTGCATCGCACGACCCTGCGAGCGCTCGCGCTCGCCGGCCGCGCCCCGGTCGAACCGATCGCTCTCACCGAGCACCGCCGTGTCTACCGCCGCACCGACATCCACCGCCTCGCCGGACTCGAACCCTGAGGCGCCGGGGACAGCATGGGAAGCGTCAAACCGTACGAGACCGCGAAGGGCCGCCGCTATCGCGCCCAGTACCGGAGGCCGGATCAGCGACTGACCCAGAAGCGAGGGTTTCGGACCAAGCGCGAGGCCGAGCTGTTCCTTGCAACCGTCGAGGTCGACATGTCGCAAGGCCGCTACATTGACCCATCACTGGCCCGAGTGACCGTGGCGGAGTGGTTGCAGATCTGGCTGGCCGCACGGAGCGACCTGCGGACCACGACGCGCAGCCGGGTGGGGCAGATCATCCAGAAGCACATCGACCCGCATCTAGGTCGGATTCAGATTGGAAACCTGACTCGGCTGCAGGTGCAGGAGTGGGTGTCGGCGATACCGGGCGCGCCAGCGACGGTGCGAAAGACAGTGAATGTCCTCTCTGGCGCTTTGCGGTTCGCCGTCGAGGACGGGCGCTTGCCGTCGAATCCGGCGCAGCGGCTGAAGCTGCCAAAGGTTGTCAAAACTGCCAAGCGGTACTTGTCGCACGAACAGGTCGCCGCGCTCGCGCGCGCCGTCGGACAGATCTCTGGGGGCTTCGAGCACGGTTACCACCTAGTCGTCCTCGTGCTCGCGTATTGCGGGCTTCGCTGGGGTGAGCTGTCCGGACTTCGGGTGCGCGATGTCGACCTCGCCCGGCGTCGACTGACGATCCGGCACACAGTCGTAGCCGACCGTGGATACCAGCGCATCGAGGCGCCGAAGGACTACGAGCAACGCTCGATCCCGATCCCGCAGTTCCTCTGCGAACCGCTCGCCCGCCAGATCGTTGACAACGCGCCCGATGAACCGGTGTTTTACGGGATCCGCACCAAAACCTGGTTGCGCAACCACGTCTTCCGCGTCGGCTGGTTCGACCGGGCGGCGGCCGAGGTCGGCCTCGAGGGGCTCACCCCGCACGAACTGCGGCACACCGCCGCCAGCCTGGCGGTCTCGGCCGGGGCGAATGTCAAGGCGGTGCAGAGGATCCTCGGCCACGCCTCTGCCGCGGTCACGCTGGACGTCTACGCCGATCTCTTTGACGAGGATCTCGATGAGGTCGGGGTCTCCCTGGATCGCATCGCGATGAAGACCTCTATCGCGGATGTGATCGCAGATCACCGTCGCCCGACCTGGGAGCACCTACCGACACTCCCAGCTCATCCGGCAAGCACGGCCGGACCTGACCTGTGAGGAAAGCTGTCACGGTGCTCCGCACCCTTCGCGCTGTGGACGTGTAGAAGGCTCTGGACTAATCTTTAGGGAAGGCCGTCTGGTAGGCCTTTCTCCGAGTCTGAGTCCCCACGCGACGAAGACGCCGAGGACAACGGTGGCCGATCCAGAGATGCAGTGCCTGTTGGATTGAGATCTCTCTCATGTCACAGGGCTGGCAGGCGTGGGGTGCAAGCCCGGAACTGAGATTGAGATGACCTTCAACAACCATGCACAGAGTCGCGAGCTTCAGCAGGATGCGCGCGCCTGGGCGGACTTCACTGGCACGAATTACACCGCCGCGCTGCGGCAGATGAGCTCGCCGCTTGCCCACGGGTTCCTCGGAGAACGAGTGAGCGCGCGGCAGCTGATCGCTGTCCTCGACGATCACGAACTGCTCGGCGCACACGGCAGCGGTCCCGTGCTCGGCGAGGACGGCTACTTGTCAGGATCGCCGTGGCGCTTCGACGGCCAAACCGACTTCATCGAGCTCGCTCTCCTCGTGGATATGCTCCGGATGTTCTCGCCCATCACCAACGCGAGCGCGTCGGAGGTGAGCAGCTACTCCTTGAAGCACACCGCGGAGTGGTTCCTTAGCCCGCAGTACTCGTATGTGTCCAACGGTCGGATGATCTGGGCGGCAGCGGCGCTGGGGCTCCCCATGTCCGACCCGGACGGCGACGGCCCGAACCTCCTGATCGGCGTATCGGAGCGCGAGCACGACTACGTCCGTCGGATGGTCGGCCCGGGGCAGGCCCGACCACGTGCGGAGCACTACCGCCCCGCCGGGTACGAATACCTCCAGAACGCAATTGCGCTGGCAGCAGCGGGCGAACCCATCACAGATGGCTGGATCCGACCCGCCCTAGTGGTCGAGCCGGCCCCGTTCCACGATTGGCTGATTCTGCAGGCCGGCCGCAGCGGCGTCATCGGCGATCTCGCAGGTGACTACTCCGCTGGAGTCCGAGACAGTGACCACCGCGTCGCGCACACTCCTGACGAGTTGCTGTCGATCTTCCACGAAGTTTCGCACTCGCCCGAGGCCTACGACGCCGTGGTCAGCGCGATCGCGGAGTGGATGAGAACGGTTCCGTCATCGGCCCCCGTGCGTACTGAGCGAATCGCGGAAGACGCGTACGGCCACGAGGGATGGGGCGCCGGGGCCGGGACCGTGGAGCGCTACGACTACCTATGCCCCTGCGGTGCCGGGACGATCGTCGAAGAGCACGACAACATCCCGGGCTTCCGAGAGCACGACGTGCGCATCTCCTGTGGCAAGTGCCGCGCGGAGTGGCGCTTCGTTGACGGTAGGGGTGTTCGGGACTGGGGTCTGGAACCGATGACCGTGCACGCAACAGCCTGACGGACCGAGCGCGACCCAGGCGTCTGCGGCACAGCGAGCCTGGAGCCGTGGATCCACTTCCGCGCCGCGGCTCGTCCAGCGCTTGTAGCCAATTTGTAGCCAAAACGCGATTCCGGGCCCTGAAGCGCCGTCCACACAAACAGCAAAACCCCCGGGCGACCGGGGGTTTTGCGCTGGTGACCCCAACCGGATTCGAACCGGTGTTACCGCCGTGAGAGGGCGGCGTACTAGGCCTCTATACGATGGGGCCGTCACGACAACCTGTTGAGTATGCCATATCCGGCTGGGCGCTCGCCAACCGGCGGCTCGCGTCGCGAGGGTGCGATCAGGCGGGGTGCGGAGCCAGCACGCGCAGCGCGCCGGGCACGAGTTTCACGTCGACCGGAGCACGGCCGACCCGCTCGCCGTCGCCGTAGACGACCACGCCCTCGCCGGCGATCCGGACGTGCTTCGCCCGCACGATGCTGACCTTGGGATGCTTCACGTGCTCGCCCTTGAACACGCTCGGAAAGATGCGCACGAAGTTGATCCGGCTGAGCGGGCGCACGATCATCACGTCGAGCAACCCGTC
>Ga0105239_10003168_pt1 | contig 20373 bp, 23 predicted proteins | sample KBSC44metaG_FD_92761 | JGI IMG/M metagenome (GOLD analysis project Ga0105239, IMG submission 92761) | Corn rhizosphere microbial communities from Kellogg Biological Station, Michigan, USA - KBS C4-4 metaG | ecosystem: Host-associated > Plants > Roots > Rhizosphere > Soil | place: Michigan, USA... | reverse complement strand
TTACCAGTAGTCAAGAAAAATCGATGACGTGCGAAAGAAGGTTGCGGTCACGATCATTTGAACATCTTCATAGAAGGCTGGAATTTCGTGTTATTGCACCCGTTTTGGGCTACTAACTCTCTAGCTGAATTCGCGATGAGAACCGTATGGGGAAGATTTGGCTGATCGTAACATTCATCACACTTAGTCAAAGAGACCACCGAATCCTGAAGAAGTGTTAGCATATATCTGTCGCCGTAGGGGGGAGTCTCTGTCTCCTCACCTTCATCATCACTCTCTTCCTTCTCCTCTTCCTTCTCTTCCTCCTTGGCAGCTGCAGGGGCGTCGGAAGTAGCTGCTGCTGCAACAGGAGCTGCAACAGCATAAGCGTCGGGGTTGGCGATGCGGTCCTTGAGCTCATCAATGGCTTCCCAGCTGTAATCTGTCTCAATTGCAACAGAGATGATGTTCTTGTAGCCGTTGAGCAAGCTGTGAATGACGGATGGAAGAGTTGGGTAGTTGGCAGCAAGGGAGATGGTTGTGATGGTTGCAATTGCAGAAGACAATGCCTTGAGCAATTGGGCCTCCTCAATGTCCAAAACGCTTGGGTGGAATGTATTGCCCTCCTCGTAGACTTGCTGAACCTTCATGCCGTATGTGAAAGGGGAGATGTTCAACATGTTGAGCAGTGTGGCCTCGGAGGCACCGACCTTTGCGCCGGCCTCGACCAATTTGAGATCAGTTGTGATTTCAATGGTACCACGAGCAATCTTGGTAGGGACACCGAGAGCCTGGAAGAAGGAGGTCTTTCCAGGTTCCATACCAGTGTTTCCAGCAGGGACATAGACATCAAGAGGTGCGATAGCTCCAGCACGAGCGGGGGCCGCAACTCTGTTGGCAAGAATCTTGTCACGAATAGTCTTGAGGTCACCGTTGGTGAAGATGAAGCCAACATTTCCTGGCCAGAGTCAGCGCAATGCGATTTATTGTTCCTCTCGAGTCCCTATCTTACCCTTCACGTGTGGCAGCAGACGCTCGTACTCTGGGTTATCGCCGATAAATCCTTTCAGGGCACGGCGGACCATGGTATTCTTGCCCATCAGAACGACAGCGTCACCTCGGAGGGCAGATCGGATTTCGTGCATCTGTTGGGAGGAGACATTGTCGACGCTGACCTGGGAGAATATTAGCGCTTGCGCTGGAGGGTATCGTGCGGAAGGCGACTTGCGATGAAGATCGACTTGTACTCGTCAAGCAAAGCCTTGAGCTTGTCGAAGTAGACAGCTTTGGTGCCTGATTTGCCCCCCATGACTTCTTAGGGATGAAGTTAGGATGTTTAAGGGCAAATGATAATAGTTTGTAGTTGAAGTTGGTGGTGGTTGTACCAATTGAACTTCGGGCAAAAAGTTGACGATATTGAGGAGGGAGCATGAGCAGCCTTCTGTGTGTGGCTTGGCGCTACCACCCATTGGTTGGGGCTCCGAGCTAGGGTTGCGCGAATAGACCATTCGCGTACAGGATCAAAAGCATTTCTATGGTGAATAGCCCTATCTCATGAACAAGTTTATTCTAGGAATGAGTGAGTGAGTCACCGAGTATCTGAGCCTGGAAGAAACATCGACTTTCAACAGATTAGGTGTTGGTCTACCTTGCTGATAAGCAGCACTTGACTGATCAAGTACGAGTACAAAAGTTCAGAAAATTATCACTCTGAAAAAAGTTCACATATCAAAGCTTTGCTATTATGCCCAGCTATCCGTTCCAAAAGTTATGCCGTGTACAACCAGTTAATAATCAGCAGCCATTCCTGGTTGCAGCATCGGGGCCACTTATTATCTCTTTTGATCTCAAAGATGGTTCAGTCTTAGGCCGCTGGCCGAACCAAGACAGCACAGCTAAAGATGAGAGCCCAGACGGGGCGACAGAGAATGGAAACCGTGCAAATAAACGCCGAAAATTGGACACAGATGACTCCAATCATTTGTCTCGCCAAACATCTGAAGATTCAATTGAAATCATTTCTGAGCGGAAAAAAGGAGAACGGCGAAAGCCAAAAGTCGAAACCGCCCAGCAGCCCAATATTTCGCATCTGCTCGCCACTAGCGATGGGACTACACTCATCGCCATGATGGCTGAAGACAAGTCAGTCAACGTGTTCGAAGTGCAGTCTGAATGCACTCTGAATATACAGTCCAAAAGGTATATTCTTCACGCTTATTCAGCATAGACTTAGCTGACCTCTGAATTCCAGATGCATGCCAAAGCGAATGTGCGCAATACGCTTGACACCTGACGAGAATGCCATCCTAGTGGGGGATAAATTTGGAGACGTCTACTTGTTACCATTGCATCCTCGAGCAGATTGGGAACCTCCAAAATCCGAGCAGCCAGTGACATGGACCCCATCCGCAACCGAACTTACCGTTCATACCAAAGGCAATCTTCATGCGTTACGACAGCAACGTGAGCAGCGAGTCAACCATCCAAAGAAAGAAGGCCCTGCTTTCGAATACAAGCTCATACTAGGCCATGTCTCTCTGTTGACGGATCTTGCCATCACCGAGATACAAGATGGGCTGAGACGAAGAGAATATATCCTAACATCTGACCGGGATGAGCATATTCGAGTCTCCCGAGGGGTTAATCAGGCTCATATCATAGAGGGTTATTGCCTGGGCCATCGAGAATTCGTCAGTCGCTTGTCCATATTGCCTTGGAATTCGAGATTGTTGGTAGCTGGAAGTGGGGAGCCGTCTTTGAAGGTTTTCGACTGGCAGAACGGACAATTGGTTGATGATGGCTTATTCCAAGGTGACGTCCAACTAGATGTTACCAAGGCATTGGCCGACAACCAGGAGGAACGCGCCGTCGATCGCCTTGCTGTCTCTGGAATTTGGCCTGTCCACTGCACCAACACTCAGGAGGTTCCAGGTGACAGTCAGCCTCCACACCTTCTCCTTGTGGCTCTAGAGGGGTAAGTCCTTGCATTAAATAAGGTGCGAAATTCTAACGGAGCCTCCAGTCTCCCAATACTTCTGAGTTACTTGCTTGATGAGGCTGGAAAGCTGTTGCACCACCAAACTCTCACATTGGCAGGAAATGTCTTAGACGTAGCAATTGGGCCAAGTCAATGGGGGATCATTGTCAGCATCGACAGTGTGCACGCTCCCGGCTCTCTTAAAACATTTGCTCCGCAGGACACTCCCAAACCACCAATGTTCGAAAGCTTTACATTCCCCTATATTACGGCCGCCACTAGCCAAGTAGGAGGTCATGTCAAACTGCAATGGGAGCGGACAAGCTTTGCAAGGCAATTGAATGAGGCAGCATCAAAAATCGAGAGAGTTGATGTACCAATTGAGGCTTCTACCCAGCCCACAAGTGTGTACAGCTCTTTTGGAGAGATGTTATATGGGCTGGAGAACTTGCGAAAGAAACGGTGGCAGGAGGTGGAGAATGCTGATGACGAAGAACCCTTGGAGGAAGCCATGGCCGAAGTAGAAACTTCTGTCCAACCTAGGTAGGCTAACATAAGAGACACACTGTGATAGTAATTTACAGAAGGGAGATTCTAGAGCGTCTAGCAATATATAGTACCATGGTTCATTGGATTTGTCCTCGAGGGTTGCAGCCTCGCGAACGGAGAAACCTCGGTTATATCGCTTCTCCCCCTCCAATTTTCTCCGACACACTGCGTTTGATTGTGGCATGTCCTGAGCCCCTCCCAGAATACGACATTTCTGTATTCAATCCGCTCGATAATAGTTGAATATCAAGATGAAGAAGGAGTTCGCACCTCTCAAAAATGACAGGCTCCTTCGAGCCGCTCGCGGTTCGTTAAATTCTGACCTGCGGCTCACCAGGGCACCCTACTGAACCAACCTAGGCGAGAAAGTCGATAGACCACCAATATGGGTAATGCGACAAGGTATGCGGCGGTCAGTGCCTCACTGCCGATTTGCCTGCGGTGGCCCATGCTAACATTGATCAGCCGGACGCTACCTGCCTGAATATCATGAAGCGAAAGGGAAACACGACTTCTTCGAATGCTGCCGGTCCCCGGAAATTGCGTCGACCCTGACCCTCCAACCAATCGATCGATACGACGGCCTTATTGACGCCGCCATCATCTTCTCTGACATTCTGGTCATCCCGCAGGCCCTAGGAATGGACGTGAAGATGGTGGACGGAGTTGGTCCCAAATTTCCAAGCCCTCTGCGATCTCCTTCTGATCCCCAGTATCAAGAGATCGTCAAGCGCGATGTGGATGTAGCCAAGGAGCTTGACTACGTGTACAAAGCAATAACATTGACAAGAACTAAGCTTGCTGGACGGATGCCCTTGTTTGGCTTCTGTGGAGCTCCATGGACTTTACTTTGCTACATGGTAGAAGGTGGAGGCACAAAACTGTTTAGGGAGGCGAAGACTTGGGTTTTCAAATATGGCAAAGAGAGCCAGGTGCTCCTGAAGAAGATCTCTGACGTATGCGTCGAACATCTTGCGTTGCAAGTTGCCGCAGGGGCACAGATAGTCCAAGTCTTCGATTCATGGGCCGGTGAGCTCTCGCCAGCATCGTTCAAGGAAATCGCCTTGCCATGGCTACGATATATCGCCGAGAAGCTGCCCAAGCGCCTTCAAGAGTTGGGTGAAGACATCGTTCCTATGGTCGTCTTTGCCAAAGGCGCATGGTATGCCCTGGACGAATTGGCCGATACTCCTTACGACGTGGTAGGTCTCGACTGGCTGCATGATCCAAAAGATGCAGTCAAGACGGCAAGGGGACGAGTTACATTGCAAGGCAACGCCGACCCTGGAGTTCTCTACGGCAGCCATGAGTCGATCACCGCGGTCGCTGAACAAATGGTTCAAGGATTCGGTGGAGGGAAAGAACGTTGGATCGTCAATCTCGGCCATGGGATCACACCAGGAGTCCACCCAGATGATCTGAAATTCTTCTTCGAGGAGATCCACAGACTGACTGCTTGATCCAGACATGCGTATGGCCTAGATTAAGGTATCTAAAAAGTTCATAGATGTATTCACGGCTCACCAATGTCCTCATTCCTGCCATATATCATTCAGTCAGCCACCGTCACTTGCCCCCGGTCGGAGAATGAACGTAATACGTACCAAATATGAGGCTTCTCCGCGATGAACTTCCTCATGAGCTCTTTGCACTCTTCATTATCCAAGACCACAACTTCAATCCCCTTGGATCTCAGATGGTCCTCGCCTCCCAAGAATGTTTTATTCTCGGCCACCACGACCCGCCCAACTTTGTATAGAATACAGGCTCCCGTGCACATGTCACACGGACTGAGTGAAGTGTACATTGTGGCCCCCTTATATGCCGAGGCTGGCAGGCGACCTGAATTCTCGAGTGCTGATATCTCTCCCTACAGTAAGATCCATATCAATTAGCATGGTCATAGGAAGCTGCCTAGCTAGGCGAGGTGATCGCTGTGGCCGAGATTCGGTTCCACCCGCCCCAATTCCAAAGGTGGCGGTAGACGTACATGCAAAGTCGCACTGCCTTTCTGCACACGCATATTGTGACCTTGGCCTAGGATCTTTCCATCCTTGCTGACTAGACATGCTCCTACGCGAATACAATTTAGCCTTTGAACATTTTAGGGCGTGAGTGGGAATGTCAACCGATAGGGACACCTCCCTCCGCATATCCCTTCTTCGCTTCTTCGAGGGCCGCGATGAAGCCCGGATCCGTTTCTGACATTCTTTTCTTCCGTATTCTTGTTTCACGGGGTGCTCTCCTCAAGGGGCTAATTTAGGGTAATAAGAAGCAGTAAGTGCATTACCTAGGGAGTACTATAGTACAAGCTGCCTATGCGATAGAAACGAATATAAATTGTAGCACCGCTGAGCAATGATCAAAAGCTTCATCTGAGATAGCAGGATAGGTGCGAGTCACGGGAAACAACCGAGATAAGGACGATGATCCACTAAGCACCTCACCCGTGCCAAGCATAGTTCTGCAACTATTTGATTGGAGCCCAAAGGCCCAGATATTACAAGCACGTCCGGCTCTGAAGCACTCCGTACAACATCAAGGATCCTGTCTCTAAAATCGGAACTGGGTTTCGATTTTGACACTTTCTCAGGACCAGATTCTGCGTATCCCCGTGCCAGAAGATATCGGCTAGCATTCCTATCCTGGAATGACAGTTGCCCCGCGAGGCCCTTCGTTGCTAGCGAGCGATCTATCGAAAGACCATCCTCGTCGCCTTCGCCGTCGCCATGCTTTGGCCCGGGCTTCGAAGCTAAAATTCGTCAGAATGTCCTCGACGCTAGTGGGCCATTCAGGCCGTGTTTATATCCGGGATAAGATTCTCCAAGCCCATCCAAAAAAACCCAGAGCTTAACGTCTATCTGGCACGGTAAGCCCTGAGCTTTCATCCCCCTGACCGTTCAAATTTGGCCATAATTGTGACTGACCGGGTGGTAAATGAATTAGTTGGCAGAAGCAATGGGGAGTTGGGAATAGTAAACTCTCTATGTTCGGAAGTGGGTGATCAAGTAGGCTACTCTTGCATATTTTCTGTTAAAGGACCTTCAAGATATACCTCGACAACGTTGTAGGCATCCATAATATCATCCATAGTCCATTAGTTCTGTTTCAGTCAAAAGGCGGCTGTGGATGAAGTTATATTCTCGGTAACCAGGGCCTTCTACTAAGACTAATAGCAGTAATAGGTAGCATCGCGTTCGGGTTTACTCGCATGCACAATCTGTTTCACAATTAGATACCAGGACACCCTCCTCATCTTGAGAGGCTGGTAATGCATAATAAGTGAAAGTGAAGTAGATCATGAAAGTGATGTGTAGATCAAATCGTAGGTTCATAGAAGAAAGCGTGCGAAAAGGAGCATTCCCGGAACCATCTTTCTGTCCTTTCAAACTCGAAAAAGAGGACGTTCGAACTTATGTTAAGTGGTTCTACATAAATGGGATTAACTCAATCCAAGTTGAAAAAGCCCAAAAGGGTCTTTTCGCCTGGTTACAGCAGGTGGGTGGTTACTGTGGGGGTAAGCGAGGGAGGAGGAAGGAATTGCGGCTGGCCACTCGGCCCGGCCCGGCAGCGATCGGTTGGCTAAGTTAGGCATTGGCAGGCCAGACTGAGGTCACTTCAACTGCTTGTAGAAACGCCACGGCAGATGACTTAAGTAGCCTCTTACTTGTGACTACGAGAGGAGGCCATCCTATTCGATTATCTATATGCCCAGTATATTGTCCCCGCCCGGTTTATCGACATAAACCACGTGGGTATTCCCACCGCCATTGATCGGAAAACTACCTACTGGACCGCGGATGACGACTGACATCTCATTTCTCTGATTGATCTGGAATGGGCTTGTTCACTACCTGTCGAATTCTAGTGTCCTCCATTTTGGCTTTCAGGGCGAGTTGTTGATGAGATCGAGCACGGGACACCCTCGATACCTTCAGTCGAATCAGGGGTGAGTACCTGGACGCCTATCATGAGGACGTGTAGGAGGATGGGAAGCTTCTGGTACTTCCATGCAGTAAACAGTCCTTCTTAGGTCTGGAAAGGGGAATGGACTTTGGAGAGGTCAAGCTTCCCTTCTGAGTCATTTCGTATCTCCCTCAACACCAATGCTAGCTTCCATGTATCCCAAACGAAAGAAGAAGTTAAAACGAGCATTTCATGAGACCCACCTTCCTCCTTGACCACCCATTCTACCAGCACACCCTCCGATACAGCGACTGCTCCTTCCACCTAGCCCGGGCTCACTCTCACTTCCTATCTTGGTAGGCCTTGTGGATAGCTTGAAGAAAGGCAAATTCCATCAGCTACTCCCGGATTGCCTCACTCGGAGCTGCGACTCCGGATTCCAGAGACGTCAAAATAATCGCAAGGGTGGTGACGAAAGAAACCAGCAAGGCTGTGTAAATCTGCAGCAGGAAAATCCAGAGGATGAGCTCGTCAAGGTCAGTTAGCTCCTGGACCTCCTTGCTGGTTTCGGAAGCATTTATGAACGCCAAATATTCTTCCCGCAGTGCGGCAGCAGTTGAGTACTCGTGAGCGATAGCTTTGTCGAGGGCCGCTTTCTTGCTTGCCTTTTCCTTGGATATTTTCCGCTGATGTTTCCATTCGAGCAGCCTCAGTCGCAATTGATATTCACATGCAAGTATTGCCTCGTTGATTTTGTTTCCGATTCTTGAAGGCATAGCTGAAGGATCATGAAGACACGAGAAAGCAAATTCAAACCCTTGCAGCAAAACTGACACCACTGGATGTGGGAGAATTACTGGTACAATTTTAGGTGCCATGGTGGTTCTTGCGTTGTTCCAGGCGACTGATAGGGGCCACAAGACGTAGCCACTCACCAAATTGTTCCGATTGATTTGGTGAGCGTGGGCATTAGTTGTGGGAATAACAACCGAAGAAGATGCAGATTCGTTTGCGTCCCCGTTTGCGGGCTCAGGGGGTGTTGCCGCCCGACTCACGACAGGACTGCTATGCTGAAGTGTTTCCATTCCCATCTCCTCTGCAATTTGATCTTCGGAAAGCATAAATTCTGGAACGTCATCGACTGGGAATGGATGTGCCGAGGCTGCAATGCGAGATGGCACACCTTCGGATGTATGCTTGAATCCCCGAGAATTAGTATCATCCTGACATTCTGGATCGTTTCCAGAACCAACGCGTGAAGCAATACCATCGCTGGAGAAGTCAACATGTGAGGACCATGAGCCCGCAGCCTTACCACCGTCATGATGCGTGCCAAAGACACCAATGTAATCGCCATCACCAAGGAGACATTTGCAAGGCATGGAGTCATATCTGTCACGCAACTCAACCCATCTAACATAGAGTTCACAGTGATGGGTGTAAGAACGATCTCTCCAGGACGGGGCGGATCGGACGCCTTCGCCTAGGTGGCACAGGCAACAGCAGGCATTCTCGCGCTGACGCTGATGGTGCCATCTATCAACCTCGCAGGGGCACTTTGGGTGTCCCGTGATCTGCAGATTGTGGTCATAGAGATTTGTGATCAAGTCATTGATTGTGATCTGCGACATGGGTTGGCTAAGACTTCGGTGTGCTTTGAATGGCTCTTCGCATTTCTCCTTGTCCTTGTGACCGACTGGAGGGCTTGATGTGGCGTTCTCATTGGTCGGTGTGGGGTAAGGCTCCAGGGCAGGCCGATGGCGCTTTCTCACCCAGGCTCCGATTCTCTCCTCCCAGAAATAGGAATAATTTAGACCTGGATTCGAGTCAAATGAGGATTCTCGAATCACATTCCGTGGTGGCGCGACAGTTTGTGACTTCAAAAGAAGCTGTTGACGATCGGGCGCCAGTAATGCAAAGATTTGGGGCCCGAGAGCATACTGAATGATATCTCGCGATGGAAACGGACTGCGCATCCGGAGGCCAAAATTGTCGAGAGACATAGCACGAGGCCTAGGCCCATTCTTTTCCCACGGCTTCCCCGCAAAGATCGCAGTGCGACGGCGGTAGCCCTTGGAAGAGAAGTAACTGTCGTCAAAGCCACACGGCCAAATCAAATACTCGCGAACCTCATCCCAGAAAGGGCCTGGTCCCCAGCTCTCTACCTGATGTAATGGTGGAGCTTTCCACTCCCTTGGAGGAGGAACCCATTCAGGTTGATCGATGATGGGGTCTGAGTCGGATGGTTCCCGGCGAGTCCATCCTGAGCGTGAGCCACCAGAGTTGGACCTGGAGTTGGTTCTAGTCGACATCATGAGTTAATTCTGTCAGAGAAGAGAAGTCGCCGTTGAAGGGATAGCGGTATGCGTTACCGTTGCCGCAGTTGCAGTTGCTGTTGGCGTAGTTGTCGTTGTTATGGTAGATTGTCGTACTCCTTGCGGTGGTAGTAGAAGTGGTGGAGATGGATGAGGTGAAGGTGGTCGTGTTGATGATCGTAATGATGATAATGATCAACACGACGATATGTATTGATGTAGCTTATTCAAAGTCTTCAAAGTCCTCAAACTTTTCAGCGTCGTTGATGTAATCTGCGTCCTCAGCGAATATGATGAAGAGCCAGTTCACGACCAAGAGGGTCATATTTCATGGAGGGAAGAATATGGAGACAGAGACAGAGAGAGCGGGAGAACGTGCAATGAAGGAAGGGTCATGAGAAAGATATTTATCTTTCCAGGGTCCATTCACTCACTCACCCAATTCACCTGAGCTGCCTGTACATTGCGCTAACGAAAGGCCGTTACTCCAGTTGCGGCGTTTCGTGGATATTAGATCGGCAGGACTGCCTCGCACGGCGGCAGTCACTCCTCCTAGTCCCGCAGCCTTGCTCACAGAGAATGAGGTTGGTTGTGTGAGACAGGTCCAGGGACCAACAAAGCCAAAGCCGAAACCGCTGAAATGCACCCAAAGAACCTACCGACAGAGAGGGGGATGAGAGCCTCATGAATCTCTTGCTTTCTGTCTCGCTTCTAGCGACGGCCCCGTTCTCCATCTGTATATCTCTTGATGTCAGTATCTGGGGCAGGGACAGAGCGTTCCGCAGGGGTGTTTCTCACACTCACACTCACTCTTCCCAATTCATTGTCCTCGCGCCAAGGGTTGTAAAATCCGCCCCGACCTCACCCCTAACGCACCCTCCATGGAGGCCGAAAGTAGGGACCCGAGGCGCCGGATGGTGTAGCGTCCGTCAGGCTCGACATCGAGCTAGCCCTGGGCTGAGCGCCGCAGTGGTGTCCCCAGCCAGCACCGGACCACGGAGCCAAAGATTGCAAAATGCAGCGACCATGCTATGTACATACGACGACAGAGTACGGGGTACCTAGGTGGCGTTGATTACAATAAGCCCAACGAGCTGCGATGCAAAACTTAACAAAACTGCCAAGTAGTATAAGCTGAACCTGGCCCAATTGAAAGCGCGCAAGGTGGTGATCGGCTCTTCGGGCGGCGGCATAATCAAATCTTCCGAGCCCCTTTTCCAACTCGCCTCCGATTCATCATTCACACCCTCGTGCCTGACAATCAGGTTATCCGAACTCATGGACTAGACCTATCTGTCTATGGATACTCTGCCTTTCACCGACGACGACATTGTACATCTCTGTCAACATTACAGAGTTCTTCAACTGCCGTTGCTGAGCCACGAGTTGTCTGGTCGCAGGGTTGTACGTTTATCAGACGGCATTATTGTGAAGTTCGGACTCGGTGTGACACAACAAGAGGCAAGTGCACAGCAACTTGCGTCCAAGCATGTCGACCGGGATGTCCTACGAATTCCGCAGGTATATCGCTTCTTCGAGAGACCAGATTCGCTATTTTGGAAGGCAGGATGTCGAGGGAGTGACCCTGGAGCAGATGGGTTGGGAGCAACCCGGAATGTCCATACGCGTCGTCGCGGCTGTGAACGCGATTAACTCGATATCCAGCAAGGACCCAGGCCCTGTCTCTGGGGGAGTGGCACACCACTCTCTATGGTCAGAGAATGGCTCCGGAATGACATTCCGGCACGTCCATCATCTGGAGGTTTATCTGAACCAGAGATTATCGTTCTTCCAGAGGGAAACGCATATCCGCGAGGAGGACCTACGCCTCTGTCATATGGATGTAGCACCACGCAATTTCATGATCGATCCGCAGGGCAGATTATACCTCCTTGACTGGGCCACCGCCGGCTTTTTCCCACGCTATTTTGAGCTGTGGGCAATCGAGTTTACACAAACTGTTTTGGGGAAATCCTTCGGTCCGGAGATGATACAAAACCTCGGGGCGACTCCAGAAGAGATGGCAGAACTAGAGACCCTCACTCTAGTCTATCGGTACAATTCACGCTTTACTGGGTACGAGACGAACAAGCACCTATCCCCTTCTCCCCGAGAGCTCAAGAATAATGATGATGATGACGACGAAAACGATCAGAAGCTGACTAAACTAGGAGACATCAAGACGACGAAACAGATTTCATTATGGCAAGCCTTGCCGATTCGAGCGATTCTGCAACCACTTCGGATACCTAGAGCCATTCGTCTTGCTTCATATCGAGCTTTACGGGAGCCTGGCCCTTGGAATAGTTGAAACCCAGAATGGAGGTAATCTGTTGCACTGTATTTGAAGTTGTAATCAATCCTGCTTGCACCCAGTCTTGCAAAACTGTTAATCTATGTTACTGTTAGCAGGTGACAAAGGTTGTTACAGAGCAGACTTACACCCAAAAGCGGCAACCAACACCAGTTGGGAGTCATTGTGTAGCTGTGCCTCTTCTTATCGCGCACGATCCGCAAGAAAGACTCTCCTTTGGTGTTATGGCGGATATCATAATCAAAAGTCTTTGACCGAGCTGTTTGAAGGTGCGTACAAATGTCTTTTGGCGGTGAAAGTTCCCTTGTCCCCTTACCATCCCAGGCACCCACTCCATGTTCAGTCTCATGGAACCACCACCTGGAGTCAGAAGGTAAATGGGCCAGTCAGTGGTTTTGGCTCAGTTGGCGTCCCTGAACGACAGGGGCCATTGTATGTATGAGCCACGACTCTCACCTTGGTGACGGTGAGTTGAGGGATAGGAGTGGGGGTAGTGGCGGCGGAAGACAGAGCGAGAGAAGGAAGATGGCCTGTCCTGAGACAATGTATATATATGCGAGACAATCGCTGATAGACGGCTCTCTATATCTATACATCATTCCTTCCAAGTGTGCGATGCATTTGTCAGAGTGGGGATGAAACGAAGGCGCAAAAACGTAATTCCTCCAGAAGTCTAACTGAGGGTACCGAAAACAGAGGGCTGCTTCAATTATTATAGACAGACCCAATCATTCAAGCTTAGTGCTAACAGCCCTATTCCCTGAGAAAGTTGTGCTTCAAGTCAATCATTTCTCCTGGCGGTTGCTTCCAGACACTTATTTCCAGGCCTGTGACTTACTTAATTAGGTGCCTGCCAATACAGCAGCACCATGATACATACCCCCCAAAACACCACACACAGCGAAAGGGGTGCGGCACCATGGGATGGGAAGGTAATCAATCTTCTTGGGCCATGATGCTTCGGGATATGTATGCATCCCTGCAAACATGTCTTGGGATTTGATTCAGTTCCTGAATCTAGATCGGATGAGGTCAGACCATTTCACCTCCTGAGTTCAAAAACAGCAAAGAGTCCTCTGTATGTATGCCTTTGAGCTACTCGATCACAGAGGATCTAACCCATACATCATCAACAATAACAACGGTACTGGTTTTGCTGTTGTGGTGATGCAAGGCAGGGCAAGCCAATATCCTCAGCTGGAAGGGGTCAATTGTTATGAGATGCTACTTGAAATCCTCAGAGACGGAGCATCAAGAATAGCTATAGCCCGAGAGGTAAATGAAGGTTGAAAAAGGTATTGCATTGACATTATCTATCTATTCGGCACACACAGACACACACGCGATCCCCTTACATCCACACACACACACACGCGCGCGCACATGACATGCATGAACGCCTGATCTGGTTTGATTCTCTTGTTGACGCCTGCCTGTCCCGGCTGCCCGCCGTCAATTCCCAACCCAGCGAGGTTTTACCAGTAAAAAGCTTGGCTGATCCTCCCTCTGTGGCGTGATCACTGTGGTTCTACAACGACCAAGTATCTAGAGCCCACGCAGAGACGCGCGCCGTAGAAGTAGAATAGCTCAAGCGGAGAGAGAATATCAAATGCCCAAGCACAAGCACCGACCACAAAGGTATCACAATTGATTGAAGCTAAAAGATTTGAACTGATTGGATCGTGGATTCATTTCCGCGAGAAAAGAAGCATCGGATGTCGTTTTCGTTGTTGAGAAAATTTGTTTGTCAGGTCATTCCAGGAGATATTCTTGTCATAGAAGTTTAAATTTGGCAACTATGCATTGCCCTTACATGGCAATTCCTGGGCCCTGTGAGCTTGTCCCTTGTCTCAGGTTGGAAGGACCTGGGGGAGTGTTTCGACGATCCCTAACATTTGCGGCACTGGCAGAATTGCTTCGTCGGCGAGGGTTGTTCCCACCCATTGGAGGTGGACCCCCACGACCTCCATATGGACCTGGTGACATACTTCGCTGTGCTTGTCGAGGGCCTTGATTGTAGGGGCCAGGACTCATAGCTCGTTGGGAGTTCATTCCAGCAGGGCTCATCGGGCGTGGGCCTGGTCTGCCGGCTGGACTCATTGGGCGTTGACCTGGTCTACCGGCGGGGCTCATTGGACGCGATCCCGGCCTTCCAGCAGGACTCATGGGGCGTTGAATGGGAAGACCTCCTGGACTCATTGGGCGTGAGGGAGGCATGCCGGAACGTGGGGTGCCATTGTAGCTTCCTGCAGGAGACATGGGACGGCTCTGGGAAATGGGAGTTCCAGGGCCTTGCATTGGACGGTTCGGCTGAGGGCTATTGGCACCATTACCACGAGCATACTGATTCAAATGGGCCGGCTTGGGTTTTGATGGTTTGGCAGCCAGACAAGTTCGTGGGACAACGCCTTGCTGAGATCGATCGAGCCTGATGCAGAGAGCCTATGATATGTATTAGCCAATCCATCTTCCCATGCCTGATTTCTGTTTTGGTTAAACCTACCCATCCATCATCGTATTCATGAAGCAGTCGGACCAATTGTCCAACAATCAACTCGAGCTCGTCTTCCATCGAAGGCTTGAAATCCATCATGACGCGATATACGTTGCCTTGAGGGGTTTCAGGACCAGGACCAGATGCAACTATTGGACCAGGTGTGACAGGTGTCGAGGGAATTGAGGCAGGGGGGTCAGATTTCATCACAATGGGTTCTGGAGCTGGTGCCACAATCGGAGCCGGAGCTGGAGCTGGGACTGGAGGCTGAGGGCGAAGGGGTGCAGGAGTCTCGACTTGGGCCATCTGAGGGGCCGCGGTGATTGCAGGGGCTATGGCAATAGCAGCGGCAGCGGGTACAATAGTGGCGGCCATGGGAAGAACTGGGGCAGACTTGGTGATAGCAGAGGAGACCGACAAAGGTGCAGGGGCTTGAACCGGTTTCTCAGGATCAGCAAAGGGGTTTTGAGGGTCAGCGAACGGATTCTCGCGAGGACGTTGTTGAACAGGACTGGGACCACGAGGCTGAGGCGATGGGGACAGGTTCCTATTCTGAGCTGGTCCCTCGCCGATGGTGTTGAGCATATTCCCACTGCTCAAACGGCCTTTAGCAGGAGCCATAAATTCGGGGAGCATTCGCGAGACAGGTCGGAGACTAAGGCGAGGGGCCGTGGCACTTGTCGGGCTTCTGTTGAGCATTTCAGTAGGAGGAGTACCGGCCGCGGCACCAGCACCATAAGTAGATTTCTCATTGTCTTTGTTTGCGAGTGCTTGACGTTCCTTCTTCTTCTTGCCGAGAAGCCATAGCAGGAAGATGGCAATAATGCCCACAACTCCGATGACGCCAATAGCAATCCCGGCTTTGGCGCCGGTTGACATGCCTTCACTCGAGCTCGACGAATTGCTGGAAGAGTTGGAAGAACTGCCAGTGGCAGCCGCACCAGGCACGGAGGTATCGACATTGGTATTTGCATTGGAGAAATTCGTAGGGCTAGACAAGGATTGTTGTGGAGTTGATGTTGTAGCGGCTCCAACCACGGTTTCGGCGGGAGCGGTGGTGAATTCAACAGGCACAGAGGTTTGACTGTCGGTAGAAGAAGCGGCATCGCCAGTGAGAGTGGTGAATCCGCCAATAACACCAGTAAAGGTGGGTTCAGCAGTCACATATACAACTGAGTAGACAGTGCCTCCCTCGGTACTGATGTCCTGACGCTTGGCGAGGTTTGCCATTTTATTGTGCAAGTGTTGGTGAGAGTGATCCATGATGGGCGGTTAGATGTTGGCTTTTTGAGGATCGTTGTTCCCAGGAGTAGTGAAGAAGCACTTGTCACAACCAGGTGTAAATTAGGGAAAAGGATTTCGAGGGTGATGTGCGATTTCTAGAATCTAGCACAGTCGATGAACTGGGTTCGGAGTCGGTCGTAGATTAGGGATTGGGTTCGGAGCGACGAAAAGAGTGACTTGGTGAGTGTGAAAAGAGTGACTGAGAGTGATTGTCGATAAAAGAAGGGCGACAATCAACTCTTGAGAAGGGAAACAGGCGAAAGCAACGTAAAGAAACGAAGATGTGAAGAGGCGCGCGGTCGACGAGCAAAGGTTGGGAAAGAGGCGCCAGCAAGAAGCTGCGTGAGCAGGTGAAGGTGAGTAAAAGGATTGTAGGGAAAGGCCGACGCGATCGCTGTGAACGGGGAGATGATTGTGGATTACGGATTGAGGCTGTGGGCTGTGCGGCTTCGAGACTCAAGACTGCCGACTGCGTTGAGGCAGAGATGGACTGGGTGGGATGATGGGATGGATGGATCGCAGGTGGAGAGAATTGGATGATTGTTCTTCTCGGTCGGGGGCGTCGAGGGCTGCGGGTGGGGCAAGATTAGACGCTTGCTGGCAGGGGTCGTCCAGGCCTGGGAGGGCAGTTATTGGCGTTCCTGGATTTAGTCCCGGGCGCCACAAAGGCCTAACCCTGGAAGTCGTTTAGCCTCCAGGCCATCGACAGGTACCTGCAGCGGCCACCACTGGGCCTAATCACCTTAGCCTGCGCTGGGCCCTCCACCAGCGAGATTGCAATGAGTGAAAAGGGCAGCCCACCCACAGGGTCTTGATAAGATGACGCTGTTGACACATGCACAACACACCCTGTGATGTCTATGTCCGAAAGGTGGCACGAGCAGGAGAATTGCAAATGAGACGTTGAGGGCATCTGCATGCACACGTGTCCTGTCTGGACGAGAGTTGAATTGATCAGAAGTTGTACAGACCTTGGGTGGTGTGCAGTGCCCATGAATCGCTGGGGTTGATGCTGAACGAGCTGGCTGCATAACCCCAAGCACTGGAGCATTCAGGGGCCAAAGGAGTACGGAGGACTATTAGGCTCTCTAAGACAGTCTTCCGACCGCCAAAGTCGTTCAATGGGCATGCTGAGATCATCCTAATCCATCAAGCATCCATCTCCCTGTCATCCCACAAATTGCCCTCTCCTCGGATGAGTGCACATAATAATATGGTTCAAGCATCGTCCTCCGCTCGGATGTCCCACTCTGAAAGATGCCAATCTGTGCTATTGATTTGCCATTCTTAGACCACCGCTCACAAGCCATGCTGATTCGTTAGACAACTTGTTGCTCACATGTCCAACCACATGGTTTCTCCCCTTATCGACTATAACCGATCTGCAGTCGCCAATCATGCTCTACCCATGTCCTGCTATTATTCTGCCTAAGGCTGAAGCACATGGCCGTTTGAGATATTTAGCCGTTGGTCTTGGGAGCGTCTATCAGCAGGCGCGCTTTCTCTGTGGCGATGCCCCGTATTAGATTGGTTGTAGTATCTTTGCGCTCGAGATGATATCATCCTTAATTGGTCTGTCAAACGAGCCTAACCGGGTCACTCAACTCGCTGTCCTACGTGTACAGGCTACGAGGACGTCCAGGCATGCGAAACACCGGTGAAGATCGAAGTCGACAGGGCAAGGTCCGGGTCACAAGATGCTGGTGAATGGTGGACCGTGGTACAGAACACTACTAGGGCTCTAGCCAGCTGTCAATCTCTGTCTAACCAAGCCGTCACACTGGTGCTTAGCAGATGCTTGAATCTGACTGCTGCCCTATGTATGGAGCCCTTGGCAACTAATCACTCGGACAAGCATACTGTCAATGACTCGTAGTAGAGTTAAATGCTGTCGGCATATCTCGTCAGTTGTGTTTTCCTGCTTGCTGACCTTCCTGATCAGATAGGTATTGTATCAACCGCCACCACCAAGATTGCTCTACGTTTGAAGTTTGACTAGGCTTGTCTGGCTGGGCATACAAACGGGAAAGGTTGGCGACCAGTCACTCTTCGCCAGTTCTAGTCGCACCGAGTACATTGAGCGAGAAACCAGCTGAGAGAAGATAGGTCCGACGTCCCTTGCGTCCCCTTCGTGGTGTAGAGGCCGCTGGTGATGTCGCGGCATCTAGTCCGTCCTGAGCAGCCTGTGAGGTGGTCTACTTGTAAAAGTCGTCTGGGATGCTGCTTCCTTTTCACCTACGAGTCTTGCTTTGCTGTTCCTTGCTCCGTCGAGTGCATGATATCGCCGAATTGGATTTCATTTTTCCGCTTCTGTAACACCGCCCAAAGAACTATCACGGTGCTGAGCCTTCTGCTATGATTTGATCTCTGAAGCCAGGCCATGTTCCAGTGCCTAGAACTAGTTAGCATATTCTCACAGGTTTCTCAAACACAGTACCTCTCTTGCAGTCAAGCGCTGGCTACTTTCGTAGCAAACGGTGCGTTTGACGAAGTCTATTGCAGCATCAGAAGCACCAGGAAATATATATTCCCATGGCTGAGGACGGAAGTCCTTGAATCGCATCTTGCCCCAGTCGGGATATGTATGTGCCGACTGGAAGTGTGTTAGCTAGTACACAGGCCAAGATGATGAAGCACACTTACCGGCCAGGAATCTTCATTAGGTGTACCAAGTGTTGAGAATATTGACTTGATCAAGCTCAGTTCACTCCCCAATGGGCCGGCATCAAACAATGGGTGATGACCTTCTCGGAGAAGTTCCGCCACCACACAGCCTGCTGCCCACATGTCCAATGATGTGTCATATGCCCTGTGACCAAACATGAGCTCTGGTGGACGGTAGCAAGTCGTACCGACATCAGTGATCTTCGAGTCCCGGGGTTCGGAATCTCTGTCTTGAGGAGACCAGGCGATACCAAAATCGGCCAGGTAAACCGGACCATTCATCGTCTTGAGGAGGATATTTGATGGTTTTACATCTCGATGTATTATCCCCAGGCTGTGGATATGTGTGAGAGCTTGGAAGAGGCCCAAGAACACCATCTGAGTCTGAGCCTTGTCTACTCGTCCAGACCGAAGCAAATTCTCCAGGTCCTGGGTGAGAAATGGGAATACTAGCACAAAAACACCACCGGGCTCGCGAATTGTTTCGATCAGTGGAAGAACATATTCATGTTTTGCCTGGGTCAAAAGTCGTGCTTCTCGTTCAGAATTGTGTGGAGGGCTCATCATTGCGGGCCTCGTGGCCTTCAATGCAACTATCTGCACAGCTGCTTTCTCGTCCTTGGCTTGAGCCTTGAAGATGGTCGAGAACTGCCCGTCTGCATGAAATGTCCCGTATTGATACCCGCCGTAGCTTGGACCTTCGACATTGAAGATTTCGACAGATTGTGGCAGCTGTGTGGGCTCTTCGGGCGGTGAGTCAGGAAGAACCGCCTCCCTAAGTGTCGAGCTGCATAATTTCTCATATTCGTCTAGAGATTCAGCTTTGTGCAGGATTTCTCCCTCAAGGTCTTTGGCAGCCTGTCGAGCTGTATCTGCATCCTTGCCAATCGTGATGAACGCATTTGTCAATGTCAGGATATTAGTCAGCCTCGCAGAGAAGCTAACATCAAGTGGCATGGTCGCCAATCCGCCGTAGGGAGTATTCAACAGTCAAATGTGGGATTAGCTCAAAGGCGGATAGATGTATCTGGTCAAAAGAACTCTGGACGTTTGAGAGTAGAACGGTCACATCGGGATGAGAGTGTGTCTAAAGACCACGCGAGACCTTCGACTCCCCTGAGACACCTAGTTCATGACTTCATAGTGCGCTCAGTATCCAAATAAATGGGGATGATTCGTGTCCTATATCTGTTGTTTCCTTTGGCCTCGAGTGTTGGCAAGAACAGGATAAACAGACTTTGGGCATGGCCTTCTCACTCGTCCAAAGGCTGAGGTGTTGGAATATGCAATCTGTCGCTGTCTGTGGATAGGACTCGTGAGGCTCTAAACATTTGAGGTAGGGATCCTCGGTTGCAGTGGCTCCGAACAGGAGGCTCATCAGAGTGACTGGGGGATGGTGCCCAGAGAAGACAAAGAAGGGATGGAGAAGGAAAAGTCTTTTCCCTGACAAGGTTCTGGAATTGCCATTGGGGGAGGCCCTCGGGCGTACCGCGTAATCCGCAGCGCCACTGGGAAGACTCGTTGTGACTTGCAGAGCCTGACGACTCAGCACCCAAATCGTACGTAGTAATACTCCGTAACACTCCTACTCCAGGTACGTAATCTTGTTTGGTTGCCCCAATGACCTCTTCCTGGTGGTCCGAGTAATAGAACCACTACCAGCTTCCAGGTTGGTGCATAGTCCATGGGTTGGAGCTCTAACTAAATGCGAACAACCAGTGCTGCTACTACTAATTGCCTGGTCGACGTTTCTGTAGTGTACACTTTTCTGCACCACATGAGTACTACTCCGTACACTCGTACCGTTCCCCTCGACTTGATTGTGCGCAGCCTCACCCTTCTTCGTCGCACCATATCACCCTACACTTGAAGTCGTATTGTCATTCACCTG
>Ga0105239_10003167_pt1 | contig 20375 bp, 15 predicted proteins | sample KBSC44metaG_FD_92761 | JGI IMG/M metagenome (GOLD analysis project Ga0105239, IMG submission 92761) | Corn rhizosphere microbial communities from Kellogg Biological Station, Michigan, USA - KBS C4-4 metaG | ecosystem: Host-associated > Plants > Roots > Rhizosphere > Soil | place: Michigan, USA... | reverse complement strand
GACCTGTCGACCGGCGTGACCCGGCGTCGAGCGTTCCTGTCCAGCCTCGAGGAGCTCCAACTCCCCGCCGAGAGCACGCGGACGTTCGTCTGCGACGAATGGTCGGAGCAGGCGGGTGCCAAGGCCATGCGGGCGCTGCTGGACTCGGGTCCCGAGTTCACCGCGGTCCTGGCAGGCAACGACCTACTGGCGCTCGGCGTCTACGACGCCCTGTCCGAACGTGGCATGCGCTGCCCGGACGACATCAGCGTGGTCGGCTTCAACGACATGCCGTTCATGGACAAGGTTTCACCACCCATGACGACGGTGCGCATCCCTCACTACGAGATCGGCGCCGAAGCCGCGCGTCTGCTGCTCGAAGTGCTCAATGACCCCGATCGCCATCCTCGTTCGCTACTTCTGCCGTTGACGATGGTGGTCCGGTCCTCGACCGGTCCGGTCCCAGCGCCCCGTACCTGAGGGCCGACGGCCTTCCCGGCCCCGTCGCTGCAACGGCTGCAACCGTTCGCTACCAGCGGTCTATCCCGGGTGTGACGAATCTTCCATGAAACCCGCACACGCTGCGGTGTTGACTTGAGCTGGGCCGCACGGCAGGATTGCAACCGATTGCAGTCGAGCCCGGGAGAGGCAATGGAGAACAACCAAGAGACCATGAGCGTCGGGTGGATCGGCGCCGGACGCATGGGCTACGCGCTCATCGAACGCCTGTTGGACGCCGGGCACGACGTGTCGGTGTACAACCGCACCAGGTCCAAGGCGGAGCCACTGGCCGCGCGCGGCGCCAAGCTGGTCGACACCCCTGCGCAGCTCGCCGACCGCGACGTCGTCTTCATCATGGTCGCCGCATCCGACGACCTCGAGGCCGTGACCGTCGGTGAGGACGGGCTTCTCACCGCAGACGTCTCGCCCAAGATCATCGTCGACAGCTCGACGGTCTCGGCCGCCATCTCGGAGAAGATCCGCGGCCTTGCCGCCAACCGCGGCACCGCACTTCTGGCCGCACCGGTCAGCGGCAACCCCAAGGTCGTCAGGTCGGGCAAGCTCACCCTCGCGGTGTCCGGTCCGCGCGAGGCCTACGAGAGCGCCGAACACCTCTTGCGCCCGCTCGGGCGGGGCGTCACCTACGTCGGTGACGGCGAGGTTGCCCGCCTCGTCAAGATCTGCCACAACGTCTTCCTCGGCGTGGTCGCGCAGTCCCTCGCCGAGATCACCGTGCTCGCCGAGCAGGGCGGCACCAGCCGAGAGGCGTTCCTGGAGTTCCTCAACAACTCGGTCATGGGATCGGTGTTCACCCGGTACAAGTCGCCCGCGTTGGTGAACCTCGACTTCACGCCGACGTTCACGAACATCTTGCTGCGCAAGGACTTCGACCTCGGCCTCGAAGCCGCCCGCCAGTACGGCGTACCGATGCCGGTTGCCGCCCTGTCCGCCGAGATGGTGTCGTCGGCGATTGGTGCTGGCCACACCACCGAGGACTTCGCGACCTTGCTGCTCGAGCAGGCCCGGCGCTCGGGAGTCGAGTTGGTCTCCGAAGACGCGGACGTCGACGACGGTTTGGGAGTCCCTGAGGATGAGTGAGTCACGCCCGCTTCCGGCTCCTGGCCACATGGGTGTCGACTACGAAGAACGCGTCGACTTCGCCAGGCTTCGTGACTACCGGCTCCGTCGCGCGAAGGCGGCACTGGAGTCCAGTGAGTGCGGTGCGTTCCTGCTGTTCGACTTCTACAACATCCGCTACACGACCCAGACCTGGATCGGTGGCGCGCTCGGCGACAAGATGACGCGGTACGCGTTGCTCACCCGCACGGCCGACGATCCCTGGCTGTGGGACTTCGGTTCTGCGGTACGGCATCACAAGCTGTACTCGAATTGGCTGCCCGACGAGAACTGCCGCCCCGGCATGCTCGGGATGCGGGGCGCCGTCGCGCCGTCGGCAGGCCTGATGGTGTCGGCCATCCGCGAGATCAAGGGAATGCTCGACGACGCAGGGCTTTCCGATGCCCCCGTCGGCGTCGACATCGTCGAGCCCGCATTCCTGTTCGAAATGCAGCGGCAAGGGTTGAAGGTCGTCGACTGCCAGCAGCGCATGCTCGACGCGCGCGAGATCAAGTCCGTCGACGAGATCATGCTTCTCACCCAGGCCGCCGCGATGGTCGACGGGGTGTACCAGGACATCTTCGAGGCGCTCAAACCCGGCATCCGGGAGAACGAGATCGTCGCGATGGTGAACCAACGGCTCTACGCGATGGGCTCTGATCAGGTGGAGGCCGTCAACGCGATCAGCGGGGAGCGCTGCAACCCCCACCCGCACAACTTCACCGACCGGCTCATCCGGCCGGGGGATCAGGCCTTCTTCGACATCATCCACAGCTTCAACGGCTATCGCACGTGCTACTACCGCACGTTCAACGTCGGCAGCGCGACGGCCAGCCAGCGCGACGCCTACACCAAGGCCCGCGAATGGATGGACGCCTCGATCGACATGGTCAGGCCCGGCGTCGGCACCGACCAGATAGCAGCCGTCTGGCCCAAGGCCACCGAGTTCGGCTTCGACAACGAACTCGCCGCGTTCGGACTGCAATTCGGGCACGGCCTCGGCCTCGGCCTGCACGAGCGCCCGATCATCTCGCGGCTGAACTCGATGACCGAGCCCATCGAGCTCAAGGAGGGCATGGTCTTCGCCCTCGAGACGTATTGCCCTGCCTCGGACGGACATTCGGCCGCACGCATCGAGGAGGAAGTGGTCGTCACCGCCGACGGGCCGCGAATCCTGACGCTGTTCCCCGCACAGGAGCTCGTCGTCGCCAACAAGTACTGAACGGCGAACTCTGTCGTGACGTCCCAGTCGATGGTCAGGAGCTAGGGGCGGCGTGCACAGCGCCGCCGAAGTAGAGTTCGGCGATCTCCGGGTTGGACAGCACAGATGAGGCTGCGCCGGTGAGCAGCACGCGCCCGCTTTCCATCACGATGCCGCTGGTGGCCATGCGAAGCCCGAAGCGAACGTTCTGCTCGACCATGAGCACGGCCTTGCCGCTACCGCGCATGATGGCGACCGCCTCGTCGATCACGGTGAGCGACTTCGGGTCCAGGCCCAAGGACGGCTCGTCGAGCAGCACCAGCTTGGGGTCCAGCATCAGCGAACGGGCGAACTCGACCATGCGGCGCTGGCCGCCGGACAGGTTGCCGCAGCGGATCCCGGTCTTGGCCCGCACCAGTGGGAACATGTCGAGGACTTCGTCGTAGCGCTTGCGCACCAGGGCGCGCTGCCTGCGAATGACGTAGGCGCCCATCAGGATGTTCTCGCGGACCGACAGCGTCGGAAACAGTCCGTTGTTCTGCGGCACCTGGGTGACGCCGCAACGCAGCACCGCGTCGGGCGATCGACCGCTGATGTCTTCACCGTCGAGCAGGATGCGGCCAGAGCTCGGTTTGAGCAGACCGCTTACCGCGCGCAGCACGGTGGACTTTCCGGCGCCATTGGGTCCGACGATGCAGCCGAGCTCGCCTGCCCCGACCTCGAGGTCGACGCCCTGCAAGACGTTGCCGCCGCCGTAGCCGGCGACCACTCCCTCGAGGCGAATCATGCCGGATTCCTTTCCACTGCAGGTGAATTAGCCGATGTTCGAGATTTTGAAGGCGCTTCGAGCAGGTAGTCGTCGCCGAGGTAGGCGTCGAGGACGAGCGGGTCCTTCTGGATCTGCTCGGGAGTGCCGTTGGCGATCACCGCCCCGCGGGCAAGCACTCGGATGGGGTCGCACAGCCCCACCACGAACGGCATGTTGTGTTCGACGAGCAGGAAGGTGGTGCCCTTGGCGTTGAGATCACGGATCAGATCGCCCATCCGCTCGATCAGCGTCGGATTGATACCGCCTGCGGGCTCGTCGAGCAGGATCAGCTTCGGATCGAGCATGAGCACCTGCGCCAGCTCCACCAGCTTCTGTTGGCCGTAGGACAGTGATCCGGCCTGGGCGTCGCGGTAAGCCGCCATCCCGACGAACTCGAGCAGTTCGGTTGCGCGCGCGGCCTCCGAGCCGCTCACCGCGCCAAGTCCCAGTTGGCGCACCGAGAAGTCGCGCAACGGGGCTACGGTGTTCTCCAACACCGTCATCTCGCGGAACAGTCGGGTGATCTGGAAAGTTCGGCTCACTCCGCGGTGAGCTCTCGACCACGGCGAAAGGCGTTCGATGCGTTCGCCGTTGAGCAGGATCTCGCCCTTGTCGGGTGTCATGGTGCCCGAAATCAGGTTGAACACCGTGGTCTTGCCCGAGCCGTTGGGTCCGATCAGCGCGGTGATCGTGCCCTCGGGCACCGTGAAGCTGCAGTCGTTCACCGCATGGTTTCCGCCGAAGCTCTTGTGCAGACCGCGGACCTCAAGCAGGGTGCGCCCGGTCGGTTCGGGCCGTTTGACGTCGGATGGTGCGAGCGGGCGGTCCAGCGGATTGAGCCTGGACCCGGAAAGTCCAACGGTGCCTTTGCTTCTCGCCTTCTCCACCCACGCAGCCACGGTCGGCAGGATGCCCTTGGGCAGCAGGATCACCAGCAGCACTAGCAGGCCGCCGAACAGCACGAGGCGGGCGTTGCCGCCGCCGAAGGCGTCGTTGGCGAAGGTGTTGACGGGCTGGATGATGAACGCGCCGAGCACCGGTCCGAACAGTGTGCCGCGTCCGCCGAGAATGACCGAAAGCACGATCAGCGCGCTGGTGATGATCGAGAACATGCCGATCGGGTCGACGAAGGACAGGTAGTAGCCGTACGCCGATCCGGCCATGCCGACGAACAGCGCGCTGGCGCCAAAGGCGAGCAGCTTGTACACCGGGGCGTTGACGCCGATCGTGCCCGCCTTGCCCTCGTCTTCGCGAATCGCGATGAGCCCCATACCGAATTTGGTGCGCCGGATGGCCCACGTCATCAATAGCGACAGCGCCAGCAGCGTCACGAGGACAAGGTGGAAGGGCCAGTTGCCCCACGCGTCCGGCCAGTCCGGCAGCGGCAGGGTCAAGCCTGCGGTGCCGTTGGTCACCGGCACCCATTCGATGGCGACGAACTGCGCAAGGAACAGGAACGCCACCGTGATGATGACGAAGGCGGGGCCACGGGAGCGGTAGGTCACCAGACCCAGCAGCATGGCGATCGCCGCGGCGAACACACCGGCGACCGGCACCCACAGCAGCGGAGGAACGTCGGGGATCCTGATGGCCAGGATGGCGCCGACGTAGGCACCGATCCCGATGAAGGCGCCCTGGCTCAGCGACAGGTAGCCGGTGTAGCCGGTGATCACGTTGAGGCCGCTGGCGCCGATGGCCAGCACCAGCGCCATGATCACGGTGTTCTGCGCAGATATGCTCGGCGACAACGGAAATAGCACGATCACCGCGGCGGCGACCACAACGAGGGCCCGAGTCACCCACGTCTGCAGCCGAGGATCCAGCAATTTCGTTAAGGCGCTCATGCGACCGCGTCCTCTCGAAGCCGGGTGCCCAGGATGCCCTGCGGGCGGGTGATCAGCACGACGATGATGACGAGGAACGGCACCGCCACGGGCCAGGCCGCGCCGAGATAACTGGTGGCCGCGATCTCACCAACGCCGATGACGAGCGCCCCGAGGATGGCGCCGGGAAGGCTGCCGAGCCCGCCGAGCACGACTATGGCCAGGAGCCGGGCGATCCACTGGTAGTGCGAGCCGGGCAGGAACGGGTAGATGGTGCTCAGCATCGCCCCGCCTGCGCCAAGTGTCGAGACGCCGATGGCGAAGGTGAGCGCGGCGATCGTGGCCACGCTCACCCCGACCAGAAGCGCCCCGGACTCGTTGGCGGAAGCGGCGCGGATGGCCCGGCCGGCCCAGGTGTGGTTGAGCAACAGGTAGAGACCGCCGAGGATCAGCACTGCGATGCCCGCGGCGATGAGCATCACCTGAGGTATGTACAACGGCCCCAAGGCAATCGAGGCGTCGGTGTAGGACACCCGCACTGCGGTGGACGTGTTGCCCCAGATGAAGCCCATGATCCCTTCCAACATCAGGGCGATGCCGAAGGTGGCCAGCACCGTCATGCTGACGTGGGAGCCGCGGACGTGTCGGATCACCGTGATGTAGACCAGCCAGCCGACGGTGAACATCACCGCCATCACGATGGGAATCGACAGGATGGGGTCGAGACCGAGGTGCTGCCACAGCGTGAAGGTCAGGAATGCCGCCAGCACTGCGAAGGCCCCGTGGGCCAGGTTGATCACCCGCATGACCCCGAAGATCAGTGTCAGCCCCGAGGCCATCAGCGCGTAGAGAGCGCCGACGAGCAGGCCAAGGATGAGGGTTTGGATGAGCGAAGTCATGATCAGATCGGGCCGCCCTGCCAACCCACGATCTTGTCGGTGGTGGCGACATTGGTGGGCAGCACGACCTGTGAGACACCGCCCTGCCACTGACCCACCAGGAACTCGCCCTTGGGGCTGCCGTCGGCGTTCCAGCTCAACGGACCGAGGATGGTTTCAACGGTGTTGTTGCGCAGCCAGTCAGCGAGCTTGGCCTGATCGTCGATGGAGCCAACGGCCGTGACGGCTGCGGCGAGCACCTGGCCCGCGGCGAATCCGTCGGCGGCGTCCTCCGGCGGGAGCCCGCCGAACTTCTCCTCGAACTTCTTGACGAATTCGGCGTTCTGGTTGGTCTTGGCGAGCGAGCTGTAGCTCGATGAGAAGAACACGCCTTCGGCGTTCTGCTCTCCGACACCTTCGAGGTATTGCTGTCCGTAGGTGGGCGAGCTGCTCTGGTACACGATGGATGGCTTGTAGCCGGCACGGTTCATCGACCTGATCATGTTGACGCCATCTTCGAATTGTGCGCCCTGAACCACGATTTCGGCGCCGGCATCGCGCATGGCATTGACGATGGGGTCGAAGTTCTTGGTCGTCGCCGGGTATTCGTCCTTGTAGACGGTCCTGATGCCCGCCGCGGACAGGATCTTCTCGGCTCCTTCGACCACCGGGCCCGCGAACGGATCATCCAGCGACGGGTACGCGGCGGTCTTCGGCCGCCGGTCGGGCGGTAGGTTGGCGATCCATTCGGCGAACACCTTGGCCTGGTCGGTGGCGACGGCCTGTTGCGAGAAGAAGATGTACTTGAAGCCCCGGTTGTACATGTCGGGCGAGCCACACGACGGGCAGACGAACAGCATGTCATTCTTCTCGGCGACCGCCGAGGAGGGGATGTTCAGCAGCGACGACTGGCTGCCGAGCACCAGATTGACCTTGTCCTTGGAGATCAGGTTGTTGTAGTTGCTGACGGCCGTGTCCTGGGTCGTCGCGTCGTCACGAACGATGACCTCGACCGGCTTGCCGAGCAGCCCGCCCGCCTCGTTGGTCATCTCGACCCAGGTCTCGTACCCGTGCTGGGTGTCTAGGCCGCCCTGGCTGAACTCACCGGTGAGGGGCAGCGAGGCGCCGATCTTGATGGTGTCGCCGTTGTTCGGCGTGTCCGCAGTGCACCCCGATAGGGCGAGGGCGATTGCGGCGGCACCTACGATCGCGCGAAGTGCAGTCGTGCTGCGCATGTCCAAACCTTTCCGTCGAATCGATTGCCTTTTGAGCTGCAGTAACCACGTATGCAATCGATTGCTATGAACCATGACACAATCTGCTGTCGAGTGTCAACGAATCTTGAGGTGGCAATCCGGCCGAACCGCGAGCTAAGCACGGGCGCGGCAGCACTCCTGACACGCGACGTTCCGGGGGAGCCTGCAAAGGCCTGACGGTGAGGTCCATGTTCTCTCGCAATCGATTGCATCGGCGTGGGTGCGGTCTGCGGATAAGGCGCGGCGCGATCAGATCAGCATGGTCAACGGGTTCTCGACACGTCTGACGAAGGCCGCCATCCACGTGGCGGCCACCGCACCGTCGATGACCCGGTGATCCGCCGACAGCGTCACCGTCATGACCGTGCCCACCGACAGTTCGCCGTCGACGACGACGGGTCGCTGCACGGCGCCACCGACGGCGAGGATGCCGGACTGCGGCGGGTTGAGGATCGCGGAGAACTCCGTGACGCCGAACATCCCGAGGTTGGACACCGAGAAGCTGCCGCCCTCGAGCTCGCGCTGTTGAAGTCGCCCCTCCCGTGCGCGCCGCGCGAGATCGGCGGTCTGGGTGGCTACCGCGGACAACGACGCGGTGTGCACGTCGCGCAGCACCGGCGTCAGCAGGCCACCCTCCACTGCCACGGCCACCGCGATGTCGACACCGTCGTAGCGGCGGATCGAGTCGCCGTTCCAGATCGCGTTGGCGTCGGGTACCTCGACCAGAGCACCGGCGACCGCCTTGAGGATGAAGTCGTTGAGCGACACCTTGACGGTGGCGGCCTCGTTGACCTTGCGCCGCAACGCGATCAGCTCGTCGACCCGGCAATCCGCGGTGACGTAGAAGTGCGGCACCCTCGACTTGCTCTCGGTGAGCCTGCGAGCGATGGCCTTGCGCATCGGCGTCAGCGGAACGTCGGTGAAGCCGGAGGCGGGTGATGCGACGGCGGCCGGAGTGCGAACAGGTAGCGGCGCAGGGGTGGGTTCTGCGGGGGCTGGCTCGGCGACCGGCAGCCGCTCCAGATCACGCCGCACGATGCGCCCGCCAGGCCCAGTGCCCGTCACGCGCTCGAGCTCGATTCCTCGCTCGCGCGCAAGCTTTCGCACCAGGGGAGTGGCGAACAGGCGCCGCCCGTTGGCGGCCGCAGCGGGTGCGGCGGCACCAACGGCGACGAGTTCGGACTCCGGCGTGGGGGACTCGGCGACACCGTGGGGTGCGGCATCGACGTCGGCATTGGTCTCGCCCGGCGCCAGCACCACCGCGATGGGCTCGCCCACCGCAATCGTCGCTCCGGCTTCGGCGATCAGCCTGCCCACGATCCCGTCCACTTCCGAGACGTACTCGACGACGGCCTTCTCGGTTTCGATCTCCGCCAGCGGGTCACCGACGACGATCTCCTGCCCCTCCGAGACGAGCCACGTCTGGATGACGGCTTCGCCGGTGTTGGCCAGCACCTCGGGCATCCGCACGATCGTGGGCATTAGTTGACACCCATTCCCGCTCGCATCTTCTCCAGCCCCGCGACGACCTCCTCGGTCCTGGCGATCGCGGCGCGCTCGAGCACCCTGGAGATGCTCGGCGACGCCTCCGTACCGGACACCCGCTCGACGGGTTGGTCCAACCAGTCGAAGAGCCTGCGCTGAATCTCGTCGGCCAGCCAGCCCCCGTAGGAGCTACCGCGCGCGCCCTGCTCGACGATCAAGACCGCGTTGGTCTTTCGGACGCTGGCGGTGATGGTGTCCCAGTCGATCGACGCGCGGTCCAGCCAGCGCAGGTCGATCAGTTCGGCGTCGACGTCGGTCTGCTCGATCGCCTCGAGGCAGTGGTTCACCATCGACAGGTAGCTGATGACCGTGACCTCGGTACCTACCCGTCGGATCGCGGCGCGGCCAGGCGGGATGACGTAGTCCAGATCGCCGTCCGGGACCTTGTCGGCGACCCCGTAGAGGTCGATGTGCTCGATGACCAGGACTGGATCCTGCAGGGCCAGAGCGGCGTTCATCAGGCCCACGTAGTCGGCGGCGGTCGATGGCGCGACGATCCGCCAACCGGGGCTGGTTGCGAAGATACCCGCGGGGTCCATCAGGTGCTGAGAACCGTATCCCGCGCCCATCGCGACCTTGGTGCGCAGCACGTATGGCACCGGGTTGTCGCCCCCGAACATGTGCCGGGCCTTGCCGATCTGGTTGAACACCTGGTCGGCGGCCACCCACATGAAGTCGGGGTACATGAACTCGACCACCGGCCGGAATCGGCCGTCGAGTGCCATGCCGCCGCCGATGCCGCTGAAGGCGTTCTCACTGATGGGTGTCCCCACCAACCGATTCTCGCCGTACTTCGCCAGCCCCTTGGTGGCACCGTTGGTGCCGCCGTTCAGATGGTGGACGTCCTCGCCGAACACCACGATGCGCTCGTCGAGCGCCATCCGTCGGTCCATGACGCCGGCCACCGCTTCCACGAACTTCACCGCGCGCCACGGGCCTTCGTATGTCGTCGGATCGAGGATGGTCAGTGATTCGAGCTCGCTTGCGTCGCCGCGCATTCCGACGTCGACGAAGCCGGGATCAGGCCACAGTTCCGGCCGGATGCGGCGCTTGCCTGCATGATCGGGGTCGTCTTCGAGCAACTCGGCGGTGGCGGCCGTCATCGCCTCCTGCGCCTGGCTGCGCACCGCCGCCACCCCCGCCTCGTCGATCAAGCCGAGCGCGATCATCTCGCGCGCGACCCGATCGAGAGGATCACGGGAGCGCCAGTATGCCTCTTCCTCCTTGTCGCGGTATCCGAACGCACTGCCGGGGTACGGCCCGTTCTGGTGGAAGAACCGGTACACCTCGACCTCGATGACCGCGGGACCCGCACCGCTGCGTATCCGTTCGGCCGCCTGCTCGGTGGCCAGGTGCACGGCCAGCGGGTCCATGCCGTCGACGCGCCAACACGGAATGCCGAATCCCTGGCCGCGTACCGACAAGCGCGTATCGGCGGTGATCTCGTCCACGCGCGTGGACACGGCGTACAGGTTGTTCTCGATGAAGAAGCAGAACGGCAGCTTCCATGCCGCTGCGAGGTTCATCGTCTCCAGCACGGAGCCGATCTGGCTGGCCCCGTCACCGAAGTAGCTGATGGTGAGATCGGTGGTGCCACTGTGCTTTTGGGCCCACGCGTTGCCCGCGCCCATGGGCACGCCGCCGCCAACGATCGCGTTGGTGCCGAGGGCGCCTGCTTCGAACCACTGCAGGTGCATGGATCCGCCGCGGCCGTGGCAGTAGCCCTGGGCGAGCCCGAGGATCTCGGCCAGCGTCCGCTGCAGCACGCGCGCAATCTTGGGGGTCACCACCGTGGCGGGGTCGATCACGCCACCCGTGACGTGCGTCAGTGCCTTGGCCAGGAACTGGTGGTGACCGCGATGGGATCCGTTGACGGCATCGGTGGAGCGGAGGCCGACGATGGATCCAACCGCGCCGCCCTCCTGCCCGATGCTCGAGTGCGCCGGGCCGTGCACCAGCCCTTCGCCCGCCAACTCCAGGACGGTTTCCTCGAAGGCGCGGATGAGGTGCAACTCGGCGAGCATGGTGCCAAGAAGCTGTGGTGACGCGGCCTTCCAGTCGTCGGCGGTGGTGATGAGTTCGATCCAGGCCGAGCCGGTCTCGAGGCGTTGTTCGCGTGGCATGACCCCTACTTCCTTGACCGCGAGCGATCGACGGCCCACGTTCGGTCCTGGTCAACCTACGCCGATTGGATCCACTTTGGCCAGCATTGGTCACAAAATGCAGAAATCTGGACTACTGTGAGTCGCATTGGATCCACTATGTAGGAGGCTGCATGGCACTGCCAGGTCTGGTCGGCACCGATCACATCGGCTTCACGGTGCCCGACCTGGAACAAGCCCACGACTTCTTCGTCCGCCTTCTGGGTTGCACGCACGTCTACACGCTCGGGCCGTTCAAGCACGAGGACGACTGGATGCACGTGCACCTGAACGTCCATCCGCGCACCGTGATGCGGGAGCTGCGCTTCTACCGGTGCGGCACGGGAGCCAACTTCGAGGTGTTCGAGTACGAACCGGCGGATGGGGCGGCGCCCATGCCGCGCAACAGCGACGTCGGCGGTCACCATCTGGCGCTCTATGTCCACGACATCGATGCCGCCGTCGAATACCTTCGCGCCGAGGGCATTCGGGTACTTGGTGATCCGACGCCCAGCCGCAACGCCAGCGCGGGCCAGCGATGGGTGTACTTTCTCAGTCCCTGGGGCATGCAGTTCGAGCTGGTGAGCTTCCCGGACGGAAAGGCGTATGAATTGGGCGCCGAGGTGTTGTTGTGGAACCCGAACACCCCGGCACGGTGAAGCGGTAACGGCGAGCGGAGGCAGGATGGCGCAACCCCAGGTGCGTGACGGCGTCACCGGCGCGCGGGTCGCCGACGAACTGCGCGCGGCGATCCTGCACGGCGTGCATCCGCCGGGTACCCGGCTGCGTCAAGAGGAGCTCGCCGCACAGTACGGGGCCAGCCGCGTGCCGATCCGCGAGGCGCTGCGCACCCTGGAGTCCGAGGGCCTCGTCACGACGGTGGCCAACGCCGGCGCATGGATCGCCAGCCTGAGCGCCGACGAGTGCGCCGAGCTGTACCAAGTCCGCGAGCGGATCGAGCCACTTCTGTTGCGCTACAGCCTGCCTCATCTGACGCAAGCCGACGTCGACCACCTCGGCGAACTGGCCGAGGAGATGCAGAACACCCGCGACGTCGAGCACTTCCTGACGTTGGACCGGGAGTTCCATCTGGGTAGCTACCGCGGGGCGGAAACGACGTTTCTGGGCCCGACCGTCGAACGGCTGTGGAACGCCACCCAGCACTACCGCCGCGCCTTCACCCGGTTGCTTGACGACGACAGCAACCGCATCGTGCACGACGAACACCACATGCTGGTGGCGGCGATCCGCGAGAACGATCCAGACGAGGCCGAGCGCGTGCTGTTCGGGCACATCCGCAGGACCCGGCTGCAACTCAGCCGTCACCCCGAAGTCTTCGCCAGCAAGTGAAAGGAACCACGCACATGGCAATCGCAACCATCAACCCGACCACGGGGGAGACCGTCGAAACGTTCGAACCCCACGACGACGCCGAGGTGGCGCGCCGCATCGCGGAAGCCGCTGCGGCCGCCGATGCATTGCGTGACACCACGTTCGGCCAGCGCGCCCAGTGGATGAACGCCACCGCGGACGTCTTGGAGGCCGACGTCGACCGCGCCGCCAGGATGCTGACCCTCGAGATGGGCAAGCCCCTTGGCCAGGCCCGAGCCGAAGTACTCAAGTGCGCGAAGAACATGCGGTTCTACGCCGAGCACGCGGAGTCCTTCCTCGCCGACGAGCCACTGGCCGACGCCTCGTCGGTGTCGGCGTCGCAGGCATGGACGGTGTGGCAGCCCCTCGGCGTGGTGCTTGCGGTCATGCCGTGGAATTACCCACTGTGGCAGGTCATCCGGTTCGCCGCGCCTGCGTTGATGGCGGGCAACACCGGTCTGCTCAAGCACGCGTCGAACGTGCCGCAGTCAGCTCTGTACCTGGACGAGCTGTTCGAGAAGGGCGGCTTCCCGACCGGGTCGTTCCGCACGCTGTTGATCGGCTCGGCCGGTGTCGAAGCGGTGATCTCCGACGATCGGGTCAAAGCGGTCACCCTGACCGGCTCCGAACCGGCAGGGCGTTCGGTCGCGTCCACCGCTGGCGGCCAGATCAAGAAGGCGGTGCTCGAACTGGGCGGTTCCGACCCCTTCATCGTGATGCCCAGCGCAAACCTCGATGAGGCCGCCACGGTCGCGGTCAAGGCCAGGACCTCCAACAACGGTCAATCCTGCATCGCGGGAAAGCGTTTCATCGTGCACACCGACGTCTACGACGAGTTCGCCAGCCTGTTCGTCGCGAAGATGAAAGCCCTGGTGGTGGGTGACCCGATGGACGACGCCACCGACGTCGGGCCGCTTGCCACGGCGTCCGGCCGCGACGACTTGGCCGAACTCGTCGACGACGCGGTCGCCAAGGGTGCCCAGGTGCTCGCCGGCGGCAGCGCCCCCGATGGCCCTGGCTGGTTCTACTCGCCGACCGTGCTCGCCGGTCTCACCGATGACATGCGCGTGGTGATGGAGGAGACGTTCGGGCCGGTCGCCTCCCTGTACCGGGTGGCCGACCGCGAGGAGGCCGCACGCGTGGCCAACCAGACCACCTTCGGGCTGAGCTCGGCGGTGTGGAGCAACGATGCGGCAGAACAGGACTGGTTCATCGGTCGTCTGGACGCAGGCGCGGTGTTCCTGAACGGTATGACGGTGTCGTACCCGGAGTTGCCGTTCGGCGGTGTCAAGGACTCCGGTTACGGCCGCGAGCTCGCCGCCGCCGGCATCCGCGAGTTCTGCAACCTCAAGACGGTCTGGAAGGCCTGACCTTCCCGCGATTTCGGCGTGATTCGTCACGCTCAGCATGACGAATCACGCCGAAATCGCTCTAGAAGTAGGCGTTGGCTGGCAGCGCCGCGCCGTGCAACAGGTTCTCGCCGATCACCCGGGCCTTGTACGCGACCGGGTTGTGCAGCGTGATGGTGCGGATGTTGCGCCAGTGCCGATCCAGGTTGCGCTGTCTGCTGGCCGCACTGGCGCCGCCGAGCTCAAGCAGCCGGGTCGCTGCCTCCGGCGCGACGTCGTCGAGGTGCACCTTGACCTTGGCGACCTTGAGCTGCGCTTCGGCGGCCAGCTCCGGGTCTGGGCCGTCGCCGGTGTCCGAGGCGGTGGCCCGCCCGATCGCCTCTGCCGCGTCGAGGACGGCGGCCCTCGCCACGTAGGCCGTGCTGGCCAGGACGCCGAGCTGGCGCTGCAGCAGCGGATCGTCCGTCGGCTTCTCGGCGGTGGCGTGGCTGAAACTGCGTTCGCGCGAGCGCAACAGCGCTACGCCGTCGTCGACTACGGCCTCCAGCACACCTGCGACCACTGCGTGGATGTACAGCTGCAGCGACGCGTACTGCACGGTCGGCTTTGGCGCGGCGTCATAGGGCGAGTCGGACAGCACCTCCTCGGCAGACACCGCCACGTCCTTGAAGATCGTGGTGCCGGTACCGGTGCGGCGCTGACCGAAGCCGTCCCAGTCGTCGATGAGCCGCACGCCGGTCCGGTCGGCGGGGACGATCACGATGGCGACCGAGTCGTGGTCGGTGGTCGCGGTTGCGGTCAGGTAGTCGGCGAACAGGGTGCCGGTGCTGTAGTACTTCTCGCCGGTCAGGCGGAAGTCGGACGTCGGGTCGGGCAGCAGCCGAGTGTTGAACACCAAGCTGCCGACGGCCAGCGAACCCTTCTCGCTGAAGGCGTTCCCGAAGATCTTGCCGTCGGCAACCTTGTTCAACCAGCGCTGTCCGATGGGATCGCCAGGCGTGCGCAGCCGCTCTTCGGTAAACCAGAAGTGCGTCCGGAAGATGTGCGCCACAATCGGATCGGCACGCGCCACGTCGATCACCGCGGAGAACAGTTGCGGCACGGTGTATCCCGCGCCGCCCAGCTCGACCGGGAGGCGCAGCGTTCCGAAGCCGGCTCGCTTGAGAGCCGTCACCTGATCAAAGGGGTTCTCATCGTTGAGGTCTCGGTCCTTGGCGCCCTCGCCGATGCGGGCCAGTAGCTCGGTCCACTCTGGCGAACCGGGCAGGATTCGATTGGTGTTCTCGACGGTGGTCATGGCAACCGTTGTACGCAAGCGACGCGGGACCGTGCACGGCTTTGAATCACCCCGAACCTAAGAACACCGTTCGGGACGCTGCCGAGCGGGTACCCAAACGAAGACGCGAACTGCCAGGAAAGGTGCGCGGACGCGGGGCAGAATGGGAGTCGATGACGATGAACGCCAAACGGCGCAAAGCCCACGAGAGGCTCGCCGGGCTCCCCGGCGTCCGCCCGGTCCGCAGGCCGGTGGGCGTGGCAGGCCGGGCCGACGAGGAGTTCGACCTCTACTACGCCCGCACGGGCCGCAAGTCGGAACATCCGCTGGTCATCATCCCCGGTGGTCCAGGCGCGGCGTCCGTCGCGCTGTACCGGGGGCTGCGGCGCAGGGCGGCCGTCGACGGCCTGGACGTAATCATGATCGAGCACCGTGGGGTGGGCATGTCCCGGCACGACGACGCCGGTGCGGATCTGCCGGTGGAGGCAATGACCGTCGACGCCGCCGTCGACGACATCGCCGCGGTGCTGGACGACGCCCACGTGCAGTCGGCGGTGGTGTACGGCACGTCGTACGGCACGTACCTGGCAGCGGGCCTCGGGGTGCGGCATCCCGGCCGCGTGCACGCCATGATCCTGGACTCGCCGCTGCTATCCGCCGACGACATCCACGCCGTGCGCGCGGCCACCCGGCGCGTGTTGTGGGACGGGGCCGACCCGGAGACCGCGGAGTTGGCCACCAAGGTGCGCCGTCTCGTCGACGACGACGTCCTGACACCGGTGAAAGCGCAGCTCGCCGCTGGTGTGTATGGGCTGGCGGGGCCAGACGTGCTGCGCCGCCAACTCGACCTGCTGCTGACGGGCCACGACTGGTTGTGGGGCGCAATGGGTTTGGGTACCCGGCTGCTCCTGCATCGCAAGACGCCCTATCACCACGAGCCCGACCTGGTCGGCCGCATCGGCTACCGCGAACTCAACTATGCGGCCGTACCCGACGGCGGACCGCTCGACCCGGCCGTCGCCTTTCGCGAAACCGCCACTGGAGACGTCGATTTCGTGGCCGAACCCTACGATCTCATCGCGTCGATGCCGAACTTTGGCTGGCCGACTGCGGTGATCTCCGGTGGCCGCGACCTCGTCACCCCGCGAGCCGTCGCGCAGCGCATCGTCTCGCTGCTACCCGACGCCGCGCTTGTCGACCTGCCCACCGCGGGGCACAGCGTCATCGACACCAGGGAACGCACCGCGCTCGACGTCGTCAAGACCGTCTACGCCGGCAAGCTGCACGAACTGCCAAGCCGCTCGGCGCAACTGGACGCCGAGCCCGGCGGCATCGGTGTTCGGCTGCTGGTCCGGGCCATCGGGGCGGCCGCGGTCGCGGAGTCCGCGGTGCCGTCGGTGCTGCCGCGGGTGGTCCGCCGCGTCACTACTTCATGAAGCCGATCTTGGTGTAGTCCGTGTCGCCGATCCCTGCTGGCCCGAAGTTGGCCAGCGTGCTGCGCACCGCGGCGTTGCCCGCCGACTGGAACAGCGGCAGGCTGAAACCCTCGGCCCAGATCAGCTTGTCGACATCGTTGGCCAACGCGCGCGCCTTCACGGGGTCGAGTTCGTCGGTCACTTCTTCGGCCTTCGCATCGATCTCCGGGCTGCTGATCTTGCCGAAGTTGCTGTCCGCGCCCGTGGTGAAGATCTGATTCAGGCAGCACAGCGAGAATGCGTCACCCACCCAGGAGAACTGTGCGATGTCGAAGTCCCCGACGATGATGTAGTTGGTGAAGAATCCGCCGCCGGATTTCGCGTCGAGCTCGAGCTTGACCCCGATCTGGGCCAGTGTGTTCTGCGCGATCTGACCGACCTGCCTCGTCGTCTGCGAGTCGTAGAGCACATCGCGGATCACCAGTTGCTTGCCGTCCTTTTCGCGGAACTGGCCGTTCATCCGCCAGCCGAGTGCGTCGAGTTCCTGCTTGGCCTTCTCCGGGTCAAAGGGGGCGATGGCGCTGTTGTCCTGGTAGCCCTCCTGGCCGGCCACGAAGATGTGGTTGTTCAGCGGAACGGGATTGTCGACCAGCCCACGCTGGCTGACGTTGGCAATGGCCTGTCGGTCGATGCCCTTGGAGATCGCCATCCGGAGTGCCTTGTCCGCGAGGATCGAACCGGGCGCGCCGTTGAACGTGAAGTGATACCAGCTGGCGCTCGGCGCGCGCCGAATCGAGATGCCTGGAGTGCGCCGCGCGATGGTCAACTCGTCGAGCGAGGCGACCGCGGTGGCATCGATGGCGTTGTTCTGCAGCGCCGGGAGCAGGGCCGCATCGTCGAGAACCAGGTAGGTGATGCTGTCGAGCAATGGCGGCGTACCCCACCACTTCGGGTTGCGGGTCAACGTAATGCGTTGTGCGGTCCGGTCCAGCGAAGAGATGATGAACGGCCCTGCCGACGGGCCGGGCCCCTTGAGCTGGCCCGTGTTGAACACTTCGGGGTTGGCGGTCATGCTCTTCGGAAGCAACATGGTGTTGCCTGCAAACATGCCTCGCCAATCGACGAAGGGTTTGGAGAACGTCATCACCGCCTGACGGGCGTCGACGCCACGGGTCACCGAGGCCACCCGGTCGCTGCCGTTGACGCTGTTGATGTTGAAGGCCTTGTTCTTGCCGCTGGTGGCGTTGACCTGAGAAGCGATGTCCTCCCAGCTGATTGGGGTGCCGTCGCTCCACACCGCCTTGGGATTGATGGTGTAGGTGACGACTTGCGGGTTGGTACTGGTCAGCTCGACGTTGGTGAAGTAGTCGGTGTTGACCGTCGTCGTGCCGTCCGGTGCGACGCGGAAGGCACGCGGCAACGTCGCTCTGAGCATTGATCCCGCGTCGGCCATGTTGCCGTCGATGTGCAGCGAATTGAAGTTCGCCGGGAACTCGGTCAGCGGCAACCGGAGATTGCCGCCCTGACGCAGCGTGGCCGGATCCTGCGGGTTCTGGTCGCTGGTGGTACCGACCTCGGCCTCGCCCCCCGCCGACGGGGTCTCCCGGTTTCCGCCGGAACAACTGGTCAGCACGAGTGCGGCGATCACGGTTGCCACAACGAAGCGTCGGGTCTTCATGGGCACAGACTCTAACTGCGATCCGGGTTTGGCTGGGGCGCCGTGGCGAGCAACCGTCGCCGCGTCGACGATCGTGCACCTGTACATCACCGCAACATGGTTTGACTAACGGACGAACTGCCAAGCCGCTGAGCACAACTGGATACGGCGCTATGCGGCATCGGGGTCGGTGGTACCGCGGGTGCCCGCCGCGTACTACTTCATGAAGCCGATCTTGGTGAAGTCCAGGTCGCCGACCCCGGCGGGCCCGAAGTTGGCCAGCGTGCTGCGCACCGCGGAGTTACCCGCCGACTGGAAAAGTGGCAGGCTGAAACCCTCGGCCCAGACCATCTTGTCGAGCTCGTTGGCGAGATCGCGAGCCTTCGCGGGGTCGAGTTCGTCGAGCGTCTTCTCGATTTGAGCGTCGATCTCGGGGCTGCCGATCTTGCCGAAGTTGCTCTCGCCGCCGGAGGCGAAGATCTGCGTGAGTGACGACAGCGCGAATGCATCGGCACTCCAGGCGAACTGGCCGATGTCGAAGTTGCCGACGGTGATGAAGTCGGTGAACAAGCTGCCACCGGGTGCGGTTACCAATTCGAGTTTCACACCGATCTGCGCCAGGCTGTTCTGTGCGACCTGCGCGATCTGTCGGGTTGGCAACGAGTCGTAGAACACGTCACGGATCACCAGCTGACGGCCGTCCTTCTCGCGGAACTGGCCGTTCATCCGCCAGCCGAGCGCGTCGAGCTCCTGCTTGGCCTTCTCCGGGTCGAAGGCGACGACGGCGCTGTTGTCCTGGTAGCCCTTTTGACCGGCCACGAAGATGTGGTTGTTCAGCGGAACGGGATTGTCGACCAGCCCCCGCTGGCTGACATTGGCAATCGCCTGCCGATCGATGCCCTTCGCGATCGCCAGCCGTAGCGCCTTGTCGGCGAGGATCGTGCCGGGCGCGCCGTTGAACGTGAAGTGATACCAACTCAACGCCGGAGCGCGCCGGATCGAGATGCCAGGGGTACGCCGCGCGATGGTCAACTCGTCCAGCGAGGCGAGCCCCGTGGCGTCGATCGCGTTGTTCTGCAGCGCCGGGACGCGGGCGGCGTCGTCGAGGATCAGGTAGGTGATGCTGTCCAGCAGGGGAGGCGTGCCCCACCACTTCGGGTTGCGGGTCAACGTGATGCGTTGTGCGGTCTTGTCTATCGACGACACGATGAACGGGCCTGCCGACGGTCCCGGCCCATTGAGCTGGGCCTTGTTGAATGCCTCGGGAGTTGCCGTCATGCTCTTGGGGTACAGCATGGCGTTTCCTGCGAACATCGCTCGCCAGTCGGTGAAGGGCTCGGCGAACGTGATCACCGCCTGCCGGTCGTCGACCCCGCGGGTGACCGACTTGACGCGTTCGCTCCCGTTGGGGCTCGCGAACTGGAATGCCTTGTCCTGGCCGCTGGTGGCATGGATCTGAGAAGCGATGTCCTCCCAGGTGATTGGGGTACCGTCGCTCCAGACCGCCTTGGGGTTGATGGTGTAGGTCACCACCTGCGGGTTGGTACCCGTGAGTTCGACACTGGTGAAGTAGTCGGTGTTGACCGTCGTCGAGCCGTCCGGCGCAATGCGAAACGCGCGCGGCAGGGTGGCCCGCAACATCGCCCCGCCCGTGCCTTCGCTGTCGATGTGCAGCGAGTTGTAGTTCGCCGGTAACGCCCCGAGCGCCAGCCGGAGGTTGCCGCCCTGGCGCAGTGTCGCCGGATCCTGCGGATTGATGTCGCTGGTGGTACCGACCTCGGCCTCACCGCCCGCCGGCGGCGGCTTCTGGTCACCACTCGAGCAACCGGCAATCGTCAGGGCCAGGACCAGCGCGGCCACGCTCAGGCGTCGCATCTTCACGACGCCGACTCTAATGCGACGGCTGCGGTACCGCGGCCAGCAACCGCTGCGTATAGGGGTCTCTTGGGCTGGCGAACACCTGGTCGGCGTCGCCCTGCTCGACGATCGCGCCGTTGAACATCACGGCCACCCGGTGGGCGAGGTGCTTGACCACCGACAGATCGTGCGAGACGAACAG
>Ga0105239_10003166_pt1 | contig 20390 bp, 21 predicted proteins | sample KBSC44metaG_FD_92761 | JGI IMG/M metagenome (GOLD analysis project Ga0105239, IMG submission 92761) | Corn rhizosphere microbial communities from Kellogg Biological Station, Michigan, USA - KBS C4-4 metaG | ecosystem: Host-associated > Plants > Roots > Rhizosphere > Soil | place: Michigan, USA... | reverse complement strand
CAATCAACAGCCAGGATTCCCAAATGGTCACCCACTTTAGTACTAACTGACCGGCATGTGGCTTAAGTACGGCTGAGCGAACGGGAAGCCCTGTTCTCCACATCCTATGGTCGATTGCGAAAGTAATTTCACTACTCAAAAACATAAACGTCATATTTATCCTTGTCGCCTACTTTTTTATGTTCTAGGGACTGATAAATCTCATGTTTATACTGCCAATTCACAAGATTTATCGTAATGTGCACCTTCGGACCCACACCATCACTGCAAACACCCCGTCCGAAAGTTAGCATGGTCCACTAAAGTACGAGCGCTTCCTTTGAGACTTACTGAGTTATCCAATACCTCCGTAACCTGCCTAATCAGGATTTAGCTTTGGGATATTTGCCCAAGCTGTCCAGTCAATCAAATCCCATTCCGAGGGCAAGTTCGTGTCGAAGTCAGGCAGAATCTGAGGATGCACGGAGTCCGGCTCTAGGGACACAAGCTTGAACCAACTTTGATGGAGGAGTCCTTGATGATGTCTCAAGAATTGTCGTATTTCACTTGAGTTTAAGCTGTTAGGTAGTACACTGCACAACTTGTTGAATGAGTCTAGAAGTTGTTCAATTAGTAAACTATCTTGAGTTAGAGAATAGATCCCTTACTGATGAGAAAATTTGGCAGATTCCAGAGGGTTGCAAAATGCCCCATGAAGAGCCGTAGTATCTCTTGATAGCTCGAGAGCTTTACCTTGGGCTCCAGCTCGGAATTTTCCAGCTGCTTGCTATGCAACTGTATCACGATAAGTGTCCGCAGGATGAGGAGGCAGATCGCCGGATCTACCGATGAGCAGTATTCTGGGTCCCAGTGTTTGACAACCAAGACCACATCCTCACAGATTTCAAGAGATGCCTGCCAGTTTCTAAGCCATTCAGACTCACTTTTATGGAGTAGGCATAGAGTTATGACGAGACGACAAACATGAAGCTCTAGTAGAAAAACCAATCTAGCATGGTGATCAGAGACTGACTCATTGGAGGCAACCTCTCGAGGAGGGTTGAGATAGCGCACAGGCAGGGCCAGTCGAAGAGCCGAAATGTGGTTTTCCAAAATCTCAAGTTGTCCATATAACCGATCTGAGGGGCCGAGTCGCCAAAGCCGGGCAAGTGACGCGGCTCGTCTGAGAGCTGTCTGGCTGACTATCTGTAAATTGGAGGAACTCCTTTTGTCCTGAGATATGATTTCTTTCACCGTCCTCCACAAATTATCGGCCTCTGGCGGCAAAAAAATTGGTTTCGATGTTCCGGACTCGCCGTAGGTAGACTGCGGTGTTGACAGCAGAGCAGTCCCAATACTTTCAACCTCAACTGAGAAGGGCGTCGCAGCGGTGATATTAGAATATGAATCAAGGCAGAATATCCACCACCATATGTACCTCCATTCTTCGAGGTCATCGTCGATGAACCGGTTGGAATGATACAATGGGCGTTGAAATCTATTGTCCAGCTGATGCAAGCCATGGATATATGCTCCACGTACTAAGCGACCAATTCGAAGCCATGCCTTTTGACCTGGGTATTGATGGAATTCATAGTATGCAAGTAAGCAAGATTCCCGGGCTTTGTCCAACGTGCGGAAACTTCGTATTGTTTGCTCATCGCCGACTTCGTCATCGAGGCGAGCCCGCAGATAGGCCTCTGGACTCGAGACTGTCCATGCATCCTCGATGCCTCTCAGTTTAATGACCACTGCCAGGATAGTCCGAACTAAATCTTGATCCACGTTCCCTCGTTCGTATCTTTGCATAAAGTATGCTTGACGGCAAAGTGGGATGGATGGCTCCACATGTGAAAAGAATGTCTCGATTCTATCTCTAATTAATTATTCTTCATTTGGGAATTGATACGTTGTAAGACAGTCCACATACAGTTGATGCTCGCCCTCGATTTGAAGCTGTCCTTCAAGGGATGGATCATTTTGGCTTCGCGAAGAAGGGCCTTGGTCGACAATAGGTGGTTCGTCATCCAGGTCAGTCAATAACAGTCCCGGGATTGTCGAGGGAGACTGATAGACCGGACGGGGTGACTGATTCTCTGTAGCAGGGTTGGATCGAGAAGAGACAAAGCTTCTTGCATTTTGATCTAGTTGTACAAGTTTAGTCCACCTTATCCATCGACATGCCATGAGAACTCTGAAAATACTCACTATCTGTGGATAATTGCGTTATTGTAGTTGACTTGCTTCGTCGTGAGCCTTTGGCTGGGCCCGGCTTTCGTCTGATGAAAGAGTAAAGGCAAAGTACCCTTCCCTCCTCACATCGAGAACATGTTGGACGAGCCAGATTGCCTAGGCATCTTGTTAGTGACAGCCTTCACCCCGTCTTATGAAACATGTTCACATTTTATTTTCTTACTGTTGCAGGTTAGCAAGATAAAATATTTTCCAGAATCACCGGAGGTACTAACAATCTGCAACGGTCGCAAGCCTGGGTGCCGCGAATCGTAGTTGGCATTGCAGCTGACACAGGCACCGGACTTCTAATGTCCCAAGAGCCAACATCCAGTTGTCCGCTGGAAGACATCCTGATCTCCTTGGAGTGGATTTCACAAAGCCAGCCGACAAATACTCTGGAGGTCTCAACAAGGACAACCTAAACTTCCCAGATTAATCTCGTGTTGCTTGTCATCGATGCGGGGCAGATGTCGAAAATGCGGGGATTTTCGCGAGGCTACCAGGCTCAAGGATGTGATGAGATATTTGACCCCTGATCACGAGCTAGCAATCTGCCTGCACAAACCCAACCCATTCCGGTGAGCGTGGCAGTAACAGGGTCAGAGGTGGCAAGAGAGACGGGAGAGCCAACGGCTGTTGCTTTGCCAACCTGCGACAATTCCTTGGGAAACAACTCTGTAAGCCTTGGCCTTGGCCTGGGTGTGGCGCTCCCACTTTTTATTGCACTCACTGCCAGTCTAGTCGTTCTGAGACGAGCGCAGGTCAAACTCATTGAGCTGGAACATCAGAAGTATTAGAAAAGGTCGAGGGAAGACTCCAACCCTGGCTTCGGATACCAGCAGTCTAGGTATCAACCTCGTCCGAACACGGAGGAGGCTGGTGGATATGAGATATTTGAGGTTTCTGGCACAACGGCATGTTGAATTCAACCTGTTAGAGATTGAACCAACTTTGGACGTCAAAAGTTAATATTGAAGGGCAAGAAATGCGATTTGTCGTGAACTGCCCTATTTGCTTCGTCGATGAGATATGACGGATCGCAACTTGGACGCGACTGTCACTGGTATAGCCATGGGCTAGGAGCGCCGCTAATTCTGACACCGATATTGTATAACAAACGCCTCAGATACACTGGGTCAAGGGGTGCTAGTCTATTCGGTACACTATTCGCCTCTGGCGCAGTGCGTTCGCTAATGGACTTCCTGATATGGTATTTCTCACGTTGATCCGCCATATCCGAGTTGACTACTTAAGCCACATGGAAGTGCATGACAATACACCGAAAGATGAAGACGCCTGCCCTAGGATCGGGACACCACCAATATCCCACTTCTCGTTTGTCCCACACCTGCTCTTTCCCGTCCCGCAGATCGACATTGATTAGTGATATACCATTCAAGTTTCGGAGCAATGAACTTTTCACTCTATGTTGTAGCATATCAGAGGGCATCCTAGATCGGGGATTGAAGCCCTGCTTCCCGCTCATCATCATGCATAAAGACAGCAGGAACCCCACCAAACTGGTACATGAACGCATGTAACCCTGTATACCTTGGATTCGCATGCTCCAGATTTTAAAACCAAGTCCCTCTCTCGATGATTTCGTCGAGACAAACAACCACATTAAGCAGCCAAACACACTAGAGCAATTACAACATACCTAGTGCAATCACTTGGGTCCATGGCCGAATTACCGCCGAAAATAGATGTGCACAGTCATTTCTTACCATCTGTCTACCGTGAGCATTGTCGGGCGAATGGCCACAGTGCCCCTGACGGCTTCCCAATACTACCAGTATGTCCTCGCCCTCTCTTTCTCTGGCGAGGTCAAATGCAGACTAAGCGATATTGCAGGAATGGAGCATAGAGAAGCATGTCGAAATGGCTGACAAGTTGAATATCACCAAGTCTTACTTATCGGTGTCATCTCCCGGGGTCCACCTAGTGCCAAATAATAACGAGCTCGCCCGAAGGATAGCTCGTGAGTGCAACATTGTGGCTGCTGACGCGAAGATCCGTTATCCGGATCGATTCGGGTTCTGGGCGTCACTTCCATTGCCTGATAGTGATGGGAGTCTCGAGGAACTAGCGTATGCATTTGATGAGTTGAACGCAGATGGTGTCACAGTCGAAACTAATACCCATGGGTATTACTTGGGACATCGCGAGTATGAGCCTGTCTGGGCTGAGCTTAACCGACGACACGCCATCGTTTTCATACACCCAACCTCTCCCTGTGCCCAAGAGCACTGTGATGGTGGTTTAGCAGGTTGCCACAAAGTTGCTCCACTCCCGGAGTTCCCAAACCCAATCTTCGAGTTTTTCTTCGAGACGGCCAGAGCTGTGATAAATCTCTTTTACACAGGCACCATAGCTCGCTATCCTGAAATCACCTATATAGTTCCCCATGCGGGAGGCGCATTGCCACCATTAATAGAGCGGTTTTCCCGCTTTGGACGCAGCATCCCGGGTCTCCCAGTTGACAAATCTGTCACTCCACAATTTGTGAGAGAGCGTCTAAAAACAAACTTTTACTTTGACATGGCTGGAACTCCATGGCCTGATCAACTGCCGGCGCTCCTTGCTTTCATTGGTAAAGACCAAGTGCTATACGGAAGTGATTATCCCTTTACTCCTGCAGACGCCGTTGGGATGCTTGCAGACATCATGGAAAAATGTTTGCCCCTGGTATTCGAAACCGAGGCCGAGAGAAGCATGGCATACAAAGGGAATGCTGAAAGAATGTTCAATCGGCAACGCACAGCTGTGAATACCTTCATTTCTAACAACACTTCGAGTAAATCTGCCGAATCAGGACATTTGTGAAGGATGTCGTGGGAGAAAACACTGCAAGTAGACGCTTTGCACAGCTTCTAAAATAATTTCAAAGGAGATGGGGATGAGGGAGAGTTCTAAGGGAATAGATGAATAGATTTGATATGATTCTCTCTGTAGCTTGTAATCTAAGCGGGTGGCTATGACATGTGAATCAACCAGGTAAACCTCAGAGCCTGCGGCTTCTAAAACGATAACCTACGGCAGCGTTACCAGAGCTCAATTCGTTTTTCTAACAGTAAGAATGCTGGCTATTCCTGTTGGTGCGACTGCTCTAAGTTACAAATACTTTCGAGCCTTTTCTACCACATACTCCGCAAAGACTTCCGGATGAGTCACATATGGGAAATGCATGCCCGGAAGGACTCCAAAGGGGATGTTGTTTTTGGTCGCCGTGATGATATTGTCCAGGAATCGAGCCGTTGGTGTCGAGGCACCGACTGTCCAATCTAGCGGTGCCTTAAGCAAGTCTTCCTTGCTTGTTGGCGAGGATTGAGGTATGTGACCAGGGTAACCGCGAGCCCATCGGGGAAGATTCTTCAAAATCCTTGCGTGTGCCTCCTCACCCAGTCCTTTCCAAGTGACCTCGTCGCCCACGCTTCCAGTCACCAAAGTACTGGACATTGTAGCGGCGACAGTCTCGTCATCCATCTCAAGCAGAGGTTTTAGGTCGTCCATGAGATATGTTGGGACTTCATGGGCCAGTGCATTCCGCACCCGTCCAGGATAGTCAGCCACCAGCGCAAGGACAGTACAGCCGCCTGAGCTGCATCCCCAGAAAGTGGCCTTGTCGATGGCCAATTCATCGCAGATGCTGATGACGTAGCTGGCCAGCTTTTGGGCCGTGACCTCTTGATAGGTCTCTGGTGGTGCTTCGGACGACCTTGACATCCCTGGCATATCGAAGGTTGTGACGGTGAAACCACTATTTGCTATGAGAGACATAGGTTTGTCGAGCATCTGGCACTCTCCAATGCCATCCGGAATCAGAACGACGTGCGGACCAGAGCCTTCTTGTTCATAGTACCAATGGATCCCGTTCTTGGTGGTGACGTTAGATCTGGTTCGCATGATGATTGAATTAGAAAATGTTTGTAAACGTTAATTCGTTCGATCTGGTGATGTGCAGTTATCGAAGGTTGCGTGGATGTCGTTACCATATATGTATTTCTCAATTCTTATCATAAACAGCAAACTTAGGTAGACCGATCAGCCTGGGCGACCTGCCTCTCATTAATCATCCAACTGTTGTGTGACCTTTCTTAGGTTCCCACGTCCCACGTCCCACTGGACCTCTTGATTTGCTACTGGTCACAAGCTTTTAGTAGCTCGCCACGTGGACCGCTTTGTTGCCTCTCTTCCTGTTATCTACGTCAGGTATCAACTGTTTCCAGACCTTTGTACGAGAATTTGCCGAGTCAAGTGTGACTGAATTTGCTGTACTACGTACTACTATCAAAAGTCCAACCAGGTTCATCCGGGTGCTCGCTGGCATTGTTCTCATACCAAAATCTAGCTGATGCAGGTGGATACAACATGCCCTCGCACTACATCGCGATCCTTAGCGACCTCTTGTTACCGAGTCTGGCCAGAATGTTATTGATTGCTATCTCGGCAATTCTTCCACCTTCATTTCTCGCCGTACGATACAGAAGATGACCACCTTATTGCTCCCACACTGGCAGATGGCTTGCCCGAAGAACCTTGAAATGCAGCCAGTGAAGTACCCTTCGGAGCAACTCTTCCGCATGAATCTATTTCATTAAGGTTACCCCGGAGCTAGGGACTTTGGACTTCACGAAATGGGCTTTCAAATCGCGAGGGGATAGTTCCTAGCACCAAGGGAGCGAACACTAGCGGAATCCTTTGACGAAACAAAAGGACGGAATCCCGCTTCCCGCTTCCCACTTCCCACTTGCCAGCAGGACCAATAGTAAATGTCCCGCGGCATATCATTGGCCCATTCCAACAACATTCTGTGCAGGGAGTGAGCATTCGATCAGGTTGCTAGAGTATTTAGACAAGCATCTCAGAAGCTTGCATCGCGGTGCATTTCTCCTGGCAGGGTGTCCAACTCTTCAACTGAATCTAGGTATACTACAGAGCAACTTCCCTGCAAGAATGTCTGCAAATCTGCTTCCAGAAGCGAGAACGGATGATGAAATCCCGGTTAACATCGAACACAGGCCGAAGGCTTCTGCCCTTGATGAGAAGGACCATCCGGGGTCAGATCACCTGGAACAGGTTATTACCGCTGAACAGAACCTTCACTATGACGAGATCGATGAGGAACCTGAGCTGCATGCGAGAACTTGGCTGGCCCTGACAGCCATGATGCTTCTAAATATGGTGCAGGTTGTTGCCCTGACTGGGCCTCCGGCAGTTGTATGTCAATCTTGCCTCGTTACTATCCTATGGATTAGCTGTTGACTCAGATATGCTACAGTTGTCCTACATTGGCAGGAGCCTGGGGGAAACTGCAGTCCCGACTTGGGTTCCCAACTCTCTTTCTCTCGTCCAGGCGGTCCTTGGTCCGATCATCGCTGCTGCTTCTGATACCTTCCAAGCCCGGAAGATACTCCTCGTGTCTACCTCCACCACCTCATTCATTGGAGCAGCCATCGCGCCAGGATCCAAGGATATCTACAGGCTCATCGCTGCACAGACTATAATTGGAGTTGGCTTTGCCGCAGTGCCGCTTGCCTATGCCGTCCCCAGCGAAATCCTGCCGAGGAGATGGAGGCCTCGTAAGTCTGAATCACTAAAATTATAATCAGAAAATTTCAACTCACCATATAACAGTTGCTCAAGCGGGCACCAATATTGCGGCAGCTCTTGGTTCAATACTGGGACCGCTCTCTATCGGTGCGTTCACAAGATCCGACCCTGTTGATGGGTGGCGCAACTTCTATGTAGGCTATCCTTGAATCAAGAGTTGAAAAGTAGATACAAGACTGACTGAATATTAGTGGTTACAAATGGCATTATGGGGAGCGACGGCCATTTCTCTCCTACTGGGTTACCGACCACCGAAAAGACATTCACGTTTGGACCACCTGTCGCTGCCTGAGAAACTCGGCAATCTTGATCTCCCAGGCTTTGCTCTATTCACGTCTGGACTAACTCTGCTCCTTGCTGGAATTAACCTAGGTGGCCAGCCATGGCCGTGGGCCAACGTACGGGTACTGGCTCCTTTGATCATTGGCATCGTTACCCTGACTGCATTTGGCTTGTACGAGTGGAAGGGTACATCAACCGGGATACTACATCATGATTTATTTCGTGGTGGAAAATCCCAAGGACGTACGTTTGCCATCTGTGTTGGCCTCATTGTGATTGAGGCAATTACCGGTTTCACTATCACGATCTTTTATCCAATAATGTAAGCATTAAGTTCACTTGACCTTTTATAACTGCTTTTAGCCTGATTATTTTACCCATAGGACCACATTACTCTTTGAAACCGATCCTTTCTTGATCGCTTTGCGTACGCTGCCGTATGCTTTTGCGAGCATTATCAGCACTGTCATCTTTGGATACCTCAGCACCAAGTTCAAATCCATCCGCTGGTTCATATGCTTTGGCTTTTTGGTGTTGACTGCAACCTGTGCCGGGTTCGCAGCCCTCCAGCCTAATGGCAACATCGCTGCTATGGCCCTGTCTGGTCTCTCAGGTCTTGGGCTGGGCCCTCCACTTATTCTCATCATCGTCGGTGTTCAACTCTCGACTCCTCACCGACTGATCGCCACTGCAACTGGCGTGACATCTTCCGCTCGAGCTGTGGCAGCGGCGGTTTTCACTGCGATTGTGACCGCTGTCTTCAACAATCGAATGGCGAGTAATGTGCCCTCCTATACTGCCGAAGCGGCCATGGGGGCTGGCTTGCCGCCTGACTTACTCCCTGCATTCCTCAAAGCTCTCCTTTCCAATGACACTGCTGGCCTGGAACAAGAGCCCGGAGCGACTCTGGCAATTATAGGAGCCAGTGTGGCGGCCATGCGCCAGGCCTTCGCGGATTCGCTCCGAATCGTCTTCATCATTGCTGCCCCCTTTGGCCTGGTGGCTTGCATTGCTTGCTTCTTCCTTGGAAGTGTCTCGTCGACCATGAACTACACGGTAGATGCTCCTGTGGAAGATCTTCATGCGAAGAAGGCCGACACTCGCCATCGCGTGTGAGGCATCCACTGCGTGGCTTAACTCCTTTGGAACCGCTGGTGAGGCTGGGTGGTCGGGTTAGGGGTGGTTTCTTGCTTAGCCTTGTCGAAGTGTGATACGTTAACCACCGGTTTCACTAAAACCCAGGCAAAAGAGGGCTGTATCCGTTGGGTTGATCAGTTGACCTGGAGCTCTTTAGATGCCATATCAAGAGACGAGCCATTTTCAATGTCCATGTCCATCGATGCTAGCAATCTACTCGCCGTGAAATTGTTCGCACCTCCCTAGTTATATATGAGAGAGAGATGTGCGAAACCGGTATCCAGTTTCAATTAAACGATCCAATTCTCCGTGCACTCTTCCGATCACAGAGCTCCATCTGCGTAGGCTGTTGTGATGACATGATCAAGTAATTCGTCGCTTCAAGCCTGGTGTCATTTAAAAGACAATTTTTAAAAGGGTTTTCACATAATCTGGTGTCTAAAATCTATATCACCGTAACATTTGCTATACCCTGAATCTAGATGCTTTTACTTCACTCCCTGAGTGTGGCAGACGTGGCCCTCCCTGTACTGGTTCGCAATTCGCACTCGGACGTCATTAGGCTCAACAAGCAGCCAACTTACATAGCCACCACAGCTGGCACTCCGAAAAGCTTCTCCCTCTTCATACACAACGCTGCTAGTAGCATGACGCCTCCTGCTACGGGCACAAGCACGAACACGTCCTGCATCGCTTTGACAATGGCTGAAACAGCCCTCGCTCGCAGCGTGTCGTCCAGACGATCTAGTAGCGCGCTCTGCGCTCCTGAAACAGCGCTTTGGATGTCTTCGTCGGAAAATCCTTGGCCTGCTAGGGCATTTCGCAAGTTTTTGACGGCTGATGACTGGAATATTTGACCCGCAATGGCAAGCGCGATAACCTGACCACCAAGCTGCGACACATTTTGCAAGCTAAGTGCCGCCCCTGCATTCTCTGGACGTGTGGATAGTGAAGCAATCGAGTAGCCTGTCAGCATGGCCAAACCACTCCCGGCAGCAAGCAGCACAGACAACCCGTAGATAGTCGCTGTCGAAGTTTGTAGGCGGAGATAGACCGTCAAGAGAGCACCACCAAGCGTTATGAGAACCCCTGAAATGAGGTAGATCGCGATGGGATACTTGATCGCGCTCAAGAAATATCCCGATGCGAGATTCACCGTGACGGCGACGATGACATAAGGAAGCAGCCGCACGGCAGCCATGATAGCAGTGTCACCGTTCGCAAACTGAAAATAAAGAGGAATGTAATAGATAGCGACGTACAGGGTCGTGATGCCGGCTGCTGTCTCGATGTAGAGGAGGACTTGAGTGCGCTCGAGAAGTAGATGCCCTGGAAATGCTCGATGAGCTTTGCTTGTGAAGGTTGCAAAGTACTGTTGAAGAGCATATGCGATTAGGGTGACTCCAAACACCACAAATGTCGCAATGGTTCGTCTGTCATCCCATGCCCACTGGGTACCCGCCATCGTTAGTACTAGCAGAAATGCGACCCAGACGCCGGCGCCCAGAACAAATCCAATCAAGTCCAGGCGGACGAGCCGCTCCCGCACGCCAACACCCTGGGAAGGATGTATGGATGGGAGATAGAATACGTGCACAGGTGCGGAAACGGCAAAAACGACCAGGTTGATGTAGAATGCCCATCGCCAGGTCGCGGACGATACAGCGAATGCTCCACCGATAACAGGTCCGAGAACTGCACCAACTCCCCAGAAGAAGCCAATAAGTGCCATGTAGAGGCCACGTTCTTTAGGAACAGTCATCGTCAAAAAGTAGTTTAATGAGCCGAGATAAATGCCACTGCCTCCCGCGCCAGCGATGACACGACCCACGATCAAAGCACTCATTGTTGGTGCTCCCCCGCAGAGAGCCGAGCCGACCTCGAAAAGGACCACGCTAATGATGAAAGTCCATTTGATATTGAAGGCGTTGTAAAGGTTGCCTAGTGGAAGAATGACGCAGACAGACCCCAAGGGAAACCCTGCTCCGATCCAGGTTAATTGCTCGACGTGACCGAAGCGCGCGATGACGGGGCCTTGTATATCTGCTGCGATAGTCGTATCCAGGCCATACAGGAAACAACAGATATAAAGAGCAACGCAGATAACAAACCAACGAAAGCCGACGATTGTTCTGCTGCCGCTGGTCTCTATTGCTATCTCAAGGCTATTGTGCTCCGAAGAATACTCAGCGTGCTTTTCGATCTCTCCATCGAATGGATTTTCTCCAGCCTGGGGCGTTATGTTGATGGGATGATTGCTCGGATCCACGGTCGCATGGGAAGGTTGAGATTCCATGATATTGGTGGGCCTTAAGTGCTGGCGATAAAAGGAGAGGCGACATACCATGAGCCACACCAACGTAGTCCATACTTATCACAGGGCATACCTAGGTACGGAGTATAACACAACCCGAAATTACAAAGAAAGGACAGGTCGGAAATTTGGACTCGGAGGGTGGAGGTTTTCATCACCCGCTGGGAAATCTCGATAGAAGTTTTCGCCATGATGGAAAGCACTCCACCCCTAGAGGCTATGTGTGGAAAGAACGAATGGTAGAGTGGACACCATGAGCGAGGAAACCAACTTGATCAGTGCGGAGTTTCCTGCTTTGTAATGTGCTGGTTCTAAGGCGACAAAATGAGGCTTTCCATCTTCCGCGGAACTTCCTATATTAAACGTGTATCCGCCTAGTGGTTTAAGATATCCAGTAGTGGAAAACCTGCATCTCAAACGCACAGACACATTATAGGGGAGCCAAAAGACCTCCCTGAGACTCTTACAATAGCAGGGTCGGCTTTTGGTGGAGCCTGTATCTGTAGATATGTCAGCGCAAGGACGTTGCTGTATCCCGACCTCCGCCACGAGAGAGAGCATGATGTTACGTGCAATGCGACATAAAGAAAGGAATCGATTTTCAGCAGCCATCGAGTCTCCATCTAGCAAAATAGTCCTACGAAGATAAGCTGCACAAGTATTTCTCCATCATTAGTTGGGTCGATCAACGCGAAAATGGGTAGCTATCCAGAGCCATATCCAGGGAACGGAATATGGAAATCATTTACCAAGACCTGGCACAATACGTCTTATCCAGCAATCTCGCCTAGCCGCCCGGAACTCAGTGCTGCTGGTAAAATCGTCTTTGTTACTGGCGGTGGTACTGGTATCGGCCTAGCGACTGCGGCCGCCTTCGCAGCAGCTGGCGCCAAAGCTGTTGCTATCTTCGGGCGCCGTGTCGACAAACTGAAGTCGGCTGTCGAAGAGATCCTCAAGGCCAGCCCTAGCGGGACTACTAAGGTGGTCTTCGAGAGTGTTGATCTGAGCAAGCGTGAGGCTGTGGATGTCGCATTCTCTGAGGCGCTAAAGCAAGTAGGCGAGTCCCAGATTGATATCTTTGTTAGCAATGCGGGCATCCTGCCGAAGCCTGGTGCGCTTGCAAACTACGACGAGAAGACTTTCCGCAACGGTCTGGAGCTAAATATGATAGGCGGGTTCAATGCCATCCAGGCGATGTGGCCTCTTCTGGCGCCCAAGGCCAAGGTGTTCAATATCACGTCGGGCATTGCGCACATTAGCGCCATACCTGGTGTCTGGGCCTATGCAGCAACCAAGCTTGCAAACACGAAGATGTTTGACTATTTGCAAGCTGAGAATCCGGATTTGCACGTCGTGAATATCCAGCCTGGTGTCGTGGAGACTGCAATGAATATTGAACACGGTATGCCCAGTCAAGATGATAGTAAGTGTGAACCTTTGATTGTGTTTTTCCACATCCTTTCTTTTACTTTATATCCATAGCAATAGCTAATGTATACGTACATCAGTCTCCCTCCCAGCCCATTTTCACGTTTGGCTTGCCTCCGCTGAAGCCGAATTCCTCAAGGGAAAATTCGTTTGGGTCAATTGGGATGTCGAGGAACTCAAGGCTCGCGCGGACGAGATCAAGGATTCGCTGCTTTTGAAGGTCTTGTTGCACGGTGTGCCCATGTAGACAAAATTTGGATTGGGAGAACCATTCCCACGTCCACGGTCGTCTTATCTGGAGCTCAATATATAGCCTTTTTGATAGAGCTGTCCGTCTCATTACTGCAAGAGACCGAAAAACAATATACTTTCAAAGTGAGATATCATATGGGGAATGCCGTACTCCCAAAGCTTCCTGCCAGCATGGGAAGTGCAGGTGGAATTCCCAATCGCAATTGAGAGTTTCAATATTATGCACATGGGACGGTGGTGTTGCGTGCCACAAACTGGATTTCATAGATCAGACTTGGGTACTAGACATCATTTCAAATGACATCGGCCTCAAGTCTGAGGTCAGGGACCTCTCGAATTGACCATGCTGGGAAGCGCTTTGTGCTTTTCATGCAGGACATAAGCAACGCCAGTTCGAAAGAAGATGAGTTGGAGCTCGACTTCCTTCCAAGCCTGGCAGATGTTCAAAGGTTGGAGCGGGTGAGTCAGCTGCACATGTCAAGCTGGTTGGCTTAGAGGAATAGGCAGATGAGGTCTGGTCCTTACAAGTGACCTGCGAGTACACAATAACACAAGGTCGGTGACCGTGACTGTCTATGGGAGAGTGGAGGAGTGGGATGCCGATGGCGGAGGTCCACCGTGGCTACGAGTGGAGTGGAACATAGCGACAGCCTACAAGCCCCTAGCCTGAGGCTCCACCCCTGGTCCCTTCTGGGCGCTCGTCTCGCCCTCCAGGGCTGCTCATTAAGGCCTAAGGATGCCCAAGAAGCTCACCCACCCCACTGGACTTTAGTTAAAACCTACCTAAACCTTAGGTGGCGAGGTGGGTAGTTGGCCAGTTGGCGGCCTTAGCCGACTCCGCAAGCCACTCGTTGACCACCAATGACCACCAGCCATGCACAGTTTTCGGCTGGGGCCCTGCCCACAGTAGCCCACCAGGTCACCTAAGGTGTATACCGAGCATCTTATCGAAAGTCAGAAAGCCCCAGCTCCAGAAGGAAAAGCTCAGATCGTCCAGCTTGATTCTTGTTGACCTATTTGGCTTTTTAACCCTGCTTATGATGCGCTCCCACCTTCATGACCACGTCGAGACGGTCAGGCTGAGCAAGCAAAAGCATTGAGTGCTTGACTTGCCAGGTCCTGTACACTCCAACGGCACTGCATCGCTCCCTCCATCCCTCCCTCCACACTCCTCCACGCTTCTTCACGTGTCAGCGTCCTCAACATGGACGACAGCACAGCGAGCACCACGACACCAAGCAAACGCCCACACTACCGACTCGGCGGGCTCTCGAGCTTCATCCCCTTGAACGAAGAGACCGCTGGCGTCTCAACACGAGGTCAACGCCTGCCCAGCCTCATCCAGTCGCGGTCCAACGCCTCGCTGTTCACGCTCCCGCGGCGGCCGCGCTCCGAGCGAAGAAACTCAGTGCATAGCCACCATTCGACCGAAGATGAGGAGCATGGACTCTTCTTCTCTGATGAGCCCGAACCGCTGGCAAAGAAATGGTCGCACGTCACCGAAATCGACTCCCGGCGCATGTCGCTGGGCCCGGAGATCCTCAACACGCCGCAGATGCGCAGCATGCGCCTGATTGGGAACAGCAATCCCAGGTACCGCTGGCAGCGATACTACAAGACCGAAGAGCAACTCAAGCAGATGTCCAAGCCGATCCGGAAGTACTACGAGCGCAATAACTTCCTGGTTTCGCAGTATCTGTATATCGATCGCCTGCTGGACTCGTCGCTGCCGCACAATCTCATCCAGGAGTACAATGCAGTTGGGTCGAATGGAAACGTCAATAAGATGAACACAATTACCGAGGAATCTGCCTCCAATCCGCCCAGTGCTACTACACCGACTAGCGCGACCTCCCCGGCCATTGCGCCACAGGAAGCAAAGCTGAAGCGAACACCCAAGAACCTATATAAACTCCCCGACGAGGCCACTCCCTTGCTGGGAGACGAAGACGTGTTCGGGGAAGCTACCGACGAGCCCTTTCCTGACATCAAATATGACGAGGATGAAAATGTCGATTCCGACAGTCCCATTGTCACGCTCGCCATCTACATCAACCTGACTGCAAACATCATTCTCCTTGCGGCCAAAATCGCCGTGATCGTCATGACTTCCTCGCTTTCCGTCCTTGCCTCCTTGGTTGACGCGGCCCTTGACTTCCTTTCAACGGCCATCGTCTGGGTCACCACCCGCATAATCTCCCAACAGGATCAATATGCCTACCCGATCGGTCGTCGGCGCCTGGAGCCAGTCGGCGTTTTGGTCTTCTCCGTGATTATGATAACTTCGTTCTTCCAGGTCCTCCTATCCTGTTTCAACCGCTTAATCTCCGACGATCACACTGTCGTCGAACTCGGATTGCCCGCCATCGCCATCATGCTAAGCACCGTCGTCATCAAAGGGTTTTGCTGGTTCTGGTGCCGGCTGGTGAAGAATTCCTCCGTGCAAGCCCTCGCCCAGGACGCCATGACCGATGTTGTCTTCAACACATTTTCCATCATTTTCCCCCTCACAGGTTACTACCTGCAGATATGGTGGCTCGATGCCCTGGGCGGTCTCCTGCTCTCCCTGTACGTAATATTCAACTGGTCAAAGACCTCTTCGGTGCATGTACGCAACCTGTGCGGTGCGGCAGCAACTGCCGATCAGCGGAACATCCTGCTCTATCTGACCATGCGCTTTGCCAAGACCATCAAATATATTCAAGGTCTTCAGGCCTACCACGCGGGCGACAAACTCAATGTCGAGGTGGATATTGTGCTCGACGAGAACATGAGCCTTCGAGACAGTCATGATCTCGGCGAGAGTCTGCAGTATGTGCTAGAGAGCGTCCCCGTTGTGGATCGTGCGTTTGTTCATGCAGATTATGCCGATTGGAATCTGCCCAGTCATATGAATCAACAAGGCTAAGGGTGGCGAAAGGTTTGGAAAAGGCTGTGGAGAGGGTTATGGTTTGGCCGTACTAGTGTACAGAGGCGGATGGCCATGTGGATTAAATGTTGGATAAAGCATGCATGTGTTGTGTTCTATAAAATGGAAACTCGCGTCCGGGTAATCTGATGCTAGAGTATTGGGAATTTGGGGATTTGGGTATCGAGACAATTCCGTCTTGTCGAGGATATTGGTTTTGGTTGGATGGTGGTTGTGAGATACAAGAATTCTGGCTAACTGAAGGACCGGAATAAGCAGCAAATCCTAAGCATAGATTGATTATTTTTGTAATTCAATGATGAGTGTATTATTAAATCATTTTTACTTCTCTGCTCTTTTTTCGTTCAGAAAGTTTGGGCAGTTTTCCTTCGTTTTAGTTGATGCAGTATTAGGAGGTCGAATATACCTCCGACAGCCCGGGAGCTTTGAAAGGGTCACGGTCACGGCCTCCATGCTGGTGGAAGATGTGCGGTTCGTTCATGATTGATTGCCAGCGAAGTATAATCGAGATGCTAGGATGGGCAATCGAGGCGCTGTAGAAAGCGTCCTGAAGCATAAGGGGGAAAGCTACGACTCCCATGCCAATACAGGCTCTGGGGCTCGACAGAGCCGTCCGGACTTAAGCGCAAATATTAGAATGGCGCAATGGAGGAGCAGAGCCAGTACCGCCTTCCATAGCTGTATATCTGGGGTTGAGAACTCCGCCAGCGCGACGCCGATGAGTGGGTAAACGAGTGTAGCGTTCAGGCCGTAAGCCAGGCAGGGCTGAAGCGTACTGAACAGCTTGATGCCAAGGATCGCCAGTCGTGTTGACCGAGATGAAATATAGGTGTATGCTAGTGTGCGTGCGTGGTAGGAGATCCTGGCCAGGAAGGTATCGGGGTGTGGTGCAGGTTGTGGCGGCTCTAGGAGAAGTTGATGTCGCACGGGTGGGGTGGTTGGAGGCTGTGATTGTTGTGGGGATTTCTGGATCGGGGATGTTGGCATTGAGGCGGAAGGTTGTCGGGCACGTAGAATGATGTTATTTCTGTTTCTGTTATTGCTCCTTAGGCCCGGGTAGTTGTGACCCGTCGAGCTGGCTCTCTTGGACGGTTCTTGAGGGGCTTCATCGCTTTCAGAGCTCGAGTAGCTTCGTTCGCCAGCCGGGCCATCAGTGAAGACGGAGTGCGTCTTTCGATCGGTTGCTCCAGGATCGTATCCGAGACGAGAACGTCTCGTTGTCTTTTGCCCAATATCAAGTCCCAATCCTCGTTGCGGTGAATTGCCTTGCCTCGGTGAGTCCAGCTTCTGGATTCTTTTCCCGGGAGTAAGTTCTTCCGGCTCCATAGAATTCTTCCTCCGGGCGGGTGGGATATCATCTAGTCTCCCAGAGGTGACCACTTGGAGGACATCATCTGCTGTTGGCCGCGTCTCAGGTTTTAGGGAAAGGAGCCTCTTTAGGAAAGCATATAGAGCATCGGGTAATTCTGGTCTCATCTTGCGATGATCGTCAAAGCCCTCCCAGCTCATAATCTCTTCTCTCAACTCGTCCACATCCTCACGTTCTTCATGCAGAACGTTGGAGGCACGATACGGGAGATTAGCGAAACACAAAAAGTGAAGTATCATTCCCAGTGAGAATATGTCGGATTTGGCGGTGAAGTTTCCAAACGGCCCTCCTGGTGATATTCTGCGGAGGACTTCCGGTGCACAATAGGAGATTGTTCCAGTCGCACCGGTTGATCTACGGGTGGCGAATTCATACTGTACCTCTCCAAAGTCGCTCACTAGAACCCGAGTTTCTCCTCCAACAGTATGAAGGAGGCAATTACTGGGCTTGAGATCTCTGTGAATGAAATTATTATGGTGAAGAAAGCGCAAGCCAGAGGTGATGTCTCTGAAAAAGCTGTAGATCTCATCGAATGGGAGCCTTTTAGGCTCATTTTCCTTCCGCGGGAGCTCCGTCTCGCCTCTAGACCGACGTCGGAGTCTTTCTTTCAGATCCTGGGCAGTCGTTGTCGCTCGTGCTGAACCAAGAACGTAATTGTGCATATCCCCTCCATTGCAGTATTGCTGTAGAATGAAGGCGCAAGGGATGCTTGGACCGAATGAACTTGCTTGATAATCTTCCAACCATACATGACGATACGAAACCAAATTTTGATGAGACAAAGTCGTCAGGAGCTGGACTTCGACGAGGACCTTCTCCAGCCAGGCGTGATCGTCACCTACAGGAACACGTTTGCAGGCAAAATGGCCAAGGGCGACCCCATCGAGTACATGCCGGACGAGGAGCACAACCCCCCGTCCGCCTCTCCCCAGCTCCCTTTCTTCGACGAAAAATTTCTCGAAGTAATTCGGCGAGAAGGCAGTCTCGGAGATGCCATGAGCTTGTGCCGGAGGGGCAGGTTCACTGCCCACAAACTCTGCTACCGATGGCGGTGTTTGGGTGGCGGCAGAGGACGGATGTAGCCTTGAACGTACTGGTTGGGCGATACGACGCCTGGGAGATGGTGGAGACGAGTTCTCGTTGGAGTTTGGCAAGCTTCTCGCCAGCATATCAAAGTAATCCCGCGTGATGAAACTCGGTTGGTCTTCAACCTCATCTGTTGTAGAGACATGTGTAGATGTTTCTTCTCTTGTGTGCCACGCTCGGCCACATGTTGGACACTTAGGTGATCGTCGGTCAACTTCTTGGTTATGGTGGAAAGGAACCAGTTGATTCGTCTGGGGATCACGATAGACGATGGTATCCGCATTGCGGCTGGATTTTATGGTAAGACGGAGTTAGGGAACAGGTGAAATTGCAAACTACTTACAGCACGACATCTCGGTTGTTGTCGTAAGGGATGATGGACAGGCTGGGAATAGCATCTGCATTGTCACCCTCCATCTTAAAAGCCAATCAGTTGCAGGTTGTAAGAGGAAGCAAATCATGATTGAACGATGAGTTCATGATAGATCAGGTGGTTTATTTTTCAGACGGCGAGCAAACTTACATTATTCATGGCCGCTTAAGACTTGAGATTGACTATTGAGGCGTCCAGGCGAGGTGTCAGTCGAGTCAGTCAGTTCGCAAACGCGACTGGAATTGACTACCAGATGACGGCATTTGTATCAATTTCAATGGAATCCGTCGATTGATACTCCTCGGTATCCTTGGCCGTTATTTCCAAGTTCTGCGAAGATCAAACAGCACCAAGGAGAGACCGTGTTCGGTGAGCGATAAATCACGGTTTGTTACTCAAGGTGTGATGCAAATCATGTGATGATGAAAGCTCCAATGCCAAGACTTTTCGTTGATTGAGGAAGGCACGCCATTCAAGCAGCGTGATAGGTAGAAGAGGTAAACATAGAGCAGAATCAGGGAGCGAACGACTGGTACGTAATCAAAATCGGAACTCTATTCCCATCTTAATACATCAAATTATATATTACCCTGTATTCTTATTGAGCTCCCGGTCGTGGAAACACCGGTGTTGTGCCAACACTATTTATGTCAAATCCAGAAAAGGTCCCCTGATTCCCGTGTTGCCAACCTTGACCCGTCTGTTGATTTACGAAAGCGCTTTGTCGGAATGGATTGGTACTTCCTGTGACATTGGTGGTTATAGCACCTCCAGCAGTGGCAGGTCGGTTCTTGGCAAAGGGATTGGTGCCTGTTCGTTGTGGCTGGAGCGTTGGTGCCTGACCGAACGCGTTGCCCTGACTTGGATCTTGGGTGAGGAATGTTGGCTGATTTGGCGCCATTGGAGACACTGGCGAAAATGTTGACTGGTCATATCCTAAAATGCTAGCTGGGCTATTTGCTGCCAATGGCCCCGTATTGTGTTTTGCGAATGGATTGGTCGATGAGCGATCAAGAGTCGGGCCTGCCATAGCTGTAGGCGATGGCCCAACTGGCATCATGGACTGGCGAAAAGGGTTGGTCGAGGTAGGCTGGGGTTGTAGCTGCGCTGGTGGTCCAGAGGATAGGGCATGTGACGGGAAATCTGCCACCCCATTCTGTGGTATCGGGGATAAAGAGGATGAGAATTGAAAAGGAAGAGGAGGAGGCTGCTGTTGTTGAGGCTGAGGACCGTAACCACCAAAACCCGCACCTGTAAAGTCGGTTTGAAGAGGTGGAGGCTGTGACTGTGGCAATGCGCCAGTTTGGAAGGTATTTTGTTGCTGCAAAAAAGGATTGAAGCCAGTTTGTTGAGGCACTTGTTGCTGCAGTTGGAGCTGTTGCTGTTGTTGTTG
>Ga0105239_10003164_pt1 | contig 20395 bp, 20 predicted proteins | sample KBSC44metaG_FD_92761 | JGI IMG/M metagenome (GOLD analysis project Ga0105239, IMG submission 92761) | Corn rhizosphere microbial communities from Kellogg Biological Station, Michigan, USA - KBS C4-4 metaG | ecosystem: Host-associated > Plants > Roots > Rhizosphere > Soil | place: Michigan, USA... | reverse complement strand
GTGATGGTGCTGGGGTTTTCGTGGTGGCGGTGGTGGCGGTGGCGGCGGTGGCGGGGGGGGGAGCGGGGGGAGCGGTGGTGTTGGCGTCGGTCTCGTCGCTCGACGAGGAGAATACCTCGGCGGTCTGGCGCACGGCGCACGAGTACGCGTACTGGCCGTACGCGGCCTCGAGGCGACGGAACTCCTTGCCGACGCTGCTGCGCCATTCGACGTACTCGTCGGCTGGGTACACGCTCGCGATGCTCTGTGAGCCATTGCCGCGCGCGGGCGCCACCTGCGGGAGGAGGGTGTCGAAGAAGGCGTCGAACTCGCGATCCGTGCTGAGGTTGCGCGGCACGTACATCGAGCCCTCGTTCGTGCTGAAGCCCGTCAGGATCGGGACGTTGCGCGGCGGGCGCTGGTCGAGCGGCCGGCCCAGCACCAGCTCGCTGTCGATCACGGGCTGCCATGCCCAGCGCAGCGACGGGTTCCACTGCTCGAACACCGTGTCCGAGGCGTTCACGAGTCTCGTCGCGTCGATGCCCCGTAGGCACGCTATGTCGTCGTTGGCGCAGCCGACGAGGGACGTGAAGAGCGCGCTTTGCTGCGTGTTCAGGCTCGAGTTGTAGTGGTGCAGCGCGCGCGAGTACGGGCCCCCGGATTCGAGGATCGCGCGGTGGAAGACGCTTTTTGCGTTGAGCAGGTGGTGTCCGACCTGGATGGGGTCTGTTAGATTGGATACCTGAAGGTATGTATGTGTGTGTGTTGCGGGGCTGGAATTGTTTTGGAATTCCCAGGGGAGGGAGAGGCGAGGAAATCAGGAAAACTCACAGAATGCGCGCCCGCGGACAACCCCATGATAGTCACCTGCGTTGGGTCACCGCCGAAGGCAGCGATGTTTTCCTGCACCCACTCAAGCAGGAGAACCTGGTCGTGCAGACCCAGATTCAAGATGCCTTCCTCAGCAGCGGCAATCGAGTTCAAAAATCCCAGTGCCCCAAGCCTGTAATTAAAGGTGACGGCCACGAAGGGCGCGGCATAAGCCACCATCGACGCTGTATCGTGGGCCTTCGCGGCGCCTCGGTTGAATGCTCCTCCATGGAAGTACACCATAACCGGGAGGAGACTGAATGCTTCATAGTCGTCCTCGCTACTCAGGGTCGGGCGAAAAACATTCACTGTTAGACAATCCTCGTTGCCGTTGTCGTCTCCCGGGGGAAGGGGTATTCGCGGTTTACCGGGACATCTAATGACAACAATTAAGTCAGTCCGTGGCGTGTAATCGAGTAGGTTACGCATGAAAAACAATCATCCTGCCTAAACCCCAGAAGCCAATAGATATCAATATCTTACCTTGGTCCGAAACGAGAAGCATCAAAAGTCGTATTCGAAGCGTGCACAGGCCGCGGTCTCGCAAACCTCAACTCCCCGACAGGGGGAAGGGCGTAAGGGATGCCCAGATGGGCTTCCACCGGCTGGGGGAAATTCGGTCTGTTGATGATGATTCCCTGAAACCTGCCTTGCGGCAAGGTCACGGTTGGAACGGATGCTGGGATCAACCGCCATCCCAGAATGAGGGTCAAGAGCACCGCTACTAGTCCGAAGACACCGAAGTATACAAGCGGTCTTCCGATTCTAGGTTTCAGGTATCGTTTTAGCCATGTTGCTGGTTGGGGTTTGGAGTCGCTGGTCGAGCCTTTTGGTGATGGAAGATCCTTGATATGTACTGGCAGGATGGGTTCTGCTTTGCAGTCGATATCAGATGGGGAAAGGGTCATGTTTGGGACGTCGCGGAGAGTAGTGTTGATGTGGCTAGACCACCGCCCATGATTTATGGGTTATCTTGACGATTGAAATTGAACCATGGTGTTTTTCAAAGAATGAATTTTTGCCCTTGATGCCCCTTCTGGGAAGCTGATTGCAACAATGGACGCTCGACAAGCTCCAGGATCTCTGGCTATCGCAAGTCGAGATCGAGAAAGAAACTCGGTAGCCGACGGGGGAGATGCAAGGCATACATAGATAGCCATGGACAAAAGACCCTTGCAATAGAGCGAAACCCACCCACTGGGCCTCGTAGCGAGGGCATATTGGTCGTCTCCCATGTCAAAACCTAATTGCCGGGCTAGAGTTCATTTAGCAATACCCTAGTAGAATCACGAAAAGAGGTCCATATTGGCTTTGGGTTTGGTGATGTGTGGCATCATCTCAACTCAGTCAAGTGAACTGACTAGGTCGAAGATCTAGAACCCTTCAAGTCTCAATGGGGCTTTGCGTCCGGTGGCGTGGCGCTTTTTGAGCACGAAGCGACAAGGCGACAGAGAATATTCGGGAACGGACACGTCCCACACGCGGCGTCTGGTACAATTTGAGTGAAGTGGTGAACCACACACACACACGCCATTTGTTCTCTTCCCCAGTTGCCGAGGGGGCAACTCTGGTACGTTAGTGGCTTTTGAGTGTTTGCTATTTGCAAGCACCCTGATTAATCGCATTCGGTTAGTTGCTAAGTTCGTACTCCGTCCTCGTAACTAGAATGGCGTGAGATGCATGGGCGGACCAGGAGCACCGGGTGTGCTTCCGTGCTCAACTCCATCCATGGATCAAGATGATAGTAATGACAATGGGACACACTCCAGGTCGAAGGGAAGTGTCATTCTGAGATCTGCTCAGGCACAGAGTGACGATCTGCAGACCCAGACACATGCCAAACGAAAGAAAAAGCTTCCAGAAGCTGAAAGTGGATGGCATGACATGGCGTGGCAGAGCTTGATTCTCATGATGCCACTGATTGTGTGCTCGCCAATCGGATCGACAAGAGATCAGGCGTGCTCGCGAGGCCCGTTTTCTTTTTGTCCTGGGCTTGATTGGGGGCCTCGAGGGGCTGGTGAATACGGGGTAGACGGGGTGCCACGGGGGGCCCCTTGGTGTTGAGATTAGCTAGTTACTTACTTAGTGGGTGCCTAGAACGGTGCCTAAGGGCCTAAGCAGGTCCCCCCAACCACCGAGGGAGATGGGCGGGGGCGTTTCCGTGTTCCGCACCGAGGCCTACTATTACCTCAACTAGGCGAGGGATCTCTCATCACGGCCTGATATTGCACCATCTTTCATTCGCCGCGGAAAAGACTTATTCCGGGTCTGCAGGTACCACAACGTTCGATGGCTTTGTGATTTTCCTTTGTTCACGCGAAGCTGGTGTCTTGTTAGTATACAGAGCACCCCAAGTCCTAAATTTGTTTGTGACCACTGCTGCCTGCTACTGGCAAAGGCGGAAGGTATTGATTGTAGTGGACCAGAGCCAAGTACTATATACTCCGGACTACAAAGTACGGAGTACTCGACTTTGAACCTACCGATAGGTGCCGAGGTAACAAACCCCAGCTCTGGGACGGAAATTGTTTTAGGTCGCTTTCGTTCTCGTTCTGATTTAATAGCTTTTGCTTCGGGACAAGCCCAGTTCGAGATACACACGACTCCGAGTGGTGGTGTTGTTGGTCTGCCCGTCGGGATGTCCCCGAATATTCAAATTGGTGATACTGTGGATCAGGTAATTTGGCTAGAAAAGCAACAAAGTGGCTGCCTCAACACTTTTTCATCTCGCGTCGCTTCTACTATTACCCATTCTCAATACGGACGCGATACGGAGTACTCTTCACTGCTTCAGCCACGAAGGATAAGTGGTCGCAACTGATACTGTCCTGTTTGCCCATGTGACCATCTCATGAAGCCCATCCTTTGGACATCTGCACCGCTTTCTCCCACTTGTCAAACATTTCTTTACTCTTGGACTCCTCCAACTTGGGTGAGAAGACTGTTCGACCCTCCACATTGACATCCTTGAGCTCCTCAACACTCTGCCAAACTCCCACCGCAAGTCCGGCTGCGATAGCTGCTCCTAGTGCAGTCGTTTCTCTCATTTGAGGTCGAAGCACCGGTATCTGGATCAAATCCGCCTGGGTCTGGCTGCCTATCAGTATGGTCACAGAGGGAATCGAAAACATCATACTGACCTGCATCGTCAAATCTGAATTGCTCATACCGCCATCAACGGCAAGCTCCGCCAGCTTTTTGCCGGAATCTTTCTCCATCGCACTGAGAATGGCCTTGGTCTGGAAGCAGGTGGCTTCAAGAGTTGCACGGGCAATATGACCCCGTTTGGTGTAAGCGGTGATGCCGTCTTGAGGGAACATTAGCAAGATTACTTCGCTTTCAGGACATTATAACACTTACAGAGCGTGCCCCGTGCATCATCGATCCAATATGGCGCAAACAATCCACTGAACGCAGTGACAAACACAACCCCACCACTGTCTTCCACTTCTGATGCCAGCTGACTGATTTTGCTGGAAGATTCAACGAACCCAAGATTGTCGACGAGGAATTTGACACTTGAGCCTGCGACGGCTATACTACCTTCGAGAGCATATGCTCGCTTCCCTTCACCGAAGTCATAGGCAACAGTACCGAGTAGGCCATGACTTGAGAAGACAGGTTCGTCACCAACATTGTATAGAAGAAAACAACCAGTGCCATAGGTATTTTTGGCCAAGCCAGGAGTGAAGCCCTTTTGACCGACCAGGGCTGCTGACTGATCACCCAGACAGCCAGTAATGGGAGTGCCCCTCAGAACGCTGGATTCAAGTCGCCCATATGCCTCGGGGTCAGAGGAGCGAGTGATCTTGGGAAAGTGGATCTTGGTGGAATCGAGTCTGAAGAAATCGATGAGTGATTCATCGTAGTCCAGGGTCTTCAGATTCATGAACAGTGTCCTTGATGCATTGGTTGGATCCGACACAAACACATTCTTCTTGGGTCCACCGTTGAGCTTGTAAACTAGCCATGCATCAATCGTACCGAAGGCAAGGATCCCCTTTTCATAGGCCTCCTTCACCTTGGGTACGTTCTCCAGGAGCCAGAGTAATTTACCCACAGAGGGATAGGTGGACAACGGTAAGCCAGACAGGCCTGGAAGTTGATCAGCACCCAAGCGTCGCTTGAGTTTACGGATTAGAGCCTGGGTGCGAGTATCTGTCCAGACAATGGCATTGTACAATGGTTCTCCTGTTTCATGGTTCCAGACCACCTATACTCGGTACATCGGAAGCGGGTCAGTGATGGTAAAGAGCGATTGGCTCGCGATAGAGGATATCGGATCAGGGATTCAAGGATAGGAACGACAGGCCTTACAGTTGTCTCACGCTGATTCGTAATGCCAACGGCTTTGATATTGCTACTTGCATGGCCTTGATTCTCCAGGTCTTTGACAGCCCCGTCAATGCATTTCTCCACTGAGGAGATAATCTCCAAGGGATCATGTTCATGCCACCTAGGGGTCAGGTCAGCAACACACCTTCCCCGTGGAATGGCATGGCTTCAAGCCCTTCAACATACCCTGGTTGAGGATAGTATTGCTTGAACTCAATCTGATGGGATGCGACTGGCTCGCCGCTCTTGTTGAAGATGAGGAATCGACTGCTCGTGGTTCCTTGATCGATGGCTCCGACGAAGACCTGGTGCGAAGCTTGAGTGTCACCCATCTTGTTCCGAATGGCGGCCAACATCCAATGGGTTCTGCCTCTAGACTCTAGATTGGGACGATGGAGTAGTCGGGTAGATGGTTCTAAATTCTGGAATTCTCGGTGTATTCAACAAGAAGGAGAAGCTGAAACTTGGAGAAGCCGAATGGGTAGCGTAGCCTGTGAAGTCTTAATTCATGGTTGCAAAGCTCTCAAGCTCGACCTTCGCAAGAATATCTCTTGCAAAACGGATCAGCAATTCGGAGGAAGTAGGCCGAGATGCAGGGTGTATCATGAGGTTGTGGAGGATGATCAGGGAACTGACTGGAGACAGCCTAGAAAATGCGTGGAAGTTTGCAATCCGTCCAGGGCCACGTGAACTAGTCGTGAAGCTGATTAGTATGGCTGTTAGTGGTCCTCCCAACGGCCGCAGGCTAGTCCTATTCGGGTAGGTTTATGGCATTTTATTTCTTGGCGGGAAGGAAGTCCCTTGGGAGCCCCTTGGAGATCCTTGTGGGAGGCAGTTGGGGATGTGCAGAATCCGTATTCGCTGCCCGAGTCTATTTCCAGAGGCTTTTCGAGATGCACACAAAAAGACCAAGAGTTTATTCGGCCACCTCCCTACCTAAGTGATTGTCTGGGGTAAGCGGCTAAGGACTACGCCGGAATGAATCCAGCATAACATCTCAAGCCACCCGGTGGACTAGGTGAGTGCTAGCTACATTTGACCTACATTGACCTACATTGACAAATGGGCTTGGGCGGATACGCCTGGTCCCTCCCATGGGTGCCTATCCTGGTCCAAGCAGAAGTGCGAGAGGGGTTGCGGGCGGCACTGCAACATCAGCAATTTAGCGCACATCCAGCCATTGAAGATTCACAATTCATCATGCCATCGGCTCACCAAAGCGAGCACTGCCTTTTGTGCTTCAACCGGCACGTCTCGGATTCATGAGAAACATAATGATGGAGGCTGAGCTGAGCAATGGTCAGATGGGTGAACACGAGATGTAAAAAGAGGGATGAGAAGTGCCAGTCAGTGCCAGACATCCAGTGGCGTTTTCGAACCGACGCCGGCAAACGGCCTTGTTTCTTTCTGCGGGGTAACCGCTGGCCTCCTGGGCTCCTGGGCCTGTGGCATAGCCTCTTGACCTACTCCATACCCGGACTGCACAGATGCGAGAGGCGAAAGGCGAAAGGCGAGTGAATGCCAGTGTTGCTCTCGAGTCTCTCTCCTCATCAGCCGATATTGATGGCTTCTTACCGAGTCACGCCAGGGATGCCAGAGGTGTGGAGTATCCCATCACCCATATCCCTATCCCATTCGAACGGCGTACCGAGCCTTCCAACACTACAAGTCTACGAATCTCCGAGTCAATCAGTCGCCCTTGCCCTGCCTTAGACCCCCAGTAGTCCGAGCTATCTGCGGACCAGATTGGAAGGCGTACTACTTGTCCTTGTCTTCGACGTGGCTGGTTGTCATTTACGGAACACAGAAAGAACCACCGTTGAGATCGGCATTTGTTTCCTGTGCGAGGTACACCGTACCATCTGTCCTACACCACTCCCAAAGTTGGCCCTGGGTAATTTCAAACTCGAAAAAGACCGACTGCAAGCCGCAAGCGATCTTCCTGTTAACTCAATCTTTCTAATTTTCATCAGTCGGGAAAAGTAATGATGAAAGAGGCTGCCAGCCGATACTGCCAGCCTTCTCTGATTGGATGGAGCGGTGTTGGCAAAGGTCTCTCAAAGTCAATACTCCGTAAGCACGCCAACAACAGCCTTTACAAAACAGCGGGGGAGGCAGTTGTCAGCCGAACTCATCGCTGAGTCCGGGTCTCACGTATTGGCCTATTGGCCTATTGGCCGCTTGGACCGCCTGCCGAGCACCAAAAGTAGTTTACAAGGCCGCTCGAGAGTTCTCCTTACGTTAAGACGTTCATAGTCATCGATCGCTCCTTATTCATCTAGAAAGAGTCAATCTTGTCACAAGGCTCGACTGCGGTCGGGGATTGTTCTTGCTGGCTCCCGAATTATCCTGACCACCCTCGGCCTCGCTCCACCCGAGTTCCTCTCACAACCTATTCTCGCCAGCAAATCATCTCCATTCGTGCGATGTTACATGCTTCGAGAGGTGATGGTCTCTATCAACCCTGGGAATCCTACCTGCATCCCATTTCGGTCACTGGTGAACCATCACATATCAGTCACCCTGACTGGTTCAAATCCGCCCCTCCCGACTTTACCTTTTTCTCCGCAGCCACGGATCAGACCAGACCATAACCAAGACCCCAGTGTCTCGCCTCCAACAGTCTTGACCAGCAAGCAATAAAGGTCTCGCCCAGCCTCTCTTAACCCTTAAAGCTGACACAATGGCCTCTGAACATATTTCCACCACTCCTGCATCTGGTCCTGTTGTCAACCAACCTTCAAACATCATGGCTGAAAAGACTGAATCCCCGGCCTCCACACCACCGACTACTCACAACGAGGGTGTTGTTCATCGCACCTATCGCCACACCACCGTCGAAGGTCAACCAGGTTACTCAGAACATGGAGCTCTAGTCGACCACAAGGTTCCACAGGAAGATATTGTTCAGTCAGAACCCGACCTCCTATGGAGCAGAGTCAGGCACTATATGAGGGAGCCGTTCTCTGAGTTCTTTGGCACTTTCATCCTCATTCTATTTGGTGACGGTGTCGTCGCCCAAGTTGTCCTCTCCAAAGGACTAAAGGGTGATTACCAGTCCATATCATGGGGCTGGGGGTAAGTCAACTCTTTCAAGTTCCGTCCGCCTCGATCCAAATTCGGATTACTGACCAACCTGTTTCCTAGATTGGGTGTTATGCTTGGTGTCTATACGTCTGGCATATCAGGTGCACACATCAACCCCGCTGTCACCTTCGCAAATTGCGTCTATCGGAAGTTTCCATGGCGCAAGTTCTTCCCTTACATGATCGCCCAGGTCCTAGGAGCAATGTGCGCTTCGGCCATAGTCTATGCAAATTATAGGTCAGCCATTGATGTCTACGAAGGTGGCTCTCAAAGAACCGTACCTGGATACTCAGAGACAGCCACAGCCGGCATATTTTGTACCTACCCGGCCCCTTTCATGACCAAAACTGGTCAATTTTTCTCCGAATTCATCGCTAGCACCCTTCTTATGTTTCTGATCTATGCTCTTAAGGACGACGGCAACATCGGAGCCGGACCTTTAACGCCTCTAGGCCTATTCTTTGTCATTTTCGGCATCGGTGCTTGTTTTGGTTGGGAAACTGGCTATGCGATAAATCTTGCCCGTGATTTCGGGCCAAGACTGGTCTCATATATGATCGGTTATGGTCCCAACGTGTGGAGAGCAGGGGATTATTACTTCTGGGTAAGTAGTGTGCGGAAATTTTGGATAGACTAGAATACTGACTTTCCTAGGTGCCCATGGTCGCCCCTTTCTGCGGATGCACATTTGGTGGTTTCCTCTACGATGTATTCTTGTTCACAGGAGAGTCTCCAATCAACACACCAGGCCTGGGACTGTTGAGATTCACACAATGGAATAAGAAAACTTGGTCCAACACTCACAATTCCGCGGCATGAGCAGTAAACTTCCTAACGCTCAACTCTCCTTGCCATTCATAAAAAGATGGGGCATCGAGCCTTGGAAGATCCAAGGGGGTGAAGGATGATGTTTGGGTTGCTGCAGTTGGAAGAAGCTCAAGAGAATGAGTCTGGAGAAAAGATAACCCCCACTTTCAACCGGCCCAAGAAAAAACAAAAGAACGACGTTTCAGCGTGATGTATTTTATCCTCTTCATGATCAGACTTTGACTTGGACCCAGCAGCGAGCATGGGGACGAAAAGAAACCGCAGCTTAATGAGAATGTTTATGACTTTTGAGTTCTTTATTTCCGATGACTTTCGAATACTGGTAGAAATTTGACACATCTTAGCTCGCCACTTGACCTCCTCTTTTTCGAGGCACGAATAGTCTCGATTTTTGCAGAGCTGAGGCCACCAGGCCGTGTCCAGACTCCAGGCTGTATGGGGAGCACTGAATAGTCCTCAAAATCCACTCGATTGCCAGCCAACCAGGGAAACACTTCCATATTTTCCATATCTTCCTCGTCCTCCAAGTAGAGTCTGCCAGAATCGAGCTAGATCCAACGGGCGCCACCTACTTTCCATTCCACCATAGCCCCTACCATGAATGTCTATATTGGGAGTAAATCGATATTCCTAGGTGTGTACGGAGGACTCTCCATTGAAGGACGGACGCCACAAATCGCCGGTACGCCACACTTCCAGGACCAATCACGTGACTCACATCGGCTATCCTGCCTGCCTAATTAGATCAGTCCCCCCAATCCAGCGGGACTGGAGCCTTTCCCCGCTTGTGCGTCAGTCACTCCACCTGGACGGACTGATAGTCCATACGGAGGAGTACTATGTATATGATTATGAATGTATCCCCTCCGTGAATACGAGGGTAATTGCTCTTCGAGGTTGGCAATGCAATTTTGTCGCCTTCTTCAGAGATAAGTACCGAGGTAATATCTCAACGTTATACTTGGAGTCGGAGAGTGGATATGATACATAGGTGGTACTGTAGCGTGGACAACATCATCATCCGCTGTGACGACGACCTACGTGTTGCGGCCAAGCAGGTAGGTAGGTCACTTACAGCCTCTCGACACAACAATGTCATGAGATCCGCTTTTGCCTTTTTTTTATACGTGGTCAGTAGTCCCACAGCGCTTACCGTGACCTGCAGTGGGTGGTATAGAGCTGAACTGAAAGGCCAACGCAGTGCCCAGTGCCCCAGCCTGGTGGCCGGCGGCAATATCGTCGGGCAGGCTGTCAGTGAGCGGCTCTATGAGATCTTAATGGTATAATCTTTCTTATGTATGCTCTCGAGGAGCGACGGCTACTTGGGCTGGACCCAGGTGGATGGATCCACGTGGTCCTCTTCCTAGATGCTGCCTAGCGACTCCAACACACGCTTTCCATCCACAGTGAGTTCCCACATTTCGTACATCCATTTCCTCAATTCATCCAAGGAGAGCCATCCTGGACTATGATTTTTGTCACGTCGCCTGAGGTTCGTATTTTTCGGACTGAAATGAGCGTGACGCAGATGAGCGGCAGCGTTGTAATTCGCCCCATAAATTTTCTGGTTTCGACAAGCTGATGTAAGTCTTAATTAGCATCAAATCTCAACAACGCAGGTGGGTCCTAAGCACTGACCTTTACAGTTGGCAAGAAATGTTCCTCCAGGTTCAGCCTCAATACAAATCCAAACCTTTCTAGCTTGGTGCTTATCGTAGAGGTGTCGATGAAGTTCATGTAAACCGTGAAAGCCTTGCGGCTGTTCAGTGCAAAATTTGCAATACACGGTGTTACGAGGGTCTTCTTGCCCCGAGGCGAGCGCACTACCGGCCTCGTAAACCAAACTGCTGTTTTCTGCTGTCAGGGGCACATATTTGTCTGTTGTCGATGGTGGTCCCCATGGTGGTGCTAGATCACTGCGGGAGGTATCAACTGGAGGCGGCTTTTGTCTTTGGAGCCCAGTCTGCTGGCGAAAACTGGTGTTGAAATCCGTTTCCGAGCTTTCGTCGAATTCAGAGAACGGGAGATGTCGATTATCATAGTCAGAACCCCTTTGAAACCCTCGAAGAGCCTGTATAAGATGCATGTCGTCTCTTGGGTTAGGTGGTGACTGTGTTACTCGTCCTTTCTGCTGAATGGCAGGCGAAGGCAATTGCAGGCCATCGCGGACTGTCGCCAGGTCACTGATGCTCTTCCAATATTTTGTCCACCCCTCGTTGCGTTCGGATTCGGAATCGTGTGGGTGATCTTTGTTGTAGGCCTCTTGACATGCAATAAAGAGTTGCATGAGCCCTGTGTTCTGTCCTGCCTCCATAGCCAATATCTGATTCGGTTCTGATCTGGTAGGAAAACATACCACTTCATGAGACTCCGTTGACTGACCAGGCTTCTCTTCATCAGCAGGGTTGGAAACTGAGTCTGAGGTTGTGAAGACAATCTCTTCTTCCAATGGAAGTGTCTCGCCAAGTGGGGTTGAACGCTTCTTCGAGAGTTCTTGTACCGCCCAGCCGGACGGTCCAATCTCGTCGATGCTGGTTATGCTGGTGTCGTCCCCACTATCGTCATCTCCTATAGGCGGCAAAACTATTAATGCGGTCTCCTCTAAATGCTGCCCAACATGAGTCGTGTAATCTCGTTTGGACGTAAATCCTTTCTTCAGGCATAGTTGACAGGTAGCTTGCGCAAAATCCTGGTGTTGAAGCCGTCGACACTTTGAAAGTGCCACCGTTCGTAGGGCTGATGTCGCAACACTATGTCTATCTCGCAAATGAGACCAGAACTCCTGCTCGTCATACAAGATCTCACTACAGAGAGAGCAATGGTATGTCAGGATGGACATATGGTGATCTAATTCATGCTTTACCCAAGTCTCACAGTCCTTATATACCGTGAATGGCTCAGGACATTCCGCCCAGGTGCAAGTGTACGGCTGGAGATCATGATATACATGTCGTCTGAATCGTCAGTTGTTCGAATTGTACTCGGAGAATGGCAAATCTACTTACTTCCACGAAGGTCGTGATAGGCAGCAAACGGAGTCTGAACAGAATGGGCAAGTGAACGGTTCCCCCCAGGTAACAATTGGTGGTTGAGGGACACGCAAAGCATCTCTAGCACTGCTGTTGGTGCTGCTGGCAAATGATCGACCAGAAGCTACAGATTTTGCAGGAGCATAAGTCGTTTGTAAAGAGCTTCCAAGTGCTGAATCTTGGAAAAGGGAATAAGGTTTGAAGAAAGACTTCGCTCCCACAGGCTGTGCGGCAAGCCCTGGTTTCACATCAACGGCCTCATCGCCACTCAAGACGTTACGTATTCGCTCGTGCCGCTGCCAATTAGCTTCTCCCAGGCGATTAATGACCTCGGGGTGAGCCGCCGGAAACTTCTCCAGAACATGGCCAACATATCGAGAGGCTTCGTGAGTGACTGATGTAAGTTCGGGAGAAGTTCTCCTGATGCGGCTGCTGAATTTATGCCTGTAAGCTGCCTCCAGGGTGGGCATAAGCTCCATGAGCATGGAGACGTCGTGGCGAACCATGTTGACACATCGGCTTGCAGGACGCCACACTCCCCCTGCCGCAAGAGCTCGGGGATCGTAGTCTGTGGAGGCATCTGATTCAGTCGACGACTGATCGTCACCTTCATCAGGTGCCAAAGTAGACTCAGCACGTGCGATAAGCTTTCGTAATAGACCGGTGGACGAGTTCATGGACGCTTCCGGCGCGGTGGAGAGGGCGTTTATATGCCCTGGGTCATCTTATGCGAGTCTCAGTCTGTGCGCTACAAAATAGGGAGGGACGATACTTGACAGAAAAGTCGTGCCGACGCGTACTAGATGCTTGAGTAAACACTGAAGCAGCTCTTCATCATCCAGGCAGGCCTCGAGCTTGCCATGCTCAAAACATCTCCCGAAGAGTCCGAATTGGGTGACAACGTCTGTAGCCGTCTTTCGAATCCTTCGTGGACAGCTTCTGACGATTGCGATACTTTGACAAAGCAGTGACAATTGTTCAGCGCACGCATCGTACAAGCGCCTCGTAAGATTTGTATCAGACAGAGAATCGATCTCGTCGGTGTCTGCGTGCGGCGTGGAGACTGCGTCGCCGCCAGTTTCTAGCAGCCATTGCTGGACAGTAGTTGTGAGAGCCAGCCGCTGGTTATCGGACATGCCTTGGAGTTTCTGGGAAGACTTCCTGATGCGTGAAGGTTAGAATTGGTTGACCCCGAGACTTCCAGCCTCCATGGTTGATCAGGCTCGCTCCAGCCAAGTGTAACAGTGGTGCCGATGGTTCTGGGCGGCGGCTGAGCACGCGGGGGCAGTGCAGGCGGCTACCCTGCTGCCAAACGACAGCTGTGTTGAGATGCAGCCGAACTGCAGGGAGTCCTGCAGCCACCATCATGCTCGAACAAGTCAGGCGTCAAGACAGAACCTGATTGACAGGAGCTGTGCGGCCTTAAGTAGGTTGGGCTGCGCAGTCCTGTTTGTTGCAGCCATGGACAAAATTCCATGGACCTTTAGTTTCCTCTTGCATAATGGCCGAAGCAGCTGGAGTGGCCCTTGGTGTAGGATCGCTCATCATAGCTGCGATACAAAGCTACCAAGTAACCAAAGACCTGCTGTCCGGTTTCAAGCACGCGCCCAAAAGACTACGAGACTGTCGGAGGCAGGTCCAAATGGCAGAACTCGCCTTCCGGAAGGCCAACCAGAGATTTCTAAGCCATTGCATTGATGATTGTAATGCAAAGAAGATGCTCGCCGACCTTCAGAGCCCACTCTGGCACAGGCAGGATGTCTTGTCTAGTTATAAGGCCTTACTAGGTGATGACCAGGAATGCTTCCAAGAAGCTGCAGCCCTGGTTGTCGATAAACTTGGCTTCCTGCAAAGACAACTGCAGACCTTCTCTGTGCCTGCAGATGCCTCGGTGAAGGTAATGAAGCAGCAGCTGCGCTTTGCTTTCAAGCAGTCACGAGTGGAGAAACAGCTGTCAGAGTTGATGGACATCACCCAGACTTTTGTGGCTTTGGTCTCGCTTCTCCTGCAGCAGTCGGAGAAGATCGAAAGCGCCAATTCGATTCTCTCCTCGGCTCGCGTTGCCAGTACTCTACAGCGTTTCAGAAATGTCGAGAGAAGCGCGGAAGATCTTTACCGGGCACTAGCAACGGCATGCAAAGATCATGAGATTCACAAAGCTATTCTCAATCTCAGTCCCGATTGTTCTGACAGCCAACGGACGCGCTTTACACTCGCGTTTAGCCAGAATAGCCTCCATGACAGAGGTCGCGATCTAAAGACCCAGTCAATATGGCTTACTGTACAATCAGCCTTCACCGAAAGTGCTCAGGCAACCGCACAAACTACTGGTCTGGTGGCAGCTCGCACGAAGCGCCCGTATCCAGAGATTTCGAATAGCGATGATTGCCAGAAGCCGACGAAGGCCAAGCAAAAGGTGCGATTTCAAATGCCGGAGCCTTTGAAGAGACTGAATCAACGTTTATCAATTCCTCCACAGCCAAGCACTCCGTCATTCCTGAATTTGTGTAAGAATGGTAAGATATGCCATCATCTTGCCAAGTTTCACGGTCTAGTACTACCAGCAGATGAAGCCATTGGCTATTTGGATCTTTCGTGTGGAAGCAAGCACCTGGTATATCTGAAACCTCAAACGAATGCCATCCTCACAAAATCAGCTGTGTCAGAGATGAGAACTCTGCAGCAAGTCCTCGCTCACAATAAAACTAGCGATATGGAGGATGAGCTGCCACTACAACACAGGCTGGATCTAGCTCATAAGCTTGCCACTGCCGTCCTACAATTTCACGCAACCTTATGGCTGCCGAGTGTATGGGATAGTCAGAGAATTTTACTGTCAGAAGACCCTCCCTCTGATGCTACAGACGGAATTCGCGCACCAGAACTATACGCCATGGCGCGAATCAACAAACCTTTGCCATATCACCAACCACCCTCAGCCACCCCTAGTCAGTTGGTTGTACGCAATCAGCTGCTCTTCAGCCTAGGTATCGTTCTCCTAGAGCTCGCCTACCAGCGTCCTCTCGCATCTCTCACGAGTGACCTGGACAGAATCAACATACTGCCTGAAGATGTTCCATATCGAACCGCGGACCGACTCGCCAATCGTGTGAGCGCAAAGCTTGGTGCAAACTATGCGGAACTGGTTCGTAAATGCGTACACTGTGACTTTGGCAGCGGGTTTGACCTGAAGCAAATGCGGCTGCAAGAGGCATTCTATCGATCTGTTGTTTGTGAGCTAGACAACCTGGTCAAGAGTCCTAGCTGGCTATGTACTCCTGTGGCATGACATCTCAAACTGATGACACTGCTGGATCAACGAAGGTCTCCCCAAGTCGACAATTCCGGTATCGAGTCATTTCATGCTCAACTGCTGAGCACCCCCTTTCAAGCACGGCTTTTGTCGGAAAATTCAGCCTCCCATTCTCTTCTTCGCCACATCCACCTTCCCCATCTTCTACCTCCATCGCTCTCAGCTCTTCGGCTATAAAAGGCACCATAGCCACCACAGTCTCCTTGGCCGGCGACACTTGGCTCACCACGGCAAACGAGATGGTGCTATACTATTATTTCAAATTAAACAATATCGCTTTGAACTACTTGGCTCCCTAAATTGAGGCTGAAAGCTCATTTCCTCTTATCAGTGCCACTGTTAGAATTGCGACAAATGATGAGCATTGTCGATAGGAAGAGGTCCAATCTTCGGTCTGTTCCCGTCGGATGCACTTCATCTCACCCCTGTCGTCACCACCCAACCCAGCTATATGCGCGGTGTGTATCGACTTAGGGATCCTAATGCTTACCAGCTGTAGAACTGTAGCCCCAGTCCCCTAGGGATCGCCCAACACGAGAAGAAAATCTAGTCATTTCATAAGTAGGAATCTGGGCCGCACAATGTAAGATGGATATTATATTACTTGAATTTTCATATATTATCGCTGGACTCTATATTTTTGCTCACGTTCACTCCATGATCCGTGATAAATACCAGTGACACGGCCTCTCTTTTGATCCTTCATCTCGAATCGCATCCGGTCACGGACTGAACAGCCCTCACGAACGCAGATGGCGAACTAGGAACTCTGGGAGACAACGTGTGGAGGGAGGTAAGGTAGAAATTAGACCGGCGATAGGGTTGTGAATATCTTGAGTCTGCGCTTTGTCAGACCATCAAGTCCTTGCACTCGATGCATAGGCGTCCGACTGCTACGGTAATATATGACAAGAACCAGACGCTTCCATCGGTGGCCTCTGGTCGAGCCAAACCATGATATCTTCGACTGATTGTATATCTCTCCAGATGCACCGCTCAAGCTCATCCCACAATCAGTCTCTCGTGAAACGTCCGTTCATTTCGTTTGAGCCAGGCTCGAGTCTGCCAGAATTTGGCTGGTATCTAGGGAACCTTTCAATTTCATTGAAAGAAGTATCTCTTTTATCTTCCTTGCACCGACGGACAGGCCCACGACGCGATTTTCAGTGAATCTCGGAAACTATCCACCAAGGTCGTAATTCAATGTGATTATTCAGCTGTCATACGAGACGGAGTATGTTTGCGGACATTGTGAACTTTGATTGCGGAGATGCCTTCTTTTGTGCGGTATTTCAACCCGTGATTGTTTTGCGACCTGTGGCGAGCGGCGATGGGGTTCCACTAATAGAGGGAGAAATGATGGCTGTCGTTTAATTCACTGATTCGTGCTGCTACTGATCACTAGAGGAAAGGAGCAGAATATGACTATCGCCTGTACCTCAGTCTTCTGGTGTAAATTCTAGCTGTGGATAATGACTCGGGTTTCAAAGCTTTCCTGGTCATGAATCATGCTTTTCCGAGTTCTTCATCGCATCAACCTTGTCACGCATCGACTTGAACTGTTGGGCTGCCTCTTCAGCAGTTCGGCTTCTCAGTGGAACATTTACGCCCTTCTGGACAGCTGGGCGTTCGCCGATCCTCTTCATCCATTCGTCCAAAGCAGGCCATTGGCGAACGTCAATATCCAGAAGCAGAAAAGCAGACCTCAACCAGGCATAGCTTGCAATGTCTGCGATGGTGTACTTCTCGCCCGCCAACCAGGTGTGGGTGTTCAATCGAGATTCGAGCACACCGAACAGTCGTTTGGCTTCATTGACATATCTGTTTATGCTGTAGGCAGAGTAAGCCCCCGCCATAGCTCTGAAATGTTCCGCTTGTCCCTGTATGATTGATTAACCCAAAGATCATCTTCGCATGGGAAACTTGCCAGCATTGGGCCAAGGCCGCCCATCTGCCACATCAGCCACGACACCATTTCGTAGTACTCCCGGCCGCCGTGAGGATAGCTGATCTTGTGATCCTTGTCATAGTGCTCCGTCAAATAGAGCATAATGGCACCGCTTTCGAATATACTCATGTCACCATCCTTCAAGGCCGGAATGCGTCCATTAGGGTTGAGATCAAGGAACCAATTTTCTTTCTGCACATTTTTGGCGATATCAATGGCTTCGGTCTTGTATTGAACGCCGAGCTCTTCCAGTGTGATGGCAGCCTTATGACCGTTAGGCGTTCCCCAAGTGTAGAGAGTCAGGTTGTGATATGGTGGTGGGCCACACATCTTGCCGTAATGAGGAGAGAATGGAGTTGAAAATGATGCTCTGTAAGCCTGTTGTATAGTACTTTTTGAGCCCGTGGTGTTTAGCCGGATTGCAGAGCGACAAGTTGGGCTGGAAAGAAACATGGTTGGAATGAGGACCGCTCAATACTTTTATACAAAGAGTGGTTTCCAAGGACACAAGAACTTCTCTAGAACCTTCGTACCGGGGCAGCTTAGGAAGCAAATAACGTTAGAACCACCAGGTAAATATTCGTAGATCGTATGCAAGCGGAACAGAGGCAGATGTGCCACAGTGATGTCACCAACTTTCCTATCAAGCCTTGTGATTGGGTGGCTGAGCTCAATTTCGCTAGTACCTGATCCTAGAAACCCGAGGGCCATCCTTTTAATCTGGCCTATTGTAGGTTCGGTGGAAAGCTATAGTACATATGCTCTTCTCCCTCAAGGGGTTGCAGTTCCTTTGCTTCCTCCCGGGCTCGTGGAGAAAGATACTAATAGTATGAACGAACCTTCGGGGTGGTATTTCCTGCTTCACAAAGCATTGACGGCTCGTAAGTCTCCTCAACAATTTGCTCATGACATCGATGTCGTTTCAACCGCCTCAGTCTTAGAACCAAAATCATCACCTCATTCACAATCGACCGCATTGATGTGTTCTTGGGCGGATGGTGACGCTATACCGTCGGTAGGAAAGACTGCCGAAAGAGGTAGTGGAAGACCCACTGGGTGCTCGCCGCAGTCGGGGACCAGCGTAACTGTACTTCTGTTTAACGCAAGGAAATGGTCTGAGCTTTGGCCTGGCTATGATCGGAAGCTCTGCGTAAAAGAGGAGGTCAGCATCACGATGTTGCCTCCCGGCTCGCTTACTAAAAAGACAGGGGCGATCTCGTAGGATTCTCGGGCGTGGTCGCGGTTGTCAAGGATTACGGAATCATTTTCAGGGGTTGAGCAAGCGTATCGGATAAGCTTTTCGGCTGTTCCTCACGGTCAGGAACGGAGACTAGTTTAGAGGCAAACGGGGAGAGAAGTAGAAATAGCTGGTGTTAAGGGGTCAGATCGAAGTTTGGAGCAGGGATTGGAACATGATCACTGTGTAACAGGCTACCTCCCACATGAACAGCTGCACTGCCAGTAAACTTGTTGTAGGCTACTTATTCCCAGCTGGCCTGCGCTAGAGTGATGTACTGAAGGAGTACTTAGGCACATCCCGCCGCAGTCATAGAAAGCGCTGCTCTGAAAGTACGCGTGTGGTGATAGTGACTCTAGGCCGCCTGTTTTGGCACCATTACGATCTGGCCCGTGACCAGGTCTCCATACGGTAAGGTACTCTGGCCTTTGATGCCCTGACCGATACCGAGTTTTGCTCACGTAAAAAGCATATTGATACGTTGCCTTGATTATGGAACGACGTCATTATACGCCTAGTACTAGCCCAAAAAGAGTTATGTAGTCTATCTGAATTTCGGGTATTAAGAGCGGCAAAGCACTTCGTCCACCCTCAACAGCAGATTTTCACATTGCTCACGATATCAGCGTCTTCTCCGTAGCGTAGGCATTCGGCGTGTCGCTGAATAACATATCGCTCTAAATTGAAGCCCATTAGCCAATTCTCGGTCATTGGGCAAATAAAACGAGCTTAGCGGTCGAGTGGCGAATTTGATGCGAAACTTCCTCTCTGTACCAGACGTTCTTTCTATCGACCATTACACATGGAGAGTGACCCTTTGCTGATCGGGCCATCGTCTATACATATGTAAAGGGTTGTGGCGATAATGGTATTGACATGGACTAATCTATCCATAAAAGGAACAAACAAAATCCTACCCCTGATATCCGCCGATATTCTTATCTGATAGAAGCCACTGTGATTTCAATTTTGTTGTTATGGCGAAGTTTCAGAACTGAGCTGAGGTCCCCTGAGGGTTTTTCCCGCTTGCGGCTTAGTATCCTATGGTGAGGCCTTTTCCTTCGAAAGCGATACCGATCAACTTAGGTAACATCTGCACTCTGTTGACATATCTGTGGCTCATAATCAGACGCGGCTAAGTTCAAGCGTAACGGCTTACAATATCAAGCCTACAACTCAGGCCCGTAGTGCAATTCATGCCCAAGCTCGCAAAAGGAAGTCGAAGTTATCGCTCCTCCTGTGGAGAGCCAATATATCAAGCCGCAATCCATCGTGGCCTTCAACATCATTTTCAAAACAACAACTTCATCTGTGCAAAATGTCGAATTTGAAAGCTTCTCGCCCACTATCCGTCTCTCAAGCTATTTCACAACGCCACAGCATCCACGCTTTTGTTCGCGACCGACCAGTTCCACGGCAAATTTTAGAAGAAGTCTTTAAGGTAGCGCAAAACTCAGCGTCCAATTTTAATATACAGCCATGGGAGGTCAAGGTTATCAGTGGTGAGAAGTTGTCACAGGTTCAAGACAAACTCGTCAAGAGCCTTGAAAATGGCATGCCTAAGGAAATGCTGGAGCCTCCCGCGAAATTTCGAGATCGAATCGAAAAGCAAGGAAGAGTCCTCCATGGCGAGGGCTTCGGGATTGCGCGCGAGGACAAAGCCGGCCGCCACGAAGTGCTTAAACTCAACTTCAAAAGCTACAGAGCACCCTGCATGGCTCTTTTTTGCATGGACAAGGGACTCGCCACCCCCGACGTGGCTTCTGTTG
>Ga0105239_10003162_pt1 | contig 20399 bp, 25 predicted proteins | sample KBSC44metaG_FD_92761 | JGI IMG/M metagenome (GOLD analysis project Ga0105239, IMG submission 92761) | Corn rhizosphere microbial communities from Kellogg Biological Station, Michigan, USA - KBS C4-4 metaG | ecosystem: Host-associated > Plants > Roots > Rhizosphere > Soil | place: Michigan, USA... | reverse complement strand
GCTACCCGGCCGCGAACGATGTCCCCGACTTCGCGTTCGCGCAGGTCTGAGCGTTTGTCCGGTTTGACGTCCTGGATGCCGTCTAGTGCGATCAGTCGGACACCACGTTCGGTAACGTCGGCGGCGGCCTGCTCAGCGAGGTCCGCCAAGGTCATGCGGGCCGGGGCGCGGACGTGCAGAGGTGCTTCGGCGACTGGGCCCATGCGGCGGGCCAGCCGTGCCCAGTCCTCCTCGCTCATGGTGCCGCTGGCCATGTGGAAGAGGGCCACGCGGGCTTCGGCGGCTAGGACCCGACTGAGGAAGTCCCGCCGGGTTTCCTCGAGGGTGAACACAGCAACCGGAGTGCCGTCCTTGATGGCGGTGCGCCGGATGATGTCGCACAACAGGGTTGTGCGTCCGATGCTGGGCCGGGACGCCAGGACGGTGAGGGTTCCTGGCATCAGGCCGTTGGTCAGCGTGTCCAGGTCGTGAAAGCCGGTGGCGTGGCCGGCCACCTTGGAACTGGAGCGGCCTTCCAGACCGTCGAGCACGTCCTCCCAGCCGCAGGTTACGCACAGGCTTGCGTTGGGGTGATCGTGTTCAAGTTCCAGGTCATCGGCCATTGCCGCCTCCTAGTGCGGACTTGGCTTCTGCATACAGGGACTGGCCTTCTCCGGGGACTACGGTCACCGGCCGGCCTTGGCCGTCGTGGTGGCATTTCACTGTCTCGAAGTTGTCGTTGAACGCCAGGCCATCCGCGTCGCACCGGTCACAGTCCCGGATAGCCGCAGACCGCCGATGCCCCGCAGCGGGCCCCACAGCCCCGCTGCGGGGCTTTCGGGGCGGATCCAGGGGCAGGAGCCGGAGACGGGTCAGAACGGCCGCAGCGGGGTTTCTGAGGCCTTCGGGACGTGTGGTGATGGCGTGACTGAGGCTATCGGCCGTCCACCCGTGGCGTAGCCGCTCGGCCACCTCGGGCACGGCCTGGGCAGTCTGGACCGGATTCTGCCGCCACTCTGGCGGCAGCAGAGCGGTCAGCAACTGGCGAGCTTCCTGGATCACCTTGTTATCTGGATCCGCCGCCGCCGAGTTTTCCGCAACCTCGTCCGTGCGCTGGTGAGGTACAAGATCACCGGCGGCGGAGGAGGGTTGATCTTTGGACTGAGTTACAGGACTGGGTTGGGGGACTGAGAGTCCCCCCCCGGGGGACTGAGAGTCCCCCCCTCCGGGGACTGAGAGTCCCCCCTCCGGGGACTGAGAGTCCCCCCTGTGGATAACGGTCGGGCCGGACCTTTCCAGGCGTAGCGCTTCAACTTCTGAGCTGCGCTTTTGCCCCAGATCCGACCGACGGCGCTTGGGTGGAGCGGTGCCGATAGCAGGTCGGTTGTCCTGGGTTAGTGGGGGCAGACCACGGTGTCGCCGCTCCTCGTTGACCCGGGCCAGCCGCTCGGCGCCGTACCAAGACGCCGGGATCAGCAAGTCGTAGACCACGGGCCGCACGTGAGCCGGAATGTACCGGGCCGCGCCCTGGTCTCCGGGCCTGATCAGGCCGCGCTCCTGCATCGCCTTGAGCTTGCGCTGAACGGTTTTCACGTCGCATAGCGCGATCCGGGCCATCGTTCGGCGAGATGGGAAGGCGTGGCAGCCGTCAGAGTCGGCCTTCCCGCCCAGTGCGGCCAGGATCAGCCGCTCGGTAGTGTCGGCGGCCGGGCTGTCGTTCAGCGCCCATTCCGTGGCCTCGAAGCTCATCGGGCCACCGTCCGAGTGACACGGCACGAAGCTGTGGCCTGGCCGACATGTTCGTTGAGGGTATTGCTCGGTACGCTCAACAGAGCGCACCTCCTTCCGGCGTTGTGAGGTTGTCGCACCGACGTGAGCGGCCTGCCAGGGCCGCTTGGTCAGCGGAGCCGCCCCGTGCCTGGGGCGGCTTTCTGCTTGTCTGGGGACCCATCCTGCTCCGCAGCACGGCGGGTCTGCTGGTGATTCACGGTCTGAGCCGGTGGCGTGTCGCCAAGGCCGGCTAGGTCTTCGGCGGGTTCTCGGCGGCGGCCAGGGCGACCGGCCACGTCGCGGTCTCGTCGCGGTCGATGTCGTAACCGACCTTGAACTTCGCCCCGGACATCGAGGTCTGGTTCACCTCCACGATCTTGCCGGGCCGCGTGCCGGACTCGGCGGTGCGGGTGATGATTAGCAACGGGACGTTGCGGCTGATCTTCAACGCGGACGCTTCCGGGCGCTCGGGCATCCGGGTTGAGACGTCCTCGCGCCAGGCCAGCGGGCCGTGACTCATCTCCGGTTCCTCCAGCCGGTCGTAGATGCCGCCGGGGCCGGTGTGGGCTTCCGCGAGGATCGTGTCGCGGGCGACATCAGCCGGGAGGTAGCTCACCGCGATCTGGAGTGGCGTGGACGGATCCGGACCCAGGATGCGGTAGCGGATCAGCACTTCCGCGTTGGGCGCGACGCCCAGGAGCTCAGCGATGTCAGCCGGGGCAGGTCCCCAGCTCCGTGTGGGTGTCTTGACCGGCGACCAACTGGCTGAGACGCGGTTGAAGTAGTAGCCCAGCTCATCGCGGTAGACAATGCGACCGCGGTCGATGCGCTGAAGCTGCTGGCGATCCAGGACAACCAGGCCAGTGCCCCTTATGGGCTTGACTCGACCCTCGATCTCCAGAATTCCCAGCGCCTCGCGGAGCACGGCCTGCGTGGTGCCGTAGTGCTCCTTCAGCGCGACGTAGCCGCCGGGGATGACCGAGCCGACCGGGAACTCCCCTGAGTCAAGGCGTCGCCGCAGGTCATCGGCGATTTCCAGGTACCGCATGGGCGGGGACATCAGACTCCTTTGGTGAGTCGGGATCGGGCTCTCCCAAGAGGCTATATGCATAAAGCTTGACAGTGCTAGTCGGGCTGAGTCATGCTCGACTCAGCACACTGACTCGGCCCGTCACAAGCCCGTGACGTGCGACGACGCCGCAGGATTAGGCCCCTGCGACGTCGTCTTGCCGCACCGCTCCGCTACCACGGAGGCAGTACAGCCATGTCCATCCTTCCGCATGTCCCTGGGCACGACGACGACCGGCGGCTTGAAGCCGTCGGTCGCGGCGTGTCCGAGTCCGAGCTCGCCATGTCGCAGCGCGCTGAGCTGCACGTGGACCTGCCGGATGCACAGCTCGGCGAGCTGGCTGCCCGGCGCGACCACGGCTCCGTCTGCCTGTGCCCGACCTGCACCGAGACTCGGCTTGGCGCCGAGGTGGCCGTCCGGCCGCAGGCCACCGTGGTGGTCCCGGCCGAGCGCATTGTGGTTCACCCGCCTTACCCGGGCGCCGTCGACCACGTCATGACGCTGGCCGTCTACGAGGTTCCCGCCGGGGGTGCGCGATGACGTCAACCGCGTTCCTGCCCGGTGACCGGGTGGCCTGGTACTTGACCTACGTTGGCCGCATCTACAGCGGCGCCGTGGAGGTCGTGGCAACCAGCGCGGACGGCGACGTCGCCCGCGTCCGGGTCGAGGGCACCGGCGAGCTGACCGTCGTGGAGTGCGAGCGGCTGTCGCTGGTCCCGGACTCGCGTCCGGCCGCCGTCGAAGCCGCGCTGTCCCTGGTCGGGCTGCTCGCCGAGGTCCGCGCCGCCCTGGCCGCGAACGACCCGGCCGAGAACGCCATGACGCTGGCCTCCGTCGAGGCTGGCCTGGCCCGGCTGCTGGCCACCGGCCCCAAGGAGGTGGCCCGGTGAGCTGGCACACCAAGCACTTTAAGGTGGCCCGCCCGACTAGGCCGGACACCCGGCCCGGCGGGCCGACTGAGGTCCCGGAGAAGGACCCGAAGCGTCCCGGGGGCAACTCTGGTCGCCGGGCCTCGAAGTGGACGCGGCAGCCCTTGGAGGCGCCGCGCCCGGGAAGGCCGGGTGCCCGATGAGCACCCGCGCCCCGATGCCGCTGCCCCCATCCCCCGTCGACGAGCTGGTTGACGCCTGGCGTGAGGCCAAGGACCGCCACGCCCGGTTGGAGAGCCGCTGGCCCCTGGTCCGGCTGGTGCTGTGGCCGATCGCGCTGGCCGCGATCGGCCTGATCGCGGTGAACGCCCACGGGCCGCTGGCCTGGATCCCCGCCGTGGTCGCTACAGCCGGGATCGTCGGCGCCACGGTCCACACCGGCCTGATGAACCAGGCCGCCGGCGACATCGCCGAGGCCTGGACCGGGCTGCGCGAGCACACCGGCCTGACCGACTCCGAGCTGGAGCGGCTGGTCCAAGACGACGAGATCGAGACCGAGGAGGTGGCTTGAGATGAGCACGACGACCGAGATCAAGACCGTGAACAAGGAGAGCTGGGCCTCCAAACGGGCCTGGCTGGTGATCCTTCTGTTCGCGCTGGGCTTCTCCGCCTGGAGCCTGTTCACGATGGCCCGCTCGCTGGGCGCCCCGACCTGGCTCGCGATCGGCGCCAGCGCGGTGTTCGACGGCGCGGCGATCGTCCTGGGCGACCAGGCGCACCGCGCCCGCCTGGAGGGCGACTCCGCCCTGGCCGAGCGGCTGACCGTGGTAGCCCTGGTGGGCTGCTCGGCCTGGCTGAACTGGCAGCACGCCCGGCACGTCGGGTGGGGCTCGTTCGGGCTGCTCCCGGCCGCCGCGCCGGTCGTGGCCGAGGTGCTGTTCGAGCTGCGCACCAAGTTCGCGCACCGGCTCCATCTGCGGGCTCAGGGCCTGGTCGCGCCGCGCCTGGTCCCGCTGGGCCGGTGGGCCTGGATCGTGTTCCCGGGCCGTGCCTGGGCTGTGATCAAGTCGCAGATCTCCGGGCGGCTGGACGCCATCGAGGAGGCCGCCAACTCCGGTGAGCTGCTGATGAACGGCGGATGGGTGCAGGTCGAGGCCCGTGCGGTCCAGACCCACGGCCGCCCGGCGCAGGACTCGGCCCGCGTCGACGAGCATGACCAGGAGCTGCCCGCCGCGCCGCGTCCGGCGCTGCCAGCGTCCGCGCCGGTGGACCTGTCCGGCGTCTTCCGACTTACCCCGGTCGCCGAGATGGCCGCGACTCAGGCGCCTGCCACGCCCGCCCCGGTGCCGTTCCTGGCCCCGTCCGCCGTGCCGCAGACCGTGGTGGAGCTCGACGAGGACGACGAGGAGACCGCCGAGACCGAGCCGAGTCCGGTGCAGGTCGAGGCGAGTCTGCCCGAGTCGGAGACCGCGCCGGTGCGGCACGCCAACGTCCGGACCCGGGTCGCCGCCGCGCATAGTAAGCCCGCGCGTCGGGCGAACCAGATCACCGCCCGGATCGGCGGCGCCGACACCGACCAGGCCGCGCGGATCTGGCGTGAGACTCAGGCCCCGAACGGCGGGCGGCTGTCCTCGCGGCAGCTCGCCGAGCTCACCGGCCTGTCGCAGTCCACCTGCACCCGCCTGATTGCCCAGCTGAAGAAGGCCGGCGACGAAGTCGCGGCCTGACCTGACCCCACCCATGAAGGACCCCGGGCGCGGCGGTTGCCCCCGCCGCGCCCGGTCTTGCGAGGAGGATCGCGTGAACTCCCCAGAACAGATCTACCCGACTGGCCCCGAGCCGGAGTACGACGACCACGGAAACCCCACCCCAGAGTGGCAGGCCGCCTACGACGCTTGGCTGGACGAGGGCCTGGACGTCGACGACGTCGACGAGGGCCAGGACGGTGACGACGCACAGGTCATCACTTTCCCGCGCCAGCCCGGCACGGCCGCCAAGGCCGGCCCCGCCGTCGTGACGCCCACCGTGCCGACCACGGGCCTGTGGCATCACGTCGGCGCCGAGCTCGGCGAGCTCGCCCGCGTCGGTCGTGCGAAGTGGGCCGACGAGGCTGAGCGGCGCCGCGAGCTCCGTGCCGAGATGCGCCCGCAGGTCCGCGACGCCGAGAAGGCGCTGCGCAACGCACGCAAGGCCGACCCGGAGCGGATCAAGGCTTCCACCCACGCCGCTGAGCGGCATCTGCGCCGGGTCAGGCGTGAGATGCCGCAGCCGCTCGGGCTGGTCGCGGTCGAGGCCTTCGTCGTGGTGGTCGTCGCCGCCGTCATCGGCGGGCCGCGCGTCCCGCTCGCGGCGTGGCTGTGGGCGGCGTTGTTCGGCACTACGGCCCTGGCCGTCGGAACGGCCCTGCTCATGTGGCGTGCCAAGCGGCGGCCGCAGGGCCTGGTTCCGACCGCCGAGGAGCGGGCGCTGCTGCGCCGCCTGGAGGCGGCCTGGTGGGTCCGCCATGCCGCCGACCGGGGCCTGGGCGGCACCGTGCCCGGCGTGGCCCGGCTGACCGACGCAGGGATCGAGGTCTCGGTGCGCTTGGACGGCAAGTGGACCCCGTCCGGGCTGCTCAAAGCCGAGGACAACGTGCGGGCCCTGCTGCGGGCCCGTACCGAGCTGCGGATCCAGGTTCGCGCCGGAGAGCACGGCGGATGGGCCGTGATGACCCTGCGGACCCGCTCGGCGGCTGACGGCGTGTCCCTGCGCTGGACGCCGGAGTCCGAGGGCATCGGCATCGACACCACCACCGGTGCGCCCGTGGCCTGGGAGCCGTCCGGGCACAAGCTGTTCGCCGGCGCCACCGGCATGGGCAAGTCCACGTCCTACCGGCCGCTGATCGCGAAGATCCTGCGCGAGCGGCCGAACGCCGCGGTGATCCTGCTGGACTTCAAACGCCAGGAGGCCTCCGTCTGGCGCGGCCGGATCCGGGTCGAAACCGAGCCGCGCAGCGCGTATGAGGCCGTGAAGTCCGTGGTCGTCGAGCTGGAGCGGCGCCAGCGCGATTCCACCGGCACGACCTGGGTCGCCACCGAGGAGGACCCGGAACTGTTCGTCGTGGTCGACGAGGGCGCCGTACCGGTCCGCCTGGCCAAGCGCAAGGAGTTCAAGGACTTCCTCGACCTGTTCGAAATCATCTCGACCATGGGCCGGGCCGGGCTGGTCTGGCTGTGGTGGGCCACGCAGTACCCGACCAAGGGCGACGGCATCCCGCCGCAGGTCGCCGAGATGATGCTGGAGCGCCTGGCCCTCACGGTCGAGGGCCCGCAGGCCGACCGGGTCATCTTCGGCGAGAAGGCCGGCGACACCGGATGGCAGCCCTCTGAGCTGTCCGGCATCCCGGGCGAAGCCCTGTTCAAGGCCCGTGGCCGCAAGCCCGACCCGCTTCAGCTCTGGTACCTGGACGACGACGGTGTGCGGGCCCTGCCGCCCGGCCTGATCTGGTACGGCGGCGACGCTGGCGACGTGGTCGGCCTGCACGACGAGGACCAGGACCCGGGTGGCGACACCGCCGGCGCGGTGTCGACCGGTCCGGCCGCCACCGATGAGCGCGTGCTGCAGCTGGTCGCCGAGCACTCCGGCGAGGTCCGCCAGGCCGACATCGCCGAGCGCTCCGGCCTGCCGAAGTCCTCGCTGTCGCGGTCGGTGACCCGGCTCATCAAGGCCGGCCGCCTGACCCGCGATAAGGACACCGGCGTCCTGGCCGTTGCCGCCACCGAGACCACCAAAAACGCCTGACCAGGCCACGGGGAGAGAGCATGTCCGACCGCTTCGCCGAACACCGCGCCGAGCTCGACGAGCTGGCCGCCGCGCGCAACGAGCTGCGCCGCGCCGACTACGACCTCGTCGCCCGCACCCGCGCGGCCGCGCTGAAGGCGCTAGCAGCCGGGATGCCCGAGGAGGAGGTGGCGCCGCTGGCCCGCGTCAGCGCCGCCACCATCGAGCGCTGGTTCGCCGCCTCGCGGCGGGCCGGCGCCCGCACCAGCATCGCCACCAGCGTGGACGCGAAGGTCCTGCGCCTGCTGCGCGAGGCCACCGGCCCGATCCGCCAGCGCGACGTCGTCCTGGCCGCCGGGCTGCGCTCCGGCACCGTCTCCAAGTCGGTCCGACGCCTGGTGGCCACCGGCCGCGCCATCAAGAACCCGGACGGGACAGTCAGCCCCGTCCAGATCAAGCGAGGAAACCCGCGATGAACAGCCCTGACATCGAGCAGCGCCTCATGGCGATCTGTGCCGAGCTCGAGGTAGCCGCCAAGCGGATCCGCTGAGCTCTAGAGCTCTGGCCATCCGTCCGATTCGGACCGATCAGGGCTGATGAGCTGCAAGGATCGAGGTGGGCGGGACCAAGGACAGTGGCCCCGCCCACCGGCTTCGGATCAAACCACAACCAGGAAGCGATCGAGACATGAGCGACGAGCTCACCATGGTTTTGACCACGAATCCCGACACTTGGTCCGGGTCAGCGCTGCGCGCGGACTTCCGCCGCGTCGCCGAGACAGTGCGCGCGGCCAACCACGCCACCGGCAACAGGGACGGCATCCTCGACGACGTCGACGACGTCACCAGCGTCCTGTACTCGCTGATGGAGGCCGCGCAGCGACTGCCGCAGCTGCTCAACCAGATCGACAAGGGCGTGGAAGACGCTTACGCCGAAGGCTACGTCGAATGCACGGACATGTCGGCTAACGAGGCTGTCGCGCGGGCCGGGATCGCCTTGGAGCAGGCCGCCACCACCGCGGCGACGCTGGCGGAGGACCTGAAGGCGGCGTGGAGCGCGATGGACAAGACCTACCGTTCCGACCGGTTCTTCGACGAGCACGACGTGGAGGACGACGACAGCCGGGACGGGGTCGCGTAGCGTGAGCGGCATGGATCAACCCCAGGAGCCGACCCTCGCCGAGGTCCTGGCCGCCGTGAACACGCTCTCCACGAGCGTCCACGACCTGGCGACGCACACGGCGGCGCAGTTCGCCAAGGTGGACGCCCGCCTCGGCCAGCTGGACGCGGCGGTAGCCACGACGCGGGCCGAGGTCGCGGCGGTCGGCGCGAAGGTGGACCAGGTCCGTGCGGACATCGCCGCGGTGAAGGTCGACACGGCGTACTCCGAGAAGTTCGCCGGCGACGCCCAGGACGCGGTTCGCCGTCACCTGGCCGACCCGAACGCCCACGGCGGCCACGCCGCCTGACCCGCGAGCACAGCGAGGCCCCGGACCGAGGTAAGCGGTCCGCGGCCTCTGCCATTCGCGTTTCGCCGCGTCATGTACCTGACGACGTGCGCGAACGGCTCGTTAGGTAGGGCTTTGGCGGCTCCGGTGCCGGATCAGGACCTTCCTGCAGGCGTTGGAGGACATCATCGTGCCGACGGCGCCGATGCCCATGATCCGCACGGCCCCGGAGGCGGTACCCGCCTCGTGGAACAGCGAGGAGGACGCCCAAGGCCATACCGCCACGGCAGCGCAGAGCAGCAGCATCTGCATCTCCCGGGCAAAGGCCATCATGAACAGCCGATACAGGCCGGTGCGGAGCCGACGCCATCGAGGGGGAACATCCTCGACGACCGGAGGAGTCATCTCCCGGACTGCCAGGGCACGGCAGTGCGCATCCCAGATGTTGACCTCCGACTTCTTCAGGCCGCAGGCGCTGACGAACGCTCGCAACAGGGCCGGGTCCGGGAGTCGGTCCCGGTTCAATGCCGCAGCCAACGAGGAGTGGGGGAGCTTGCCGGGGCCGGCCCGCTCTTCGAGCTTGCGCAGCGACAGCCCCGACCAGACCTTCAGCAGGTTCATTGCCTGGACGAACTCGGCCGCGTTCTGTGTCTTCTCCGGGTCCACCTCGGAGCACAGCTCCTTCGTGCTGGAGGTGGTGTCAGCAACCCGGGCCAACGTCCCGGCGTCCGCGGAGGGGTTTTGCCCCACGCCGTTGCCGTGAGCGGCGACGGGCTGCGGCGGCAGAGCGTCCGTGGACTGAATCGGGCGCTGGTCTCCAAGGGAGCGGGTCCGAGCGTCGTCCTGGCCTTGTAGAAACGCCCTCACGTCAGCGCGACGGCGTCTCATCGCCATCAACTCCCGCTCCATCGACCTGAGTTCATCGAACTTTCGTTCGATTTCGCTCTGCAGGTGTGTGAGCTGCTCGATGAGCCGCTGCTGCTCCGCGATGAGGCGGCGGCGGGATGCCGAAGGGCTGGGCAGGTCAGGAGACTGGTCCGTGGTGCTCATGCGATCTCGACCTTCACCGAGCGCGCCGCCGCCACCCGCAGGCTGACCGCGATCGACACCGCGATCGAGACGCCGACCGCGCCGGCCGAGGCCAGCAAGCTGATGATGACGTTGGGGTGCTTCCCAAGGGCCGCCAGCACGGCGGCCAAGATCAGCACCACGATCACCAGAATGACCGCGGGCCCGTACCAGGGGGCGCCCGGGATCGGGCTGGTGCCCGGGGTTGGGCGGTCGGGGGCGGGGGACAGGGAGGCCACCTTGCGGAGGAGGGCCCGGCGTATGCCGTTTTTGATCATCGTTGATCATCTTTCTCGTTCTGCGGGACACAGGCGATCGACTTTCTCGACTCATCGGTTGGCGGGCCGAAGAGAAGTGGAATATAGGATCGTAGCCCCGCGACCCCCAAGGCAAGTTTGCAGGTCAACTGCAGTTTCGAATTTGTTCAGGTGGTTACTCGGAGCTGGATATAGGAAATTGACCATCAGTGGCATTTCATCCGACCAATCCCTGATCAAGAAAACTGGCTTCTACTAGATCAAAACACCCAAACCTGGGTACCGTTTTTCGGTGTGGGTCCTCATTTGAGTCCCTGGTTGAGTCGTCCAGGGCTGTCCCAGGCTGTCCGAGGCCGTCTGAACACGTCCAATGCAGCCCGCGAATGTCCGGACAGCTCGCGGGGATTCCCTACAGAGGCCGAGGCAATGCCACTTGGGCGCCAGCTCTACACCCCATGGACGTATGAAATTGTCCGGGCGGCTTTTACGGGGAGGCTAGATGGTGCATTCTGATGGCGCACTCTTCGTCACCCGGTCTAGACCACCGAAGAGGCCCCCGGTGTGTTTCTGCGGCACAGGCGATCGCACGGGGACAGCGAAAACGAGAGGGTTCCCGTTTGGCGGCGGGGACCCTCTCACTCCGGGCAACTGTTATGGGCACCTCCCAGCAACGCGAGCTCAGCGATCACTGACGAGCCCGCGGGTCAGGCTGTATACGCTTTCGGCCCGCCCCGGCCTTACGTCTTCGGCTCCGGTGCAGCTGTCAGGAACTTTTCCGCCGTGTCGGGCCCGCCTGTCTGGTCAACGGTTCGGCGCGAGACCTTCGGGGGACGGGACACGGGTCACCGGAAAGGCCGGCGGCGGAAAGGGGCGGGAGAAATGCCGGAGCCGAGCACCTACGGGCACATAGCGGAGGGCAGGGCCGATGCGGCGTCGGGTCGATCCGGCGAGGAGTCGCGCACCGACGCCCTGGGGGAGGGCCTGGCGGCCATTGCCTACGCGCTGCTCGACGTCGCCGACGCGATCCGCGCGCACACTGAGGTGGTGCAGTACCAGCACGAGTAGGCGACACGGGGAACGTCGGCAACGCTTCGATGCCCCTGACCGCCGCCGTTGAACGTCTCTGGCCCCGTGGCCTTACGTCATCGGAAGACGTTCGCCGGCGAAACCTTGGCGGACCACGGGCCCGGTGTAGCCGCCGGAACCCACGGCAGCGTAACTACACGGCGGCTGCGTTCCGCGCGCTGCCGATGTTGCCGGGGCCCTTCAGGTTTCGAGCGCGCACGCAACCACATGGGTGTGCGCGGCCGGTCCCGCGCCCGGGGCGGAGACAGGAGTGCGGGACCGGCCGCGCGGCACGCCGCCAGGCGTGCCCTTGAACCCGTAGAAAAACTCTTAACAGCCTGCGGGGCTTAGGCCTTCCGGCCGAGGAACGCCCGGATGATCTCGGCGACGGCCCGGAGGCTTTCTGGCTGCCGGTCCGACGCCTGGCCGACGATCCGCCAGGCGATGATCGTTCCGCCGATGATGACGAGCGCGGCGAGGCCGGCCCCGGCGAGGAGGCTGGTCTCCATAGGAACACCTTTCCGGGCCGCGTTCGTTCTTGTCGGCGGCCCTGATGTGAGAGCGAGGGGTCTGCGAGGCGCGGCTTGCCGACGTCACGGCCTAGGAACCAGAGCCGGCGAGCCGCGCTTCGCTAGGTGAAGACGAGCCCCACGAGATTTGGTAACGCACCCGTCTTGCCGAGCCCGGTGTCGTCGGCAATCAGGGAACGTACAAAACCTCGGCGGCTGCCCGCCGGTCTAGGTAGCACGGCACCGATGGAGTTCCGTTTTTTGCCGGTTTAGCCTCCGCATAAGGATCATTTCGCGGAAGACTCAGGCAGCGGTTTCAACAGCAGCGCCGCCAGGCCGGCGTAGACGACCGGTCCGGCAACGCTGCGGTTTCTTCTTCTCGGCGGCTGTCTACGGGCCTTCCCGCGCGACCGCGCGGTGCCGTACCTGGCCCGCGTCGGCAGCAGCGTTACAACGGCACGGCCGTCAGAAAGGCGAGGCCCCTACAAATCCTCCACCGTTGCGGCAATGAAGAGGTCTCCGGGGATCCAATCCAGAGAGGCAATAGTGGAGATCCCCCCATCGGTTGTCGCGACTAGGAGTTCCGTACCTGACGGGATCGGCCCTTTGAATCTGTGTTGTGTGGCGAAACGGAGCCAGCGCCCTGAGGCCTCTTCCGACCAGCAGACTCGTGTGGGCTGCGAGCGTTGGGGGTCCGGATCGCCGTCTCGGCCAATGGTGCAGATCTTCCCGTCAAACACACGGGAACATTCCGCGTAGGGCGACGTGAGACTTCTGATCGGGAACTGCGAGTCTGGCCAGACGGCCCACTGTCCGCGGCAATACCCCATGATCACCGTTGGGCGGCCCTTGCAGTAGTTCCGGTTCTCCGCACACGTTTTGATGCCCGGGCAGTGCTGCTTCTGGCACCCCATGGGGATCTGCGGTGCTCCGATGTAGGTGTTCCACAGCTGGTACGCGTACCAGGGGTCGTCGTCGAGAAACAGCGCCAAGCAGCAGGCCTGCGAGCAGACGTTGAGTCCGGCGGTGCGGGGCCCTGGCTCCTCCGGGAGCGCCTGACCGCACGCCTCGCAGCGCCGGGTCCGGTCCACGATGCCACCGACCGCGGGCGGGAGGGCCTTGACGATCCTGGCCTCCAACGCGGCCGCGACGACGGGGGCCGACGCGTTGTCCGTGTCGGAGTCGGCGGCCATCATCTCCACCTCGACGGAGAGTTTGATGTCTTCGCGCAGCTGCTCCAGGGTGGTGTTGAGCCGTTCGGCGATCTGTTGTCCGGACAGCCCTTGGTCCAACGCCAGCACCAGCGCCTCCCGCTCGCTCTCGGGCAGTTTGCTGAGCATTGCGTATAGGCGGGCGTCGGCGTCGCGCCGTGCCACGACCCGGCCGATCGGGTCGTGCCAGGCGTCGCGCCGCCGGCTCATGCGCCGCTCTGATTGTCGGCGACGACAGGGTACGGGGTGGGCACCTTCTCAGGGTCCGGGGTGTTGTCCGTCGGCGCCAGCTCGCTGGCCGCCTGGCGCCACGGATGCGGCAGGAACCCGAGGAATCCGGTGACCAGCTGGCGCAGGCCGGCCAGCACCTTTGGTACGTCTTCCGGCTCGGCCTTGGCGATGGCGCGGCGTGCGACCCGATCGACAAGCCACGCGGCGATCAGCGCCAGCAGGACGGCCGTGGCGCAGACGGCGCAGACGATGAACTGCTCCACCGAGAGCTCACCTTGACCCTTCTGTAGAAACGACGAAGGCCCGGCGTCACCGGACGCCGGGCCATGGGTTTGGGTATGTGTGGATTAGGGGCGAAGACGCGAAAACCCCGGCCGGATCACCGGTCGGGGTTTGGAGTCAGTTTCCGGGCACAGCAATGCCCGAGCAGGGCTCAGCATAGCCCATCAGGAACAGCAAAGCACTGGGATCCGAAAATCCGGGTGCGATGATCCGCTGATCTATGTGGGGCGTTTGCTGGCGGGACCACGGACGGGCCCCGCCAGCGCTCGGTTCAGTGCTTGAGGATCTCGATGAGCAGCTTCAGCAGCAGCGTCGCCGGGCCAGCCCACACGGCCAGGCCGGTGCCGGTGCGGCGATTCTTCTTCGGGGTCATCTGCGCACCTCCCTTCTGACGGCAGGATGCTGCGATACCGTGCACCCGATCGCCCGGTCCGGGGCGATCTGCGATCTTCGGGCCGAGATCGGGGATGTGGGGGTATTGCCGCCGGTCAGCGGCACCCCGATTCTGGAACTTCGGGGTGCCCGAAGGAGGGGGAGATGCGGGTGGATGTCGACCCGGTGGCGGTGAAGGACCACGAGGGTCTGGTGGCCGGGCTGCGGGCGCTGAAGGCGGCGTGCGGCAGGTCGACCACGCAGATCGCCTCTGACGCGGGGCTGAGCACCTCGGGGATCGAGGGGGTGCTGGCCGGCGCGAACTTCCCGACCGAGGACACCGTGAGGCGTTTCGTCGAGGCCTGCGGCGTGGCCAGCGCCCGGCCGTGGCTGGACGCGCGCACCCGCGCCGCCGCGGCCCGGCCGAAGGCACCGGGCATGCGCGAGGAGCTGGAGGCGGTGCGCGCGCGCAACGCCGAGCTGGCCGAGCGGGTGGCCGTACTGGAGCGGCGGATGGAGGTGCTGGAGGTCGCGCGGTCGCCGGCCGAGGCCGCCGACCGCACCTTGACCCTACGGCTGGCGAGGCTGCTGCAACCGAAGCTCACGGACCTACCACGCATCATGGGGTGGGACGCACCCCCCGATGAGGCGACCGGCAGGTACAACCGCATCGCGGTGAACGAGGTCGTGCAGGAGATCCGCAACCTGCTGCGGCAGGGTGATCCAATGGAGCTGCTGCTGTACCTGGCCGCTGCGTCTGCCTCCCTGCATCAGCTCCCCTGGGAGGCAGACGACCACGGCTATTGGGGATGCCAGGCCGGCTTCGACGTCACTGAGGTGGACGACTTCCTTGGCGGGTTCCGGGCCGCGGTCGAGCAGGTCCTGGACCCCAATGCCTCGGCCTAGCAAGCCCAGGAGCCCAAGGCATCGCCTGCCAACGGCGGGTGGGGCTCGCTTGACCCGTGGGCCCCACCCCATGGGTGAATTTCCCGGATCGGCGTCCGCATAATCAAGGATTCTGCGGAACCTGCAGGTGGGGCGCGAGTTTAGGGGCTGCTGCGACAGGGCCTGTAGCGGGGCAGAATGCCGGGAGGGGCACTCCGCGAAGTCGACTCGCGGGGTGCCCCTCCGGCTAGCGGCGCAGGACCATCTCGGCGACCCGGGCGGCGGCGTCGAGGATCGTGGCGATCACCTTCGCGCGCTCCCAGCCTTGCGGCTCCTGCGTCTTCTTCTTGTCCATCGCGGGTCCCTTCGCGCCGACCGGGCCCGCGGGGTGCAGGGCCTGTTCGCTCGGCGGCCGCGCAAGCGGGGCGGCGCCGTGGTCTCCGTGACGTCTTCGACGCTACGCGGCTGCTCAGAGCATGTTCCAGCTCAGGAAACGAAGACGATCAGCCCTGAACACGGCGCTGTGAGCGCAAGACGATGCGGAACGTTCAGCGTGGATCCCGTCCTGTTCGGCCCTGGCTTGTCGTGTTCAGCCCCGTTCGGCCGGAGGCCGCAATACGCTGTGCCATACCGGGACGTTGTTGGGGGGAGCTGAATGGTCGGCGAACCAGCGGACGATGGGATGGAAATCCGCCGGAGAGCGGATCAGGCCAGGGAGGCCTTCGGCGCCGCCCTTGAGTCCTACCGGATCCAGTGCGGCGCGCCGTCGGTCGGCAGCCTTGTGGACAACGGCAACGTTGGGATGTCTAAGGCGAACCTCAGCGCGATCTTCAACGGCAAGCGGCTGCCCACCATCGACACGACGATCCTCCTGGTTCAGAAAATGGCCGCGCACGCGGCCAGGCACGCCCCCGACCGCCAGGCGCACACGGCCCAGACCCGAGTAGAAGTCGAGGCGTGGCGGAAGCATTGGAGCGAGGCCAGAACACTTACCGCCGCCGCCGACAAGGAGGCCCGGCAAGCCCGCGCGCTCAGCGGTCAACTCGCCGTGGACATCGTTTCCGCAGCTGAAGTGCGGGCCGGGCAGATCCGACAGTCCCTGGACTTGGAGTTGACCGAGAAGCGCCAGCAGGCCGAGGCTCAGGTCAACGAGATGGCCGCGTGGGCCGAGAAGGTGCGCTCGGACACCGAAGCGCACCGGATCCGGATCATCGAGGCGGCGCGGGCCGAGGTTGAGGCTGGCCGCAACCGGATTGCGGGAACCGCGGAGGCCATTGAGCACGTCCGCGTGGAGATCGAGAACATGCAGAGTACGGCACGTGTCGAAGCAGCGAAGATTCGCGAAGACGCCGAGACCCAGGCTCTGGATATCGTCAAGCAGGCCGAAAGGAGAGCCGCGCAGCTGTCCCAGGACCCGCAGGCCAAGGCCGACTTCTACGGCGCGCAGAACCGGCAGGCCGCTGAGGCTGCGGTTACCGAGCTGCTGGAGGCCGCGCAGGCCGAGGCGCGCAGGATCGGCGAGGAGGGCGCGCGGTACGCCGCAGCCGTGCGCGCCGAGGTCGCCGGGATAGTGGAAGAGGCGCAGGGCGCCGCCGACTGCCAGATCGCCGACGCCGAGCGGATCCGCGGCGAGGCCGAGGCCGCCGCCGCGGTGCTCGGGGTGGAGGCCGCCGAGGAGGCGGTCCAGGTCCGCGCCGAGGCGCGCCGGGACGCCGCGGCGATGCGGGCCGAGGCCGAGGCGACGCTGGCCGAGGCCCGGACGAAGGCCGACACGATGGTCAAGGCCGCGAAGTCCGAGTCCGAGCGCATCCACCACGAATCGGCGGTCAGCGCCGAGACGGCGCGCGCGGACGCGGACAAGATCCGCGGCGACGCCCGCGAGGAGGCCGGCCGCAAGCTGGAGGCCTCCGGCCGGGACGCCGACAAGCTGGTCGCGATGGCGCGCTCGGAAGCTGTGAAGCTGCGCGCCGAGTCCGAGACCACGCTGGCTACGGCGCGGAAACAAGCCGCTGACGTGGTGCCGAGGCACGAAAGCTGGCCGAGCAGCTGATGTCCAAGGCAAAGGACGAAAGCGATCAGCTGCGCGCCGAGGCCCAGCGCGAGGTCGAGGAGATCGAGATCCGCAAGCAGGAGATCAAGGCCGAGATGTCGCGGGTGCACGGCGTGATGGACGCGCTGGCCTCCTCCGTCAGCGTTCCGGTGGGCCCTCCACGAGGGAGCGCCGGGAGTGCGGAATCTCCCGAATCAGCGTCCGCATAAGCACGCTTATGCGGACGCTGACAAGATCAACAAAAAATCGACACGCTCCGGGTTGCTAACGATCTCAGTTAGGGGAGAGGGTCGATTTTCAGAAGGCGAAGAAACGTCGAAGGCCCGCACCGTCGTGCGGGCCTTCTGGGGAGGAGGCCCCGTTCCAGCGGGGCTGAATCCTCCAGGACAGCGCCTGGACCTCACCTGGCTCGTCCCTCTTGGCCGTCTCGGACCTGGTCCGATGCGGCCTGCGCAGCGTAGCTACACCACGCAAGTCTGTAAACAGCAGTACATAGCGGGAGCTTTTTCATAGAGCTCTATGACTGGCTACGTTTGGAAACAGTGCCCTGTCCACGAAGACAGTTCGTTGTTTCCGGACACCCCCGGACACTTTCTCGGCGGTTACTACTCGGTATTCGCCGATCCGGGTTGTGATGGGCCGTGCCGTATCGGCACGCTAGTTCGTACACGAGGCATCAGGGGGCGTGGTTCCAGCCGCGCCCCCTTCCCGTTGCCTCACCAGGGATTCATCGCCTGGACCTCACCTGGCCGGCGCCGATTGGCGCCGGCCCTCTACTAACCAAGGACAACAGAAAATGAGTGCTCAGATGCCCTTCGGGGTGCCCCCGGACGGCTGCACCCGGTGTACCGCGCCGCAGCAGGCGCCGGAGCCGTGGGCCGTGCCCCCAAAGGCCCCGCGGTGGCCCGGGATCATCATCGTTATCGTGATGATCGGGGCGTCCGTCCTCCTGACCGTGTCGGGAAAGGCCGAGGCCGCGGCGATCGCGGTCGAGGCGGTCGTGACCGCCGCGTGGGCTGCCGTCGAGATCGTCCGCCGCCTGCACTTCCTGCCGGCGGTGGCCTGACATGGGGCGCAAGAGGAACCCCTTTGTGGAGGTTCTCGCCGTCACGGACTACATGCAGGTCGGTGACTACGTCAGTGCCTCTGACTACGTCCAGGCAGCGGTGAAGCGGGCCACGAAGCGGACAGTGGCTCAGGTCAAGGCCAACACGGGCAAGCTGGTGTGCCCGACCTGCCAGACCGAGTTTTCGCCGCACGGCCGGACGGACGATGCCGTCACGGTTCGGCGTCCAGGCGGGACCCGGCTCGTCTTCGACATCGCGGACCGTCCGGCCTTCGAGTGGCTGGTGCGGAACCGCCTGAAGGAGATCCTGGACTCGGCGGAGGCCAGCGTCGACGACCGTGTTCTCTCGCGGGACCGGAACGGCGTCGAGGCGCCGGATCCGCGCAAGGCGAAGAACACGTTCGAGTTCGTGGAGCTGATGAACGCGTTGGTCGACTGGGCCAACCCGCCGTCACACCGGCAGCTGGTGTCACGGGTGCCCGAGCTGCGCCGCAGCACCTTGAGCGAGGCGCTCAACACCTACGACCGCCTACCGAAGCAGGAGTTTCTGCAGGCCCTGGTCAAGGCATGCAAGGCCGAAGCAGACTGGCCAAAGTGGCTTGAAACGCTGGAGAAGCTCAAGGCCGAGCAGAAGGCTCGCCAGAGCGCGGCCCAGTATACCGCTCCGATCCCGCAGAACCTGATGAGGACCGTGGCCCTCGACACCATCAAGTAGATCGACATCAGTACCGTCGGCCTCGCCACCTGAACGGTGGCGGGGCCTCTCTACTTCTCGTCCGTGTACGCGATCACCGTGCTGCACATCGCCGGCGCGGAGAGCGTTACGTAATCCCCATAAGGGGGACACTTTTTCACGCCGTTTGATGCCTGGTGGTCCGAGCTGGGGTTTTACCGCGACGGAAACGGGCGCACGATCTCTGTGTGCTGTGATATCCTGACCACAGGTCGGGCACTGGTGTGCCCGAAATTGCTGTAAGCCCTCGGCGATCGCCGGGGGCTTTTTTCATTTCCACACTGACGCCGAAGCCCCCGGTCATCCGTGACCGGGGGCTTCGGCGTGTCCGAGGGAGGCCCTTTCGTGTTCACACTCGCAGCAGCCGCGGGGCCAGCGGCGGTCCCCGGTCCGCCGACACTGTTCTGGCTGGTGACGATTCCGTTTCTGGCTGCGGTGCTGGTTCTCGCCGTGGTGGCGGTAACCGCCTTGCTCCGGGCGGAGCGTGCTGACGTCCTCGAGGTCTTCGCCGTGTTCGCCATGGCGTTTGTGCGGCTGGTTGACCGGCTGGCGCGCCGTAGCGGCCTTGCTTCCGCTCCCAGGCTCGACACTCCGGTTTCGACCGCCGACGATGATGCGGCGACCGCAGATAGGGAGCAGGTGCAATGACACGACGGCGGCGGCACGTGTTCCGCGACCCAACCGGGGATCAGGGCCTCGCCGGTTTTCCCACGGAGCAGCTTTACAGCGTGCTGGACACGATGAGCGAGCGTGAAGCCGGAGTGGTCAGCATGCTCTTCGGCCTGGTCGATGGGTCTCCTTCGTCCGTTGCCGAGGTTGCCAAGTTCTACGGCGTCACAGATCGGCGGATCGAGGAGATCGCGGCGAAGACGATGCTGAAGCTGCAGCACACTAGCCGGTCGGCGGTTCTCGTGGACTACAACGACGGCGGGCGAATCCGGCCGGCACCGCGTAAGGCTACGGGGACCTGGGTGCTGTGCAAGAAGCATGGCTGGACCTTGGAAGAACGTCCGAACCCGTGCCCCCAATGTCCGTGCTCGGTGTACGGGCCCTATCCCTGGGCCGAGCCTGGTGGCAGCGAGCTGCTGCCGAAGAGGCGTGTGGGCCGACCGCCTAAATACTGTTCCGATGCCTGCCAACAGGTGGCCTACCGGAAGCGTCTGAAGGCCCGTCGCCAAGGCACGGGGTAGAGGCTGCAGCCGATGGGCCTACAGCCCGATTCCGATGAGGGCGTTCTCGTCGCCGTCCCACTGGTCGACGCTGCGAATGTACTGGTCAAGGACCGGCGAGCCGGGCGCGTGTCCGGTCACGTCGGCGATGGCTTTGCGGTCCTTGCCGGCGCGGCGGGCCTCGGTGGCCAGGCCGGCGCGGGCGGAGTGGCCGGTGAGCCGGGCGGCGACGCCGGCGCGGTCGGCGGCGCGGGTGATGACGTTGCCGACGGCCTGGCCGGACATCGGCCCGAGGATCCGGCCGTGTCGGTCGATGCGCAGGAACGCCGAGCTCTCGCCGACGCCGGCGGAGGCCTTCGCAGTCTTCCAGGCCTGCCAGGCGCGGACCGGGCAGGTGAGGGGGTTGGAGCCATAGGGCACGGCGACGGTGCGGGGCTTGGTCTTGGACACCCGCAGGTTCACCAGGAGTCCGCGCGGGTCGTCGACGACGTCGGCGTCGGACAGGCCGGCGAGCTCGGAGCGGCGGCCGGCGACGGCGAAGGCGAGCAGGATCAGGGCCCGGTCGCGCGCTCCGGCGAGGTCGGTGCCGCAGGCGGCGGACATCGCGC
>Ga0105239_10003160_pt1 | contig 20413 bp, 13 predicted proteins | sample KBSC44metaG_FD_92761 | JGI IMG/M metagenome (GOLD analysis project Ga0105239, IMG submission 92761) | Corn rhizosphere microbial communities from Kellogg Biological Station, Michigan, USA - KBS C4-4 metaG | ecosystem: Host-associated > Plants > Roots > Rhizosphere > Soil | place: Michigan, USA... | reverse complement strand
AGAGGCGCCAGACATATGGATTTTCTTTGCCTGTCTCGTCATTGAAACAGGTATAGTGCTTCCGCCGTCCGGTGCCCCTGTTGAATCTTTCTATACCGCCTCCATAGCTTCCGCTCCATATGTCCCCTTTATAATCTTCCATAATGCTGGGGACGGAGTTGCTGGTGATAGAGTTAAGCTCCTGATCCTGGTAATTGGCATAGTTGGTAAAAAGGTTCTTATCCCTGCGCCAAACGCTGATACCTCCCCCATCCGTACCTACCCAAAGGTCATTGTCTTTGGATTCAAATATGGAATTGATAAAATTGCTGGAAACATTGTTAGCGCCAGTACGATCGCGTGCAATGGTGTGAAATCCGCTGAGCCTGGGGTCGATGATGTCGACCCCTCCCTTATAGGTACCCACCCATTTCCGGTGTTCGTTGTCCTCGTAAATGGTATAGATGATCCTGCTTGACAACGTGTTTTTGTCCTTATCGGGAGACAGCTGACGAATGGATTCGGTCACGGGATCTAAAACAGCTACCCCTCTGCCTTCCGTACCCATCCACAGCTGGTTGTCGCCGGCAAATTTCAGGCTTAAGATATTCCCCGATAAAAGCCTATCCGGCACACGGTTACAGAGTTTTTTCAGCGAATTTGAACTGGTATTATACCTGTACAGTCCGTCAAAAGCGCTGATCCATAAATTACCCCGGTTATCAGCCTCCATGCAACGAATGGATTGAATATCCCGATTGACAAGCTTAAGTTTTCTGCTGTCCGGATCGAACAGGAACAATCCCCCTTCGGCTATTACCAGCCAGACTCTCTGGGATGGGTCAATTACCAGGCTTTGGACATTGCTCCACTCACAGGAGCCGCCATTTTCACAGGACACCTGTTCTGCCACATCGGCCTCCGCCCGTTGAACAAGCAATCCCCCGCCATTGGTGGCGAGATATACATTGCCTTTAGTGTCTGTCTTAATGTCATTGACATAAAATTTTATCTGCTGTTTCCATTTGCCTGCGGCGGGAGTGTATTCTTCGGGTGAAAAATTGCCGGTCAGGGTATTATACATGCTTACGCCCTGTCCTGTCCCGATGATAACATGGTTGCGATGATCTTCCCCAATGGCATTGATATAATTATGCGGTAAGGAATGATTGTCACCCGGAATATTTCGAAAGACCTTGAAATCGTAGCCATCATAGCAGTTGAGTCCGTCGAAGGTGCCAAACCAGAGAAAGCCTCTTTTATCCTGGTAAATGCAACGGACGGAGTTATTGGAAAGGCCCTGCTCAATACCAAGGTATCTTGTTTCCTGGGCTTTGAGCGGGCAGGCGAACAATAAGATGCAGTATATATAAAGAATGCTGCGAAATATCATATGGATAGCAAAACTGTCATCCGGACAATTAATAAACCAACGATCTAAAGTAGGAAATTTTCACAGACTTATCAGATTTTTTCACCATGTCAATACAAGTTGTTGATTATCCGGCTTTTTCAGAAAGAAGCAAGGTGCCGTTGTCGGTGAACCGACGAAAATGTACCCCTTTTAGAAGAATTTGTATCCCACTCAAGTTGGACGCTTTGGTGATTTTTGTACTTCACGTATTGTTTACCAAAATTATGCTTGCGATGAAAAGAAAATCATGTCTGCTTTCAAAAGCCCGATGGCTATTCCTTCTCTTACTTTCCCTATTTTTTAGCCGACAGGCGTTTTCCCAGTCCAACGAAATAACCGTGACCGGCAGGGTTCGGTCGGACTCGGCTGATCTTGCCGGGGTATCGGTAAGTCTCAAGTCGGATCCTAAAAAGGTTACTGCTACCAATTCCGCCGGTGTTTTTACTATAAAGGTCCCTGCCAATGGAATATTGGTGTTCTCCCATGTCGGCTTTGAGAAACAGGAGGTGGAGATCAATGGCAGGAGTGTGATCAATATAACGCTTAAGACAGGCGACAATAAGCTCGGGGATGTAGTCGTGGTTGGGTATGGGACCCAGCGGAAGGCGACCCTGGTAGGCTCTGTGGAATCCATCAGTCCAAAAGATATCAAGGGACCGACCAGTAACCTGACCACTATGCTTGCCGGGCGTATATCCGGGATGATCTCTTTCCAGACCACCGGCGAGCCGGGAAAGGACAATGCCTCCTTTTTTATAAGGGGGCTTGGAACATTTGGGGCAGGAAAGGTGGACCCCCTGATATTGATCGACGGCATAGAGTCCAGCGCGACGGACCTTGCCCGGCTGCAGCCGGACAATATTGCAGGCTTTTCCATTCTTAAAGACGCCACGGCAACGGCTGTGTATGGAGCCAGGGGCGCCAATGGGGTTATACTGGTCATCACTAAGACAGGCCAGGTCGGCAAGCTGCAATTCAATATCCGGGCGGAAAATTCGATCTCTTCCAATGTAAAGGATATTGATCTTGCCAATAACATCGATTATATGAACCTGGCGAATGAAGCCGTCCTCACCCGGAACCCGCTGGGTGCGCCTTTGTATTCGCAGAATAAGATCGACCATACCGCCAAAGGCGACGATGCTTTGTTATATCCCAATAATAATTGGATCCAGAAGCTGATCAAAACCGCTACCATTAACCAGCGGGCCAATGTGAATCTCAGCGGAGGCGGAGACAAGGCGAAGTATTACCTGGCTTTGAGCTATAACCTGGATAATGGCAACCTGCGTGAGAACTCCCTGAACGGTTTCAGCAACAATGTCAAGCTTCAATCCTACTCCATTCTTTCCAATGTGAACCTGAACCTGACCAGGACTACCGAAGCGCTGGTCAGCCTGAAGGGCCAGTTCGATGACTACAGCGGTCCCGTCGGGGGCGGAAGCGCCGTATATAATAATGCCTTATACAGCAACCCCGTGGCGTTTCCGGCTGTCTACCCTTCTTACCTGATGCCGTATGTGAAACATCCGTTATTCGGGAATGCTGTCATACCGGGCTCGACCAATCAGCTGTATAACAATCCTTATGCACAGTCCCTGTCGGGCTTCCAGTCCACCAGCACCAGCACCTTAACAGCCCAGCTAAGCTTAAAGCAGAACCTGGATTTTATAACGACGGGGCTTTCAGCAAGGGCGATGGCCTACACTACCCGTTATGCGAGCTTTATCCTTACCCGCCAGGTAAGTCCTTATTATTATAGCTCGAGCATTTCTGACGGGAAACTGACAGGCATATACCTGATCAATGACGGCAGCTCGGGGAATCCTTTTCCGGCGCCTACGGAATACCTGACCTATGCACCCGGGGATAAAACGATCAATACCACCTTTTACGGGGAGGCTGCCATCAATTATAACCGTGTCTTTGCTCAAAAGCATAGCGTGGGCGTGATGGCCATCGGGATCCTTCGTAATTATCTCACGGGAAATGCTAATTCCCTGCAGCTGTCCTTGCCGGCGAGGAACCAGGGCGTATCGGGCCGTGTGACCTATGGATATGACAGCCGTTATCTGGCCGAATTTGATTTTGGCTATAATGGTTCCGAGCGATTTGCGGCCAATCACCGGTTTGGCTTTTTCCCTTCCATCGGCGGAGGATGGGTGGTTTCCAATGAAAAATTCTTCGAGCCGTTGCTGAATGTGGTAAACAACCTGAAGTTCCGGGCTACATACGGGCTGGTGGGGAATGATCAGATCGGCAACGCGAATGACCGGTTTTTTTACCTGTCGCAGGTTGGCCTGGATGGATCGGTGGCCGGAGGTTTCGGCACCAACTTCAATTATGACAGGAACACCGTATACACCACCCGTTATGCGAATGCAGACATAACCTGGGAGCAATCCAGGCAAACCAATATCGGCATGGACCTGACCCTGTTGCACGATATCAAGATAACGGTGGACGCTTTCAACCAGAAAAGGACCAATATATTAATGGTAAGGTCCACCATACCGACTACGATGGGTCTGCAGGCGACCCCATCCGCCAACGTCGGCCAGGCATCCAGCAAGGGTGTCGATATTGCCGTGGATTATCAAAAAAGATTTGAAAAGAACTGGTGGGCGCAGGGCAGGGCCACCTTTACCTATGCCAAAAGCAAAGTGCTTGTGAACGAAGAGCCGCTGTATGCCGCCAATAATAAGAACCTTACCCATGTTGGCCAATCTGTCAGCGCCATATATGGCCTCATCGCCGAGAGGATGTTCATAGACCAGGTGGAGGTGAATAATTCGCCTACTCAGTTCGGGAATGTGCTGGCCGGAGATATCAAGTACCGGGATGTCAACGGGGATGGCAAGATCAGCATTGCAGACTATATACCGATGGGTTATCCCTCCGTGCCGGAGATCCAGTATGGATTTGGGTTCTCTGTAGGGTATAAAAATTTTGATATCAGCGCGTTCTTCCAGGGAACCGCCAGGGTGTCGTTCCAGATCGATCCCATTGGTATTTCGCCATTTTATGCGCAGCACGGTCTGTTGAATGCTATAGCACAGAGCTACTGGTCCGAAAACCATAGAAACTCCTATGCTTTTTACCCACGCCTGAACATAAACAGCGACAATGTCGGATCGTCGCCTACTTATAATAATAATTATCCTTCTTCCTGGTGGCTGCGGAGCGGCGCCTTTATGCGATTGAAATCTGCGGAGATCGGATACAATGTACCGCAATCTTCACTCCGAAGATTGCATCTGGCCACCGCCAGGGTGTATGTCAACGGGCTTAACCTTTTAACCTTCAGCGCCTTTAAGACATGGGATCCGGAAATGGGGGCTTCCGGCCTGGGCTATCCGATCCAGCGGGTTACTAACGTGGGTGTGTCACTTGGATTCTAAAAATTTCAAAAGAGCTTGTTTATGAAACGTAATTATAAGGTTTTGGTGGCTTTCTTAATTATCTCGTGCTTTATTGCATCCTGCAAAAAGAGTTTTTTAAATGTTGTACCTGACAATGTCGCCACGATCGACAATGCTTTTACATCCAAGGTGCAGGCAGAGAAATATCTTTTCACCTGTTATTCCTATCTGCCTTACGAGGAGGACCCTACGTACAATCCCGGCCTGACCGCCAGCGATGAGACCTGGATCGAGGATAATGAGATCCACATTCGTTCTACCAATGTCGCGCAGATGCCGCGAGGAGGCCAGAATACGTCCGACCCTATTTGTAATTACTGGGACGGCACAAGGGACGGGGCCCTGAACAGTAACGGGAATGGGATGTTCCGGGCGATCAGGGACTGCAATGTGTTCCTGGAAAATGTCAGCGATCTCAGCAAGATCCCCGACCTGGATATCGACACGAGGAACAGGTGGATCTCGGAAGCCAGGTTTTTAAAGGCCTATTATCATTTTGTTCTTTTCAGGGCATATGGTCCTGTTCCGGTGGTCGACAAGAACCTGCCTATCAGCGCCAGCCTTAGCGAAACACAGGTAAAACGCCAGTCCGTGGACAGCGTTGTCAACTACATCGCCAATTTGCTGGACTCATCTTTGACGTATCTGCCTGCTCTTATTGGCAATACTGCTTCTGAACTAGGACGTATCACCAAGCCCATCGCATTGAGCTTAAAGGCAAAATTGCTGGTATATGCGGCAAGTCCATTATATAATGGCAATACGGATTTCGGCAGCCTGAAAAACACGGACGGCTCCGCGTTGTTCAATACCACGTACAGCGCTGCCAAATGGCAAAGGGCCTCAGATGCCTGCAAGGCTGCCATCGATGCCGCTACTGCGGAGGGGGTACACTTGTATACTTTCGAAGTTCCGGGCGGATCAACACTCACCGATACGACTGTAACGCAAATGAGCATCCGGAATGCGATGAGCGAGCCGTGGAATTCGGAGCTGGTTTGGGGTTTGACGCACGCAGATATGGGATTCAACAGCTTTTTCCAGGCGATAGGCGGAGCGGCTTATGACAGGACTTATGTAAGCAACGGCGGGATCACCTATGGCAATGCATTGATGGGGCCTACCCTTAAAATGGCAAAAATGTTCTACTCCAAGAACGGAGTACCGATAGATGAGGACAAGACCCTGGACTTCAGCGATTATTCTTCGCTCCGGACAGCGACGCATGAAGAGCGATTCTATGTGAAAGAAGGGGAATCTTCTGCCAGGCTCAATTTCGACAGGGAGCCCCGGTTCTATGCGAATATAGGTTTCGACCGTTGCATCTGGTATATGGCCAACAGTCCTTCCCATTCGGATGAAAATACATTTTACCTATTTGCCCGGGCAGGGGAATTCGGCCAGAACTCTCCCATACCAATTACGACGATGTATATGAAGAAAGTGCTTAACTGGCACTTCGACTGGAATACCCGTCTTTATACTCCCTATCCCTATCCTTTGATCCGTCTGGCAGACCTGTACCTGTTGTATGCGGAAGCGTTGAACGAGGTAAACACAGCACCTACTACCGATGTCTACGATTATGTAAATCTCGTCAGGGCCAGAGCCGGATTGACCACTGTGCAGGATGCATGGTCGAACTACAGCATTTCTCCGACTAAATATACCACTAAGGAAGGCATGCGGTCTATCATACAAAGGGAGCGGGCCCTCGAGCTCTGTTTCGAAGGCCAGCGCTACTGGGACTTACTGCGGTGGAAAACTGCAGCGCAGGAGCTTTCCGGCAATGTCACCGGCTGGGACCGGACAGCCAAGAACGCCGACCTGTTCTACCGGGAATTGACGTTCTATTCGAGGAAGTTCGTTGCTCCCCGTGATTATCTGTGGCCTATTGCAGATGGCGATCTGCTCAATAATCCCAACCTGGTCCAAAATACAAACTGGTAGATCAGCAACAATAGTTATTAAACTTCCAAATACTCATATATGAAATTTTTCAGACCTCTTCATATTCTTTGCGGGGTTTTTGCGGTGGCTCTTTTTTGGGGTTGCCGGCAAGAAAATCTTAATGTGCCCAATGTGACCAATACCACTCCTCCCGGTGCCGTATCGAATGTGTCGGTGACGAACCTGAATGGGAAGGCGGTATTCACCTATACATTGCCGTCCAATCCGGATCTGGCCTATATCAAAGCATCCTATGAAATTTCGCCGGGCGTTCCCACCGAAGTGATCGCTTCGCGCTATACGAATACACTGACCGTCGATGGATTTGGCGATACCCTCTCGCACACCGTCAAGCTGACTGCTGTCAATTCGAGCGAGGTTGCTTCCCAGGCCGTCACCGCGACCGTGCAGCCTTTGACGCCTGGTTATATCCTTGCCAGGAGATCCCTCCAGATAGCCGCTACATTTGGCGGATTCACGGTGAATTGTAAAAATCCCGTTATGGACAACCTGGCTATCGTACCCCTGGTGGACACGTCGGGTGATGGGAAATGGGTGCAAACAGTGGGTATGGACAACATTTACAGCAGGGACTCCGTCATCAGCGGCGTGATCAGAAATCAGCCCAGCGTGCAAAGGAATTATGCTTTTGTCGTGAGGGACCGGTGGATGCACTATTCGGATACGCTGTTCATGACGCTTACTCCCTGGTTTGAGCAGCAATTGGATAAATCGGCATGGAGCACATTGGTGTTGCCGCATGACGCTACCGTCCTGAACAATGGCGGTAATACCTGGCCCTATTATATGTGGGACGGGAATTTCCATCCCGGCTGGCCGCAAACCTATTTCACGGTGGAAAGCGCCATCGTGCCGCAGATGGTTACCATCGACCTTGGCGCGGCTCATACATTCAGCCGATTTATGGTAAATCCTTACCTGGAGGTTGGCGGCTATTATTATGTGCGGGGTAATCCGAAAGACTTCGAAGTGTGGGGATCCAATAACCCTGACCTGAATGACCCGGTGGACGCCGATAATACGCCTGGAGCCAGCTGGACAAAGATCGGGACCTATCATGTGAGCAAGCCATCCGGGTCGGCTTATCAGACCGAGACAGCTGCGGACGTGGCGTCGGCTTACGACGGATGGCAGTTTGATTTTCCTGTGAGCTTACCATCCTACCGGTATGTCAGAATAAGACAATTGTCGAACTGGCAGGGTACGTATTTCATTTGTATATCCGAGTTCACGGTTTGGGGTAATTAAGAGATTTCTTCACGTTTAAATCACGAACATGAGCAAGAATAAAAAGATATTGGGAGCTGCCATTTGTTTGATCATGGTTATGGCCTGCTCTAAAATGGATGACTATAAATCCAAATACATGCAAGGCGGGGCTATTACCTATGCCGGGAAAATGGATTCGGTACAAATATTTTCCGGCAGGTACAGGGTTAAAGTGACGGGACTGTTCACTTCCGACCCGAACATCGTCAAATACCGGGTGTTCTGGAACAGCCGCCAGGATTCCGTAGAAGTTGCGGTAAAACGGACCTCCGGCGTGGATACGGCCAACCTGATCGTATCCAATTTACCGGAAGGCGTTCAAAGTTTCGAGATCAGGACCTATGATAATGCAGGGAATTCCTCCGTGCCGGTGTATATGTCCGCCAGCGTATATGGAGACCTATATCAAAGCTCTCTTGTCAATCGCGGGATTGCCGATGCGTCCTATCAAAAAGGCGATGGGTCAGCTTTAATAACCTGGGCCGATGTCAACAGCGATGCAGGGGTTTTAAGCATGGAGATCAGGTATACAGACGCTAATGATGTTGCGCATGATACGGCAGTCGCGTCTGTACCTACCAAACAAACGACCTCACTGCCCATTTATAAGCTGGGAAGCGCGCTGAGCTATACCACTGCCTATTTGCCAAACCCTACGGCTATCGATACCTTTTATCTGCCCTTCCAATCACATTCCGTCAAGGCGGATGTCACGGCAGTGTATCTGTCTAATGCCGGTCCGAACTTTACGGGTACTTATGGGGCCGGGGATGGCCGGTTTGGAACGTTGAATGCTCCCTGGATCACCAACACTGGCGCCATGAATAAAGGTTCCGGCAGTAGTGCTTATGGGGGTTATGAACATGCCTCATGGCAGTCACAGGGTGTTCTCACCTGGGAAACCTGGGGTAACACACCTGTTGTCGACGGAAAGATCTACCAGGTGACCTCGTCGCCACTGCCTGCGGGTAGCTATACCGTTACGTTCAAATACTATTCCGAGATACAGCAGAATTCATCCATGTACTGTGTGGCTGATGCAGGCGGCAGCGGTATTCCATCTGTGGCTGATCTGTCAACAGCTTTAGGGTCTGTCGCTCTGTTCAATGGCGCCACTGTAGGAGCCACTTCACCTAATGTCACCGAAACAAAGAGCTTTAATTTTACGCTGGACGCTCCGCAGGTGGTTTCCATAGGGTATTTAGGCAACCTTGTTGGGAATGGCAATCCCGGCCAATATGTACAAATCCAATATATTCAATTGATCCAAAACTAGATTTACAAAGGCCGCGTGGTCTCCACGCGGCCTTCTTTCTGTCATCATGAAACAGCTTATCATTGCACTTTTATTTATTCCGACCTTGTCTTCGGCTCAAAACAAGTATAGTGCTTACCTCTTTACCTATTTTACGGGGAATACGGGATCGGAAGAGGCCATACGTTTTGCTATAAGCAGCGATGGTTATCATTTCAGGGCGCTGAATGACAATCAACCTGTCCTGTCTTCGCAAACGATCAGCTCCACTGGTGGTGTTCGTGACCCGCATATCATGAGGAGTAAAGACGGGAAGACCTTTTATATGGTCGCGACAGACATGGTCTCGGCCAAGGGATGGAGCTCCAATCGTGGAATGGTATTGCTGCAATCCGCCGATCTGACCCACTGGACCTCTTCCGTTGTAAACATACAAACCAAATATCCCGGCCAGGAAAAGCTGGAGCGTGTATGGGCCCCTGAAACCATCTATGATGATTCGGCAAAAAAATATCTTGTCTATTTTTCACTGAAATACATCGGGGAGCCCGACAAGATCTGTTATGCATACGTCAATCCCGGTTTTACGGACCTGGAAGGCGAGCCGAGACAGCTTTTTTACAGCCCCGATAACGCCGCCTGTATTGACGCGGATATTGTGAGCAAAGGCGGCCGATATTTCCTTTTCTTCAAAACAGAGGATCGTCAGCCTGGTATTAAAGTGGCCGTATCGGATCATTTGACCAGGGGATATCAGCTGCAGAGCAAGGATTATGTGCAGCAGACGAAGGACGCGGTGGAAGGCGCCTGTACATTCAAGCTGAACGATGGCAGCGGGTATATCCTTATGTACGATGTGTATATGGCCGGCAGCTATCAGTTTACCAAAACCACGGATTTGAAGAATTTCAAGGTAGTGGATGAGCATGTAGATATGAACTTTCATCCGAGGCATGGCACGGTGATGCCCATTACGTCCGTAGAAGGCAGCCGGCTGGCATCCGAATGGCTGTCGCCTGGTCCATCCTTATTATCGCCGCTGAACAAGGCCATCCGGCAGGCGGGCACTGCTTACGACACGGCCAGCGGGGTATTGACGCTGGTGGTTGCGTCCGGAACGGATCTGCATAAGTTTGATCCTCAGTTTGTTAAATATCCGGGTGTTTCTATAACGACCTTAGGTCCGCGAGATTTTACCAAGGGGGCGGTGACCTATACGATCAGGATTGGGAATAGGAAAAAGACATATTCAGTGATGGTCAGGGAAAAATGACTCATAATGGCAGGTTCTGAGAGATGTAGCCCAAAAAAAGGTCCACGAGAGTGGACCTTTTGTTTTGTGCGGGCGATAGGGGTCGAACCTACATGCCTTACGGCGCTAGATCCTAAGTCTAGTGCGTCTGCCAATTTCGCCACGCCCGCATAATTCCCTGGATCGGACCTTTGTAAGGTCCAGCCCGACAAGGGGGTGCAAACCTACGTCTTTTTTTGTAAATTCGTAGAGTATGGATATGGAAACAGTTGCGGCAACGCCGAAATATAATTTGACCGAAGATCAGGAAAAGAAACTTATCCTCCGGGAATACCGTGCCCTTCTCAGGAGTCTCAAGCCAAAATTGAAGATAGGGGACAAGGAATTGCTTCGGATGGCCTTTGAAATGGCTGCCGAGGCTCACAAGACCATGCGCCGCAAGAGCGGGGAACCGTATATCCTCCATCCCCTGGCCGTGGCGCGTATCTGTTCCGAAGAGATAGGGCTGGGGGTCCGCAGCACCATCTGCGCCCTCCTGCACGACACCGTGGAAGACACGGATATTACGCTGGAAGACATTGAAAGAGAATTCAGTAGCGAGATCGCCCGCATTGTGGACGGGCTCACGAAGATCTCCAACGTCATCGATGTCAACGCTTCCCAGCAGGCGGAGAACTTTAAGAAGATCCTTCTTACCCTTACGGACGACCCCCGGGTGATCCTTATCAAGCTGGCTGACCGTCTGCACAACATGCGGACCCTGGACAGCATGAAGCGGGAGAAGCAGCTGAAGATAGCCTCCGAGACCGTGTACGTCTATGCTCCTTTGGCCCATCGCATGGGTCTGTATAATATCAAGACTGAGCTGGAGGATCTGGCCATGAAATACCTTGAGCCCGAGGAATACCGTGAAATAGCCCGCAAGCTGGCAGAGACCAAGCGCGAGCGGAGCCGCTACATCAACGAATTTATCAAGCCCCTGAAGGACAAGCTGGACAAGGGGGAATTCAACTTTGATATCTATGGCCGTCCCAAGAGCATCCATTCTATCTGGAACAAGATGCGTAAAAAGGGGGTGGCATTTGAAGAGGTCTATGATCTCTTCGCCATCCGGGTGATCCTGAATTCGACCCCTGAAAAGGAAAAAGAGGATTGCTGGAAGGTTTATTCCATGATCACCGACGAATACAACCCATCTCCCGAGCGTCTCCGGGACTGGCTGAGCAATCCCAAATCCAATGGCTACGAGGCTTTGCATACCACCGTGATGGGGCCGCAAGGAAAATGGGTAGAGGTGCAGATCCGGAGCCGTCGTATGAATGAGATAGCGGAAAAGGGTCTGGCCGCCCACTGGAAGTACAAGGAGGGGACCGCCGACGAGAGCCGGTTTGACAAATGGTTCCAGCAGATAAGGGAAGTGTTGAATACACAGGATAACGATTCCATCGACTTCCTGCAGGATTTCAAGACCAGCTTCCTGGCGGAAGAGATCTATGTCTATACTCCCAAGGGGGATGTAAAGATGCTGCCCGTGGGGTCTACAGCCCTGGATTTTGCTTTTGCCATCCACAGCGCCATTGGCGTGCAATGTATCGGCGCCAAGGTCAATCACAAGCTCGTCCCTCTCAGCCACAAGCTCCGCAGCGGCGACCAGGTGGAGATCATTACGTCCAGCAAGCAGAAACCCAATGAGGACTGGCTGGGCATCGTAGTTACCGCCAAGGCGAAGAGCAAGATCAAGGATGCCCTGAAGGAAGAGAAAAGAAAGATAGCAGACGAGGGAAAATACGTTGTCCAGCGGAAGCTGGAGAATTTCGGGGCTGCCTATAACCAGCATAACATCGACGTGCTGACCGCCTATTATAAGCTCAATTCCTCGCTGGACTTTTTTTACCAGGTGTCCGTACGCAACATCGACCTGAAAGAGCTAAAAGAGTTTCATCTTCTGGGTGACAGGCTGGAACCTCCCAGGCCCATCAAGCTTGCGGTGACCGAGCTCAGACCCGGTGATACCGCCGCCCCTGCCGCACCGCGAAAGGACGCAGAGTTGATCATTTTTGGAGAGAGCAGCGACCGTATCGTCTATACGCTGGCCAATTGTTGCAAACCCATTCCCGGGGATGACGTATTCGGATTCGTATCCGTTGGAAAGGGCCTTACCATCCATCGTACCAACTGTCCCAATGCCGCCAAGCTGATGGCCAACTATGGCCACCGGGTGGTAAAAACAAAATGGGCCAAGAATAAGGAGATCTCCTTCCTCACCGGCGTTCGTATCGTAGGCATGGATGATGTGGGGGTCGTCAACAAGATCACCAACCTCATTTCCGGGGAGATGAGGATCAATATCGCTGCCATGACCATCGAGGCGAAGGAAGGAATTTTCGAAGGGAACATAAAAGTATTCGTCCACGACAAGGAGGAGCTGGAAGAGCTGGTCCAGCGGCTCAAGCAGCTCAGCGGTATACAGACCGTGGATCGATATGATGCGGAGACGACTTCCTGACCGGTGCGCCTGAAAAGGCCGAATTTTTCCTTTTAAGGGTTTGGCGTTTTGCCGTACCTTCGCCGCCTCAATTTGAACATTCATGGTTGATGTAATCTTAGGCCTCCAGTGGGGAGATGAAGGAAAGGGAAAGATCGTCGATTATTTCGCGCCTCGCTACGACCTGATCGCCCGCTTCCAGGGGGGACCCAATGCCGGACATACTCTCTACGTAAAAGACAAAAAGATCGTTCTGCACCAGATACCTTCCGGGATCTTCCACGAAAAGACCGTTAATCTTATCGGGAATGGTGTTGTGCTGGACCCTGTGACCCTGAAAAGAGAATGCGAATCCGTGGCCGCCTTTGGCGTGGACTATCGTAAGAATCTTTATATCTCTCAACGTACGCATCTGATCCTGCCAACGCATCGTGCGTTGGACAAGGCGTCAGAAGTGTCGAAAGGACAGGAGAAGATCGGCTCGACGCTGAAAGGCATCGGCCCTGCCTATATGGACAAGACGGGCAGGAATGGCCTCCGGGTAGGCGACCTCCTGGATAAAAGTTTTACCACACAATATATCAAGCTGCGCCTCAAGCATCAAAAACTGCTGGACGGTCTCAACTTCCACGAGGATATTTCCGCGTGGGAAGAAGAGTTCTTCGAGGCCCTGGAATTCATGCGGCAATTCAAGATCGTCAACGGAGAATATTTTATCAATGACAAGATCGCACAGGGAAAGACCGTGCTTGCAGAAGGCGCGCAGGGCAGCATGCTGGATGTGGACTTTGGCACCTTCCCCTTTGTGACTTCTTCCAATACCATCTCGGCGGGCGTATGTTCCGGATTGGGAGTTGCTCCGCAGAAGATCAGGGACGTCATCGGTGTCAGTAAGGCGTATTGTACCCGTGTAGGCAGCGGACCTTTCCCCACGGAGCTGGAAGATGCTACCGGCGAGGAGCTTCGGAAGATAGGCAATGAGTTCGGCGCTACCACAGGGCGGCCCCGCCGCTGCGGATGGATCGATGGCGTAGCGCTGAAATTCGCCTGTATGATCAATGGGGTCACCAAGATCGTAATGACCAAGGCGGACGTTCTGGATAGCTTTGGAGAGCTAAAAGTATGTACAGCCTATAAGGTGGGTGGAGAGACCACCCATGAAATACCCTTCCAAATGAGCCGGTTACAGATCGAGCCTGTGCTGGAATCTTTCCCGGGCTGGAAGTCTGACGTAACTTCTTTGAAGAAATATGGGGATTTGCCCGAAAAGATGAAAGAATATGTAGAATTTATCAATAAATTTTTGAGTGTAAAAATTGCCTATATTTCCAATGGACCGGGTCGGGATCAGCTGATAGAATTATGACCGTTGGGGAAAAAAAAATTCGAAAGAAAAATTTGGCGAATTAAAAACTTAGCCGAAAATTTACACACATAATCTTATTGGACATGGCACCAAAATCTGATAAGGAGGGAAAGGGTTCAAAGAAATCCGCGCCTCAGACACCAAAGGAAACTCCGGAAAAATCATCTCCGAAATCCAAGAAACCAGCGGATGACGATGATGATGACGACGACACCGACGAGGATACTGATTCCCCGAAGGCATCTTCGCGTAAATCCCCCAAGGCTTCTTCTTCAAAGAGCAAGAAGGATGATGAGGATGACGACGATGATGATGACTATGGAGAGGACGAAGTAGATGAATGGGAAAAGGTAGAGGAGGAAGAAGAATGGGATCCGGATTTCGATGAGTTCGATATCCCCAAATCCAAGACAAAAAAGAGCACCGGCGGTAATACATCCAAGAAGGGTGGAAAGGGCTCTGACGAGGATGATCTGGGGCTGGATGAGGACTTCAAGGACCTGGACCTTTTCGGCGAACGCGGGTTTGACGAAGAAGAGGATGATTTTTAACGGATATGCAACCACGCACATTCGTTTCATTCCCCATAACTGATTTTTCAAGGATCAAATTGCAAATGTTGAACTGGGCTTCCCGGTTCAACATTTGTGTTTTTCTGGACAACCAGCACTATCAACCGCCTTTTCATGGGTTCGATAACCTTCTGGCTGCCGGCGTCGTGGATAGCGTACAGGCATCCGCGGGGCAGGCGCTGGAGGAGCTGCGCGATCTTATGTCACGGCATCATGACTGGCTTTTTGGTCATTTTGGGTATGATCTGGTAAAAGAGACCGAGCCTTTTGAGGAGGCGCGTGACAAACCGCGGGATGCGGCGGGAAGGCGAATAAGCCCTGTCGGATTCCCCGACCTGTACTTTTTTGTTCCGGAAGTGGTGATCGAATTGAAGGAGGACAGGATCAATATTGGATCGAGAGGGCAGGACCCCGCGGTGATCCTGAAAGAAATATTGGAAATGCCCGGCGAGGATGTGGCTGGAAAGAAGCGTGAAGAGATCATTTTTCAGCCGGTGTTATCCAGGGGGGAGTACATCGATACGGTAGAGGCGCTCCGGCGGCATATTCTTCGCGGCGACTGTTACGAGATCAATTTCTGCCAGGAATTCTTTAGCCGGGATGTGACCATCGACCCTCTGCAGACCTGGTCTTCTCTCAGCCAGGCTTCACCCAACCCTTTTTCGGCTTATTACAAAGTTGATGATAAATATCTGCTCTGCGCCAGTCCGGAAAGATATCTTAAGAGGGAAGGCAATATGCTTATCTCCCAGCCTATAAAAGGGACGGCCGCCCGGGTACCGGGCAATGCCCGGGAGGATGAAGCAGCCGGTGCCCGTCTGCAGACCAGCGCGAAAGATCGCAGCGAGAATGTCATGGTGGTGGACCTGGTGCGGAATGACCTGTCCAAGATCTGTCTTCCCGGCTCGGTCCGGGTAAAGGAGCTTTTTGGGGTCTATGGCTTCCCCCAGGTGTACCAGATGATATCTACCGTCGAAGGGGAATTGCCCTCCGGAATAGGCCTTATAGAGGCTATAAAAGCGAGTTTCCCCATGGGGTCCATGACCGGGGCGCCCAAGAAGAGGGTGGTGGAGCTGATCGACCGTTATGAACGGAGCTCCAGGGGGCTTTTTTCGGGAGCGCTCGGGTATATTACTCCCGACGGAAATTTTGACTTCAATGTGATCATCAGGAGCCTGTTCTATAATCAGGTCCGCCGGTATTTATCCTACCAGGTGGGGTCGGGAATTACTTTTTACAGTAATGCGGAACAGGAATATGAGGAGTGTTTGATAAAAGCTGCGGGAATAAGAAAGGCCCTGACGGGCCTTTCTTAAGTTATTTATTTGGACGCCTGGTCGCTGGTGAGCAGCAGCTGGACCGACTCATTCAGGATCTGATATTTATTGGCGGCGAACAGCTCCATCTTGTCCGAAGGGAGCTTCAGCTCGTATGTATTGTTACTGCTGGCCATTACCTTGTCGAAATTGGGGTTATACCGGGAAAATTCGGATATATCCATTACGACGTACCGGGCGATCACGGTAGAATAGTATTTACCGGAGATGGACACCGTTTTGGCGTTTTCCAGCTCTTCGGGGGTCAGCTTCCTGTTGGATGCGTACAGGGACGAACCAGGCAGCTGTTCTGCGGCTTCGGCGCGGGTCAGGGTAGTGATGCTGCCCTGTCCTTCAAAAGTGTACTGGGTGCCGATGAATTTCTTTACGTGGATCCGGGATTCTGTGGGCAGGTAATACTGGAGGTCCCAGAAGTCACGGCTGCCGCTACGGTGGATGGCATGGTATACATTGGCGCTGCCCCCGTTGTAGGCGGCTATCACCAGCAGCCAGTCGCCCAGGTCATTGTACAGGTCGCGCAGGTAAAGGGCGGCCGCGCGGGTGCTCTTTATATAGTTCTTCCGCTCGTCGACATTCCTGTTGACCTTTAGACCCAGATCCCGGGCCGTCTGGGGCATTAGCTGCCAGGGGCCTACGGCGCCGACCTTCGACCGGGCCGTGCGTTTGAGGTTGGACTCGATGACCGCCAGGTATTTTAATTCCTTGGGCAGGCCATACTCGGCCAATATATTCTCAATGAGATTGAAATAAGGTTTTCCATTCGCCCGTACTTCCATTAGCTCGTCCCAGTTATCTTTGATATAATCCTGGATAAAGGTGAGCGCTTTGGGGTTGAGCCGCACGCCATTACTGCTCCCTACAGAGGCGGCTACAAAGAGCTCCTTATAGAGATCATTTTGGGGGGAATTGGAACCAGCAACGGTGGAAACTTCGGAGGTCTTTCCTGCAACCCGCTCGGTATCAATGAGGGAATGACCGGTGGGTGTGGTGATGTCCCGGCTGCCGGGTACATCTGCAAAAGTAGGGTACATCCATCCTGAACTAATGACCATGATGGTGATGCCCAACAATAAAAGTCTTTTGTTGTTCATGTCCAACGCTTTAAAAGATGGTAAGCGACCAAAACCGGTACTTACAATCTTTCATAGGACCGGAAAACGGGAGATTGCTGCTTTAAGCCATCAATCAACAAACGGATTAGAATGGGGGCCTTGCGGCCGACTTTGCCTCAAGATCTCTCAGTCACATAGAGTAGGATTTTCGTAGGACTTAAACTGTTGTATCATCAGATGCGAGAACTGCAACAAAGATACCTCTTTAAATCGAGAAGTCATAGCCTGCATACCAAAAGGCATGCCATTTGTGTGGGTAAAAAGTGGAATAGAAATACCGGGAATTCCGACCAGATTCGCATAAACGGTATAGATATCAGCGAGATACATCGCAATTGGGTCGTCCATCTTCTCTCCGATGGCAAATGCGGTGGTGGGGGCGGTGGGAAGGACAATTATGTCGAAGTTATTGAAGATGAGATCAGTACGATCGACCAGTAATTTTCTCACCTGTTGGGCCTTGGTGAAATAGGCGTCGTAGTAGCCTGCGCTCAATACAAAGGTTCCCAATAAGATGCGTCTTTGCACCTCTTTTCCAAAGCCTTCCGCGCGGGTGCGCTTGTAAAATTCTGTTAATTCAAGGTCCGTATCCGGGGCCCTGTATCCATATTTGACCCCGTCGAAGCGGGCCAGGTTGGAGGAGGCTTCCGCCGTGGTCAGGACATAATAGGCGGGGACTATATAATCGAGGAGCTCGAAATCGATGGCTTCTACGGTATGTCCGTCATTACGCAGGCTGTCCATACAGTCCAGGAGGGCTGATCGGATCTCCGGATCGAGGCTGGGATGGTCCAGCGCCTCTTTGAAATAAGCGATCCGGTATTTTTTTTCCTGCGGGTTGGGGAGGTTATTGTCCGGTGTGGCCAGGAGGGGGGAGAAGGTTTCCCTTCTTCCTATCGCTACCGTGCTGTCGAAGTCGTCTTCGCCTGAGATGACTTCCAGGATGCTGGCCACATCGGGTACATTCTGTCCAAATATCCCTATTTGGTCAAAGGAAGAGGCGTAGGCGATAAGTCCATAGCGGGACACTTTGCCATAGGTGGGTTTTAATCCCACCACGCCGCAGAAGTCGGCCGGCTGTCGTACGGAACCTCCTGTATCGCTGCCCAGGCTGACCATACAAAGATTGGCTTGTACGGCTACCGCCGACCCGCCGGAAGAACCGCCGGGTACGCGGGTGTTATCGAGGGCGTTGAGTGTGTTGCCGTAGGCTGAGTTTTCGTTGGTAGATCCCATGGCGAACTCGTCGCAGTTGAGGTGACCGATGATAATGGCCTCCTCCCCGAGGAGCTTTTCGACAGCCGTGGCGTTGTAGATGGAAGTATAATCCTTTAAAATGCGGGAAGCCGCCGTCAGGGGATGATCCTTATAGGCGATGACGTCTTTCAATCCAATGACTACCCCGTGCAGGGCGGCTGGCTTTTCACCCGAGCGCCTTTTGGTATCCAGCTGCCGGGCTCTTTCCAGGGCCTCTTCGCCATATACCTGCGTATAAGCATTGAGGTGCATGTTTGCTTCAATGCGGGACAGGTAATGTCTCACTGCGTCCTCGCAGGAACATACCCCTTCCGATAAGGCTCGTTGATAGTCTTGTATTGAGTGAAACGTAAACAAAAGCAGTTACGATTTTTGTAGTATTGGAACAAAAATCGGGATAGAGTGATAAAAGAATTATTGCTGAGAAGGCGTAGTACCGGCGCTTGCGGGCTTGTTGTCCTTCTCGTTCATGCCGTCTTCTAATTCTTTCTTTACATTATTCTTGGCATCATTGAACTCGCGGATACCACGGCCCAGACCGCGCATGAACTCGGGGATCTTACGACCGCCAAACAATACCAGCACTGCCAGGATGATCAAGAACCACTCACTTCCACCAGGCATCGAAATCAGAAAATTGGTAAACATAATCAAAGACTTTAAAATGTAGACGGGAGGAATCCCCCGGAAGACAAAGTTAACTCTTTATGAAATGATAACTACTTTTTGGGGGGATATTTAACAAAAAGAGCCGGCTCTAAGGGGAGCCGGCTCGTTATTGATATTTTTGGCCTTATTCGGCTGCCATTCTCTTTTCCTTGATACGGGCGCTCTTACCGCTGCGGCTGCGCTGGAAGTACAGCTTGGCACGACGTACGCGGCCAACTTTGTGCAGCTCGATGGACTCGATATTGGGGGAGAACAGGGGGAAGGTCCTTTCTACGCCTACTCCGTCGGAGATCTTCCTTACGGTGAAGGTAGCAGTATGGCCAGTTCCCTGACGCTTAATGACATCTCCCTTGAAGCCCTGGATACGCTCCTTGTTGCCTTCAATGATCTTATAGTTGACAGTGATGTTATCACCGGCTTTGAACTTCGGAAATTCTCTTTTTCCCGTCAGTTGCTCGTGTACAAAAGCTACAGCAGCGTTCATAACTTCATTTTTTTATGTGCTGGGAATGCGCTCGTTACAAAAATTAGCGCATTCCAGCAAAGCGCTAATGTCTGTCCTTCGGACAAACGCGTATCCGCGTTTTTTAAGGATGGCAAAGGTAACAATATCTATTGGAAGCTCCAAACTTTTTTGGGTCCAAAAACAAAGTTACGATTTATTACCGGGCGACGTTAACAGATCTTTTCTCCCGGATGACCGTGACCTTGATCTGACCGGGGAAGGTCATTTCCGTCTGGATCTTCTGGGCTATTTCGAAGCTCAGCTTGTCGCTGTCGTTATCGGAGACCTTGTCTGCCTCTACGATGACCCGCAGTTCGCGGCCGGCCTGGATAGCATAGGCTTTTTCGACCCCCTGGTAGCCGAGGGCCAGGTTTTCCAGGTCCTTGATACGCTGCAGGTACTGCTGCATGATCTCGCGTCTGGCACCGGGGCGGGCGCCGCTGATGGCGTCGCAGGCCTGTATGATAGGGGCAATGACGTATTGCATTTCCACTTCGTCGTGGTGGGCGCCGATGGCGTTGACCACGGCCGGGTTTTCTCCATATTTT
>Ga0105239_10003159_pt1 | contig 20420 bp, 15 predicted proteins | sample KBSC44metaG_FD_92761 | JGI IMG/M metagenome (GOLD analysis project Ga0105239, IMG submission 92761) | Corn rhizosphere microbial communities from Kellogg Biological Station, Michigan, USA - KBS C4-4 metaG | ecosystem: Host-associated > Plants > Roots > Rhizosphere > Soil | place: Michigan, USA... | reverse complement strand
TGGACGGGCTACAACATGATCCTGATGCTGGCGGGCTTGCAGGGCATCCCCGCCGACTACTATGAGGCGGCGATGGTGGACGGCGCGAACGGCTTCCAGCGCATGCGCCATATCACGCTGCCCCTGATGCGTCCGACGTTTCGGTTCTGCGGCCTGCTCTCCCTGTTGGGCACGATCTATATGTTCGACGAGATCTTCGTCCTCACGAGCGGCGGCCCCGGCACCTCCTCCACCAACGTCGGCCTCTACCTGTTCAACATCTCCTTCAACGATTTCCGATTCGGATACGCCTCCTGCGTCGGCTATACGATCGCCACCTGCGTCTTTATCGGCACCCTGATCCTCCAGCGTCGGAACCGGCGGGAAGAGGGGAGCGTGTAACCGATGCAACCTCGACACACTCCCCTCCTGCGCGCGATCGGGCGATCCGGCCTCTACGTCGTGTTGAGCGTTCTCGCGCTGATCTTTCTGTTTCCGTTCTACTGGCTGTTCGTCTCCGCCTTCAAGACCCAGGCGCAGATCTTCACGGTGCCGCCGGAATGGCTGCCGCATCCGGCGACAGTGCGCAACTTCGTCGATCTCTACCGGGAGACCGATCTGCCCCGCGCCCTGCTGAACTCCGTCGTGATCTCCGGCGGGCACGTGCTGTTGTCGCTGTTTCTCTGTTCGCTGGCAGGCTATGCGTTCGCGAAGTTTCCGCAGGCGCCGGGCCACGGCAAACTGTTCGCCTTCGTGCTGGGCACCATGATGATTCCCGGTGCAGTGACCCTGATTCCGACGTTTCTGGTCATGGTCAAACTGCACTGGATCAACACCTACTGGGCGATGATCATTCCCGGCGCGGCGGGCGCATTCGGCATTTTCTGGATGCGGCAGTATATCGGCGCGAATGTGCCCGACGATCTCATCCACGCCGCGCGCATCGATGGCTGCGGCGAGTTCGGGATCTACTGGCGCATCGTGCTGCCGATCGCCAAGCCTGCTCTGGCCGCGCTGGGGATTATGCAGTTGATCAGCTCCTGGAACAACCTGATGTGGGCCTTCATTGTGCTCCGAACCCGCGACATGCTCACCCTCCCCGTCGTGATCTACCTCCTCCAGGGCGAGATGCGCACCCCTTACGGCATGCTGATGGCAGGCGGCCTCCTGACAGCGCTTCCCCTCGTCCTCGCGTTTCTCCTCTTCCAGAAACAGTTCATCTCGGGAATTACCGCAGGGGCGATCAAACAGTAGGCGCTATCGGGCACTACTCCTTCGCTCCCGCGCTTGTGAGCAGCTTGACCAGCGCCGTCATTTTCTGTTTTTGGGCCAGTTTCAGCGGGGTATCCCCATTATTCATGTGTGCGGAGGTATCGGCGCCTTTGGACAGCAGCGATTGCACAAGAACGAAGTTGCCGCTGTGGACACCGGCCAGCAGCGGCGTCACGCCCTGCTTCCCGACGCCGTTGGGGGACGCTCCATTTGCCAACAGAAACCGCACCATGGGCGCTTCCCCGTTCAAGGAAGCGATGAGGATCGGCGTCAATCCCTCCTTGCTTTTTTCGTTGATGTCCGCCCCTTTGTCGAGAAGAATGCGGGCGGCGCGAACATTCCCATTGCTTGCTGCAAGTGTCAACAATCCTGTACCGTCGTTTAATTTCGCCTTCAGATCGGCGCCATGAGCGATCAGGGTGAGAGAGAGGGGAGTCTTCATTGTCATTTTTACGCCACCCAGCATCATCATCTCAAGCGGACTGTCGCTGCAGCTCAGAATCGAGTTGGCCAGCGGCGTCAATCCGTCCGGAGTATGGGCATTCGGATCGGCTTTGTGCGCCAGGAGTAGAGCGACAATGTCCTCTTGGAATGTGCCGGTCGCCACCATCAGCAGAGGGACGCCCTCGATGGTCGTGTTGGGATCTGCTCCTCGTTTTAACAGATCCGCGGCGCGATCGGGATCCTTGTTGCGAACCGCATCGATAAGCGCCGCGTTGAGTTGCGTACCTGGAGGGGAAGCAGGCGGCTTCGGCTTCTGGCCGCCGGAAGGCTTCTGCTGCGTCCATGCCTGCACACCAGGGAGCGCCAGACACAGGGTAAGTGTTATTACAAAGATCTGTCTGCCGATTCTCTTCACCATTCGTCCTCTCCTGTTCTTTCGTTACTTGCCACCGGAAGCGGTCGGCTTCAGCGCTTCTATGGCCGGTCGGCACTTCTCTTCCTGGGCTAGCGCCAGCGGCGTTTTCCCTTCTTTGTTCCGAGTTTCTCGCTTTGCACCGTGTTGCAAGAGCAGTTTGATCACGGCGATGCCGTCCAGGCGTTGGTCACTCTCCGACCGCTCTGCCCTGATAAGACGTTCGACGGCATAGTGGAGCGCGGTATTTCCTATGAGGTCTACGCTGTTGGGATCGGCGCCTTTTTCGAGGAGCAGTTTTACGGCTCCCAGGTTCGCGGTAAAGGCTGCGGAGATGAGCGGTGTGCCTCCTTCGCCATCGCGGGCGTTCAGATCCGCCAGCGCCCCTTGGTCCAGGAGATACTGCAAAACGGAAGCATCCGCACTTCTTGCCAACTCTGCTAAAACGGTGCGTTGGAGGGCAGGATCTTTCGCGCGAACCGGGGCACCATGCTCCACTAGAAGGCGCGCAATCTGCACAGAGCCATGGATTTGCATCAGCATAAGCGCATTGTTACCGTATTCGTCTTTGACGCTGGCATCGGCGCCCTTTTCCAGCAGAAAGCGAGTCACCTCCATGTTGCCATACATGAGCGCCGTCAGTAGCGGAACCGTATGAGACGCCTTTGGAGTGTTGATATTGGCTCCATGTGCGGCGAGCAGACGGACCCAATCCAGGTCTCCCGCGGTGCAGGCGGCGTTGAACGGCGTCACGTCAAAAAAAACCACAGTGTCGGGATTGGCATGTGCATCGAGCAGAGCGGTGGCCGTCTTGAAGTCGTGGTCCTTGACGGCGATGAGGAGGTCCGCTTCGGGGGCATCGGCTCCGGCCGCGACCAGTTCCATCACAGCGTTGTTGTTCGCGACCTGTTTCAGGACATCCTCGCCTTTTTTCTTCTCGTTCTTCTCGTAGGCGATACGAAGCGGCGTTGCGCCCATTTTGTCGTGAGCGTTCGGATCCGCGCCCTTGGAGAGCAGGATTTTCAAAGAGTCCACCTCTCCCTCGGCAACGGCGAAGAAGAGCGGGGTTTTGCCATCCGGATCCGTGGAATTCGGGTCGGCGCCCTGTTCCAGAAGGAACTTGACCACCTCCGGGTGCTTTTTTGTGACGGCCATCGCCAACGGATTCATCTTCATATTGGGGGATCCATCGAGAGAGGCGCCTTTCTGAAGCAACAGTTCGCAGAGAGGAACCGAGCCCTTTGAGGCTGCATGCATCAGCGCAGAGAGGCCGTTGGAATCCAGGGTATCAGGGCTGACCCCTGCTGCCAGCAGCGCCTTGACGCGCGCAATATCCGGCTTGTCGATCGCAGCGATCAGAGCCTGCGCCTGCGATGTCTGAAGCGGTGAGGCGATTGCCGGTAGTCGTGGCACAGAGATCACACTGGAGAGAATCATGCAGAAGAACATACTGGAGAGAACCGATCGATAGTGACGCATAGACTTTCGTCCTCCCTGGTTGTGAACAATTGAAGAGCAATGCTACTTATGGAATCGCATAGCAGTTCCCTGTTTGGTCGCCTCCTTCCTCCTGAGAAATAGACGATCTGTGATGTAGAAACCCTACGTTTCTTCGGTACACGTCAATATCGGAAGAAGCAGGATTCAAAGAGGTCCGTCGAGCAATACCGCTTGAGGGAGGAGAAGCAGAGATTATGGGATTCTTCAAGAAGCTTTTTGGTCAGAAGCAGGAGACTGTGCAGGCGCCGGATACCGGCATGGCGCAACGGTTTGACGCGGAGTGGCTTGCAGCCGTGGAACGGTATCGCATCGTGACGGGCATTGGGAGTGGGGTTCGATTTGTATTGAAGCATCCGCAGACGCAGGAGATCATGGCTCCGCACGTTGGGCTCAACCAGACCTTTCAAGAGTGGCAGGAGCTTCCACCCCTCTATGCCCGTCGCCAACTCTTCTACCGAACCATCGCGGGGATGGGAGGCGGAGGGTTGACGAAGGTCTGGCATGCCGCGAACTTTCTGGTTGCGGACTCGCGGGGCGATGAGGCGCTGGAGACGCTTGAATCGGAAGACCCTCCCAGAGAGGGGGACGAGGACTATGCGTCTCACTGCGATGCCTACGCCAGGGCCTATATTGCACTGACGCGACAGTGGGAGGCGATCGACTGGGCACGCAAGGCGGTCGCCGCAGCACCGGAAGAGACCCTTTTTCAGACGACACTGGGCGATGCGCTCCATCTCTCGGGAGAGCACGACGAGGCGCACGCGATCTACGAGCGATTGATGGCGACAGCATCTCTGGGTGAAGCGGATGAGGCAGGCGCCATCCGGGAACTCTTCGCGAAGATGTTCGCGCTGGAGACAGGCGTGCTTCCTTCGCCCGTAATGGCCTTTCAGATGGCGTCGGGCCTTGGCGATCCGGCGCAATCGGCGGAGTTCTGGGCGTTGGCGGAAGACGAGTTCTACTACAGTCCGTATTTTCGAGTGAAACATGCCTATCATCTGCTGGAACAGGGAGAGCAGAACCGCTATGTGGCGAAATTGGCCGGGCTTATCAATGATATGCCCTGGGTGAAAGAGGCGAACCTGAATCTGCTCGGGTTTCTGGAACATGTCGATCCGACCGGCAAGAACGTCTTGCCGGAGATGCAGGCGGAGATACGAGAACGTATCCGTGCCAACAACTGGACGGTCGAAGGCATGAACCAGTACGAAATCGACCTGTAACACGCTTGACGCAGGAAGAAGGAGAAGTCGGAGTTGCACCCGATAGAGGAGAGACTTGCCTGGATCGACGACCACGCCCGTGGAGCGCCTGCGACCGCGACACGGTCGGTGTCTACCCTGGCGGCCTATCTCACCGGACCTGTGACCAGCGAAATGCTCAAAGCCCGCGCGCTCTTTACCTGGCTTGCGCACCACATCCGATATGATGCCGCCGGCTTTCGGGCCGGAACCTGCGGCCCGCAGTCGGCGGATGCGGTGCTCGCGCAACGCATGTCGGTCTGCGCCGGATATGCCAATCTGTTTTTGGCCCTGGCGGAGGCGAGTCGCCTGGAGACTGTGGTGGTGAGCGGGGTTGGCAAAGGGGTCGGCTATGGCGTCGGCCGGACGCCGCCGGCGCAGCCGAACCATGCCTGGAACGCCGTGCGGATCGACGGTCAATGGCGCTTACTCGACTCCACCTGGGGAGCAGGCTATCTCTCGCCCTCCGGCGCTTTCGAGCGCGCCTTCAATGCGCACTACTTTCTGACGCCGCCCGAACTGTTTATCTACAATCACCTCCCCGAAGATCCCCGCTGGCAACTGCTCGATTCCCCTGTATCCATGCAGACTTTTCTCGACACGGTGCAGGTCTCTCCTGCCTTCTTTCGTTATGGCCTGGGGCTGACGAACTCCCATGCGCGAATCGTCGTCCCGAATACGCTCACACTCGGATTTCAAGCGCCTGCCGATGTCGCCATGCTGGCGCGCGTACAGCGCAATGGTACGGAACTCGATCCCTCCCTGACGTTTACCCAGCGGGAAGAGGCGGCGATCGTCTTGCGGGCAGTCCTACCGGAGGTCGGGAAATATGAGGTGGTGCTCTTCGCCAAACGGCGTTTTGAGGAGACGTATACGTCGGTAGCCACCTACGAAGTAGAAGCCTATCTGCCATCCTCCGGCCCATCCGGTTTTCCGCACGTTTTTCGGGGGTTCGACGCGCACAGCGTACGTCTGCACGCTCCTCTCAAGCGGTTTCTCCAGGCAGGCGCCTCACACCTTTTCCAACTGGAGGTTCCGAACGCGACGGAAGTCTCCCTCTTCCATGCAGGGGGCCGGTTGCCGCTGCATCGGGCGGGAGACCTTTTCACCGGAGAGGTCTCTCTCAAGGCTGGAGAGGTTCAGATTGGGGTACGGTTTCCAGGCTCCGGCGCCTCCAGTGATATTGTGCTGGCATATGAGGCGCGTTGAGATACCGTTCGGTTTTGAAGGGGACACGATGAATATCACGACCGCGATGCTCGTCGAGGAGCTACGCAAAGAGGCGCCGAATCAGGATCATGCGGAGTGGCTTCTGGAAAGTCACGAGGTCCTGATGACCGTTCCGACCTTGGAGTTGCTGCCGGCTCTCGATCATACCTTTAGAGAGTTCGCGAGTGAGCGCCGCGCCATCGAGGTGCTGCTCGAATTTGCCCGGATTAATCGGCCTGACCTCCTACCGATCTGTCTCTTCCGAGTAGTGGAGATGACAAAGGAGCTCACGGCGGATTATGAACTGCCGGCGTTCATGCAGTGCATCACGCGTTATCTGCCTGACCTGAGTTCGGGGATGCGGCATGCCTTGCTCGTAGATCTTCTGGTATTCCTGCGCCGGATGTCGGCCCATCAGATGTGGTGGTATGCGCTGGCCTATCGCGATGTCGTGAAACTCCTGCTCGGTCACCCGGACGGGCGAGCGCCGGATGGGAGATATTTGCGTATTCATCTGGCGGAGGAGGCGTGCACGACGATTCCGTGGGACATCCCCTACCTGGATCTCTTGATTCATCTCGGCTATCGGCAAAGATCGCCTCAACTCTGGATCGATGCCTGTGATCCGCTCTTTCATGTGCTGCCCGGTGGCACGGCGACACTTTCAGAGACCATGCACGTGCTGCAGCCCGTTCCTATGCGTGTCCCCAAACCCACGCTTCCCTCCTTTACGGAGTTGAATATAGCGGATTCCCGCGAGGACTTTACGCGTGCGGCGCTCGCCCTGCGCGTGGTAACGCATATGGCGGTTCAGGAGGACGCGACGTCTGTCCTTGCAGCGGAAAAGTTGGCGGCGCCCGTCTTCGCTTTCCTCGCAAAAGAGGGATCGCCAACCCTGGGGGATCGCTGGGCACAGCTTACACCGGACGGGAAACGAGCATTAGGGACGGCGTTAGAGGCATGTGATCCTCGCGCGGCCGCGGAGGCGTTGGGGGAGCCTGAGCAGGAGGCGTTCTTGAAACCGATCACGGCAGCAGGCTATACAGGCTGGGGAACACTTCCATCAGGATAGTAGGAAAAATGCCAATGCAAAAAAAGCCAAGGCAGAGCAGGAATACAGGAAGGAAAGAAGCCAGGAAGGGATGCACATAGGCGAGGTGGAGCTATTCGTTGAGGGCGAAGGTGAGGGCCTGGGAGAGGGTAAGGCGTTCGCCTTCTTGCCAGAGGGTGGTGATTTGGGTTTCGTGGAGGGCGGGGGCGGCGAGATCGCGAATCATTTCGCAGAAGGCGTGGTCTTTGGGGTTGAGGGGGGCGAAGTGTTCGACCCAGAAGCGGGCTGCAAAACCCAGGAGGCGGATCGCGTCAGCCTCTTGATGGAGGCGCACCAGGGGTTCGGAGAGGTTCCAGAGGGTGAGGGCGAGAATGTAGGTGTTGCCCAGAAGATGGTTGCGGCGGAGACACTCTTGAGCTGCCAGTAGGCTGTCGTGCCAGCGGGTCTGGGAGGCGTGGATGGCGGCCAGGTTCTGATACATCTCGGCTTCATACACGCTGTCACCGGCTTCCACGGCAAGCTGCTGGCACTGCTGATTCAGTGCCAGGGCACGGTCCAGATGGCCCTGCTGCATGGCGGCTATGGCCTGTCGGGCGAGTGCGTAGATCACTCCCTGGCGATCGTCGGCCTGTTGGGAAGTCTGCAGGGCGCGTGCGAAGCAGTCTTCCGCGGTGTCGAAGCGGTCCCGTCGGACGGCTGTCATTCCCAGGAGACGGAGCGCAGAGGCGTGGGTGCGTGGATCGGAGCTGGCCTGGGAGAGTGTCAGGGCCTCTGTCAGCCAGGTTTCGATCTGTTCTAAGGGCTCCGGACGCATCAGGGCGACTTTGGCGCGGGTGGTCAGGGCGATCGCGCGACCTGGGTGGGATGTCTCTGTCAGGGCCAAGGCTTCGGATGCGAGGGAGAGGGCCAGCTCCAGCGCGCCGGCAGTGATGGCGAGATAGGCGGCAAGGTTCAGCGTCCGGACGCGCTGGTGGGTATCCCCGCCTGGCAGGCGGAGGACGCGTTGGATCAGGATGAGGGCGTCGGGTGCGCCCAGGGTGGCCATCCAGCCTTCTTCCACGGCGGTACAGAGCGCAAAGGCGGAGGATGCATCTGCATGATCGATGGCTGTGTGCAGCGCGGCCAGCAGATTGTCGACTTCGGGCTGGAGCGCCGCGACCTGACCCGTTGCGTGTTGTGCCATCTCCAGGAAGACAGTGAGGTGTCGGGAGCGGAGCACGGCCTGTTCATCGGGAGACAACTGTTCCTGCGCGAAGGCACGTACGGTCTCCAGCATCCGGAAGCGGGTCGTGCCTGCGGCAGTAGGAGTACTGACGACGAGCGAGTCGGTGACCAGCGCTTCCAGCCGTTCGCGGGCGTCGGTCGCCTCGCAGACCTGGCGGGCGGTTTCGACGGTCCAGCCGCCCTGAAACACCGAGCAGTTCGCGATGAAGCGCTGTTGGGAGGGGGAGAGCAGACGCCAACTCCACTCCAGGGCAGCGCGGAGCGAGCGTTGACGCGGCTCTTTGTCTGCGCCCGGCCCGGAGCGTGTCAGCCAGTCGAAGCGGTCCTGGATCTGTACCTGCATCTCGGCAGGTGTCAGGGCGCGGATACGGCTGGCCGCCAGTTCCAGGGCGAGTGGAATGCCGTCCAGTGCGGTGCACAGCGCCAGGATCGGGGCGCGGTTCTGTTCTGTCAGGTGAAATCCGGGTCGTGCGGACTGTGCCCGTCGCACAAAGAGGGCGACGCTCGGGTTGCGGGCAATCTCGGTCAGGGAATCTGTGGGGGATGGCAACGGCAGTGGGGAGAGGGGAAACTCCTGCTCGCCCTCGACTCCCAGGATGCGTCGGGAGGTGACCAGACAGGTAAGATGTGGCAGGCGAGACAGCAGGGTCTCCACCACGGCTCCGCCTCCGGCCTCTACCAACTGCTCGAAGTTATCGAGAATGAGCAGGACACGGGATTCGGCAAAAACGGTGGTGATCTGTTCCAGGGTGGAGGCGGAGGTGGCCGGTAGTCCCATCGCGAACCGGATCGTCTCCGGCAGTTGGGACGGCGCGACGTGATCGGCCAGAGGCACAAACACGACGGTGTCGTAGCGGGAGGCGACGGATCTCCCCAGAATCGTTGACAGGCGCGTCTTCCCGACTCCGCCCAGCCCTGTGAGTGTCAACAGGCGTGTATGGGAGAGCTGCGCCGCCAGTCGGTGCAGTTCGTCTTCCCGTCCGAAGAACTCGGTGAGATAGCCGGGCAGCGAGACATGGAGAGTGTGGGCAGGCTGCCATGAGGCTGGAGGCGGTGTCTCATCAAGATCCGGAGAAACCGAGGCGGCCTCGGTAGGTTCCGCAGCGGGCGAGGGCAGCGGCAGACTCGCGAATAGCTCCTCCAACCGGTAACGTTCCAGGAGCAGCCAGTCGTCGTAGTATCCCGGCAGCAGATCCCCGATATAGAGCGCGCGTGCTTCGGCGTTTCTTCCGTGTTTGACCAGGCGTTCGAACTCGACCGCATCGCAGGTAAAGGCGGTCGGATTCAGACGCACCGCATGTCGATCGGCGATCAGAACGGAGCCGGACGGCACTCCCGGTGGCTCCAACTGATGCCGCAGCGTATAGAGCGCCTGACGCAGGCGTTGGCGGCTCACCTCCGGGGCGATCTCCGGCCAGAGCAGTTCGCCCAACTCTTCCCGAGGATGCGACCGCCGCCCAAAGAGCGCCAGATAGGCGAGCAGCAGCGCCACTCTGCCGCTCTCAAAATGTGTGATGACCTGACTGCCCTGATACAGCGCCAGTCTGCCGAAAACCTGCACGTGCCAATTCATGATGGTTGTGATCCCAATCGGGTTATTCCGTCCCCTGGTCGCATCTACTATTATGGCTCTCCAGGCGCTTTAGTTCCTGACCTGTCTCTATGACGTGACGGAAATGTCGCCTGGAGGGGCGATCGATGGTTCACGTATGGCAACAAAGGCGATGACATTTGCAACAGCCGCCATGACAATGCTTGCGACGATGTCGAGAGGAGAGTGCAGGAGACTGGCGACGCGGGCCAGGGCTACCGTGACGGAGATCAGGAGTGCGGGACCGATCATGCGAGGAGAGAACGGGACCAGGAGAAACGCACAGGCAAAGCAGAGAAGTGTGTGATCGGAGGGGAAACCGTTGTCGGCCTCGTGGGGAATGAGGGGGGCGACGTGTTGAACGACAAAGGGACGCGGCTCGTTGTAGAGTGCGCCGCCGCCTTTTGCCAGTAGGATTGCAAGGATACAGACGATGAGTCCACGCAGAACCAGCGTTTTACGTTGTGCGTTCGAGAGTGTCCAGAATACATAGAGGAGAAGCAGCGGAATCGCAATAAACAGGTATTTCGCGCAGATGATAATCAGTTCGGTCATGTAGTTCCTTGCTCCCCTCTTTTTGAAAGGGAGGCCAGTCTGTTTCGGCTGTAGGCGCCGGGTGGGATGCCGTTGATACGTTTGAAGGCGCGGCTGAAGGCGGCTTCCGACTGATAGCCCAGGCGGCTTGCGATCTCACCGACGGTGACTCCGTCCTCTTGCAGCCAGGTCTGTGCGATCCGCATTCTCCAGCGTGCCACGTAGTGCATCGCCGGTTCTCCGACAAGTTCTGTGAAGCGCGCTGCGAAGGCTGAGCGCGACATCGCTGCCTCGGCGGCCAGAGAAGCCAGACTCCAGGGACGCGCCGGGTCCCGATAGAGGAGCGTGAGCGCCGGCCCGATCTGCCGGTCCTGGAGGGCGCCAAGCCAGCCTTTCTGGGCTGCCGCATCCTGGGCGAGCCAGGAGCGGATGGCCTGAATTACAAGGATGTCCGCGAGGCGGGTAACGATCGTCTCTCCTCCGGGGCGCAGCTCCCTGGCTTCGGCAGCCATGAGACTGAGCGCACTCTGTATCCACTCTCTCTGCGGCGCGCTCCCCGAATCGACACGAATCAGCTTTGGCAGAATAGCGATCAGATGATGGGCTGCCGGATGGTCGAAACGAACGGCCCAGCAGATGAGCTGCGTGGGAGCGCCTCCTCCGCCATAGCGGAAGATTTCGTAGCGTTCGCTGACCTGCTCGCGGGGCAGATCGAAATAGGGGGCGGCGGGCAGATATGGCTCGCTTGTCAACGTATGCCCCTCCCCATGTGGGACGAACGCCAGATCGCCCGGCTGCAGCAGGCAACTCTCCGCACCCGCAACGTCCAGCCAGCAACGCCCGGAGACGACCGCATGAAACATCAGGCAATCTCGGATCGCAGGCAGGGCAAACGCCCAGGGCGCCGTGAGCTCCGAGCGACAGTAGAAAACGCCGCTCATGCGCAGGAAGTACAACGCCTCGCCGAGAGGATCTACCGATGTCCAGGGGCTATCGCTACTGGGAGCATTCATGACATCAGTATACCTGCGTGCCGCGCGGGTATCCCTGAATCCTGGACGAAGGAGCATGAAACAGCGGATTTTGATCATAGATCTTCCACTTCTTGAGTGGCATAATGGACGGCGTATTACCCAACACCACTTATGCTGTGAGAGGAGTATTCACCATGCACGCCAACTATCTGTTCCTTCTGCCCCTGGTATCGGCGCTTGGCAGTGGGCTGATGGCCGGAGTCTTCTTTGCGTTTTCGACCTTTGTTATGAACGCGCTGGCGCGCCTACCCGCCGCGCAGGGGATCGCCGCCATGCAGTCCATCAATGTCGTCGTCCTGAACTTCTGGTTCGGCTCGGCATTTTTCGGAACCGCTCTGGCCTGTCTGGTGATGGCCATCAACGCCGGACTCCGATGGCACAGACCGGGCGCCGGCTGGATGCTCGTCGGAAGTCTGCTCTATCTGTTCGGCGTGGTCGGGGTGACGATAGTGTGCAATGTGCCGCAGAACGACGCTCTGGCGACCCTTCCTCCGGCAAGCGCAGAGAGTGCGCGCTTCTGGGCAGGCTATGTGACGGGGTGGACCGCCTGGAATCAGGTGCGCACCGTTGCCGCGCTTGCGGCGACCACCGCCCTGATCTGCGCGCTGGTCTGTCAGGCCGCCGGAGAACGACCGGATCCTGTCTGACGCGAAGATTGCCGAAACAAAATGCACGGCGGCATCGTTTCTCTTCTGAAGAGTTTGTGTGGGGAGCTGAGGCTCCGGAAGAAAGAAGAGGGAATCCGTGGCTCTGTTTCGCGCCGATAACTGGCTGAAGGCTCCGCTGGATCGCGATGTCATCGCCCGGTGGACCGTGGGAAGTGGAAAGGGGATGGGGTATACGCTGACCATGCCCGAACTGCCTGATCCCGATCATTTCACGTTTCTGGCGCTCGGCGATACCGGGGACTCGGAAGCGTCCGGGCCGCATCTCTCTCCGCAGGATGCGGTGGGGCGCGAGATGGCGGCGGATGCGGCGCTGCCGGGCAGTAAGGGAACCGGCGCCTTTGTCGTGCATACCGGCGACATCGTCTATATGACCGGGGAGCATCGGCTGTACGACCGTAATTTCCGGCGTCCGTATGAAGCGTTTCTGACTCCGCAGAGCACCGTGGACGATCTGATCTTTCGGATGCCGTTTCTGCCGGTTCCCGGCAACCACGACTACTACGACCTCGCCGGATGGACCCGCTGGCTGGCGCGCATCCCCATTCTGGGCGCAGGACTGCGCGCTATCGCCCACGAACTGTTCGCCTTCAGCATTCCGGAAGGCGGATCCGAGATGGGCAAAGCCTACATGACGGCGTTCGTCAATGCGAATGCCGACACCGCAAACCAGGCGCTGGCCTATCTCCCCGGAGAGCAGACCCGCCTGCCGAACCGTTACTATCGATGCCGGATGGGATCGGTGGAACTCTTTGGACTGGACTCCAATACGCTGGAAGCGCCCCCTCCCGGAACGGATCGGGTTCAGGTCCATGTGGAGGCGGCGGAGCGCATGGAGGCGCTGGAGCACCGGGCGCGGGAACTGGATCGGGAACTGCGCAAGCATCAGTTGGCGCTCGATCGCTTTCACAAGGGCGCAAAGGAGGCAGCCAGCACCGATACCCTGCGTCAGGAGGACATTCTGCGGGCGGCGGCGCTCGTCTCCCGCGTGCTGGGAGAACTGCAAACGGCCGTGACCAGTGTAGAGCCTGCACTGCAGCCATGTACCGAAGCCCTGCAGGGAGTCGATACCGCACAACGGCGTTGGGCGGAGGCGGTCACCGATCTGGAGGAGGCCGATGAGACGGACCCCATCGTGCGCGCCCTGGACTCGTTGGACGATGCGAGCGACGAGGCGTGCGCCGCCCTGCGCGGCATTGAAAACTGCCTGGGAGTTCTGCCGGAAGGAGAGAGCCGCCAGCAGATTCTGACCACGCGCGACGCCTTACAGCAGGCCCTGCATAGTTGGGCGCAGGTGGTCGCGCTGACGCCGATCTCGGAGACGCTGCTGGTGCATCAGTTGTCGGAAGATGCGATGGATGTGCAGCGGGAACTCGCGCTGGAGCGCCGTCGGCTGCACTATCGCCCCGACGACTACGACCACGCCCAGTTGGAGTGGCTGGACCGCAGCCTCAAGGATTCGATCCAGGAACATCCGAACGGCTGGCGGATCGTCTACCTGCATCATCCGCTCTACACGAGTATCGTCAACCACTGCGAGCGACCGGATGTGCAGGGGCTGCGGTCCAATCTATTGGAACTGCTCAAAGATCGAGTCCATCTGGTATTGGCCGGACACGCTCATGCCTTCGAGTGGTTCCGTTCGGAGGCGATGCCCAACGCCGGCTTTTTTGTGACCGGAGGCGGTGGCCAGATCTCCTTGCGGCCTTCGATCCTGGACCCGACCCGACGCCGTCGGTATCGCGAACGCCACGAAATCTTCTGCAACAGCGGCATCCAGGAGGCCGCTATCGGGGGACGCGGCCCGGTGGCCGAGGATGGAGCCTCCGGCCTGCTCTATCACTATCTGCGTATCGAAGTCACCCCGGAAGCTCTGAACGTGCATCCGGTCGGTATCCGCAGGATGGGCAGAGCCTTTCGGCGCGAAGAGCCGATGCCGGTCTATCATGTCCCTCGCCTGCCCGCTGCCCGACCGATCTGGAATGTAGAGCGTCTGGAAGCGGTCGAGATCTATCGGGATCGACCGCCCCAGGCGCGCTGGAAATAGCACACGGCCCCAACCACGTCTTCTTCGGAGTGGCTAGTGGGCCTCGTAGATGCCGGGACCGTCAGGGCTGAAATAGCGTCCGCCTGCCGCCCAACCGTCGCCGTTGGGCTCTTTGACGCCGTGACCGCCGGAGACAGAGGCATACGGGGCGTCCGTCGTGGTGACATTGAACTGACCGCCGGTGACGGTGGAGAGATCGCCGTTGGCTTTGTTGGCACTGCCGCCCCCAACGACCGCGCCCGTACCGGAAGCGGTGTTGTCTCCGCCACCGGCGACTGCTGCGAGGTAGCCGGAGGCGACGTTTCCCGCGCCGCCCGAGACCGAAGAGGCAAAGCCGGAGGCGGTGTTGAGTTGACCACCCGGGACAGTCGCGTAGGCGGCGGAGATCGTGTTGACATTCCCAACGACGAGGCCGCCGAAACTGGAATAGTTGTTCTGGTCGCCCAGGATCAGGTTGTGGCTGCCTGTATGGATATCCGGAGCGCCGGAGACGCTGCGGGAGGCGTTGTAGCCGAGGATCAGGTTGCCAAGGCCCGTGAGAGCGCCGTGACCGGTGGGGCTGCCGAACACGTCGGCTGTACCGTCGCTGGTGCTGCCGCTGCCGCTCACGATCTGGACATTGACGCCCGTGATCGTCAGGGTCGTGCCGGAGAGGCTCAAGGGAGCGGTTTTGGCTTGCAGCGCCGCCACCTGCGTCTGCAGCGCGCTGATCTGCGCAACGAGGGTGGCGACGTTGACGCCGGGACTTTGTGCTTGCGCCGGGTTGGCGCGCGTCAGGGACAAAACGCCCAGGGCCGCAAAGAAGCCCAGGCCGGTGAAGAGAAGGTTTTTGAGTTTAGCCGATACATTCGTCATGATGTTTTCCCGTCTTCTTGAGAGTGTGGCCTTCCGTGGTGAGAGGGCCTGAAGCGCACGCAACAGGCACTCCTGTGCCATGCAGGGTTGCGGTGTTGCAGGCAGGATACACCTCTTGCGTAACATCATCATGACAACTGCGTGATATTTTGGGACGAGAAATGCCGATCCACCCTGTACAGAACTTTGTACAGGGTGGATTGTGTAATGGCCGGGGTCCTATTCTTCGATCTCTTCGATGTTCGTCGGATCGTCTTCGCCGGGGAGGTCGGGGCGGCGGACACGTTTGTCGCCGGTCTGGGGCTGTTCGTTCTGGAGCTGCAGAATGTCGGCGCCGGTCTGGCTGTCGCCTAAGAGGTTCCTGGCGAAGTAGTCGATGCGCATCCAGTTGCAGTATTCGCTCATGTCGCCATAGCCGTGGCGCTGACCGGGGAACTGGAAGTAGTCGAAGCGCTTGTTGGCGCGGATCAGGGCGTTGGCCAGCCGGACGGTATTCGCCGGGTGGACGTTGTCGTCGATGTCGCCCGTCACCAGCATCAGATGCCCTTTGAGGTTTTTGGCGATCTCGGAGTTCTTGTCGATGTCATAGGTGAAGGTGGACTTGCCGTCTTTGTCGGTCGTCTCTTTGACCCCGTGATGTGATTCGCTCCACCAGCGGTTGTAGATGTTGTTTTCGTGATTGCCCGATTCCGAGAAGGCGACCTTGTAGAAATCCGGGTAGACAAGGATCGCCGCCGCCGACATGAAGCCGCCGCCGGAGTGGCCGTAGATGCCGACCCGATCCGTATCGATCCACGGGTATTTGAGCGCCAACTCCTCCACCGCGTGCTTCTTATCCGCCAGACCGTAGTCACGCAGGTTGCCGTAGCCGAAGTTGTGGTACCACTTGGAGCGCTGCGGGCTGCCGCCCCGGTTGCCGACCTCGATCACGATAAAGCCCATCTGCGCCAGCGCTACGTTCGGGTTGCGGGGGGAGAAGGTCTTGGAGACTGCCTCCGTCTGCGGGCCGGGATAGACATACTCGATCACCGGATAGCGTTTGTTGGGGTCGAAGTCGAAGGGTTTGTAGATCACACCGTAGAGATCGGTGATGCCGTCGTCGGCTTTCACTTTGAACGGTTCGGGAAACTTGAAGCCGTTGTCCAAAAGGGCGCTGACATCGGTGGTCTCCAGCGCGACGACCAGGTTGCCGTTGTCATCGCGCAGGTCCGAGTGGGGCGCGGCGTCGGCTCGGCTGACGTTGTCCACAAAGTAGCGGGCGTCGTCGCTCATCGCGGCGGCGTGGTTGGCATCGCCGGGATCGGCGAGTTTCAGGTCGTGGCCATCCAGGCGCACGCGATAGACGTGGGTGTAGTAGGGATCTTCGCCCGCTTCGCGCCCGCACGCGTTGAAGTAGAGCGTGCGGCTCTTCGTATCGATCCCCACGATGCCCTCGCAGGTGAACTCTCCTGAGGTGACCTGATTCTCCAGTTTGCCGCTCGCATCGTACAGGTAGTAGTGCCCCCAGCCGTCGCGCTCCGACCAGAACAGCATCTCCTTGCCGCCGTTGACCAGGCGCAGCGGTTCGCCGTCGATGTAGGTGTTCAGGCGCTCTTCGATCAGGGTCTTGACATCGCCGGTGCTGGTATCCGCGACACAGATGTCCAGCTTATGGCGATCCCGGCTTGCCCGTGAGAAGTAGAGTTTGTCGGAGGTGTCGCTCAGCCACTTCGCGACGACTTTGTCCTGTTCGCGCTCGCTGGAGAGGACACGATCCGTCTCGACGTTGACCGACTGATCCGTAAAACGATCCGCTTTGACTTTGACCCAGGCGCGGGTGGCCACATCGCAGACCAGGATCTCGGACTGGGGCTGATTCACTTCGCCAGGCATGGAGTAGCGGTAGGTCTCCAGGGTGGGGCGCGGTGCAGAGAGGGAGTTGATCACCCAGAGATCCCCGACCTTCCGCTCATCCTCGCGCTCCACCGAGAACTTCTTCGAGTCTTTGGACCAGACGACGCCGATGGCAGGGACGCGATAGTCCTTGCGGTCCTTCTCCTGCGTCTGATAGGTCGTCTTCTGCTCGTCTTTGAGCGTGCGGGCGTAGCCGTAGTACTGTTCGCCGTTCGTGGTGAGTTGGGTCTCTTTGATGGTCTTGTCGTCGGCTTTTTTCTGGGCCAGCGCGTAGTTGGCGGCGTCCATCATAAACAGGTTGTGGCCGCGCGCGAAGACGATGGTCTTCTCATCCGGTGAGACGCTTGCCCAGAGCATCTTCTTGGGAGGCGCTTTGTAGGTTGGCAGGAGCGTGAGCGCTTCGGTCTTCAGGTCGTACTCGAAGTAGAGCGTCGAGGTCGTGGAGGCAGCGGCTCCCGTGGCTCCCGCCGCTCCGGCCCGGCCCCGCCTGCCGTTCTGCGTGGTCGTGGTTCCCGTCGTTGTCTCTTTGTCGTCGGTCTTGACCTCTGTTTTGGTATCGGTCTTGCCATCCGTCTTGACGTCCGTCTTCGTATCCGTCTTGGTATCGGTCGTCTTGCCCTGCTGCTTCTCCTTGCCCTTGTCCTTCATGTCGTCGGACTTGGACGCATCGTCGCTGATCTCCTGAACGGTCTTGAACGTATCGCCGACGCGCACGGTCGCGTCTTTGGAGAGGTCCAACTCGAAGAGCAGGGCGGTATCCTTCTTGATAAACTTGAGGGTGCGGATCGGCAGATGCTGGGCGTCGTAGGGCAGGAGCGTGATGCGGGTCAGCATGGCGGCCATACGGGCGCTGTCGAAGAGCGGTTTTTTGGACTTCGCGCGGCAGTCCACCAGCCAGTATCTGCGTCCCTGGCTGGTCTCGTAGGTGTACCAGAAACGCTCGCCGCTTTCGAGCCAGTGCGGCGTCACGGAGGTGTCGAACAGCCGCTTGGCGATCTTCTGAGAGGTCCACTTCATGGCCAGATCGTAGTTGGCTTTATGGACCGGAGTGGGCTCCGCCGCCGGCAAAGCCGTGGGAGCCAGAGTCAGGGCTGCGAGAAGCAGACAGCCGGACGGACGGAAACGCATGGGATGATTTCTCCTTATCGACAGATCAGCGATAAACCCTATGTGACCGCTGCCTGTCGGCGATGGAATGAATTCCTTCGCTGGGGCGCTACGCGCCGATTGTCAATGCAGGAAGCCGCTACGCGGCGCCCCAAATCCTCCGCTTCCGCGCAGAGGATTTCCTTCGCGGACAAATATATGCTGTGGGCTTAACTGTTGCCTGTATTAGAACTATTTCAACTAAATAGATGCGGTGATTGGCAGCGGAACGAACTCGACGCGCAGATCCGCGCAGACTTCGGCGCGGAAGGCGCGGACACGCAGAGCACTGTTCGCCCGGATAACGGCCTTGACCGCCTCCTGTAGATCTTTCTCCTGTTGCTGGTAGATCTCGCTGGTGCGGGCGCCGTGCATCTTACGGCGATAGTCCGCACAGGTGGCCTCCAGCGGTCCGCCTTTTTCGGAGGGACCATGAAAGATGAGAATAATCTCTTCCAGGTTGTGGGCGTCGATCAGGAAGGCCGACTCCTGACGGAACTGTTCCCCGCGAAAATAGGAAAGGGTACTGTGCGCCAGCGCGCCAGGACCGCCGGGTGCGTAGAGCCGATCGTAGTGGTTGATGCCGAGATTCTTATTGAGAAATTCGTCCAGGCTCTGCTGATACCGCCCGTCCGAACAAGCGATGATCATGATCCGCGGACGGTCTTTCTCCCAGGGTAGGCGGCTGGTGAAGGGGGTAGCGGCAGATGTTACCGGAAGAGAATCGTTTTGGGCCATGCCACTATTTTACCGCAACGAGTCGGCTTTTCCTTATCGGATCGGCGCTCTGCGGTCGGCCCATCCAAAATCGTCCTGCGAGACCGGGAAGGATTGACGCGCCCGACGGTGAACATACAGGCATGCAATGGGGCCAGAGCAGCAGTCTGGAGCGATCCGACAGGCTTTTCAGGCCGATGGGCGGCATTCTGCGCCCCCATCCCGAATTCCCCGTTCTGAAACGGGACTCCAGCGAGGTAGAACCAATCATGAAGGATCTAAACGATCTCCCTCACGACTCTGAAGCGCACCGCAGCGAATCGGAGAGTGTCTCTAAATTCAGCCGTCGGGCGGCGCTGTTGGGCGCAGCCGCGGTAGCAGCGGCAACCCTACCGCAGGTCGCTCAGGCGAAGTCTGCGGACTATTTTCCATTGCCGGACAGCGCGGGAGGATGGCGAACGCTGAAAGATGCCGCTTCCATTCGCAAACTGGCGGCGATGGATCTTGCCCGCCTGGATCAGGCTTACGAATACACGCAGCGGTGCAGCCAGAACGGCGGCCTGCTGGTGGTACGGCACGGCTATCTGGTCTATGAGAAGTACTGGGGGCGCGCCGGTCGCACGGCCAATCCCGATATGGCCTCGACCGGCAAAGCCTACACGAGCATCGCCTGCGGCATCATGCTGAAGGAGTTTCATGACAAGATTCCGGACGGCCTGGATACGAAGGTCTTTACCGAGAAGTATCTGCCGGAAGCCTTTCCGCTCGACGATCCCCGCAAGGCGGACATCACGCTCGGGCAACTGCTCTGTATGTCGGCGGGCTATCATGGCGAGGGCGGCAGTCCGGGCGTCGTGATGGGCAAGGTGGTGCCTCTCTCGCCGGTACCCGGCCAGGATATTCGTAATCTCGACCAGTCGTCGCTGAAGACTCCGCTCTGGACTGATCCGGGTGGCGGCTACTCCTACTCCTCCCCCGCGCCGCATATCGCCTCGATCGTGCTGCGGCATGTCACCGGCATGGAGTTGAAGGACTACATCGACACGCGCATGGCCAAACCGCAGGGGTGGGGGCCGTGGAACTACTGCCTCCAGCGCGGCGACTACCTGATGCCACACGCCAACGGGGCGGGAAGCACGGCAGTCCATGCCACCGATGCCCTGCGTTTCGGCTACTGTCTGCTGCACAAGGGGCAGTGGGGAGACAAACAGGTCGTGCCCGCCGATTACGTCGCCAAATGCAACAAAATGCTGCCCTACAACCCGCACACGCCCTTCAGTCTGATGTTCGAGAACAACTCGGACGGACATGTCTTCGGCGCGCCGCGAGATGCCTACTATAAGTCGGGTGCGGGCGGCTTCGGGATCTTCGTCGTGCCCTCGCTCGACATGGTGATCTACAAAATGGGCGGCAACAACGGCCAGTACGACCCGACGATGGCGGGCATTCCGCTCACCTATACCCCCGACACCTCCCGCGACAACTGGAAGCCGATCCAGGGCACCCCGTTCATCGACGGCAGCCACGGCGGCGATGATGGCCTGCGCCGGTGTCTGGAGATGGTGTCGGCGGCAACGCGGGACTGAGAAAGGATCGTCGCATGCGT
>Ga0105239_10003158_pt1 | contig 20423 bp, 20 predicted proteins | sample KBSC44metaG_FD_92761 | JGI IMG/M metagenome (GOLD analysis project Ga0105239, IMG submission 92761) | Corn rhizosphere microbial communities from Kellogg Biological Station, Michigan, USA - KBS C4-4 metaG | ecosystem: Host-associated > Plants > Roots > Rhizosphere > Soil | place: Michigan, USA... | reverse complement strand
GCTCACGCTTTCGATCACGTCGGGATAGAGCGTGCCTTGCGCGAGAAATTCCGCGCCGCCGATCTTCGCGGCCTCGCCGTCGAACACCTCGATGAACGCGGCGCCGATGATCTTGCGCTTCTGCTCCGGATCGGTGACGCCGGCGAGCCGCGTGAGAAACATCTCCGACGCGTCGGCGTGGATCAGCGGGATGTTGTAATGCCCCTTGAACAGGGAGACGACCTCGTCCGCCTCGCCCGCGCGCATCAATCCGGTGTCGACGAAGATGCAGGTGAGCTGATCGCCGATCGCTTCGTGGATCAGCACCGCGGCGACAGACGAGTCCACACCGCCCGACAACCCGCAAATCACTTTGCCTTTGCCGACCTGTGCGCGGATCTTCTTGATCTCCGCCTCGCGGAACGCATGCATGTTCCATTCGGGGCGGATGCCGGCGATGTCGATGACGAAGTTGCGATACATCTCCGCGCCGCGCGGCGTGTGCACGACTTCGGGATGGAACTGGATTCCGTAAAGCTTGCGCTTCTCGTCGGCGATCACGGCATAGGGCGAATGTTCCGACGTCGCGACGACGGCGAAGCCCGGCGGCATCGCGGTGATCTTGTCGCCGTGATTCATCCACACCGGTTCGCTGTCGCCGATGTTTCCGAGGCCCGCGAGCAGCGGCGACGCCTTCTCGATCGTGATATCGCTGCGGCCGAACTCGCGGTGATGGCCGCCCTCCACCTTTCCGCCGAGCTGTTCGGCCATCGCCATCTCGCCATAGCAGATGCCGAGCACGGGCACGCCCGCATCGAACACCGCCTGCGGCGCGCGCGGCGCACCTTGCTCCATCACGCTCGCCGGACCGCCGGAAAGGATGATGGCCTGCGGCCTGTGCGCGCTAAGCGCGGCTTCCGCTTTCTGGAATGGAACAATCTCGCAATAGACGCCGGCTTCGCGCACGCGGCGTGCGATCAGCTGGGTCACCTGCGAGCCGAAATCGATCACGAGGACGGGGGCTGCCATGGCGGGATTTACCCACGGAGCCGCCCCCTGTCCAGCACGGCGTTGCCGCACACTTCTACTATGCGTTTCGCTCAAGGATCGCGGTGAAAAAGCCGTCCGTTTGCGTCGAAAACGGCGAGGCGCGGAAGAACTGGCCAAGAGCTGGCAGCGGGTTGGTGCCCACCGATTCGCGCCAGACCTCAGATGCGGGCATGACCGCAAAATCGCGATGCGATTCGAGGAACGCCGCAACCCGATCCTCGTTCTCCGATGGCAGGATCGAACACGTCGCATAGACCAGACGGCCGCCGGGTTTCACATAAGCGGCGGCCTTTTTCAGCAATGCATCCTGCGTCGCTTTCAACTCTTCTATCCGTTCCGCCGTCAGCCGCCAGCGCAGCTCCGGCTGCCGCCGCCATGTACCCGTGCCGCTGCACGGCGCATCGACGAGAACGATGTCGAAAAAAGAACCTCCCTCGCCCCCGCGGAGCGGGGGAGAGGGCCGGGGTGAGGGGGCGGCTGCAGCGCGCTCAACCTTCGACACCCCCTCACCCTGACCCTCTCCCCCACCTTTGTGGGGGAGAGGCGATCTCCTTATTATTGTTGCACTTGCTTTTACGGCGCGGCGTTCAAGCTCGACCAGCGCATCGAAGCGGATATCGGTCGCGACGATCTCGCCCTCATTGCGCATGATCGCCGCGAGCGCCAGCGACTTTCCGCCCGCCCCCGCCGCGAGATCGAGCACACGCGTCCCCGGCTTCGCGCCACAGAGCAGCGCCGCGATCTGTGCCGCCTCATCCTGAAACTCGAACGCGCCGGATTCGAACAGCGCGCTGCGGCCGAGCTTTGCTTCACCGGATGCAATGCGAACACCCATCGGTGAGAACGGTGTTTCGCTCGCGTCATAACCTTCGGCGCGCAATGCATGCAAAAGATCATCACGCGAGGTCTTCAACGTGTTGACGCGCAGATCGGCAGGGGCGCGCGATTGCAGCGCGAGCATCTCATCCAACAACAAATTGTCATCCCGGCCAGGCTCGCGAAGCGAGCGCTGTGCCGGGACCCATTGAGACATGTCTCGGTGGGTCCCGGACAGTCGCTGCGCGACTTCCGGGATGACAAGCGTGGTTGCGGTGAACCGTCGGAGCTCTTCTTGCAGAAACTCTGGATACCCACCAAGAACATGCAGAGGCGGTACTTCTTTGGGGGGTGATGCGATGGCCGCGCGCTCTGCATCGCTCAGCGCCGAAGGTCCATATCCGCCGCCGGTGAACAAGGCTTCGAGATCGCCCTCGTCAAGCAGCGATCCGATGACCAGCGAACGCGGCGTGCCATCGCCCATCCGCCAGGCGAACCATGCGCGGCGGCGCTGAATCGCATAGACTCGCTCGCCGATGGCGGCGCGATCCTTGGAACCTGCAAAGCGGTGCGCGCGGCCCCAATCGCGCAGATGGCGGTCGACGGGCTGGTTTGTGTTCTGCAGTTCGCCGAGTATATCGATCACGGCTTGTATTCGCGCGGCAGGTGTCATGGCAGAAGACCTAACAGATCGCGTCCGCATACGCGACGAACATGTGTTGTCGAAGAAGCGCTACAAGCTCAGCGAAGTCGACATCGACTACCGCCGCAGCGACGGCACGTGGCAGCGCCAGACCCGCGAGGTGTTCGACCGCAAGCACGCCGCCGCCATCCTTCCCGTCGATCCCAAACGCGGCACCGTGATCCTGATCCGCCAGTTCCGGCTGCCCGCCTTCCTCACCGGATATGAGAAGCCGCTGGTCGAAGTCATCGCCGGCGCCCTCGACGACGATGCGCCGGATGTCTGCGCGCGACGCGAGGCGATGGAAGAAGCGGGAATAGAAGTCAGCGACCTGAAAGAAGTCTTTCACTGCTTCATGTCACCCGGCGCGATCACGGAGCGCATGCACCTGTTCGTCGGCACCTATGGTGACCGCGCCGCGAAAGGCGGCGGGCTTCAGGACGAAGGCGAAGACATCGAAGTGCTGGAGATGCCGCTCGCAGATGCCATGGCGATGATCGAACGTGGTGAGATTGTAGACGCCAAGACGATCATGCTGCTGCAATGGGTACTGTTGAATCGGACCTAATACGCATTCCCTCTCCCCCTTTGAGGGGGAGAGGGTAAGGGTGAGGGGGCGGTTCGATTGAGCTCCGTGTTTGCCACCCCCTCACCCCGACCTCTCCCCCGCTGCGCGAGGGAGAGGGAGAAGAAAGGAAGATCGATGGCAAGGGCCGTGATTGTTGGCGCTGGTTTCGGGGGCATCGAGGTCGCGCGCGCACTTGGCCGCGCCAACATCTCCGTCACCCTGATCGACCGCCAGAATCATCATCTGTTCCAGCCCCTGCTCTATCAGGTCGCAACCGCCGCACTCTCGCCCGCCGACATCGCCGAGCCAATCCGCAAAGTTCTGCGCGGCCATCCGAGCGTTGAAGTGATGCTAGCCGAGGTCACCGGCATCGACACCGCAGCGCGCACCGTCACGCTCAATCATGATGAAAGCATCGCCTACGACATCCTCGTGCTGGCGACCGGCGCGACGCATGGTTATTTCGGTCACGACGAATGGGAACACTTCGCGCCCGGTCTCAAGACCATTGAGGACGCACGCAAAATCCGCTCGCATCTTCTGCTCGCTTTTGAGCAGGCGGAGATGAGCCGCGATCCCGCCGAACAAAAACGTCTGATGACCATCGCGGTGATCGGCGGCGGACCGACCGGCGTCGAACTCGCGGGCTCCATCGCCGAACTCGCGCGCTATACGCTGTCGAAGGATTTCCATCGCATCCGCGCGGAGACTGCAACTGTGCTTCTGCTTGAAGCAGGCCCGCGTCTCCTGACCGCGTTCCCTGAAGACCTCGCGACCTATGCTGTGCGCAAGCTGACCAAACTCGGCGTCACCGTGCGGACGTCTTCGCCTGTCGAACTGATCACCGATCGCAGCGTCACCGTTGCCGGCGAAACCATCGGAGTCGGCTTCGCAATCTGGGCGGCCGGTGTGATGGCTTCGACGCTTGGGCAATTTCTCGGCGTCGACCTCGACCGCGCGGGACGCGTGCGCGTGAACGCCGATCTGTCGGTACCGGGAAAAGAGAATGTCTATGTGCTCGGCGATCTCGCGCTGGCGATGGACGAACATGGCAGGCCACTGCCCGGCCTCGCGCAGGTTGCCAAGCAGGAAGGTGAATATCTCGGCCCCGCACTGGCCCGCAAAATCTTGCGCAACGCAACGTCCAGGCCATTCGTGTTTCACAACCGCGGCAACACCGCGGTCATCGGCCGGCACGCCGCCGTGTTCGATTTCGGCTGGGCACAGATGAAAGGCTGGCTCGCATGGGGTCTGTGGGCGCTGATCCACGTTTATCTTCTGGTCGGATTCCAGCACCGCCTGATGGTCGCGATCCAATGGCTGTGGCGTTACGTGACCTACGAACGCGGTTCGCGATTGATCGCAGAGGACGCGACGAAAGAGACTTAGACGTGTCCGCGCTGCCTCATGCTTCGACAAGCTCAGCATGAGGGTTCCCCATTCCCTCACCCTGAGCTTGTCGAAGGGTGAGATGCCACAAATCCGTTCGAACAAATTATGCTCTACGGCTTCTTCACCGCATACAGCGTGCGCAGCGCCGCGATAGCCGTCGGCTCATAGATCGTGTCGTGGCGTTCTTCCGGGCGCGGATCGTAGTGCATCGTGAAGCCGTTTGGATTTGTGGAGTTCGATGCAGCAACGACGCGCTCGATGGCTTCCTGCATCGTTGAGCCTTCGTTGCCGACAGACAACCATAACTGACGTCCTCTGAAATCGCCTTTGGCGAAATCGGCGGCGGCTTCGCGGCTGAGATTTTCCTTGTCCCACCACAGGCTTGGGCTCGCGGCGATGTAGTCGTCGAAACTCTGCGGCGCGCGCAGACATGTTTCGACCGCGAACAGCCCCGCAAGCGACTCTCCGATCAATCCGTAACGCCCGCTGACCCGATAACGCCCCGCGATCCACGGCTTCACTTCTTCGACCAGGAATTTGCGATAGGCAGCGGCTCCGCCCGATGTCGGATCGAGCTTGACGTCTTCCGGATCGGACGATGGCGACGTCAGATCGTGCTTGCGGTCCACGCCTTCAATTCCGACGACGATCAGTTCCTCGACCGCGCCGTTGAACGCCGTCACCTGCGCGAGGCCGGAGATGTGGTGGAAATCTTCCGCCTCGCCACCGTCGAGCAGCACCAGCACCGGGAATTTCCGCGACGAGTCCTTGTAGTCCGGCGGCAGATAGACATTCAGGCGCCGGGTGTCGCCGAGAACCTTGGACTGGATCGTATAGGACTTGCCGATGACGATAGGTCGGCCGTCTTCAACAGCATCCGCGCTGTTAGCATGCGTTGAAGCGGTAAAAGCAAACACAATAGAGGCCGAAATTAGTCGAACGATGTTTGCGAGATGACGCATCCTGTTTTCCCATCAAGCCTTATGTGCGTTCCATGACCATGAAAGTGAGCGCCACCGGGATGAGGTGACAGAATCCAGGTATCACCTTCTTTTTTGGCACTATAGATCGACTTCCACATGGATAGCTCGCGTTCGCTATGCGGACCGCGAATGGAAGCCGACCAATTGGCATAAGCAGTCGAAATAGCGTCCGACGCTTTGCGAATTACATGAGGGTGCGGATTCGAAAACGTTGTCAGACACGCCGCCGTTAGAGCCAGCCACATCGCCCGACTTCCGTTCCTACTCCCCGCCGGGGTGATAGTTCGGGGCTTCGCGCGTTACGACGACGTCGTGGACGTGGCTTTCGCGCAGGCCCGCGCCGGTGATGCGCACGAACTGCGCGCGCTTGTGGAATTCCGCGATGGATTTCGAGCCGGTCAGGCCCATCGCGGCGCGAAGACCGCCGATGGTCTGATGCACGACCGCGCTGACCGGGCCTTTGTACGGCACCTGGCCCTCGACGCCTTCAGGCACAAGCTTCAGCGTATCCTGCACTTCGGATTGGAAATAGCGGTCGGCCGAGCCGCGCGCCATCGCGCCGACGGAGCCCATGCCGCGATAACCCTTGTACGAACGGCCCTGATAGAGGAACACCTCGCCCGGCGCCTCGTCGGTGCCGGCCAGCATCGAGCCCACCATCGCGACGCTCGCGCCGGCGGCAATCGCCTTCGCAAGATCGCCGGAATATTTGATGCCGCCATCGGCGATGACCGGCGTATCGGTCTTGCGCGCCGCGTCCACCGCGTCCATCACCGCAGTGAGCTGCGGCACGCCGACGCCCGCAACGATGCGCGTCGTGCAGATCGAACCCGGGCCGATACCGACCTTGATGCAATCCGCGCCGGCGTCGATCAGCGCCTTGGCGCCGTCCGACGTCGCAACGTTTCCGGCAACGACCTGAACGTAATTCGAGATTTTCTTGATACGTGTGATGCTGTCGAGCACGCCCTTCGAGTGGCCGTGCGAGGAATCGACCACGATCACGTCGCATTCGGCTTCGACCAGCCCGCTCGCGCGCCTGTAACCGTCTTCGCCGACACCCGTCGCTGCGGCCACGCGCAACCGGCCGCGGTCGTCCTTGCAGGCGTGAGGATATTTCTGCGCCTTCTCGATGTCTTTCACGGTGATCAGGCCGACGCAGCGATAGGCTTCGTCGACGACCAGTATCTTCTCGATGCGGTGCTGATGCAGAAGCCGCTTTGCCTCCTCCGGCTTCACGCCTTCACGCACGGTGACGAGATCGTCCTTCGTCATCAACTCGCGCACGGGCTGACGCATGTCGGAGGCGAAACGCACGTCGCGGTTCGTCAGGATGCCGACAAGCTTGCCAATTTTTGAATTATTTGGGCCCTTGCCGTTCGCGCCCTCGACCACCGGAATGCCGGAGATGCGATAGCGCTCCATCAGCGCGAACGCGTCGGCGAGCGTCGCGTCCGGCGCGATCGTCACCGGGTTCACGACCATGCCGCTTTCGAATTTCTTGACGCGGCGGACCTGCTCGGCCTGCTCTTCGATGGAGAGGTTCTTGTGAATCACGCCGATGCCGCCGGCCTGCGCCATGGCGATGGCGAGCCCGGCTTCGGTCACGGTGTCCATCGCGGCGGAGATCAGCGGAATGCCGAGCTCGACGGATTTCGTGAGGCGGGTGCGAGTATCGACCTGAGCGGGAAGTATCTCGGAGGCAGCCGGCACCAGAAGCACATCGTCGAAGGTCAGGGCTTCGCGGATGGGAGGGCGCTGTTCCATGCGGGCGTCTATCAGCCCTTTTGCGATTCCGCAAGCACCCCGTGCGCCAGGCCGTCACCGCGGGGGATTGGCCGGCAAGTAAGGAAGGCCGTTGTCGATTGTGGCGGCCAGCCCCCAAATCGCCGGATCGAATCCAGCAGGCAATGCGGATTGCATCTGTGTCCGGGTAAGGCCCGTCGCGCCGGTATCGTTGATGTCCCAATAGACCTGGCTCCGCGAACCATTGTTCGTGCCCGCGACGCCGCCGAAATTCGATACCGCGGTGATCCGCCCCGCCGCATAGCTCGTGGCGGCCGTCGGCGTACAAACACCTGCAACACAACTCATATGCATCGTGGCGTGCGTCGAGATCGCGACGTCCGCCTGCGCGATCGCCGGCAGCAGCGAGAAAAATAACGACGATGCCAGCGCCGCACCGCGAATTGGGCAGCCTGTCCTGCCCTTCATACCGATGTCCCCGTATCGGTGTCGCGCTTTGCGAACTTCGGCGCCGGAACGAATAGCCGACATTAACAATCTAACCCGTCCGTAATGCCCACAAAATCCGGATTGCCGAGAAACTTCAAGGCAAACGTGAACAGCCCAGCCGAGGCGTGCTTTTTCATTACTTTTTTGCCATAGTACGGCCAGTGTTCTGTTACATTACGCCCGCGGGGGAAAGTTCGTTGCGCCTTCAGCATACGTTCTACAGGTTTCCATTCCGATTCGATGTGGAGTGTCTGCGGGCTGAGGCTCTGTCGATTCCGGAATCGTGCTGGTGTACGCACCCGGGCGGCTTCAAAGGCAATTCATTCCTGCCGCTCATATCCAGCTTCGGCGATGTGAATGACAGTTACGACGCGCCGATGAAGCCGACGCGCTGGCTGCTGGATTCACCGTACTTCATGCAGATTTTCGCGCTGTTTCGTACCCTGCATGGCCGCGCCAGGCTGATGCGCCTGGAACCTGGCGACGGCGTGCCCGTGCATGTGGATGTCGATTACTACTGGCGCAACCGAACGCGGGTCCATATTCCCATCATCACTCATCCCGACGTCCAATTCTTTTGCGGCGGCGACAGTGTCCATATGGCTGCCGGCGAGGCTTGGACGTTCGACAATTGGCGTCCACATCGCGTCATCAACGAAGATGCGACGCGGCGAATCCATCTGACATTCGATACATTCGGCAGCAACGCGTTCTGGTCGATGGCGCGGCCCTACAAGACGGCAGCGCCTGAGCAGCTCGTACCATTCGACGCCGGCGCACGGCCCAGCCTGACATTTGAATCCCATCCGAGCGATCCGGTCATGTCGCCCGCCGAACTCGATGCGGAACTGTTGCGTATCGCCGGCGATGTCACGGCGCGTGCCGAAAACGATCCGGAATCTGTCATGCTCGTCCAGAGCCTGACGCTCACGTTCCGGCGAGAGTGGCGTGATTTATGGCACGCCATAGGCCCCTCGGCCGAAAACGAACCGCGGTTCATGGAATTGCGAGCTCGCATGGCCGACGAGTGCCGAAAGCTAGTTTCCAAGGACGTGAGAATGGCGAGCAATGGCGTCGAGGCCTTGCGCGTCATCTATTCGACGCTCGGTGCGACAACGAAAACAAGCCCTCGTGCAACGGTGGGATCTGCGGGAATGACGGCAAAGACGCCGCGTTTCGAGCGTCCCGTTTTCATCGTCTGTGCTCCGCGTTCGGGCAGCACTTTGCTGTTCGAGACGCTTGCGCATAACCAAACGCTTTGGACACTGGGCGGCGAAGGCCATGGCCAGGTGGAAAGCATCGCGACCCTCGCACCGCGGTTGCGCGGCTTCGATTCGAACAGACTCGTTCGCGAAGACCTGACGCCCGAGGTCGCAGCGGAACTTCGCGCGAAATACGCAAAAGGACTGCAGGACGCGGCAGGTGTTTCCTACGCGAAGAGGTTCGAGGCGCCGGAGTCCGTTCGTTTTCTTGAGAAGACGCCCAAAAACGCGCTGCGGATACCCTTCTTCAAAGCGATGTTCCCGGATGCCAAATTCATTTTTCTGTATCGCGAGCCGCGCTCGAACATCAGCGCGATCATGGAAGCGTGGCTGTCCAGAAATTTTGTCACCTATCGCGAGCTTCCCGGCTGGAGCGGAAATCCTTGGTCCATGCTGCTGATACCCGGGTGGCGCGATCTCGTTGGCCGCGATCTCGCGGAAATCGCCATGCGGCAATGGCGCGATACAAATGACATCATCCTTCGCGATCTGGCGGCGATGCCTGCCACGGACTGGTGCAGCACGAGTTATGACGAATTTGTCGCCGCGCCCGAACGCGTGTTGCGCCGGCTTTGCACCTTCGCCGGCATTCCCTTCGACGGTGCGCTGCAAGCCGTGGCGAACAGCGCACTGCGCCCCTCGCGCTACACACTGACTGCACCGCACCCCGATAAATGGCGCAAGAACGAAGACGCCATCGCAGCGGTCATCGGCGAGGCCCATGAGACGATCCAGCGCCTGGAAACCTTGATGGAATCCGGCGGCGGGGCCCTGAACGCGGCCCAGTAAGCGACCTGATCGGCGGCCGCCGCCTTAATCATACTTCACCTCGAACGGGGAACCAGGCGGCCCTCCGCGCGTTTTTACGTGCGATGGGCCAGCGGGGGCTTGCAACCATACGACAGGAGCGTCTCGATATGTCCAAGAAATTTCGTTTGATGATGAGTGCTGCGGCGCTCGGTGTATTCGCCCTGGCGGCTCCCGCACAGGCTGCCGGTCATTCCGGCGTGAAGGTCGGTACGCTGACCTGTAACGTCGCCAGTGGCTGGGGTTTTGTGTTCGGCTCGTCCAAGGATCTTCATTGCGTGTTCCGCGGTAACGGCCGCAACGATCACTACACGGGTTCGATTTCCAAATTCGGCGTCGACATCGGCTATACCGAAGGCGGCGTGCTGGTGTGGGGCGTGTTCGCTCCGACCTCAGACGTTCGCCCGGGCGCGCTGGAAGGCGACTATGCCGGTGCAACTGCCGGCGCCACGATCGGCGTCGGCCTCGGCGCCAATGTCCTGGTCGGTGGTCTCGACAAGTCGATCGCGCTGCAGCCACTCAGCATGGAAGGCAATCGCGGTCTGAATGTCGCGGCCGGTATAGGCTCGATCAGCTTGCATTCCGCGCAGTAACAGTACCGCGCTGAAACGAAAAGGCCCCGCATCCAGCCGGCGCGGGGCCTTTTGGTTATCCGCGAAAACCAGTAGCTACAAGATAGAGTTCCACAGATTCCGCGCGACTTGCCGGCGGCTTCACGTGCTTCACGTCCCTGAACATCTTCTTCACGCGCGCGAGCAGTTCGCCACTTGCGCCGCCCTGAAACACCTTGCCGACGAAGACACCGCCGGGCTTGAGGACATGGTTGGCGACATCGAGCGCGGCCTCGAATAACGCGACTGTGCGCAGGTGATCGGTCGGGCGGTGCCCCGTCGTCGGCGCCGCCATGTCGGTGAGCACGACATCCGCCGGACCGCCGAGCGCATCTTCGAGCATTTTCGGTGTGCCGGGATCGAGCAGATCGGCCTGAAACAAGAGCGCGCCGGGCAGCGGTTCCATCTCCAATATGTCGGCACCGACGACCTTGCCGCTCTCGCCGACGCGTTTGACCGCGATCTGCGTCCATCCGCCCGGCGCGGCGCCGAGGTCGAGCACGCGCGCGCCTTTTTTCAAAAATCGGAATTTCGAATCCAGCTCCACCAGCTTGAAGGCCGCGCGCGAGCGATAGCCTTCCTGCTTCGCCGCGCGCACATAGGGATCGTTGAGCTGGCGTTCAAGCCAGCTCCGCGACGACGGCTTCATGGATTTCCGCGTCTTCAGCTTCGCGCGCACTTCGCCGCGGCCGGATTTGTCTGGTGGACGTGCCGTCATGCGCCCGCTTGTAGCATCAAATCCCGCAGCATGCCCTCGCGCAATCCGCGGTCCGCCACGCGCAATTGCGTGCAGGGCCAAAGCGCATGGATGGCGGCAAAGATCGCACAGCCCGGCAGCACCAGATCGGCCCTATCCTGCCCGATGACGCCGATGGCGGCGCGGCCGGCGTGATCGAGCCCGATCAGCTTGTTGACGACGTCCAGGATGTCCTCTGCATTGTGCCAACTGGTATCGACCTTGGAGCGGACATAGCGGTCGAGGCCCATTGCGATCGCAGCCAGCGTCGTCACGGTGCCGGACGTTCCGAGCAGATGATGCTCATCGCGCCCGAACGCGCGTACCGCATCCATCTTCTCGCGCACCAGCGCGAAGCGCGCGATCATGCGTGCGCGCATGGCATCGAACGAGGCTGTATCCATCGCGCCCGGTCCGGCGCCTTCGGCCAGCGACACGACGCCGATGGGCGTGGACGACGAGAATACGGTCTTCGCCTCGCCGTTCTCGCGGCGCATCCAGATGAGCTCCGTCGAGCCGCCGCCGATATCGAAAACCAGCGCGCCTTCATAGCGCGAGCCGATCAGCGGCGCGCAGCCGATGGCCGCGAGCCGCGCTTCCTCTTCCTCGCTGACGATCTCCAGATCGATCCCGGCTTCGGTCTTCGCACGCGCGATCAGGACATCGGCATTGCTGGCGCCGCGCGCTGCCGCCGTGGCGATGGCGCGAACATGCGTAACCTCGCTGTCGCGAATATGTCCGGCACAAATGCGCAGCGCCGTGATGCTCCGCTCGATCGCCTCGTCGGCGAGTTTGCCGGTCAGCGCCACGCGCTCGCCCAGCCGCACGATGCGCGAGAAGGAATCCACGATCCGGAATTCACCGAAGCCGTCCGGCCGCGCGATCAGCAGCCGGCAATTGTTGCTGCCGAGATCGAGGACGGCGAGGATTGGCGCCGCGCGCGAATGCCGCCGCTTTCGTCTCTGCCCGTCTCCGGCCAAGCCACCCTCCCTGTTCCAGACCCAAACTAGATCGCCGGCGCGGAACCGGTACAGACCTTATCCTATGGGGGCTTATCTAAAGGGATTGCGTGGCGTTCCGGTTAGCTCGGGCGGCTTCGGCGCGCCACAGGGCGATTTGCCGCCGCGGCGGGAAGTCCTTGAATCCGGGCGCTTCCTTGCGTACAGAAGCGGCCCACCCGCCCAAAAGCGGCCGTTGGGGGATCGTCTAACGGTAGGACTGCAGACTCTGACTCTGCCTGTCTAGGTTCGAATCCTAGTCCCCCAACCACCTTAACGCGGTATTATGGCGCAAGCGCCGGAGCGATCCGGTGAGCGCTAACCAGCCCCAAAACCAGCGGATTCGCAACCCCGTCAGGACTCGCGCTACGAGTCGCGCATGGGGCAAACGCGCCTTCCATGGGCGAAGATCACTCATCACAGCAAGCGTGCTGGGCGATGGATTTGGGCCACTATCGGAGTGCTGCTCACCCTATTGGCGATCCCGGACATTCCGGACGAGATCGCCAAATGGGAACAGTGGCTTACCGATTTCGTGACCGATCCGCGCGTTCACGCGGTTGCTGTGTGGGCATCCGAAGTCGCCAGAATACACAATGAAATCCCTGTGCGTTTGGCGCTTGGGGTCATTGGTATTGCCCTGCTAGTTTGGCCTGCGCGCCGGTTCTGGCGATTCCGCAGCAAAGTCTGGTTCTTGTTAAGGCGCACCGTGACAGAGATCATTTGGATAGACGAGAGCAAGGCGTTCGGATTGGTTCATGGCTCAAGCTGGGCACGGTATCGCTTTAACCGCAACAAGCCGAGCGTGTGGACTCAACCGCTCATGGCTGGCTATGGACGCGATGACATGTACATTCGGTGGTGCCAAAAGGTGCTTGAACATTTTGAGGGCCAGTTGAACGCTTCGCGGCGCGCTGGCGATGGCAAAACTGAATACAATGAAGGTGCCTTGAGGTCTTATCTTCAGGAACTCTATGACTCCGCAGTACTGAAGGAATTTGGCGACCCATATTAATCGACGCGCAGATCGCGAACGCCGATTGCGTGCAAGCATTGTAGCAAATAGGCAGCCGTAAACGCCCCTCGCGATAGCTTATTGCGGACGTTGACCTCCTTTTCCTCGACCCCGATTTTGTCCAGCTTTTCGACCAATTGGGCGTAGGTAATTCCGTGTCTTTTTAGCTCTGATTTCAATAGGTTAGCCGCTCTAGCGTTCCAATCCACTTGTGGGGCTTTTGCCATGTGTCGATTTCCTGCATAAAAGTACTGAAATCGGTACCTATGCCCTTGTATGGGCCACGTCAACGTACTATATCCGTTATAAACGTATCGGAAACAGTACACATGGCCCAGCACTTCCTCCTTTCCTCCGCCGCCAAAACCCTCACCCTCTTGCACGTTATGCGCATGACGGAAGCCGAAGCGGAGACGGCGTTTCGCAAGGTCCGCTGGCCCTCGACGGATGGCGCATCGGTTTGCCCGGAGTGCGGCGGTTTGGATGCTTACGAGATGCGCCGTCATACGGGCGCGCTGCGCTTCGAGTGCAAGGCTTGCCGCAAAGAGTTCTCCATCACGTCCGGCACGTTGTTCGCGTCTCACAAGCTGCCGCTGCGCACTTACCTCGCGGCCATCGCGGTGTTCTGCAATGAGGTGAAGGGCAAGAGCATGTTGGCCCTGTCGCGCGATCTTGGCCTCTCCTACAAGGCCGCGTTCGTTCTCTGCCACAAGCTGCGCGAAGCGATGGCGGAGGAAATGAAGGGCCGCACGATTGGCGACGATCATGCGGAAGCGTCCGTTGATGGCGCGTATTTCGGCGGGTACATCAAGCCTTCCAATCTGAAAGAGAACCGCGTTGACCGTCGCCGCTCCTATAATCAGAACGGCAAGCGCAAATGCGTTGTCGTGATCCGCGAGCATGGTGGCGAGACGCTTCCCGGCGTGTTCAACTCGGAAGGTGCGGCTATGGCATGGATCAAGTCCCGTGTTGAAAAGGGAACGACGCTCAATGCCGACGAAGCCCCGCACTGGAACGACCTGCACAATCGTTTCGAAACGAAGCGCATCAATCATCAAGAGGCTTACAGTCTCGACGGCGCTTGCACGAATTGGGCGGAAAGCTACTTCGCCCGCCTGCGCCGCGCGGAAGCCGGCCACCATCACAAGATCGCTGGCCCGTACCTTCTGCGCTTCGCCCAGGAAGCGGCATGGCGCGAGGACAATCGCCGCGTCACCAATGGCGAGCAGACCCGCAATGTCGCGGCGCTGGCGATGAAGCGGGGGCCGTCAGTGGATTTCAGCGGCTATTGGCAGCGGCACGTCAAAGCGGCGTAGTCTAATATCCACGAATAACTCGGAGCGCGGTCATGGCGGAAATGCCTGCAATGATAATAGAGCGGATTACCGGATCGGGACCAACAAACGATGGAAATCACATCCTGCTAAAATGCGTACAGCTGCACAGCACCGAGGCCGTCCTCGTCTATCCCAAAGATAGATTGCTGGAATTGATAGAAGTATGCGCAAAAGAATTGTGTCGCGGACAATCTGCGGCTTTCAAAAAGACCATTGAGGCGCTCACAGTGAAGGGTTGGGAAACAGGAACAAGCGAAGGGCGCGACGGAGCCATTCTATCATTGAATATCGGCGCTGGTGATTTGAGCTTTTATCTGTCGCCGACGATGCTACGCGAGATATGCGAAGCTCTTGGTATTCTGACGGGACAAATTCTTCCAATAGACCCTGATAGCTCTGTCCATTGATGTTGATTGCGCAACGTTCCATTTCGTGTATCCTCTTTCGAGGAACACGGTGCTTTGGCGGCATCAATAATATCGGCGCGGCGCTGCGAACGTCGCGCCTTTTGCTTTTAGGACATAGGCGGCGGATTTTCAAAGCTGAATCGATGTGGCGCGCCTTGATCCACATACATCCAAAAATGATCTAGGCGTCCTGAGCCTTCCTCCAAATGATCCCGAAATATCGGCCACACCTCGGTCATTGCGTTCGCAAGGATATATTCGTTTGCAGCGTCAGACTCATATGTCGCTGTTTTGCTAGACGTTCTGCGGAAGCCGTGGCGGCTCAAGGCGGCATGAACCTTTGTCCGAAGCTGATTTCCGGCGTCGTCGTCTAACGAGAGACGGATAATGACCCGCATTTGGCGCTCCTTCGCGTTGGCATTCGCAAAAGTAGAGCGGTGGCAGTCTTCGATGTCACCTAGATTGTGGCAACAGCCGCCACAAGCTCACCCCCTTACGTCGCTCTTTACCGTCAACCTTTGTCCGCTTGAGCCGCAGCGTCTGCACGATCCGCAAGGCGATAGCCTGCCCCAGAACCTTGTCATCGGGATTGAGACCCTTGGCCCGCATGACCCGCTGGGCGAGTTCGCGGGTATCGAGCGGGCCTTCCGCCGCCAGCGCCTTGAGGCAGATCGCCGTTGTCTCACCCCTGCGCAGGAGCCGGTTCAAGTCGATGTAGGGAGGGAAGTCGCGCGGGTCGCCAGATAGCTCAAACAAGCGAAGCGAGGCGACCACATGCACGAGGTCATGCTGCGCCTCTTTGATCTTCCGCTCGTACTCGGCAATCACGCCTGAGATTTGGTCACGGCGGCGGCGTAGCGCCAGCACGGCAATCGGTTCGCTCATTCTCCAAAGCTAGGTATTCAGCTTTGCGAATGCTCCGGCGTTTGCGCCATAATACCGAACCAGCGCCGGTATTATGGCGCAAAGTCCCGTTCCCCCGGCTAACTCCCCGGAAAGGATGCTCGCCCTAGAGTCCCGGCTGCCGGCGCGGTGGCCGGGGTCTTTGGGAAGACGGGTCGAACGCGATGCTTCGGGAGAAGATCGTCACGACGCTGGCGTGGTCGGCGCTTTGCATTGCCGGCGCGATGCTGGCCGATTATGGACTGACCGTGCTCATCCTCGGCGACCGTGCCAACTACACACCGTTCAGCACGCTCGCGATCGCGGCCGTCGTCACCCTGCCCACGAGCTTCGCGCTGGTGAGCAAAAGTCTCGATTTGCGCAACGCGCGCGACGCACTCGCCGCCGCGCGCGACGCCGCCATCAACGCCGACACTGCCAAGACCAAATTCTTCGCCAATATGAGCCACGAGTTGCGCACACCGCTGAACGCCATTCTCGGATTCTCAGAACTGCTTGCACTCGACGTGTTCGCGCCGCGGCGCAAGGAGTATGCCGATCTCATCCATAGCGCCGGCGATCACCTGCTGAGCCTGGTCAACGATCTGCTCGATCTTTCGCGCATCGAGGCCGGAAAGCTCGAACTCAATTTCGAACCGCTCGACCTCGCCGGAACTATCGACGAATGCGTCGAGACCATCGCGCCGCGGGCGCGCGGACGCAGACTTCATATCGTACGCGACATCGATCCGCATTTTCCGCACATCAGCGCCGACAAGCGCGCGATCAAGCAGATCCTGCTCAATTTGCTGACCAACGCCATCAAGTTCAGCTTCCCCGGCGGCGACGTCGAAGTCTTCGCCCAGGTCGCGGCGAGCGACGAGATCGTCTTCGGCGTGAACGATCATGGCGTCGGCATCGCGGAAGACGAACAGGCGCATGTGTTCGAGCGTTATGCCCAGACGCGCCAGCAATCCTCCGCCGAGAAGGGCACCGGCCTTGGCTTGCCCATCGTCAAAGGACTCGCGGAGGCCCATGGCGGCCGCGTCGCGATCGAGAGTCAGCTGAATCGCGGTACGCGCGTCACAATCACGCTCCCGGCTACACGCGCCGAGCCGATTCCCGCCGTCGCGCTCGCGTCCTGATCAGGCGTGCGCTATCAGCGCATTGACGCCGCCCCAGAGAATCTGGATTCCAATGCACAGCATGATGAAGGCCGACAGCCGCACCACGACATTGGTCGCGGTCTGCCCGAGCCGCGCGACCGTGCGTTCGGCGAAGCGATAGCAGAACCACACCGTCAATACGATCGCGACAACGCCGATCACCGTCGCGGCGCCGAACTGCATGAGTTCTGCCCAGCCGAAATCCTTGGGCCGCTGGCTGCCCAGCGTGATCGCCACCGAGATCGATCCGGGGCCCACCGTCAGCGGCATGGTGAGCGGATAGAAGGCATCGGGGATCGGCGACGTGTTCTTCTGCGGATCGCGCTCGCCGTCGGGCCGCTCGTCGGAATTGAGCAGCTTCCAGCCGAATGCCGTCACCACCAGCCCGCCGCCGATGCGCACGACCGGCAGGCTGATGCCGAAAAATTCGAGCACATGCGTGCCCATGAACAGCGAACCCAGCAGCAGGAAGAAGCTGTTGATCGCGACGCGCAGCGCCAGCGCATTGCGCTCCTTGTCGCTGCAGAACTGCGTGAGGCCGAGAAACAGCGGCGCACTGCCGACCGGATTCACGATCGGAAACAGCGCCGCGTAGCTCAGCAGAATCGTATCGGCGAAAACGTTCATGGGCGATCAAGGTAGCCGTGAAAGACGATTCAGGGCAATCGCAGGCCTATCGCAGGCCCCGCGCCTCGCGGAAGGAGACGAGCTTCTGCTGCGCCTCGTCCCACAGCGACAATCTCACGCTGCGCAGGCTTTCTCCCAGGGTCACGCGGCCCATGCCACGCAGGCCGGGATGATCGCGCAGGACCTGACGCAGGCGGTAATAGGGAATGCGGCTGCAGAGATGATGGACGTGATGCACCCCAATATTCGCCGTGAACCAGCGCAGTACCAACGGCAGATCGTAATGCGAACTGCTGGACAGCGCGGCTTCAGGAAGCGCCCATTCCTCGCCGCGCGACCACACCACATATTCAAACTGGTGCTGCACGTAGAACAACCATACGCCGATCGAAGCGGCGAGCAGCAGCACCGGCAGGTGCACCGCCAGAAAGGGTCCCACGCCGATCAGCCAGATCATGATTGCGACGACAAGCCCGATCGCGGCATTGGTAGCCATTGCGCTGAGCCAGGGTCGGATACCGGCGCGCATCTGCTCGAACGGGAGACGATGCTGCAGCAGAAACAGGTAGGCGGGGCCGATACCGAACATCACCACGGGATTGCGATACAATCGGTAACCTAGGCGGCCCAGCATCGATTTGGATTCATATTCCTCCACCGTCAGGGTAAGGATGTCGCCTGTCCCGCGCCGGTCGAGATTGCCCGACGTCGCGTGATGAACGGCGTGATTGCGCTTCCAGTAATCGTAAGGCGTGAATGTCAGCACGCCGAGCACGCGCCCGATCCAGTCGTTCGCGACCTTCTGGCCGAAGAATGCACCGTGACCGCAATCGTGCTGGATCATGAATAGCCGAACCAGAAAGCCCGCCGTGGGAATTGCAAGCAGGAGCGTCAGCCAATATCCGACGCCCAGAGACAGCCACATCAGCATCCAGCCTAGCGACAGCGCGCCACCGGTCAGCGCCAATTCGAACAGCGCACGCCGCCAGCTTGGCTCGCGATAGCGCATCAGATTCTGGATCAGCACGCGCGCGTCCGGCGCCGCGTGGCCGCTACTCACTGGAATACTCAATTTTCTCTCGTTGTCCCGGATGGATCGACAGATCGCAATGCCCGCCGCGCTTTCAGCGCAGCCCTGCGCTATCTACCCCACTCGGGTGCTACGGCGCAAATGTGACGGCTTTGCGATGCCGGATCACATTCCCGGCATTGTGATAGAGATTAACTCAGAGCCAGCTTCATCGCGTCGGCAACGGTCTCCATCACGCCGTATTGCGCCTTGCCAACGGTCACGACCGCCTGGACGTTTGCCACGAACTCGCCAGGGAGCGGCTTGCGGACCGTGCGCACCCGCGCCTTGTCGATGCGAACCGCCGTGCCGTCGGGCCGCGTGAGCTCGGCATAGCCCGCGCTTCCTGCTTTCGGCGCGCCGGCATTCGCGGGAGTGGCTTTGTCGCCAAGAATTCCCGAAACGCCTTTGATGTAGTTCTTGGTCTCGTTCGGCAGTGTGCGGCCGCGGTAGAGGTGATTCTCGAAATTACCGGGCCCGTCATTGTAGGCGGCGAACATTGCCGGGTAGCCATACCGCTTGTAGAGGAAGCGCAGATAGGCCGCGCCCGCCATAACGTTGTCATGCGGGTCGTAGGCATTGGCGCCGAGGCGATATTGCGCGCGCATCTCCGCATAGGTGTCGGGCATCAGCTGCATCAACCCCATCGCACCCGTCGAAGACGTGATCGGCAGGTTTTCGGCGAGCATCGTGCGGCCGCCGCTCTCCATGCGGATCACCGCGCGGATGTACTTCTCGGGAATCCCGACTTTGCGCGCGGCTTCGGTGATCAACGGGTCCCAGCGATTCATCAAATCGCGCGGCGCCATTGCGAGTTCCTGCTGGAACGCCGAAGGCTCGGCGGGCTTTGCTGGCGCCGCCGCCTCCTCGACCCGATGGAGCAGCTCGCGCATCGCACTGGGCGCGTCGTAGGGCCGCAGATGCAGGCGCGCGTTCAGAGGAAGGAACAACGCGCACAAGGTCAGCATCGACAGGAAGAAAAGATTTACCGTATCGCGCGAGAAACCGTTTCCCGCGCGAGCGCGCGCCGGCGCGCTCAACGGGTATCACCGCGTGCAAGGAACACAAAGCTTTTCCGGGCATGGAACGAAAATGCCATTTGCGCTTTCTCTTCGTTGACGTGAGGCCGCTCCGCGGAGCGGCGACGGGTTCCCTAAAAGGACGGTCTCAAGACGCGTCGTGAACCGGCGCGAACGAATTCGCGCTGACACGCACATAAGTGGCCCGGGCGGCCCCTTCAAGTGTCGAAATTTTTAGAAATAAGTTCCGGGAGGTTCCGTCAGGTTCCGCAGAATGTCTGCATGACGATTTGATCCGTAGTCGGAGGAATTGCGTAGCGCGCAAATTCTGGCCGCTCCTCGAACGGTTTCGACACCACGGTGAGCAGCGTTTCGAAGGACGAGTAGTCATCGCCGTTCACCGCCGCCGCGAGCGCTTCTTCGACGAGATGATTGCGTGGAATGTAAATCGGATTGACGGCGCGCATCGCGGCGGCGCGCGCCGGAGCATCTCCACCCTCTTCCGCAATTCTCTGCTTCCACAATGAAGCCCAGGAAGCGAACTCAGCCGGATTGGCGAATAGATCGCGCGGGCCATCTTCCCCGTCGAGAAAATCGGCAAGCTTGCGGAAGGTCAGCGTGAAATCGGCATGGCCTGTCGCCATGCGCTGCAACAGGTCCTGCGCCAAAGCCAGATCGCCGTCGCGCGCCTCGCGCAAACCGAGCTTGGCGCGCAATCCTGCGATATAGCTCGACTCAAAATGCGGCGCGAAGCTGTCGAGCGCATCCTGCGCTTCCTTGAG
>Ga0105239_10003156_pt1 | contig 20429 bp, 20 predicted proteins | sample KBSC44metaG_FD_92761 | JGI IMG/M metagenome (GOLD analysis project Ga0105239, IMG submission 92761) | Corn rhizosphere microbial communities from Kellogg Biological Station, Michigan, USA - KBS C4-4 metaG | ecosystem: Host-associated > Plants > Roots > Rhizosphere > Soil | place: Michigan, USA... | reverse complement strand
CGTCGTCATGTCGGCACGTGTGCGTTCGGCTCGACTCGAAGCGGCGCCAGGCCGTTGCACAGGCGGCATCGATCGGCTCGCCGCGACATCCCTCGCCTTCATCATCAACCGATATTTGCCGGCGTCATACTGCATGCCGCGGAAAATAATGACGCCGTCGCCGGGTGTCTCGATCTTGTCGCTATACAGCTTGAATCCGCTGCCGATGCCAAGGGCTCCGATCTTGCTCTCGATCAGCCGCTTGCTCGATTGCGAAAGCGTCCGCTGCGCCTCACGAATGCAGACCGCCAGCGTGCCGCGTTCGGCCTGGCAGGTCTCGACCATAAGCTCTCCGAAAAAATGCGATTTTCCAGAGCCCCTTCCGCCGAAAGCTGCCTTGTACCTGGCCGGCGACAGCAGCGGCTCAAAGATCCGGGCCGTCGGAATTTTCAGAGCGGACAATCTTGGGGTGGACAATGACACGCTCGATTCGGTGGAAGATTTCAATTACGCCGTCCTCGCTATTTCCCACGGGCTGTGTCGCCTTGCCCCAGCCGCGATCGAGAATGGCGTTGGCCGCCGAAACGCGCGCGGCGGGCGTCGCATCCTCGCTTCGCATGATCTTAACGAGCACGCTGATCGCGGTTCTGGTATGGGTCCGCGCCAGGGAGCGGATGGAGGTGAGCATTTTTGGCATTTTGGTTTCTCGACTTTCCGGCTCGACATAGACGCGTGACGCCGTGCGGACACGCTCCGTGGCGAGGACATGCGCGGCGGAGCGGAAGGCTGTGGCCGGAAAGCCCGTCTGCTCGCGATCATGGCTGGACCGTGGAATGAACTCGATGATGTCGGCATTCATGAACGTTCCTCCCATACCGCGATCGCAATCAGACCAACCAGTGCCAGCGAGATCAGATACGCGGTCATTGGTTTCCCTTCGGAAATGAAATGTGCGGCATGACCGCTGCGGTGGCGCGGTCATTTCCGGCGCGAACCGTATCCCAGGCATGGGGCCGCGTGCGGCGGCAGCCTTGCGGCCGCGCCGCGCACCGGCACGTTCGCGCGTGCCGGCAAATGGTGATGAATGAAGTTCGGACGGCGGCGCGCTGGCGACGCTCTGGCTACGGGCTGGGAGGTGAGGCGTCGTGACGTGCGGCCGCCGTCCGATTGGAATTTTTCAAACAAAAAGCCCGCGGCGGATTTCTCCGCCCGGGCTCTGTCAGTTCTCGCGATGATGTTGTTATACCCCTGAGTCGCCCGACGCGTCAAGTCTCGTTCTGTTTATCGGAATTATTCAGGGCGCGACAAAGCGCCCGCGCAATCGGTCGCCCTAACGGCGATGCGCGAGCCAGCGAAGCTTGGCGCGGAAGTTATCGCTGGGAAGCCAGCAAAAGCGCGAGCAGCCCACCAGGCGGCGGCACTGGCTGATCTGGATTGTCTGGATCGATGCCCGCAAGCGCCGCGATCCGGCCCGGAAGACCGCCCATGCGGCTTGGACTGTCCGAGGGGGCGAGCGACGCTCTCGGGAGTGTCCAACGGATCAATCACGGGCGGCTGCTGATCCTTCCGCTTTTCTATTGGTCCCCATGGCTTCAACGGACTCCAAACGGGACCCCGATAAACTGGCTCAGTTGGCGGCGACTCTCTACGGGTCATAGATCACCCTCATCTTCAGGCCAAGCGCGGCCGACATGCTATCGACCTCTCCTTGGCTTACTGGATAAGCCTCAAAGAGGATCTTGGTTTTAAACCATCCAGGAAAGTATCTTGGGTGGATCGTCCACGCGACGTCGCGGTAAACGCCCGTTTCCCGGTAGAGGCTTGTTATGATTTTTCTCACATAAAGGCTGTCGGGAGGCGCGTCGAACAGCGGATCGATCGTCCTCTCCTTGTAGAACTCAATCTCGGCGGGCCAATGCGTGCTCGTTGCTGCATGATCGCCGAATACGGCCTGCGTGCAGGGACCACGAAACAATTTCTTTGGTTCTCCGTCGCGCGGCGTCTCCAAGAAACTGCAAAACGGACGACCAGGATCTGCACTTCGAGGATTGTGCCACGCAACAAGAGCGCCTTTAAGCACATATGTTTGCTGGGACGCGATCAGAAAATAGTCGGCGCAGGCGGAAAGGCAAAAATCGTAGACGACCACTGTCGCGCTGCGATCGCGAACAAGATTCGAAAGCCTAATCGCCGGGTCAGGATTTCCTCCGGGACTTCGAACAACAAAGAGCCCATCTTCCTTGAGATCCTTCGCCAAGGAGATATCTGCGTTCTTCGAAATCTCTCCGCTAAAGCATAAAATGTTCCCATCGGGACTCAGGTTCATTGGGCCGGGCCAAGCGTATCGACGACAATACTCGACAGCGCGCTCGTAGCGCTCTTTATCAAGAGCCACTTGTTGAGCACGCCCCTCTCCTGAGCAAAGAAAAAGCAATATGATCGATGCAACGAAAAAAACGGAAAGCAGGAACTTCAGAGCATTGCAAACCTCGGGCGGAGCGCGCCTGCGGGCGATAGCGCTTGAGCCGGCTGCTTGGCAGGAGGATCCGATTTGCCAGCGCATCATGAGTTTGTTGTGCTTGAGCCCATGTTGAGATTAATCGCGCGCACTTCGATACGCAGCTCTCGTTTGACACTTGCGATGGTGCCTCACGAAGTACGCCCTATGGTCGATCATGACGTTTCACGCAACTAATAGAACATATCATGAACATCGTCAATCCCTTGGATGGTTTTCGGATCAGTCGACGCGGTTCGCCGCTGAAACGGGCATGGCCGTTGTTGATGGTTTCTCCGATAGGAAGCTCTCTGAAAACACAAAATGTGCAGCATGATCGCCGTGTGGTGCGATCAATTCCGGCGCGAACCGTATCCCCGGATGGCGGGGGCCGGATGCGGCAGCAGCCTTTCGACCGCGCCGCTCACCGGCACGTTGCGCGTGTCGGCTAATGATGATGAATGGGTTCGGACGACGGCACGGCTTGCGACGCTCTGGCGACGGGCTGGAAGATGAGGCGTCGTGACGTGCGGCCGCCGTCCGATTGGAATTTCAAATAAAAAGCCCGCGGCGGATTTCTCCGCCCGGGCTTTGTCAGTTCTCGCGATAATATTGATATGCCCCTGATTTGCCCGGCGTGTCAAATCTTTTTTTCGGGTTATCGGAACAATTGCAAGGGATGGCGGAGTGGCAGTGCCATAGGATTTCACCGGACAACCAGGTCCGAGCCGACCGAAATTTAGCTTCGAGGCTATCGCTGGGCGGCAAGCAGAAGTGCGAGCAACCCACCGGGCTGCGGCACCGGCTGATCCGGACTGTCGGGATCGATGCCCGCAAGCGCCGCGATCCGGGCCGCAAGCCCGCCCATTGGGGTTGGAACGTCCGAGGGAGTGAGCGATGCTCCCGGCGCGCCCGGATCGACGATGGAAGCTTGCGGTTTGTTGGCGCTCAGCTGGTTCAGACGTTGAATGTATTCCAGGAGAGTGGAAGGCGCAGGTCCCTGGTGGCCCGGCATGGACGAAGAACCACCGGCATCGCCTGCGGGAAAAGAGGCATCCGTGTCGAATACGGATGCCGGCGACGTGATGCCATCCCTCCGGCTCAGATATCGGATCGGTTTGGCGCTATCGGGCATTCCAGTTGCCCCGCTGAACCGCGGAGGCGGCGCTTGCTGCGTCGGATCCTGGGGAGTGACGCCTTCAGGAGACGAGCCCCGGTTTTCAACACTGTTGCCCTCGCCGCTTCCGGCGACGCAACTGCTCAAGATACGGAAGTCAGGGCTATCGTCGTACTTGACCCTGGAAATAATGCCCGGTTGCCATTGCGGCGAAACTGGAGTGGGATTGGGAGGGGTGAGCCTCTCATATTTGGTTGATCGACGGGAAGTGCTGGATCACCCCGCGGAGCCGATTGCGGCTGCGCCTCGGGTGATTCCAGTTGGACCGTATACGGAACTCCAGAGCCGATGACATCAGGAAAATCTTGCCCCGGTATCTTCCCAGGCTCTTGAGCTATCGTTTGCTCGCGCATTTGTGTTCGAGCTTCGCTATATTTTCCAACGCTACCCGTCTCGGAGAGTTCGCGAATGATTTGCGAAGGGTGCAGAAGCTCGTGCACAAGGGACAGATCGGTCGATCCGGCGAATTTCTGCCCATCCTGTATGAGACTGTGCTTCTTCTTCGATACCACAATAAAATAAGTTTCGGACCCGGCCTGCTTGCCAAAGGCGTTGGTATTCCACACCTCTCTGGAATCGGGATGAAATCCGGCGCTATCAAACCCGGGTTGATCTTGCAGGTCTTCGAGCGAGCCACCGACGTAAATATTCTTGTGCGTGCGCGCAGTCTCGCTCATTGCGCTTCTGAAAGACTGTGATCCGGAGAAGGACCCGTCGAATGAATTTCTTAGCTGCGCCGCGTTTTCGCCAAGAAAGTGAATTGTCAATCTTCCAATCTGACGCGTATCAACCATATTCTCTCCACGGTTCTCTTATTTTGAATGTGCGCCGCAAATTCGTCGAACCATCTTGATTTCCTCCGGTGACTCGGGGACCACAAGAACGGTGTTGCCCAAACTGGGCAGCTTTATCGTGAGGTAGGTGTTTTCTCGCGTTTCGAATTCCATTTCAGAATAGTCATCCTGTAGAAGCTCCGACCACAAAGCCACCGGAGACAGTATCATCAAGATCTTGCCCGAGCCTTGAAAGGCAAAGACATCCTTGACCGCACCATTCCGCAGATCCAACAGGCGATAGTAGCAGCTCGAGGCCTCTTTGCATTTTTCATCCTCCGAGGAGACGATGAAGAAGCGACTGCTAATTTCTCCGATTCGGAAGCTACCGAGGCCCGGAAGCGTTTTTGCGTGCGCTTGCAGCTGTTCATGGATCAACGGGTCCGAAACAGCGGGAAACTTGGCGACATTCGTGCACGTCATCCTCGCGTGAACGAAAGATGTCGTTGTCACACAAACTGACACGCTGAAAATAACTGACAGATAGCGCACAAGCTTCAGTAAGGATGCGCGTTTCAAAACGGTCTCCCTTGCGGCGTAACGATCACCAGAGGATACGTGGCGGTCGACGAGCTTGCGGTCGGGAGCGTGAGCACAATTGCGAGAGCGGCAATGGTCATCCGCGACATCTTCGTTGGACGCTTGCGATGATGTCGCACGGAGTACGCCTTGGCTTCGATCACGACGTTGCAGGCGATTCATAGAACGAAACAGGAACACGGTCAATTCCGCCAAGGTTGGTCCCGAACGGACAATCGAATTCGCCGCACTTTCATCAATTAGGCTCGGGCGGCGGCTCAGCTTCGGACGCTCAGGTGACGGGCTGGGAGGTGAGGCGTCGTGACGTGCGGCCGCCGTCCGATTGGGATGTTTCAAATAAAAAGCCCGCGGCGGATTTCTCCGCCCGGGCTTTGTCAGTTTTCGCGATGATGTTGATATGCCCCTGATTTGCCCGACGTGTCAATTTCTTTTTTCGGATTATCGGAACGATTGCAGAAAACGATCTTTTTCAGACCGTCAAAAAATTGCGAAAAATGCAACGAAACAGGTTCGACGATTTGAAACTGTCTTTGCGAATAGCTCCGGCGTCAATGAAATGCCCGCTGCCGGTTTCCCGGCGCGGGCTTTACGATACCTGCGATGATGTCGATGTGCCCCTGATTTGCCCGACGCGTCAAGCGCAAAAATCTGCCGGCAACACCGACATCAAATGGAAAGCTTGGGCGTTGGAGCGCACCGGCCAACGCTCCCAGATCGCAGGGAGGCTGTTGATGTATTTCGTCGCTACCGTGCTCGCGATCCTGTCGGGCCTGTTCTATGCGGCGGGCCACAATGAGATCGGCTCGTTTGGCGCCACCATGTGCCAATACGGCGGCTCGTTCTGCAACAACCCGATTCTCGTTCTGACAGCCGCGGGGCTGGCTGGCTTGTGGGGCGCGTTCGTCAGCGTGCGATGAGGCGCGGCTCAAAAATCCTGCGAGCTCGCGATGATGTTGATGTGCCCCTGATTTGCCCGACGTGCCAAACGGCGCGCATCATGCTTTGCGATTTTTCCCGAAACGTCGCTTCAGGGCGTTGATAATTCTGTCGATGCCGGAAAGCTGCGAACCTGGCCGCGCCGACAGCTCTGCGCGCAATCGCGCCAGCTCGCGATCATGCACGAGGTTGTAGTGGCCGGCGTGATCCCTGTCGCGCCGCAGCGCAGCCCATCGCTCGACATGGTCGGCGTCAAGGCGGTCGGACCACACAACCGGAATCTGATAGCGCTCGAACATCCGATCGAGCCAGCTTCCCCTGGGCGGCGCGATATTCTTCGGCACACCCGCCTTGCGCCACATCTCGTTCCACAAATGCACGAAGGTCGAGTTCGCCGTCCGCACCTCGACCTCCTCGCACGCTGCCGGCAACAGGAATTTCTGGAATTCGTCCGCGCCGATTGCATAAGTGCTCTCACGCGGAGCAATCGGCAAATGCGGCGCGTGTTCCGGCTGCAGCTCGGTCAATAGCTTCGGCCCGGTATCGCCCCAGCGGGCGTTTTCCAGCACGGCCGCAGTTCGCCTGCGCGCCGCCGTCATCAGGGGATGCCCTGGCGGGAAGCGCATCGCCGATCCGTTCAGCTCGTGATCCGACTGCCTTGCGACAAAGATGTCGACGGCGGGCAACGATGCCGCCATCAGCATCACATCCGTGTCGATCCACCAGCCGCCGGATTTTTCAAGCAACGCGTAACGAAAATGGTTCGAGTGAAGCGACGGGCTCGGCCCGTCGAACTCATGCCTATAAACCGCGACATTGCGATCCAGTATCTCGCGCGCATCCCGGCGCGTCACGCCCGCAGGCAAACCGGGGACCGGCGCTTCGCTGAACAGCTCGACGGCAATTCCCGCCCCCACGAAACTCGACAGGCACAGCGCTTCGTAGGGCGAGAACGGGCCATGCCAAAAGCACCGCACGACATGGTCCGATGGTCCCGGATCTGGATCGAGGTTTTCGGCCATGAATGCCTGGAGTTCACGCGGCAATCGGAAAACAAACAGTCGGAGAATTAGCGCGCACATTGCCACAAAGCGCAAGCCCGTTTAGGACAGGACAGGCGGACCGTCGCCCCCGCGGTATCACAATGAACGAACATGTCATCGTTGCGCTCGTGGCCACCAAGGGCCTCGAGGACTTTCTCGAGAATTCGCTGACCGGCTTGAGGCGGGTCGGCGTCGATCTCCGGATCGTCCATGTGGCGCGGCCGGACAGCGCCGCCGATACGATCGATCCCATCGTCCTCAGGGCCGGCGCGCTCGTGGATTCCTTCGCGGCGTTCGGCCAGCCTTTGCCGGTCGCGATACCCGATCATTATGCCGATTATGGAACGGAGCCGTTTATCGCGGTCAATTGGGAGAAGGTTCGCTACATACGCTGGCTGCTGGATCGCTATCGCCACGTCGTATACGCGGACCTCGACGTCGGCTGGCTCGCCGATCCCCTGTGGTACCTCGACGCCGTCGCCAGGTTTTACCCGCTTGCGTTCCAGACGGAGGCGTTGCGGCGATTTCCGCCGGTGCTGTGCTGGGGATTTCTGTCCGCGAAGTCGTCAATGGCAACACTGAGGCTGTTCGATTCCATGCTTGCCGACTATGACGCCCGACCGCCCGGCCAGCCTGTGGTCGATGAGCAGAAGACGCTGGACGCGATGATCGCGATAAACCCGGGCTTGCTCGGGCATGTTTACTTGTTGCCGGAAGGCCTGTTCGTCAACGGGATCGGCTATCGAAGCCTCCTGAACGAACCGCCAGCGGTTACGCCCCTGTCGGGCAAGATCGAGCCATTTGTGTTTCACGCCAACTGGACAATCGGGCTCGCAAGCAAACGGGAATTGATGGCGCAGACCGGAACCTGGCTGTTGGACCGGGGTTGACCGCCGGCACCAAAATATTCGGGCCGGACGCTCAAATCATCTGACAGCGGTGCCGTGACGGAACAAATCACGCCGTCACGCATTTCCAGCATGAAGCCGTCAGCCTTCGGCAGGTGCCGAAGCGGGTCAGCGGATACAAAATCGTGAGCACCGAAACACCATTGCAGCCCAACATGGCGGAACGCGCGATCGATACTGCGACCGATGTATCACGCACGATCACGGATGTGTCGGAAGCGCTTCAGGCTGCGGTCGATCGGCTCAGTGAGGCGATCGCTACGGCGCGGCAACCGGGCAAGCCGCTCGCCACCATCAGCGCAATCACCCGGGAGGCACCACTCGCAAGCCTGTTCGTTGCGTTCCTGTTCGGCGTTGCGGTGGCACGCCGGCATTAGCCGGCCTCTCAGAACTTGCCTTTCGTTGCGTCCTTGGCGGCCGACATGACGCCCCCGGTGATCTGTCTCATATGCTCACCGGCGTTGGTGAACTGGCTTCGTAAGAATTCCGACTGGATCCGCATTGCTTCCTGAAGATCGGTGGCGTGAACCAGCTTTCGGGCGTGATCGAATGCGGCCTTCATATTCTGCTCGGTGAACGACAGCGCCTGCCTGGATATCTCCGTTCCCGCGCCGGGCATCGACGTCATCGATTTGCCGGCGGCATCGAAGAACATGCCGAACGCCTTTTCCGCCTGATCAATGGTTTTTTCGGCCAGATCGCGCAGTTCGGCCGGAACTTCAAGTTTCGGTTCAATCATGGTCGCCTTCTCCAATGTCGTCCCCTGGGACGTTAGCATAGTTCAGGGCGGCGTCTCGCCGTATTGACGGGGGGTGCCAGGGCGTCATGGAGGTCGTTCATCGGCGCGCCGGACGCTGCCGTACCCAAGGAATGATTTCCTCCCGTGTCCCGTGGCGACACGGGTTCCGTGACCGATTCCAATAATGTCAACAGTATGGCATAGTGATTCGGAGCAAGCGTCAGTGGCGTCGCGTCGAATTGCTCCTGGGGACATGGGGATCAGATGCTGCAAACACTTCGGCCGACGCCAACCTGCACGCGCTTCCAAACCAGCATAGAAATGCCCTGCATCAAATGCGGCGCACAGATGAGGTTGGCGACGATCGAGCCACGCGATCAAAATTACGATGTGCTGACCTACCGGTGTACACCGTGCGACTCCGGCGAGAGCTTCCTGAAGGCGCGTTAAATCTGATAACTACCCGTTCACGGCGCAGTTGCCGTGCTTGGCTGAGCAACGGCTTTCAAAACCTGACCAGGACGCCCCGCCTCGACGACAGTCTTGCCTCCAATATCAGATTGAAAGAGTCCAGGCGGGATCTACCAAGCCGACTGGCGGCAGCCTCCTCAGTAGCGATAGGGTTCGATATCCAGTAGCGGGAAGGCGCTGAACACGCTCGGCAGATTGGTCGGCGTCGCCGCATGCAGATAGGATTTGTCGAGCTCGGCAAGGCTGGTGACACCGAGCAACCCGAGGCACCGGATCACTTCGTCCTCCAGCAGTTCCAGCATCCGCCTGATGCCGGCCTCGCCGGCGGCGGCGAGCGCCCAGCATTGCAGGCGGCCAATGCCGACGAGATCCGCACCCGACGCGATCGCTTTCACGATGTCGGTGCCGCGGCAGAACGAGCCGTCGACCATGATCCTGGCGCGGCCGGCGACGGCATCGACAATTTCAGGAAGCACATGCATGGCACCGCGGCCGTGATCGAGCTGACGTCCGCCATGGTTCGACACGTAGATCCAGTCCACCCCGTGATCGAGCGCGATCGCCGCGTCTTCCGCGGTGGCGATGCCCTTGAGCACCAGCGGGATCTTATGCTTGTCCTTGATCAGCTTCACGGTCCGCCATTCCAGCCCCTTCTGGAAGTCGCCGCCGGTGGCGCGAAGACGGCTCTCGCGCACATAGCGCTTGGCGATATCGCGTTCACGCCGGCTGTAATGGGCGGTGTCGACGGTCAAGCAGAAGGCGGTATAGCCGTTGGCGATCGCGCGGCTGACGGCGTCTTCGACGAAGGCATCGTCACCGCGGACATAGAGCTGGTAGATGCGCAAGGCGTCGGGCGCGGCCTTTGCCGTCGCTTCGAGCCCAGGCTCGGACACCGAACTGAGCATATGGGCGGCGCCGAACTGGCCCACCCCGCGCGCAACCGCGGCCCCTGCAGCGGGATCGAAGATCTCGAGCGCGCCGACCGGTGCAATCATGACCGGCAGGCGCAATTTGCGGCCGAATACCTCGGTGGACGCGTCGACCCCGGCGACATTGCGCAGCACCCGCGGCCGGAACGCGATCTCATCGAGCGCCATGCGGTTGCGGCGCATGGTGGTCTCGGTCTCCGAGGCGCCGACGATATAATCCCAGGCGTTCTGGTTCAGCCGGGCGCGGGCTTTGCGCACGAATTCGTGGATATTCTGGAATTCTTCGCCGCTGGCCCCGAGCTCGACATTCCTCGCCGGCCGGAGGGGGGTCCCGTCATTCATGCGCTTTCTCCCGATTTGGCGGCACATTAGCCGCAGACAAACCGGAAAATCCACCGCTTTGAACGGGTTGATCCGGTACGCGAACGGAGGGCAGCTATTCGCTGGCGCCGTGCTGCTGGAAGCAGAGCCCAAGTGCAATTTCGGGGGCAACACGAGGGAACCTCGTGACCACACCGAACCGCAGCCCCTGCACTTCGGAGATTCTGAAATGCTCCGGGCAGGCGCCCCTTCGCCGGCCACCTGATCGCCGATTAGCCGGTATTGCCGGTCTTTCCGAACGCCCCCGCCTCGGCCAATGCTGTGATACGGCGGTCATCGTAGCCAAGCGTTCTGCGAAGCACATCCCGGGTATGCTCGCCGAGAAGCGGCGCGGCGACGGGATCGATAGCCGGGGTAAGGCTCATGTGGAGCGGTGTTTCGATGTTCGGCACCGAACCGGCGGTCGGATGCGGGATGTGGCTGAGGCGATGACGATCGCGCACTTCCGGCGCGTTGAAGCCTTCCTCGACGGTGCGCAGATAGCCGACCGGAATGTTTGCCTTCTTCATCTTCGCCATCCAGTTCTCAAGCCGGTCGCCGGCGAAAATACCGGCAATGATGGCACGAAGCTTCTCCTTGTTCGCCGACCGGTTCTTCCGGTGAGCAAACTCGGGATCGGTGACGAGGTCAGGCCGCTCCAGGACGTCCGCCACCAGGCGGCGGTACAGCCGGTCGTTGGCACAGGCCATGTAGAGCGGTCCATCGGAGGCCTGATACACTCCGACGGTCGGCGATCCGTTCGGCGAATTTCCAAAACGACCCGGGTTTGCACCGCTGATCAGGTAGGCCATACCGTAAAACCCGGTCATGGCGACCGCGGTGTCGATCAATGCCACCTCGACATTCTGGCCGCGGCCGAGCCGCTCGCGGGCCAGCAGCGCAAGCAGGATAGCGTTGCAGGCTGACATGCCGGTCGCCATATCGACGATCGGCGGGCCGGTCCGTACCGGCTCGCCATCCGGGAAGCCGTTCAACGACATAAAGCCGCTTTCGGCCTGCGTAATCGGATCGAAGCCCGGACGCAGCGCAAACTCCCCTTTACGGCCATAGGCCGAGATCGAACAATAAACCAGCCGCGGGTTAGTCGAGGCAACCGAGGCATAGTCGAGGCCGAATTTTTTCATCACGCCGCCGGAGAAATTCTCCACCACCACGTCGGCCTTCGCAACCAGTTCGCGCGCAATCTCCAGCGCCGCCGGGTTGGTGAAATCGAGCGCGATGCCGCGCTTGTTGCGATTGAGGCTGAGGAACGCCGCGCTCTCGCCGCCGATCTCCGCATGCTCATAGTGGCGGGTATCGTCACCGCCATCGGGATTTTCGATCTTGATCACCTCGGCGCCGAAATCGGCCAGCGTTTGTGTACAGGCGGGCCCGGCGACGACACGGGTGAAGTCGACGACCAGCAGACCATCGAGGGCCGTCGGTTCGCCCTTGGCTCGCGGCGTGCGCGCCGGCAATTGCGGTCTGGCGGTCATATCAGGCGTTTCCCCCGTGTTATCTTGTCCGGCGGAACAAGACGCGGCCTTGAAACCTGGCTTCAAGGTCTTTTAGCGGAAGGGTGCGGGCAACACCAAACCCCGATTTCGCAGGGCGGGAACTGGTTCAGACATAGCTGTCCCGGCAGCTGCAGCAGGCCGGCGCAACCGCGCGGCACCCGGCCCTCCCGACGGCGCTCCGCGTCCTGCAAACGAGACCGGACCTTCACCCGACATTCCGCGCGGGTAGCGGTGGCGATTGAATGGGGGGAAAGTTACCCGTCGAACCCGCCCCCCTGCACTCCGCAAGTCCGGGCCAAACGCCGAAACCACTGGCCCACAAGAATACCGCCCGATTGCTGGGTTCCCCCAGGAATCGGGCGGCGGTGTTTCATCGTCCTGCAGGCGACGAATCGTGTCGTTACGCTACTGCGTTATCGGGGCGCCATTCCGTTATTCCGGGACCGCTTCGCCGGATCCGCCAAGTTCTGCGGGAAAGTCTTTCAGTTTTGGGAGACCGTCGTGCATCCGCAAAACCGTCTCAGAATAGTTGACGTGTACGCCAGGTGTGAAGGCCAGCGTCGGCAGTGTTGCGGCGAAGACATCGACAAGTCCGAGCGTCGGATGATTGGTCATCAGATGGCCGCCGCACTTCGTGCAATATTTGCGCTGGCTGATCGGCGTCTTCTCGAACGTCGCGACGTGCTGCGCGCCCGATGTGATCTGCACCGCCTCCGGCTTCCACAGCGTGAAAGCATTCACAGGTCCACCGGACCACGAACGGCACGAACTGCAATGGCAATAACCCATGCCCTCCGGTGAGCCGGTGACCTGCACTTCCACGGCTCCGCAAAAGCAGCTTCCAGTATGGTTCATTATTCCATGTCTCCTTGCAGACAGTTCGAGGGGTAGTTTAGCTTGGTTTTCGCCACGGGAACAGCATCGATCACTGCCCCTTGTAACGCCGGTATCCGTCGCCAAACATGTCGATGAGGTCGCACTCTTCGAGCGTGATACCGACGAAGATCTAAGCGGTGGTCACCGCTGCGAACAACGGCCGGGATCGGACGCCACTGCCAGAACAGCAAAAGCAGCGTCAGGCTCGCGAATAAAACATACGCGCTGCGTTCGATCGGCTTCGGAATAAACTGCGTCCACCGTTGTTTAAAGTTACTGCGTGCCATTGTGCTGTGCTGAAGGGCGAACAGGGACATCAACGCAAGATTGACGGCAAGCGCTTCGGAAATAGGCGTTTTTGCCCCGCTATCGATAGATTTCGGCACGACGAAATCCGATACGAAACCGATCGCATACAGAATTGTGAAGAGGGATGTGAGGTAGGACACAGCGCCGAACGCAAATGCAGTGAATCTTGGCATTCGATTTGTCGGTGTGTCTGAGCCAATAGCTCGGGCTTCGGACATAAAATTGACTCCCCGAAGGGCAATGAGGGCGCGGCTCTGGCTATAGCACAATGACCGAAACGCGCCGACAAAACTTTGCCTGACGCTTGATCTCTTCATGAGACGGACTTGATTGTTTCTTGAGAAAAGACGCGATAACCCAGTGAAATTTGGCTTCGATCACTACGCGTTGGATACCAAGCTTCGCGAGCTGCGCCGTGATGGCGCGTTGGTAGCGATGCAACCGCAGGTATTCGACCTGCTGGTTCATTTATTGAAGCACCGCGATCATGTCGTTAGCAGAGACGATCTCATTGCCCTGGTATGGGGCGGTCGTATCGTGTCCGACTCAACGCTCGACAGCCGCATCAACGCCGCCCGGAACGCGATCGGCGACACTGGCAAGGACCAGCGGCTGATTCGGACAATTCCGAGAAAAGGTCTTCGTTTCATCGGCGCCGTGGACGAGCAGGTAAACGGCTTTCACCTGGCCGCGACGCCGGCGGAAATCACCTCTGAACGGGCACCACCCCCGCCACTATCCTTGCCGGACCGGCCGACGATTGCCGTGCTGCCCTTCAACAACATGAGCGGCGACCACGACCAGGAGTATTTTTCCGACGGAATCAGCGAGGACATCATCACAGGACTGTCGAAATTGCGGTGGTTCTTCGTGATCGCCCGCAACTCGTCGTTCACCTACAAGGGCAGGCCGGTGCACATGAAGCAGGTCTCCGCCGAGCTCGGCGTCCGCTACGTCGTCGAAGGCAGCGTGCGAAAGAACGGTGATCGGGTCCGCATCACCGCGCAGCTCAATGACACTGCAACCGGCAGCCACATCTGGGCAGAGCACTATGACCGCGATCTGGTCGATGTGTTCGCGGTGCAGGACGAGATTACCAACGCCATCGTCACGGCCATCGAACCGCAAATTTATGCCGCCGAGAATTTCCGCAGCCACCGCAAGCCACCCAGCAGCGTGGACGCCTGGGATCTGGTGATGCGGGCACTGGCGCATCACTGGCGTGTGACGCGGGCCGATTGTGCGGCCGCTCAGGCGCTGTTGGAACAGGCAATCGCGATCGATCCGCATTACGGCCACGCACAGGCCCTGCTCGCCATCAACCACTTGTTTGGCGTGCATCTGGGTTGGGCCGATATCGCGACCGCGGTGCCCATCGCCCGGCGCGCGGCGCTGGCGGCCGTCGATGCCGATGCAGAGGACGCGTGGGCGCATACCGCACTCGGCAGCGTCTATTTCTCCACCCGCCGCCTTGACCACGCACTCGCCGAATTCGAGCTGGCGCTGCAGCTCAACCCGAACTTTTCGTTGGTGCAGGGCTACTACGCGCTCGCGCTGTCCCATAGCGGGCGTTGGCAGGATTCCTATGCGGCTGCGCAACGCGCCATCCGACAGAGCCCCCGCGATCCATCGACCGCGATCTATTATGGCGTTGCCGGCTATGCCCAGTTCGTCGCAAGGAATTATGACGAATCAATTGCGCTTGCGCGCGAGGCGACCCGGCAGCGTGGCAACCTCACCGGCGCCTACCGGGTGCTGACGGTTGCAGCCGGCATGGCCGGGAAAATCGACCTCGCCAAGGCCGCACTCGCGGAGCTGCGGCAGATCCAACCCAATATCTCCCTTGCCTGGATTGCGACCCAGCTACCCTGGACGCAAGACGTCGATCGCGAGCATTACCTGGAAGGCTTTCGCCGCGCCGGCCTCGAATAGGGCCGCACAGACGCTAGCGCTCGGTCCAGGCATCACTGCTGCTTTTCCCGGAACGACAGCCGTCCCTGCGAAGCTGAACCTCCGGTCACGCAGGGAATGCCGACCGCCACCAACCCCGGCGCCGCTGCACAGACCAGCGCAACCGCGCCGACACCGATTATCCCGGGAAATCGAGGTTGCGCCCGGTTGTCCGCCCCTGGTCCTGAACTCATCGACGACAGCGAGCGCGTCCTTGCGCAACGCCGGTGCGGTTCAGCGCGGGTGGATTTTGGCCGGAATGGGGTGCTCGGTCGCAAACCCGTAGATCAGCGCCAACCGATCCAGGCATTCGCAGAACCGCCGCGAGAAATAATCTTTCCAGCGTTGGGTGCGCAGTCCCCGCTTCTGCCCGACCTGCTCCATGGTCAAGCCGTAAACGAGGATATCATGCACCAGCGCCGAGCCGTCGGCGCCGAGTTCGCGCTCGGCGCGATTGAGCCGTAGCACCGCCTTGCGCTGGCCTTCGGTGATCGGCTCACGCATCTGCCCGCCATCGACAAATTCCCGGGTCGGGTCCACGGCGCGCGGGCCGCGCTCGGCCCGTTCCCAATCGTTCTGAAACGCACGACCGCCCTGGTATTGCGCTTCATCGATCTGGCGATGCGAGTGCAGACGAGCAAGCGGATCGTTGCGGATCGATCGCAGAGCGACGATCTTTTCTCCCGGTTCCAAGGCCAGAGGGTTATCGACTTCGACGGTCGCGACCTCGGCATTACGCGGCAAATCCTGCGATCTCCGGTCATGCGCCTTCGCCGGGTTATACGGCTTTTTGCGTTTGGCTCTTGGCATGCCTGATGCCCTCCTTTCGAAAAATGCTGGAATTCAGATGGTGGTCGGAAGATCTGTCGCCTGAGCGGCAACGGTTTCAGCCTGATGCTGCCGCAGTCACTCTCAGCAGAACGATGTGCGCTGCGCGTTCGGACGGGGTGCCGGGGCCGCGACTCAAATGAAAATGCGGCGTGCAGTAGCTCGAACCCGGGTGGCACGGATGACCGCAGAAGGTGATGGCTTCGCCCTCTTCATCGCCTCCATATGGGTAGCGGCACTCGGCACGCTCCAGATCGGCAACGGAAAGATGACGCGGCTGGATCTCGACGCAGCGCAACTTGGGAGTTTCCGTCTTTTCAATTGCCGGTAACGGCCAAAGAAATCGGGCCGTGCTGGGTCGAGCCGGGCGACTTTCGCCGAGCCTGTCGAGGCATGGCGTTGCGCACGCTGGCAATTCCAGCTTCTGCTGCCCGGCAAGCCCCATCCGCTTGGCGCGGCCGAGTACCGCGTTGCGCGAATAAGCGGTCTTGAACTTCTCGTTGATCGCCGTTGCCACTTCCAAAAACGACAAGCGATGGGCAAGATACTCCCGCAGCGCATCCGAGTGCTCGGGCGCCCAGTTTGTTGGCTGCATTATTGATTCCCTGTTCTTGTCAATCTCGCCCGGCGCCTTCATTTAATTTCTGGTATTCGGAAGCAAAAGTCAAGCTTGATTTACGATAATCGGAAGGTTATGGTTGCTGCACATCAGGGAGGACGAGCGATGCTGGACATCAAATTGATCGAACGGGGACTGAAGAAACCGGGCAAGACCAAGGGCGGTCTGGCAGCCGCCATGGGCGTACGCCCGGGCGCGGTGTCGGAACTCTTCTCCGGAATACGCCTGATCAAGGCATCGGAGATTCCTCTGATCACGGAATATCTCGGGCTGAATTCGGTACCGATCATGGGCCGTATCGGCGCCGGCGCCTCGATCGAACCGGAGCACGAACAGGTGCCGCCGGAAGGCCTCGGCGAGATCGAACTGCCCTTCCCGCTTGCCGAAGAGACCATCGCCTTTGAAGTGGCCGGCGATTCCATGCTGCCAAAGTACGAAAATGGCGATATTATCGTGGTTTTTCGCGAGCAACGCCATCCGCTGTCGAGCTTTTACGGCGAAGAGGCCGCGGTGCGCCTGAAGACCGGCGAGCGATATCTGAAGACGATCGGACGGGGAAAATCGGCAACCCTGGTCAACCTCACCAGCTTCAACGCCAAGCCGATCAACGGGGTAAAGCTTGAATGGATCGGCGAGATCTGCCTCACCCTGCCGCGCGGCCAGATCGAACGTATGCGGAACAAGGCGGCGCGGACGCGCAAGGCGGCAAAGACAGCGGGCGGGCGGGCGACGGAGAAATAGGCAACACCGGCGGGACGGCGGCGCGGAGTGATTCGATTCGCCGGCCCCGGGAGCGAATCAGGCCGTCAACAGGACTTCCGGTTTTTCAAAGTTGCGCTTGACTTTTTTCTGATTTTCGGAAATACTAACGATGTTGGGTTCCGGGAATCATTGGGCGGGTCGCCAGGCATGCAGTATTTCGTCGTGATGATCGATTATGGCCGGCGCGGCCGCGAAGCCATTGTCGATCCCGAGATCACCCGGCGCGAAGTCGTGTCGCGGATAGCGTCGGGCGAGTACAAGAACATCAGCTTTATCCATGAGATCGCCGATTCCTCCGTCGAGGATATCACCGCCGACATTCTCAGCGAGGCCGCCCTTCCCGACCTCGGCACGACAAGCGCCGATCTGCAGGCCAGCCATTTCGATCACCTCCGAGATCTGCGCAAGCACGAGACGGTTTGACTCGCGCGATCGCGTTCATGCCGTCAAAAAAACGTGATCGTAAACCTCGTTTAATTGACGGCAGAAATCCTTAACTATTCTTCACGCAAAGGCTACTCGGACAACGTCCGAAATCGCGCTACATTCGCGACTCGATTCCTCCATTCTGCAAAGTTCTTTAACGCTCCATGCATCCGTCAATGAAAGCGGAGATCGCTGCACGTGAAGGCGATTTCCGGCTCAGCCTCCTGCTTGGTATCGCGGCCTGGTTTCTATTCCTGGATCACGTCCCGCATAATGCGGTCAGTGCGCTGACCATGCGGAATTTCGGTTTCAGCGGCGCTACCGACCTGTTCGTATTTGTGGGCGGCTATATCGCCGCGATCCTCTATGGACAGATGATGCTGGAACGCGGGTACGTCGTGGCGGCAACCCGCATTTTCAGGCGCGTGTGGCAACTATACGCCGCCTATGTCGCGCTGTTTGTGATCTACATCAACCTGATCGGATATGTCGCAAGGAAAACCGCGGCGCCTGAAATCATCTACGAATTCAACATCTCCGGAATCCTCGGTCACACCATCCGCACATTGATTTACGGCCTGCTGCTCCAGGCCAAGCCGCTCAACCTCGATGTGTTGCAGCTATTCATCGTCCTCATGGCGTTCTTCCCGATCGTATTATTTGGCATGATGCGCCGGCCGAACCTGACGATGGTCGGATCGATTGCGCTGTACCTGACAGCCCGCGAGTTCGACTGGAACCTGTCGTCGTTTCCGGAAGGACGCTGGTACTTTAACCCGTTCTCCTGGCAGTTGCTGTTCGTGCTGGGTACCTGGTTCGCCTTGATGGGCAGAAGGCAAATGCGCGCCATTCGTTCGCTGCAGGAGATTTCGACCCTGCGCATCGCGGCCTTGGTCTATCTGCTGTTCGCGCTGGTCATAACGATGGCGGGGAAATTTCCGCAGTTGGGAGGAGACCTTATCCCGGCTTCAGTGCTCGATCTGTTCCTTCCCAACGACAAGGAAAATCTCGCCCCCTACCGGGTGCTTCATTTCCTGACCATGGCGTTCCTTTTTACGCTCGTGGTGCCGAGGAACTGGCGTGGATTTCAATGGCCGATCCTGCAGCCGGTCGTGAAGTGCGGGGAAGAATGGCTGGCGGTCTTCTGTGCCGGTGTCTTCCTCTCCTTTGCCGGACATTTCGTCCTGATCACGGGGCCGAATTCGCTTGCGATGCACATTCTCGTCAGCATCGCCGGATGCTCGATCATGGCCGCCGTCGCCTACTATGTCTCGTGGTCCAAGCGGCAGGACTACAGACCCGCGCTCAGCACCCGGTGAGGCCAGCAGATCGCTTCGGGGTCTTCGATTTTTATCGAACATCTCGACGCGATGATGCGGATGCCATGGTGATGCCTCTAAATCGCGTGCGCTACGCGTTCCCGCCCCGCGGCCAGCATCTCGCGCGCGAAGATGCCGGCGGAATGCAGAACCTCCTGCTGCGTGATATTGCCGAACGAAAACTGACTGATGAAGTAATTGGCGCCTGCCTCGTCCGTCATCCGTCTCACCTGCTCACGGATCGTACCGGGTGAGCCTGCAATCGCGCCGCCGTTCTGCACCATCGAATCGAAATCCTCGGGCAGCCGGGCAAAGCGCGGTTGCGTGCCATGTTTCTTCCAGAGCTTCATGAAGCTCAAGTAGAAATCCGGCCAGGCGCGACGGCCAAGCTCCATCGCCTCCCGGTCGGTGTCGGCCGCGACCACGAAACGGTTGATCCCGAGCAAAGGCAGTTGGTCCGGCGAATTTCCCGACGCCGCCCATTCGGCGCGGTAGCGGTCGGTAATCTCGCGTATACGCGGCAATGGTCCGCCACAGACGACATTGATTCTGTTCTGCGCCGGCCAAGCCGCGCCCTCAGGCACCGGGACCGCGTACCACAAAGGCGGGTGCGGAAGCTGCGCCGGCTTCATATCGATCGGCACGTTCTCGAAATGATAGTGCTTGCCCCGAAAACTCACTTCCGACTGCGTCAGCGCCTGCATCATGACGGTATAGGCTTCGACATACATCGCCTGCGCCTGGTCCGGATCGACGCCGAAATAGTGCAACTCATGCGGCGACGCGCCGCGGCCGATGCCGACCTCGACCCGGCCATGGCTCAGATGATCCAGCATGCAGATTTCTTCGGCAAGCCGCAGCGGATGATGCGCCGGCAGCACGTAGACCAGCGCACCGAGCCGCAGGCGTTTGGTACGCTGCGCCACCGCCGCCAGAAACACGCTGGGCGATGGCGTCAGATTGAGCGGCGTCGAATGGTGCTCGCTCATGTGGTAGGTGCGGAACCCGGCGCGATCGTAGAACTCGATGAGTTGCAGCCGATTTTCATACTGTTCGGTGAGCGAATAAGGCCCATTGTCGTTTTGATCGAAGATCCCGAACTGCATGGCAGCACCCCCACAACGTCTCTTCCTGCCGGTCACGACAATATCGGCCGCGGCTGGCGCGTCGTCAGGTGATATTACCGCGCAAACCCCTGACCTGCCAGCACGCGCCGAACGATTGCCGCGCCAACGTCCTTACGGCAGCGCTTCCAGTTTCGCCGTCTTGCCGTCGACGACCTTGAAGATGACGTAGCGCGGCTGCAACTGTCCGTTCGGCAGGAATTGCGCGTCGCCGAATACCGTGCCCTTGATTGTCTTGCCGCGGATCGCTTCCGCGACCGTCTTGCGGTCGAGCGATTTGGTCGCCT
>Ga0105239_10003154_pt1 | contig 20446 bp, 19 predicted proteins | sample KBSC44metaG_FD_92761 | JGI IMG/M metagenome (GOLD analysis project Ga0105239, IMG submission 92761) | Corn rhizosphere microbial communities from Kellogg Biological Station, Michigan, USA - KBS C4-4 metaG | ecosystem: Host-associated > Plants > Roots > Rhizosphere > Soil | place: Michigan, USA... | reverse complement strand
CTTTAGCTCATTCGTCTGCTCCTTTGTCGCCTTTTCTGCCTTGTCGTCCTTCCAGAATATAAGTCTTTCGCTCTTTTGGTACCAGTTAACCCATCCTGCGCCGTGGAGTACAAATGAAGTCTTTCTAGGAGGCCTAGCGACGATATTCTCGTCGTGATACCGTGTACCAGCCTCACGAAGGATCATTGGGTCTGGTAGCGTAGTTGGATTGTAGTGAAACTCGTCTGTAAAGACAATCCACTTCCAGAAGTCATTGATACTCTTTCCACTATGCATTTGGCCGTATTTGACACGATCCGCCTCGTTTTGAGGACTTAGTTCATCCTTAAAGTAGGCAGCTTTATGCATATAGCCATTGCGAGAATACTCTTTGATTTTGCGAGTCATTTGGCGCTCTGAGATGTTGATTTTATGAATTGCCAATTGTGCAGGCATAGGCTGAGTGCGAACCTCTTTTGGCGCCCGGAGGACTCTTTTTACATCGCTTTTAGTGACTCTAGAAGGTCTCCCTAGACGCCTTGCAAGCTGACGAGTATGCCTATAGGCAGGAGAGCCTAATTGGTGACGTTGTCGTAGCCAGTAGTGAGCTGTACTATATGGAATATTTTGAGCCTTTGCAATAGATAGTAGTGATTTATCCCCATTTTGGGCATCATAGGCATTGAAAAACCGCGATTTCTTGATAGTATCGGCTTCTCCAGGTGTTAAATTACTAGGAGGAGTCCTCGGACGGTACGTTAAGCGGGTTGAGGGCGCCATAATGAGGGTTAGTATAATGCCTTGTGCTACGCGTGTCAATTGTAAACACCGGCTAAATATCGGGTTATCAACGAATTCTGTCATCCGCTGGGTGCTCGGTCCCTCCTTGAGGCTCTATTCTCGGCTCAAAGTCCTGACTCCTGGCTAAGAAGCGGTCCCTACCAGCTTTTAAGCACTGTTGTACGGGATAAGTACGGAGTACTCGGTCCTACATCCCCTTAGCGCCCGTTAGGAGAAATTGTAACATTAAAGAGGGATTCTTCAGGCCGCTCAGGCCGTGAACAGTAAGAATTATCGTACCCCAGGCACAATCATTAAATATTGTCGTCGAGGCTGAACATTGTTGGTGATGGATGCTTCAAGATTTGCAGCACACGACACAGGGGAATAGGCCACCACAAGCCCCAAAGGATGATTAGGTTTGAACTCCAATAAGTAATAGCTCAACCATTTCTTCGTTCTCTTTCGGCAGATCGACCAAACTCCAAACCCTGGCGATCTTCCCTTTCTCGAATCGATAAAACACATGCTCATAGAAGACTATCCTTGATGCACCGCTCTGCGTCCTAGGCCGCTCATAGCTCAACCTCAACCTTGCGGCCACCCTCCCGTTGCCCTCTCCATTATTACTGCCGACAGTCACGCCGTGCTTGTCTTCTTCGACCACCAGCGTCTCTACTTTGAACTCGAAATCCTTGAAGTCTTTTATGCTGTTGAGAATCATTTGGCCGTACTCATCTGGCGTCATGGCATTGGAGGAGTTGTGTACGACACCCGGGGCGACGAATGGGGCGAGCCGCCAGTAGCCCATGTCGTTGAGTGTCGAGATGTACTCGTTGTAGATGAGGCGGAGATCCATCGTACTTATCTCGGTAGGCTCTGGATTACTTAATATTGGTATCGCTTGCTCGATCTGGCGGCTTCAGTTTGATTTGGGACAAGGCTGTTTTAGCATGCGGCTGCCTGTTATCACGCCTCAATCGACACGGCCAAGAAGATACTTATCCCTGTGTCCTGAAGTGAGTGTGCGGGTTGTCACTGTGTACGACGTACTCCGTACTACAGTAGAAAGAATGAGAGAACCAGGTCTTTGAGATCTTTATCTTGAGGTGACTACCAAGACACCTATCAATTGCCCGAATGCTGACTGCTATCTTGCACCTGAAACCTTAGAGGACGTATGGATTACATCACACTGGCATCACACCTTCACTTCGGCGCAAGTTGGAGCGAGGAGTGGTATAAACGTGGCCCCTTAGTCAGCGCGTTTCCCCGCGTACTGTAGTTGACGCCATTGTCCGTGTTTGACATGGAAACATTTCCTTTACTTTACTCGTTCTATCCACAGCATGTCATTGACTGGCTGGTGTTTGAATTCATGCCAACACTTGTGAATTTCGTTTAAGGTTGAAAAAAAAAAAATTCAGACTCGAACATCCAATTGTTGGGGGTGTTATCGGCGGTTGATGTGCGATCGTAGTCCCTTTTAGTTGGGTTGGTCCCGCGTATAGTATTCGGCACCCAAGGCTGTCAGTTGTGCCCATTCTAAGGAGCTGGTCGAGCACGTGATCACATATCGTAAGCGTTGGCAACAACGGCGATAAGTAACCGCCCTGGCACCAACGGTCCGCTTGGGCGATATGGTCTTTGTTGAGAGTGAAGGTTGCCGTCATGTCATGACTGATCTCTGCATATACGGTCCAATTGATCAGGCTCGCCGATTGCATTGCGATGCAGTTTCAGGCAGAACCTTACGCCTCTTCCACCTCAATCTCACCCCATTAGCGAACCCCAAGGTTTCCCACAGATGAACTCGGTTGCATAGCTTCTGTAACGGCGGAGAAGGTCAGTATCTCTTAGTCCCCGCCCTGGGATGCTGTTCGTTGGTGAAGTCTGCGAGCGAGTGCCAAAATGGACGGCCATGGCAGATCCGTCCACGATCGCGGTTCGATTAAATCGAGAAGGCAGAGTCTGAGTAAACCAGGAACCGTCGTCGCCTTTCACAGGATATTTGATGACGTCGTTGCCTGAAAAGACCATGAAGTTGATGCTTCGGCTGTCATGAGTATATGTCCATGTGTCAAATTTATATTGCCGCAGCTGGCCACGCTCGAGGTGGTATAGGAATGAATAGTGTTCTTTGGAAATAAGCTTGTTAGTTTTCTTTCTGTTGCAAGAATGGAATTGCGGGGAACTTACGTTGTGCGGCAATCGTCCATGGCAAGTACTCTGATGAATCGTTTCTAAAGTGGGACGTGTTGTCTTGTTTTACCATTGAATCAGCAGGAGTAGAGCGATGTGTTTCAGGACCCAGAGGCAGCCACCTATGTCCTTTGAAGGGTGGGGGGCTATCGACGCTGAAATTGTAGACACTCTTACTCTCCCAAGATGGCAACGTAGAAGGCCGCCAGTCAACCATATGTCGCCGATCATCATCCACAAATCCGTCAGGCTTCGTAATCTCAGGCAAATACTGCTTTGAAGCGTTCAGATGATGTTGACTGACCCAGGAAGATGTCGGCTGATTGAGCACGTTGGCACTGACCATCAAATAATCGGGGTTGTCGATCTTGCGCTGGACAATGGATTGAATGGCGCTATCTTCCAAAAATAGTATATCGTCGTCGATTTTGACGTAGAGAGTATCTGGCTCGCACAATTTATATGCCTCCTCGAATGGCTTGTCGTCATCTTCTGACTGGGTATATATCTCGTGCAGATTATACTCGGGAATGCTGTCGGTAAGATCGTGCAGGTAGACGATATCGACGGTTCGATTCACCCGCATGATAAACATCACTTCGTCCAACCACCCGCCGTTCCGCACTAGATTCCGCTGAAGATAACAATCCAAGATGGAGATATATTCCTTTCTCCCAGCAAACACCATTCCGACTATCTTCCGGGATGGCTTCTTGGGTCCATTAAGGGCGACGCTTGTTGGTCGTGAGCCATGCTTAGGAGTTGAATTTCCGTCAGGGGCGGGAATCTGGACTGGCTCACCAGCTATCACAGGTGCCTGGTATTCGAATTGTCCTGATAAGTCAATGCTAGACTTGTCAGACCATCGTGAAAATTTAAATCGACTTGCTGACGAAGAGAATAGCAACAATAAGGTGCAAAGTATTAATGCGCTCAGCACCGAATATCTCAACCTGATCACGCTTCCGCTCATAGTGACGAGGAGTGGTCGATATTTGAAGCCTAGTGCACAATTAAAAGCCAATCAATGACTAGAATCCCGACCCCTCAAACCAACATGACAAGGTAGAGTGATATTAATTCTTCCTGTGGATATGTATGGAATTTAGAGTATCGTGGAGCGTCAAAGTTGTGTGGGCACGAGGAGTTGGATACCGACACGTTTCGCGAGAAAACGCGATCATCTTTAGCGGGTGTGTCAACGGGAAACGACATTTGAGCCACAATTCTTCAATGGGTTCAGGGGTTTGGATATCTGTACGAGTACGGAGTACGGAGTAGATTGGACTTTGGCGAAAGTGGATGTGGCGTTGGTGGCGTGCAAGTGTTGCAATGTAAAGTTTTGGGCCTGGTAGCCCAAAACCAGCTCTCAGGCGTATTATCAATTTTACAGTGATGTTTATAAGTGTACGTAGCATGTAGACATATTCTCGTGATCGCTTGCTTGCGATGCTTTGAGACCTTTTTTCAAGGTCCCTGTATATACATATCCACATGTGAAGCTTCCTTGAGCTTGGTTGAAATCTCAAATCCTACGATAAGCATTCAGGGGTCTCTGTGCCCAGCCTCAGGGGTCGTGGCACAGAGACGTTCATTGTGAAAGTGTGGAGCCTCGGCAATCTGTCACGGGGTGGACGGAATATTGTATTACCGACCCCGAGAATCTGTCGCATCATTTCCGATTTCTAAAGATCGCGGCTGCCACAATAATATGCCTGTCTACCCGTTTATACATAGGTTGTCTGTGGTGCTCCTTTTACGCACTTCGGTTGAGCATCTGTACCTGTAAACGTGAAAAGGTTGACGGCCACATCATCAAAATAACTACCCAGAAGACCCCATGACATGATATCTCCCGCATACTCCTCAACGCTCGATACGCCACACTCATGCGACGCCAAACCACAATCCTCTTGACCAGATCCAGTCCCGTCCATGAACTCACCTAGCGATGGCGTCTCCCCTCCTCAGAAGTCCGAAAACTTATCCTCGGTACCCATCATCGATCTCAGAAAGGCTGCTGCAGTCTCAGCGAACTCAGCGACCGACGAATCACCAGAGACATCAACCGCAAGCCTGCCCCTCCGCACATCCAGTCCTTCATCTCCTCCAGCCCTAGGCTCGCGAACGAGTACCTTTTCCAGTTCCAGTATCATTTCTCGGTCAAGCTCTCCAAATCCAAATGGCAAGTTCTCTGCATCTGTCTCGAGATTCGGGAAGTCCTCGCTGGGAAGCCCACTGGGCAATTCAGGCATCTCAGGCAACACTGTAGATGGTTATGACGATTCGAGATCGTTGATCGTCCGCGCATTTTCTCCTACAATTGCCATCTGCGCCGCAGCGGAGGTTGATGAGCTTGCTGTGCGAAAGGGATTGAGGAAGGGATTCGCCGAGCTCATCCGCCCTTTTGGCAACAAAGTGTCAGGGAAAGTCGTCGTCAGAGATAGTGCTGGAGCCAGTAGAGCATGGGAGGATTTTGGCGTTCACTTTGCGGACCTCGGAGACCTGGCTGCGGGTGTCACATCACCACCCCCTGATTCCAATCCATTGGAAAACTTGGAAGAACTCATGGAGTATTTTATTGGTGACGGTTGGGATGACACCGATGGCGTACCTGGCAGAGCCGAGATATCTCCGCTCTACAAGCTTTTCTTGACTCGACTACTATCTTCACAAGCCATAAGCCCCCATGAAACATTCCGACATCCTGTTGGGGCTGTCATCGCTATCAGTTCTTCTACAGAACAACCAATTGAGACCCTACGAAATCTCTACCAGCAGACTGCTCAGGGATCCAGAGCGTTACCACTGTACGCCAATCCAGAGTATCTGCGTTATTATGTACTCGTCCACGATGAAGACAAAGACGATTTCGGTAAATCATCAGCACTGTTTGATCAGATGAAACGGCACTTTGGTCTCCACTGCCACCTTCTACGACTCAGATCCAGCCCTTGCACGCAGTCAGATGATGATTCTGAAGAATTACCGACCAGTGAATGGTTGTCGGCTTCCGAGCAAATGTCTTTCATCCACGACACAGTGGATCTTATAGATTTGAATACTTCCACTTCGCCTTTTATCTTTGCCTCTGATGCCTCAGCAATCAGCGGATTTGTTCGGGAGCTCGTAGCACAATCGATTATTTACCATATGGAACAACGAATCGCACTTTGGAATGATCAGATCGCCTCTCGCAGACGAGGCATCTCGGGCCGATTTATGTCGTTATCTAAAAGATGGACCGGCATAGGAAGCTCGGCTCGGAATTCTTCGTCGGCCACTAACCTTTCTACATCTGGGGCGAGTGGGAATTATGACAGCCTCCAGGGATCGTACCGATACGACACCTCTGAAAGTCTCTTGCGCAAGCTTGCAGATTATGCGTTCATGCTTCGGGACTACAAGCTGGCCGCTTCAACATATGAGCTTCTAAAAACTGACTACGCAAATGATAAGGCGTGGAAACACCTGGCTGGTGCAAATGAGATGTGCTGTATTTCCACACTCCTAAATCCTCTGATCGGGACAGCTAGTTCAAAATTCAAGATTGAAAGCTTTGATCAGATGTTGGAAACGGCTAGCTACTCATATGCAACGCGTTGCTCCGCTCCTTCGCTGGCTCTGCGAACAATTCTTCTTGGTGTCGAACTCCTGAAAGTACGTGGCCGTTCCGCCACTGAGCTGGCTGCAAGATGGGCCATACGATCCCTAGAATTGGGATTGCTTGGTAGCATAGGTCACGTCCTCGTCAGCGAACGAGTCACATCCTGCTTTGCTGATCGAATAGGAGTTGGCAACACTAGTTGGGGTACACGCAAGCGCAAAGCAGCACTCTGGAGCGTGATGACTGCGGATGAATGGATGAAATTAGGAAGGGCTGAATTTGCCTCGGAGCGACTGGAAGAGGCACAAGAATTGTATGATGAAGCAAAGAACAGCGAAGCGATCAGAGATTACGCAGGGTTAGCAGAGTACCTAACACAACTCCGGCTAGCCGTCAGAATGAAACTAGGACAAGCGCGGAGGAGGACTTTGAGCGGAGCGACAGGGCCGTTTGATGGGGCTGGACAAGGTGAGGATGACCTTGAAGACGAGACAATCGAGCAGATGGCCACGGTTGAGAAACTCGACACAAAAGCGCATAGAAGGACAGGGAGCTTAATGACTGGGGTCGGTGGTGTGGATGCTGCCCCTCTAAGTCCTGTGCGATTGACGCGACCGGATCCTTTGTCCAGAGAGGAGGATGATTTTGAATGAGCACACAATTTTGATAGATGGCCATCTCTCCGAGTAACAGACTACTTAGTGCTAGAGGGCCGAAATTGCTACATTACATTTGTCTTCTGTTTCAATTGCCAGCACATGCTGCCTTTGAAGCGATATTTATGTGACAAACCACGTGACCACTTTACGCGAAACCCAGCAGGCAAGACACGCTAAAAGCCGACTCTATGCTTGGCGCGATGTGGCGCGATGTGGAGCGAGATCTCCAAGGTAAATTGTGCCTGCTATATCTGTCTTCGTGGGTATTTCCAGCCTGCGACCAACCAGTTGGTAACGGAAAAGTTGGGCTTTGACGGGGTGGTTGCAACTTCTTTGTCACCTTATTTTGGCTCATTCAGTCCTTTTTGCGCAATGCCAGAACAGTATGAAGTCACAGACAGCACAGATTGGCTCCCCACACCTCTGTCCTCGCTCGCTCAACTCGAATCGTCCCTCCGGTGTCAAGTGTGCAAGGACTTCTTCACCACACCGATGATCACCAGCTGTTCGCATACGTTCTGCAGTCTGTGCATTCGAAGATACCTTTCTCAAGAGGGGAAATGTCCAGCCTGTCGAGAACCCGACCAGGAGATCAAACTGCGACGGAACTGGGTTGTTGAAGAACTCGTCACCAATTTCACGGCCTCGAGAAAGGGTCTCCTCGAGTTCGCACAGAATGCCGCACAGTCTGGAGGAGATGCTAATGCGGAATCCCAAAGGCCGAAGAAAAGGCGGAAGATGGAGCCACCCGCAACCAATGGAGTGGAACGGCGAAGCACCCGAAGTCAAAGCAGAAGGGCAGATATATCTGACAGTCAACAGAGTGAGGTGTCTCCACCTGAGGTCATTCTTGACAGCGAAGATGAAGGCAGCGTCTATGAAGACACGGGTGCCAGCAGTCCGCGCCGACCACCGAAGCCTGCCCAAGAGCCCCATGAACCGAACGATGGACGAGTAGCATGTCCTTGTTGTCATCGGCGGATGAAAGAATCGCAGATAAACGCGCATCTGGACAAATGCATCGCTGGGGACAGTTCGACCCCCATTGAGGAAACCATTTTGCCCGCAACTGCGCCACCGCGGATCATCGGTGTGGCCATCCCGCCAAACCAACCTACTCGGGCACCGGCACGACTCCCCTTCATCAACTATTCTCTCCTGAATGACAATGCGCTACGTAAGAAACTGCGAGACCTGGGGATCCCCAACTCGGGCACGAAAGAACTGATGCGACGGCGGCACACGGAATGGGTGAATTTGTGGAACGCGAACTGTGACTCTACGAATCCGGTGTCGAAGCGCCAGCTCCTACAGGATCTGAGGGTATGGGAGGATACGCTAGGCAGGCAGATTGACAGGGTGGCGGCGGCCTCGTCGGGATTCATGGCCAAGGATTTCGATCGGGAGGGCCATGTGAAGAGGCAGAAGGATAATTTCGATGACCTGATCCGCCAGGCGAGACAGAAGCGGCTCGTAAAGCAGGTTGTAACTGGCGACGGGGCTGGGCAGGAGGGCCCAGAGGTTGAGGCGCTGGCGCCGGAGCCTGGTGGACAAGTCGCAGGAACTGAATCTAGTATGGTAGGCACGGGTACAAGCACATCACAGAGAAGCATGCCAAAAGATGCTCCCCTGCCTGAGGTTTTTGAAACCGCGCCAGCATGTCACCCTTCAGACTCAGAGTCCACTGCACAACCAGACTCCTCTGTTCCGTCACAACTCTACCACGCATCACCACCCAGCAATATACCCTACTCCGACGACGCTCTGAATCCCCAGCCGCAGCGGACCTCAGCCGCGACAATCATGTCGTCCCAGCAGACAAGTCAGCCGAGGGATATCGCAGCAAATCCAGAGCCGAGCATCGCTCTGCAACCGGTCGCACTTCCACATCCACCAGCGCCCTCTGCCCCATCGGCAGCTGTGCTGCATCATCGGATGTGGGAATGAATAGCTCATGAACAGTTCCGTGCAGTGTAGTGCACTACTACTCGGAAACGTTGGTCCTGATTGGTGATCAGAACACGACATGCTAGACTAGATCAATGTATTTGCTACGTACAAGCACTCCCTTGATAGTATAGGTGCGCAAACGCTGACAAAAGATATAATGTATACATATATACATATGAATCATCTCCACAACACCAGTAGGAGGAGTCGTAGCACGTTGCGACGTGATGTTAGCACGAGGCTGACCCAATGCATGGTCCCTTTCCCATCTACGCGCGTATCTTCCTGCTTCCTGACTCGACACTGCTCAAGGGCAGGCTGCGTCCTGAACACCTACCCAAGACAACTTGAGGATCACAGGGCTGCCGGCTGCGTCCGACATAATCGATCTGGATTGCGATGTGATGTGATATCCAGTGTTTCTTTGTACCGTGGTCCAAACAGTAGCACAGTCGTCTCTATACTTAGGTTGTCTAACACCAGCTGGTGCTACATCTAGACCAGGTGCCTGCTGGAATTCAATATCGTAACAACCATTTGGACGATACACAAGACAAGATCCCGATCAGATGTTTCTTCTTCATGGTTCTAGCACGGTACACCGTGGTCTCTTCATAACGCTTGCTCCGGGATGGCCTGTTGTTGTTCCGGTTTCACGCGAGCATTTAGGTCCATGGTGCGTAATTTCTCCACGCTCGAGGATAAATCTTGCTCGAAGTTTGCGGAGGCTGGGTTTTGCGAATGTTCCGTTTCACTTCTGCTGCCAGCTTCGGCCTCAATCTGAGCCTTAGCCGTGAGCCTCAAGCGTTCCTTTTCTCTCTCGATATTCTCCAGCTCAGCCAGCCTTCGGCGCGTCTCTTCAGCCTCTGCTTTCTGCACCTTCTCCCGTTCTTCTTGCTCCAAAGATTCCAACTCATCGTCGAGCTCGGTCTCGTCAAGCGCAGCCTTGGCAGTTAATGGCTCGTTAAGTACACCCGTGACCTCATCGACCTTGCCCATCTCCTCGCTCAGCTGATCGATCACATCAGCAACGCGGTCTGCTCCGCCAACTTGCTTATTCAGACTTTTCAGCACGCCGGCACTCGCCTCCATGGCCCGCACGACCTGCACCTGGTCCACCGCCGCTTCGATCTTGGTGTATACTTCTTCCAGTTTGTGCAGCGTGTCGGAGCGGGAGGAGAGATTACGTTCTGCGAGTTTTTTGGAGCGCAGGGCAGAAAGCGCAGTGGCCTTGTTGTGGTTTTGGACTGCTTCGCGGGCGGTAAGCTGTAGGGTCGAGATGCGCGATTGGAGGGTTTTTATTTGCGACGTGAGGTTTTTGATGAGCAGTTTGAGGGACGCAATGTGCTGGTCTTCGGCCGTAATGGGTTCTAGGAGTTGCTGGCTGGTTGAGTTTGTGTTAGGAGCACGGAATTTTATAGTGCTGGCGTCGTATGAGAGAGCCTGCTTGTCGCGGGAGAGGTAGCGGAGGAAGACGGCTGCATCTTGCTCTGACATGGGCACTTGCGTACTGGACGTGACTTCTTGGATGAATGCTTCACGGCTTAAAATCCGGTCCGTGAGACTTTGTGGACCCTTTTCTCGTATCTGCTGGATCTGCTTCCACCGCTCCTCCAGCGCAGAGACAACCACCAGATTCCCGCTCCGTAGCCGTCCATCTGATAGTTCATAACTTGCATTTGTTCCCAGTGGCACACCGACCTGGTTGAGCCCCCATTTGAGGACGGCCCAAGGGCTCGGTATCCATGACTTGCTGTAGATGCTGCGGTCACTGGCCATGAAATCTTTCAGGTCGACCATCTTGCCATGCCGCACACAGTCGTCGAGGACGATGCCGAGACCGCTGGGTTGGCCGTATGTAGGAGACGCGAGGGATGAGAGGAGATCATTGGATGTGTTGAGGATTAGGGAGTGCTGCTCTGGAGGGAGTTGTGCCGCGAGAGTCAAACGCGTGAGTGCCGATGTCCATGCCGTTACATTCGCGGTAAAGCCTTCTGGGTTTGTTGTGCGTTGCACACTGAGGTCGGAGTATAGCGATGGGAGACGGGTTCTGGGGTAACGTTAGTTGGAAGGTGAAGGCATGGTTATTAGGCACTGTGCACGGGGTCACTGACTTGCGGAATAGAGGCTCGTGCTCTACGAGCCAATCGAGAAGGGAGGTCATTTTGAATCAAGGGATAGAGAGGGGGAGGAAGGAGGAGTTTGATTTGCAGACCATTGAATAGAAGGAGGGAAAATGATTTCAGGACTGGCAATGGTTTGTTTACGTCAGTGAGGGTCCAGCAAAGATAGACGTGGGACAAGGCTGGCATACAAGGCTGTCTGGATAAGCCACTTTACTTATATAGTACTAGTAGGATGCTGCCCACCGCTCTAGTACATTTTGAGACGCGTCCACAAAGCGGCCGCTGTTTTAGCTAGAATTAGTTAGCTTAAACATGCAAGGCTGAGATTGGAGAGGCTATGGCGGGACTTTGTTTACCGAACTTTTTGAAGTTTCTCTGCTTCCTCACTCTATTTATGATTTACTCAATGTAGGGGATTTTCACTACTGAATAACGCGAGTCTAGGAGGATACCTCGGTTTACGAATTTGCATTGTCTACACCCTTTCGAACCCCACTCCCATCATGGTAAGCAAACCTATTTCGCGTGCCTCGCGTTCCGTCCGCTAACCCCTCCCTTCTTAGTCCCGCGACTCATCCACCACATACATCCACCTGCCCGCGACATCCTCACGGTATGCAGACCTCTTTGAAGAATTCTGCCGACCACCATCCACCAGCATCTCAAATACCACAACCAGCAATGGCGCACTTACCGGCACGGCTCAACACGCATCCTCTGCCACCAACCCCAGCTCCGCACCAGGTCCCCTCAACGACGGCAGCGGCATGACAACGTTGCCTGGCTCATTCCTGCCCTTCGAAGAGATCCACCTCCCGCCTCACTTGATGCCGTTAAACCCGGAGGACGAGGACGGCGTCGTCCCAGACATGCATGCTGCGTTTGGGATTAATCGCGCGCTGGGCCAGAGCGGGCAGGCTGGGTCGCAGGGCGGGAGCGGCGCCAGTCTGGCCGCTGCGGGTGGTGTGCTGGGAGGCGGCGGAGCAGGTGCTGGCGGTCCAGGTGAAGCTAGCATGGCGGGTGTGCAGCGAGAGCCGGTGTGGAGGGATCTTGGTTTGGGCTTGTTGGTGGATGAGGCTGGCTGGGAGGGCCGAAGGAAGGCGAAGAGTGGTGGGTTGGGGATGAGGAGGGAGGGGAAGAGGCAGGGGCTGTTATTTTTACGCTGATGAGTTTAACGAGTGCGCCGGTCGAAACAAAAGGAAACGGCAAGTTATGGTTTTCGGTGATATCATTATTATCATGGGCACTTGTGAATGAGACATGACGGCATCTCTTCTATCCTGTGCTACGCCCTCAGCACGAACCAACAACGAGCCCCAGAATTACGAAGATGATCCATCAAGCATTTATATCCTTACTATATCCACCCTGGCTCGATTAAACACATTATGGGTGATGGTCTTAGCATCCTTTTCGTCCTCAGCTATGGTGCGAGCATGGAGCGAGAGCTGGGAATACGTTCCCGCGGCTTTCCGCTTCGACAATTGCCCCGGGTTGATCACCATGACACTGTCAACGACCTGAAGAAGTGTCCAAGATTAGCATTTCTGAAGATATCCCAAGGTTAGGATGTAGAACACTTACCTTGACAGAAGGCGTTAGCATGCTGGGGAGAATCAGGATATCAGGCTTGACCTGCAGCCACTCTCCCAACTTCAGATATCCCAGGTCCAAACAGGCACCAGTTGGCTTGACCACTCCATTGCCTGTCAACTTATCTCTGGACATGGGTGGGAAAAGTGGGAAGAAGTGTCTCTGCTCGATTAGATATCCAGGCAGCCTCGTGAGGAGATCTGACCCTGCTCCCTGAGACAATTGTTCACGACTCAGCTCGTACAAAATGTCCTGTGAAGAGATGCCCAGAACCGCCTCGTTCAACGAAATAAAGCAAGGATTCGGCAACATGCTCACTTGTTTGGGAAGTGCCAGATTGCTTCTGATCAGTCGTTCCTGCGGCCAGCTGACATGTTTGCTGATGGCATCCCGTACGCTGGGGACCATAAGAATGGTGATACTGGGAACTGCCGAGACCAGTCGTTGCAACGGGCTTGAAATCCAAAGTTTGAAAAGGGCTGTCATGCTGGCGTCGTGATCTGGCCCTCGTGTCTGGGGGAGTTCAAAATCTCCAGCGGCGATCATGGGGTGTTCAATATCAATGAAAGGTCCTGTCAGGATGAGTGCGTCCGCCATCGACTCTTCGGCCTTTTCGCATATCGCCTGGAGCGGTTCGTAGTCCAGATTATCTTCAGCAGTATATGGTCCAGAAGAAACCATGATGTTTAGGGGTGGAGAAGAAGAGCTTTCGGATGCGTCGAGCCTCTCATTTAGTGCTTCAATAGCCTGAGGTGTTGACGAAGGCATGGGCAGTTTGGGCACAGAAAGGACTTCCTTGACTGTAAAATATTGTCCCGAGGCATTGGTACCACGTAGAGCAACAATTTGACCAGGGAAAAATTGATAGGACGGCAGACTATCGACTTTCAACGGCACTCGGATTCCGGCTCCTATTTTCCGAGACATTTCCAGCACAAGTGACGCAGCGTTCAGTTTCCCCTCTGCTGTATCCGAAGCAATCCTGCCAACCGCAATAATCTCACTAGTACTTTGAGCTGCTGCATTTCCGAAAGCTGAATCTTCCAGGGTATGAAACTTTTGAATTAATGCGGAGAAGTCGTCGATTCGCTCGTCCAACACCTCTGAAGATTCTGATAACCGCATCGACATGGGTTTATATGCAAATTTCTTGTAGTCCGTGTTGGCCATCAATCGAATTCGGGCCTCAGAGAAAGGGGCGAGGGGAGCCTCCGCTGCTGTGAGCTGTTCGTTGAGTGTTTCAATTGTCTGGCCAGCATTTTGTCGCTGCGAAAAGGGGATGCCACTTTGCTTGGATTAGCTTCTTGCGGATTGATAGTGTATTAGCAGTAATCTCTTACGCAGGTCCATCGCCTCTAGCAGCTTTATTGGGAGTCTTGCTCGTGTCTGGTCGTGTTATTTTCTTGGGCATAGGAGAGTCGAAGTCGGCTTTTCGTTTCACGCTCCCATTTCTTCGCTGGAGTGCGTTTGGGGTCAATTCATCAAGCCTAAAGTCCTTGTCAGTCTCTTATACTTCAGTCCCGTGGAGTAGCATCTCATGCAGTTATGGAGCATACATTCCAAATACATCTCCATTCCCGACTGCCCTGGGAGTGGCTTGCACAGTACTCTTCCGCTCCGATCCAGGCACTCGACCGCTCATGTGTTTCTGGGTTCTATCTTGGCCACCTCGTTCAACGGCGTCTTGAACATCTTTCGCGAACATGCGAGCAGTGGGAAGGTCGAGTTTGGTCTCCTCGGACCCCATCTTCAGTGAGTACACCTCCCATTTTATGAACAATTCGTCGGGCGTGATAGAGTGTAAGCGCAGGATGGATTCGAGAACCTCAAGAATGTCAGGCGCGAGCCCACGTCCAGCGGGATCGAACACCGAATTGAGATTTTCTTTGATTTCTGCCATTGTCGCATATATACCGAGATGGCTGTCAGGTGCTCAGGTTCAATTGTATGGCTAGGGCTTCAAGTCGCGGGTTAGGGTGGTGAGCGGAAATCCTGGGACTCTGGGAGACGCGCCTCAATATCTGGACGCGTCGCGCTAACCTAAATGGGATTAAAGTAGTTTACGCTTGAAGTCCTGGTGCCAGTGTCTCAAAGTATTATCGCGAACGAAAGAATCTATAGTTTCCGAGTCACAGTACCTTTCGCTTTCCTGACAGCGTGCATGCTTTACTCAAATGGGTATCTAAGAATAACTTGAACTTCGGAGTTATCCTGTTCCTTTTTCCATCGGAGTGATGGGTTTCTTCCCGGCAACCAAGGAGTAATTTGTTTAAGAGGTGCAATCCGGTTTCATTAGGAGCCATCTAGGTAGGGATCCCTCATCCAAGTCTGCTGCGACTGGTGTCTATCTCAGTTCCATAAAGCCAGGGCATGCGGCTGTGTATTATCAACAGATGAAATAACATCCTTGATCCATGATCCCGCTATTAGCCGCCCTTCCGGGAACCGAAAATTCAAAAACGCCATTCAATCCATTTCACGTGGTTCACCCAGTTGTCATTATGCATGATTAGGTTCCTCCTGGCCTTCAACTAGAAGGTAATGCAGGATGTCACTGAGCGACAATATCCCCTTGAGATAGTTATTATCATCGACGATCATCAGCCGGTGAACCCTGGACTTCTTGATCGTTTCGAAAATCGTATCCAGTCCATCCTCAAAAGAACAACAATAAATTCCTGGATGATGTTGTGATCGAGCAGAAAGGGCCTTGCCAACGGTCCAAGTGAGATTGCCATAGTCACCCGTCTTAAGGATTTCAATAACATCCACTGCCTCAAACACATTCAACAATACTCCTGCAGGCGGAGAAGGTTAGCAATGATCTGGTGTCACGTTTTCAGTCAGAAAGTCTCACCCTCCGTTGTCACGACTGGAACACTCGAGATGTTCTTGGTCACCATTTCATCGACGACATCCAATACAGTCGTGTCCATACTACAGCGCACAATGCTCCCGTAGGTTCCCAGTTTGATGGTTTCGAGAGGCTTTCTGAGCATGTCAGTCTCCTTGACGTTCATGGCGATGAATTTTAGAATTCTGTATTGAGTAATGACACTCGTTACCATGGTTCTCTGAGTATCACTGTCATAGGAGACCAGAGGAATACGTCGAGCACGAGAGACTAATTGTTTGCGCAGAGCATCGTACAGGATTGCCTCAGGTGAGACGGATAAAGTCTCAGGAGCCTTGACGTTGAGGACTTTTTCGACATCTAAAAATTTGGTCAGTTATTTTGTCGAGCAAGTCAGGTATGGTGTGAACCTGCCTTTTAGATCACTTAGGACTAGTTTATCGATATCTTTGAGTTTATCGGCATGAAGATTGTAGTATCTGACGACATTTAGGTAGTCGGTGACAGTCAGGAGACCAGCATAGGTTGACGTGGCCGAGTCCCACAATGGGGCAGAGACGATGCCACACTGGACGAGAATATTTAAGCTCTCTTTCACGGTCAAACCAACATCGAGTTCGATCAGACGGAAACTCAGTGGAAGAACTTCATAGCAGGTGCGCACTCTCAAGAAATCTCGAATGGCTTTCAAGCCTGCTCTTTCATCTCTATCAATGGGACGATCGGGTTTCGCAGGAGTGAGCGGACGAGAGATGGCTCTGGGCCGGAGGAGGTCTGCTGGGCGCACAAAAGTGGCTTCGTGGCCGTGGACATGATGAGAAAGTGGAGAGGTGGGAGATTCGTTGGAAGAAAGTAGATGCCCGTTGGAAGAAGGCTGAATCGCACTGGAACTGCCAGTGGGACTGGTAGTGCGACTTCGAGTCACCTCGACGTTCTCTGCCATGGTGTCTCCCCCAACCGCATCTTTTTATGTCTAGCAAAAGCGTGGGCGCGGTCGCTGGGCTTGAGAATTGTCGAGCGTAAACAAGCCAAACTTGGAAGGGCCGCAAGTGGGATGCAGGAGAGTTTTGATTAGGGCCGACGCAAGTAATTCGCAAGAGAAAGGGAGTGAGTGGACGGAGATGGGCAGTGGTTGGTTGGTTGGGGATGGCACCCAGTTTGGATCGAGGGGGAGCGAAAAAGGTGGGATGTGCACACGAGCCGTATATCTGCGGGTGATGGGAGGGCTCGTCACTTAGCTTAGGTCGGGAGAGCTAGTCCTGTTTTGATTAGTTCGGCCTGCTGAGGAGGAGCCAGCCAGCACGTGCTACGGACTAGCCTGTACCTGATTTGCATGTGACAATCTCTCAGATTTCGCGCTCCAGCGTATGTGCGCCTTCTATACAAATTACTCTATAATCCTAAACCAGACTGGCACAACCATAAGATTCTCCCTGCTCGTAGGTAACAACAGGACTACCTGGTTACCCTGGCACTTTCAGTCTTCTACTTCCACCTCCTTCTCTCGCTCACTCAGACTCTTTTCCTCACCACCCTTTAGGTATCCCTCATACTCCCCAATCCGCTTCCCTCCCTTCTCCCATCTTGCCTGCTGGGCGGCCCTCTTCGATTCACATAACTCATTCAACGCAGGCCAATACTGTTCATGGTCGTATTCAAACTCCACCAGTCCACCACTCTCCTTCAACAATTGCTCTCTAGGTACATGTATGCCCATATCTTCGTTGAATTTGATCTTCTCACGTGTTAGAGGGTCAATGAACGGAGTGATCAGCTTAAAGAATCCCCAAATGTAGAAAGGCACGTTGGTCACCAACGCACGACCCAATCGTTCGGGGTAGTGGTTCTGAAGAATGTTCAAGGTCTGCCTGCCTTGTGATATTGTGGCTCCCTGGCCAGACTTGGTCTCGGCAAAGTTGATCAGTAGTGCCAGTGTTTCTTGACCGTGGGGCATCAGGTCAATAGCCCGCTCAAGCATGAACACCAGATGCTGAATCTGGCGATCGCTGCGTTCAGTGTTTTGCTTCGATGGCCTGAGGTATTGGCATGTACGTCCGTGGTTATCCCAGCCCAAAATGACTTGCTTTCCTGTAGCATTCTCGATGGAAATGTAGTCTTTGGTACGGGATTCAACTCCATATTCTCGGCGCCACACCAGGGTGTTTCTCAGTCTTGTTTCCGACTGGGCAATGTCCCAATTGGTAGCCCTGCAGTAACGAAGGAGGCATTCTCGGGTGAGGAACATGCGCTCAGAGTCAGTCAGAGGTGTGGTTTTTGCGTCTTTCGTGGAGGCGTCGGGAATCTCGGTCCAGGCGAGGACGTTCTTGAGCAGCGTAGCATACTTGGTTTCTTGCTCAGATGTCAATTGCGGCCTCGGGATAGGTTGGGATGATTCTAGTGGTTCGGAGAGCGGAGTCTTGATCAGACCATCAGCAGAGGATCGAGGAAGGTTCAGTGAAGGCCCTGAAGAAGGCAACGCGGTTGATTCAGCTGCTGGGACAGGATCCTTCTGCTCGCTCGCAGGTTCTGTAGAGGCGACGGTGGTGGTAGGCGCCTGGTCGTCAAGTTTGACATCGCTCAACCCATTGGAGAGATCGGTGGCAGTCTTCTCGGGGTCATGCAGTCCATTTGGGACAGATCCATTTGCAGCTACCTCGGTAGCCATGCTATGGACACGCGTGAGAGTATGGGGTTCTTGGGCTTCGAGAGTGTGTGTAGTGGGAATTTTACATAGGCACTGGTATTCTATTCGACGGACGGGGAATGGATTACCACGGAACTGGCAGACGCGGATATTACCAACCGAAACAAAAAGATGGGAACAGTCAAAAAAGTTGGGGAAGTGGCGACCATCTTTTTGGTACGTGGGCAGTGGCTAATTACCCCTGAATGCTGGCCAGCCTTGAACCCGGAATTCCTCATCTCCGGCAAGCCTGACTTCTACGGAGAATCCTTTATCCTTCACTGCCCTTCCTGCTGACAGCCTCTGCGGGTACCTACCAGTACCACTACCCAGCTCGAGACTGAATCCAAGATATTATACTCATCAGTAATTAAGACTTCGGGCCAGGTTGGGTCCCATAGTCTCTGAATACAGACTAAGGACTAGACAGACAGGGATAAGCTGTCGTCTTCTCCTTCTTGCATCTCCTGACTATGTATCAGGCAATCGTCATGGAGTCTGGGTTAACCCTTCCACTCGACACCCAACCGTGAGCCCGGATTGCAAGTGATCATCATTCAGTTGAGTCTATTTAGACTTGTTTACCTACCTGGGTACGGAGTAGCTATACCAGGTATGTGTTCAGTTTCGTGGCTCGATCTTTCTCCAACAAGATCTGCGCAGGCATCCTCAGCCTTGCGTCTCATAATTGTCGCTTGCAACAACCAACGACCTTGTCAAAGCTTGTCCCTCATATCCTACCGCCTCTCCTCAAGTGCGCTTACAGCCGACAACGAAGCAGGCATGATGACTACCTCGGTACAATCAAATCACCCTTGGCAGGACTGCATCTCGTCGTCTAACAATGCAGGTGGTGCGATAGTGAGCGTGATGACTTCCTCGCCATATACCAACGGGCCTTTGAATTTTCGCTTATTTGTACCCAGCCTACGGTCCACCTCTGTGCCCACACCGCTCGAAGTACTATGCTAGGGTTAATGGCATCTTCATCTAACCCGCCGCATTTCGGCCTTTTTAAAGTCTCCGCATCGCAACGAGTCAGGCTTGGCCGCTTGGCTGCTTGGCTAAGGCTATCCCACTGGGTGGGTGAAAGGTTTTGACAACAGAAAGTGGTGTTTTTCCCCACAGAGTCTCGAGACGAAGGCTATGTTTCGAAAATGGGCCGAGGCCAGCTCGATTCCTCTGATGACATTGGCCCGCGCCTCATACGAAGTTGGAGAACAAAAGTCTTGGTATTTAATCCATCTCTCCCTCCATTTTCCAGACAGGGTTAAGAAAGTCACCACAAGCGGAGCCCATCAGTTGATAATATGGTTATATGAGTTATCTATCAAGGAACCGAGGCGGGAAAACAGTATCATCCACCAGCATATGCCGGGGCCCCATGATTGTGTGGGACTCCCCAGACATGCCATCCCCAATGCACCATGTAATCTCTCCATGTGGTTTTCGCTTGAGGGCCTCACCAGCATAAAGCCTATGGCCCCCACGATGGTTGTCTCGCCCTTCGACTCTTGAAAATAGCAAAATCCAGACCAGATCAGCAAAGAGCAAATTTCGGTCCAGGCGCCTTCCCGTGCTATCACCAGAAATCATAAGATGTTAGGCGTTAAAGAATCTAGCTTATGGGCAAATCGAAAATGTCTCTTCATATGTTGCATTGTGTCCATTGCCAACATGCAGTATGGCTTTGACACTGCTGCTGTGGGTGGCATGCAAGGTAATTCATCTCCATGATGGCATTTATTTGAGCCAGAGCTGCTCTCACTTGTGGTGCATATTTAGCTAACCATGACCAACAGCTATGCCAGGCTTTCTGAAAGTATTCGGATACCCAAATCCAAAGAGCCCCATCGGATATGGAATTGATGTATGTGGATTGCAAACGATTGTGGGATTCCACCCCAGGATTTTCGGCTAATCAAATTGTCTTTGTCTATCACAGCCTACCTTCCAGCAACTGATTAGCTCGTTGTTGACTCTCGGATCGTTCATCTCGTCACTCCTCGCCGG